>JGI24806J26614_1000024_pt1 | contig 22644 bp, 15 predicted proteins | sample Kansoi200umMDA_FD_26614 | JGI IMG/M metagenome (IMG submission 26614)
AAGGCATTTGCATTTCGCCTTTTCGCTGAAAAGTAATGGAATATTTCCCGGATGAATCCCCTTTTTTTACATTTTTGACTTTATAATCAATTGTTTTGCTTGTTTCCAGCCACTGATCAAAAAACCAGTTCAGATCCGTTTTTGTAAAATGAATTATAGAATTACGGAAATCTTCCGGGTAAGGATGACAGATCTTCCATTGCGCCACATAATTTTTCATAGCAGCAGTGAAAAGTGAATCTCCCAGAACATATTGTAAATTATAAAGCATAGTGCCTGTTTTCTGGTAAACCTGGGAGTAACCGCCACCATGCCCTAAAGCACTGTTAAAATCATCGGAATGAGTGTTTAAAGTAGTTTTATCTTCCTGAACAGCCTGGTTCAGGTAGCGATGAAAAAGATTTGATTCCCTGATTGGTTGTTGTACCTGGTGCCTGTGGATGTATTTGCTGGAAGGCGGAGAAACTGCGCCATATTTTCCATCAATTGTTTCCAAACCCCAGATACTAAGAAATTGCGTAAAACCTTCATCCAGAAAAGCGCGGTAAGTTTCATTGTTTCCAAGCATTCCATAAAACCATTGGTGACCTACTTCGTGTGCAATCACAAAATGATAATCCGGTTCCAGTCCGCCACAAAGTGTTAGCATTGGGTATTCCATTCCATCGCGCGCATCTGCAACAATTATTTTTGGCCAGGCATACATTCCAAAATCACGGGAAAAAGTTTCTATTACTTTTGCTAAAAATGGCGCGCACGTTTGCCAGCGGGATGCATTTTGTTCCTGTGCCAGCGCCACGCATTTTATCCCATTCCATTCTACTTCGCCAATGCGGTAAGTTGGATCTGCAGTCCAGGCAAAATCATGTACATTTTCCGCGTAAAAACGCCATGTTTTTGTTTTACCATCTTTAGGGATAATTTCAGAAGGTTTTTCTCCAAGCGGTTTGTCTTTGAAGTTTTTAATATCCAGCTTTTCTCTTAATTCTTTTGGCAAAACTTCGTCTTTATTCTGCAGAATTCCGGTTGCATCTAAAATATAATGTGAAGGCAAAGTAAGACTGACATTAAAAGAACCGTAATCGCCATAAAATTCTTTGCCTAGATGCTGATCTGTAGTCCAGCCGAATTTGCGGTCATATACAGAAATACGTGGATACCAATGTACGCCATCAAAATGTTTTACGCCATCATGCCCGAAAATTTTCATTCGTCGGCGCATACTTCCTACATCAAAATAAGTATTAAAAGTAATATCAAAATCTACTTTTTCGGCTGGCAGCATTGGTTTCGGCAAATAAACCCGCATAATTGTGTTGTCCATTACAATCTTCGCGGAGTCACCATTTACGGATAAAGTTTTTACAAGCGTTCCAAGACCATTTTGTTCGTACGGGCCAAATTTTACTGGTGTTTTGTTGTTTTTATGCAGATTTTCATAATAGGAACCCGGCTGGAAAGCAAAACAATTGATTATAAAGTCAAAAATGTAAAAAAAGGGGATTCATCCGGGAAATATTCCATTACTTTTCAGCGAAAAGGCGAAATGCAAATGCCTTTGGATTTTACTGTTATTAATACTTTTGGAGAAAAATTCAGTTACCATATTCCTAATAATTATTTCATTAAAAACACAAATGCTACGATTTTACCAATGTGGCATGGTTGGGGGAAAATATATCCTGAACACAAAGCGGAAATACAAATCAACGGGAAATTAAAAAACGTAATTATTGATACAACTTATCGCCTGGCAGATATTAATTTATTAAATAATAATAAAAAGTTTCCGCTAAAAACAAGATTTGACTGGCAGGTTATAAACACAACGGATAGAAAAAATTACGAACTTTTCTGGCGGCTGGATTTGTGGTACAACAGTATTGACGGATTAAAAGCAGGGATTCATTTTGATGGCGATTATTTTAACCTGAAACATGGACTGGAATTCACTGCTTGGTATAATACTTTGCTTTTCAGAGAAAAACAAACAAGTGTAGATTATGTAAAGCGCGACCTTTTTAACTTTAATTTTTCATACAAAAACCCGCTTTTCAACCCGGATTACAAACTAAGTTGGTTTACTAATGCCAGGATATTAGATGGTTTGTATTTATCAAAATTGGGAATTGGTAAATCACTTAGCGATAAAACCAACGCTTCATTATATTTTAAGACCATGTGGCGGCCGGAAAAACATCACTTAGATTATTTATTATATCCTGATCAATGGAATTATGATAAATGGAATAATACATTGAATGCAAACCTGGTACATTCTTATATTAACCCTAAAAGCAATGGTTATATAAACCTTAATCTGCGTTCCTCCACTTTTGGTAGCGATTACAATTATTCAACTTTCAATACAGAGCTTTTACATAAAATTTACCTGAAAAAATTTGTGCTGAAAAACCGTTTATTCGGCAGTATTTCCACAGGAAATGAGATTGCACTAGAAAGCAAATTGTTTTTAGCGCAATCCAATCCTGAAGAAATGATGGAAAATAAATTCACGCGCTCCCGTGGATTTTTCCCTACAGATTGGCTTGGTTACGGAAAAGACCTCAATCATTTTCAATACGGTGGAGGATTGAATTTAAGAGGTTACAGTGGTTATTTAGCACCCAAAAACATAGATACCGGCCAGGTTTATACTTATAGCGGAACAACAGGCGCATCAGTAAACTTTGAACTGGAATTTGACAGGTGGATAAATATCAAACCTAAATTTATAAGCAAATATTTCAGCTTGAATACTTATTTATTCTTTGATGGTGGAATTATTAATTACAACAAAATCAATGAGAAATTAAAGTTTGCAGATTTCAGAATGGATGCAGGTTTAGGAACTGCTTTAACCATAAAAAGCTGGGGCGCTTTGCAGAAAGTAAAACCTTTTACTGTCCGTTTTGATATGCCATTTTATGTAAGCCACATTCCGTTTGAAGAAAAAGATAATTTAAAATTCAGGTGGATTTTGGGTGTAGGAAGAGCATTTTAATAATATAAGTATTATGAATTAAATATTAAGAATTGTAAAGGTCTTCTAATTACAAGCTGATTAAATAAGCTTTTCAAAAAGTGATCAAAACTGAATAACTCTGCTGAAAACTAATAAACACATATAATATTTTCCAAAACATACTGTTTTAGATATTTCTACAAAAGCTTACAAAAAATAAAAAGGCAAACTGTACAGTTTACCTTTTTATTTTTCATTCAAATTTATTATTATGCATTTGCGCCTAGCAACACATCTTTTAAATTATCTTTTAAGTCTTTATCAATTAATAAATGCTGCGGATCAAGTCCAGCTTTTGTAGGTTTCTGATTAACTATTACTTCTACAAATTTGGTTTTATTTGTAATTTTATGTTTCTGTAAATAAATGATATTTGGCTTTTTACTGCCTTTTGGCTGCTCCCCAAATACGCCAACATAAATGTAATCATTCATTGGTACTTCCACTTCTTCGCCTTGTCCGTTCGCACGTTGTTTTTTAGGTTCAATTTCTAATTTTACCCTGTATTTTCCGTCAGCTAATTTCGTAGCGCTTACCTGTTTTGTTTTGTTCTGGTAAATGGTAATTGTTTCAAGCATATCTGTAATAATATACCTTAAAGAATCAGGCGTTGCAGCTTTTATATGTTTTAATAACTGGCGCGTATTTGTAAACGGCGGCTCCTGGAAAGCAACTTCTTTTATGTAATCACGAAATGCAGCGTTTAATTTATATTCACCAATATAATCACGCAAAGCATACATCACAATTCCACCTTTTTGGTAATAAATATGCGGCTGGGTTTCCACATCAATTAATGGAAGTTCCTTATGTTTTTCAAAAGATCTTGCACGCAAATATTTATCCATTTCATACTTTAAAAATTTACCCATCATTTCTTTGCCATATTCCTTCTCCATCACCATTAAGGAAGAATATTGTGACATGGATTCGGATAACATTGCTGAACCTTTTGATTTAGCGCCAACTACCTGATGTCCCCACCACTGATGCGCTACTTCATGCGCCGTAATATAGAAAGGATAATCAACATCATCGGGATCATTTTCATCTACTTTCGCTACAAAACCAACATTTTCCGAGAAAGGAATTGTGTTTGGAAATGACTGCGCAAATGACGCATAAGGAAACTCTAAAATACGAACCTGTTTGTGCTGGTACGGCCCAAAATTAGTTGTATAATAATCTAATGATTTTTTTATCCCCCGGATCATTCTTTCAATATTATATTCATGGCCTTTCTGGTAATAAATGGCAATTTCTACATTCTTCCATTTATCTTTTTTTACCTTGTAATCCGCAGAAAGTACGGAATAAAAATTCAGGATCTTTGAATCCATTTTATAATGGAAAAATCTTCTTCCGTCTTTTGTCCATTCCTTTTGCAAATAACCAGGCGCAACTCCGATCTGGTCAGGAGAAGTGCTTACTGTAGCTTCAAAATTGATCCAGTTCGCATCATTTGCAATAAAGTTTTCTCTGGCTGCAATTGGGTCTTCAGCTTCCGGCATCTGCTCTTTTTTAATTGGTAAATTATGTTTTTTGCGCGTGTTATCATCGCTCAGTTCTCCATCCGGATTATAGCCAATGCTTGGCAAAACCTGTTTATTATTTATAAATGTTCCATTAAAATAAACGGGTGATTCAATCCCACTATTTGAAAAACCCTTCGCGGCAACATGAATATCAAAATTAAGATTGATAGAATCGCCGGGTTTTAAAGGATCTTTTAATTTAAATATCTGGTAACCAGCATCTTTATCTTTTAAAACAACTTTTGCAGGTTTATTAAATTCAAGCCTGTTAATTTTTCTGTCTAAATCAGCTATTACATGAATAGAATTTATTGGCTGATCGCTTTTATTCTGCATTGTAAAAGTGCCACGAAAATCACCGCTTTGTTCTTTTGGATACAGGTCAGCAAACAATTTTACATCTGTAATTTTTGGTTGTGGGATGTTTTCATATTTCTTATATTTTTTTTCGTAATTAGCTCTGATCTCTTCTCTTTCAAAAGGCTTTTTATAATCATTTAAAATCCGTGTATTATAGAAAATAAAACTTCCTATTCCGATAAAGAAAAGCAAAGCAACCAATCCAGCCGCAATTACAGGTTTATTAATGCGTGTTTTGACACTTTCCCAGCGCAATTTGAATTTTGTATCCATTCCACGAACCCAGAATAACGCCGAAACCAAGGCCAGCACAATTGCAAGCGCAGCCCAATACCACTGGAAAATAAGATAAGGATAAAGAAAATGTCCAAAACCATTCATTGCGGAATAACTGACAGAAGGCGCAGTTCCAAATTTGTATATATTTTCATCCAGCCCCATTAAACCGGAAAATATTAAAAACAGGTAATATGCAATTACAATAAAATAACCAATAAACTTCTGATTCACTAAAGTTTGAACTGTAACGGCAAGAATTGTGAACATTACAAATCTTGGCCACCGCAAACCAAATAAGTCTTTTATATAAACATCAATTTCATAATTGTAATAACCTTTAAAAGTCTGTATAACAATACCCGTAATAATTACAACAAATAATACCAAAGCTTCTACAAGCGCGAGCGTAGTAATTTTAGAAGCCATTGGCAGCCAGTTAGGAAAAGGAAGCGCATCATAAACCTGGTTTATTTTCAGGCTGCGTTCTTTCCAAACCAGTTCACCGGAAAAAAAGATAATGAAAATGGTTAGAATTAAACCGAAAGTTCCGCTTGCAAGTGTTAATACAGAAGGCGTAACAGGATAAGTGCTCGTATCATATAATTTACCTAATTGCGTAGCAGAAACTGCTAATAAAAGAATCCCAATGATCACAAAAAGGATAAACGGAATACTTTTCAGGATACTTGCAGCTTCAAATTTCACAAGACTTACAAACTGTTTTATAGTAGTTCCGGGAGAAAAAACCGGCGCAACTTCAGGAAGTTTGTATTGCTGAATCCCAGTATCTGCTTCTCCGCTAACAACCGCAGTTTCACGTAATTTTTTCCTGCGGAAAATGCCCGGAATTCCGGAATAACTGAAGTTGAATGCGCGATAAGTCATTAACAAAACCCATAAACTGACTCCCATCCAAAGCGCCCTGTTATATAGCAATAAACCTGTAAATGGAATTAATCTTGTATTTTTTTCCGCTACCGTCCAGTATTTTGTAATTTCTTCCATTGCCTGTTGGCCAAAAGGATCAATTAATGCGGAAACTGTCGCATTATCAAGATTTGAGACTAAACTTGTTGCAACACCATTCAGAATATAAAATGCAATACAAGCGATGTAAGTTAATAATATATTGCGTGATAATGCAGCAACACAAAAGATTATACTGCCTAAGAAAATAACATTCGGCAATACAAATAATGCAAAATCAATCAGGTAATAAATTGGGTTGAAAGGCCCGGCTTGTTCCTGGTTCAGCCATGGCATGAACGTACCAAATGCATAACCCGACTCAATAGCCAGGAACATAAAAAGCAACACTAAAACAGAACCTAAAAACCTACCGCCAAGATAACCGCTTTTAGAAATTGGTTTGGTAAAAAATAACGAATAAGTATTGTATTTAAAATCACGATGAATACTATCACCAACAAACGCAGGAAAAACAAGCAGGAAAAAATAAACGATGTTGGATATAATATTGCAAATGGTATAAGAAGAATTGAAATGTACTTTTCCAAGATCTGCAGAAGCATTCTCAAAAGCGCCACCAACTACATTTACAACCAGGAATGCCAATCCAAAAAATATGGCAAAAAAGATATACGTCAGCGGCCGCTTGAAGTGATAATTTATTTCGTATCTAAGTATTTCTTTAAACATGGTTTTAAAGAGTTATAAGTGATGAATTATGAGTTATGTGTAGGTTAGGTTATTAATTTTATAAGCTTTTTATTTTCTTATTAGTACTGAATAATTTGCCTGAAAATGAGTTAATGTTCTTATCTCTGCTAATGTCATCCTGGAAAGATCTTTTTAAAATTTGTGAACTAATCTTTAGTTAAATTAAACTATTTCAATATTTACAATGATTAAAAAGCTTTTTCGAAATTATTTAGAAATGAATGTTTTAGCTTAATAGGAAATATTTAGGTGTTTTATTCCTGATTTTTCCTTAAAACTTAAAAAGATCCTTTCAGAATGACAGAAGAAGTGTTTTTTACATTTTCACATTAGCACATTTTCACATTGGCTAATTAAACCGTTTCCGCTACAGCTTTCTGAATATTTTTTTGAAAAATTTCATAAAAATAAACATCTTCCAAAGTTGGATCTATTTCATAAAAAGATTCATCGGGCTGATAATCGGCAACAACATGAATGGCTGATTTACCGGCAACAGTTCTTGAAGAAATAACCGCGTGTGTTTTAAGATATTGATCAAGCTCAGTTTTATCAATTTGTTTTTCCCAAACCTTACCTTTCATCCTTGTAATTGCTTCATTCGGGCTATCGGCCAGTAAAACTTCACCTTTATATATTATAGCCATCCGCGAACACAGATCTGTTACATCTTCCACAATATGCGTAGATAAAATTACTACCGCTTTTTCACCAATTTCACTCAATAAATTCAGAAAACGGTTACGCTCGGCAGGATCTAATCCGGCAGTTGGCTCATCTACTATAATTAATCTTGGATTTCCTAATAATGCCTGTGCAATCCCAAACCTTTGCTTCATACCACCAGAAAAACCGCCCAGATCTTTTTTGCGTACATCATAAAGATTTACGAACTTCAGGAGCTGTGAAATAACATCTTTGCGTTCTTTAGCATTTGTAATTCCTTTTAAAACAGCAAAATGCTCAAGCATACTTTCCGCGGAAGCTTTTGGATATACACCAAAATCCTGCGGCAGGTAACCTAATATTTTCCTGACTTCATGTTTTTCTTTCAGCACATCCAGATCATCTAAATAAATACTCCCGGTATCAGGATCCTGTAAAGTGGAAATAGTACGCATTAAGGTAGATTTTCCTGCGCCATTTGGCCCTAAAAGCCCGAACATACCATTGGGAATTTCCAGGTTAATTTCCTTTAATGCTTTAGTACCATTTGGATAGGTTTTGGATAGGTTAGTGATTATTAGGCTCATATTTAAATTTCTGTTTTTCGCTGATTGATAAATTTTGCTATAAATGTATTAAAAGCTTTTGAAAAAGAATATAAAACTCAATAAAACGGAGAATTTTTAGTTTGAATTTGAAATATGGCGAAGAAAAGATATTAAAAGTTACAGAGGATAATAAATAATACAAACATTGTTTTGAGTAAACTGCAGGTTAGGTGCGCAATGACGCGCTGACTCAACAGTTTACAAAATCACTATTTATGCAACCTCACCATTTCACTATCTTTTATCCGCCTGCTAAATTGTCAGTCCACACAAATGGCATAAAGATTACTTAGCTAAACTAAACTTTATTATTTTTGTAATTCATTATTCATAAACTTAACAAACAAAATGGCTGTAGAAATAACCGATCAGAACTTTGAAGAGCTTGTAAAAAAATCAGATAAACCTGTAATGCTTGATTTCTGGGCACAGTGGTGCGGACCTTGTCTTGCTATGGGCCCTGTAATTGATGAAATGCATAAAGAATATGAAGGAAAAGCTGTTATAGCAAAATGCGATGTAGATAACAATCCGCTTGTTGCACAACAGTTTGGCATCCGCAACATTCCAACTATTCTTTTCTTCAAAAATGGCGAAATTGTGGACAAACAAGTTGGCGCGGTACCAAAGAACTCGCTCGTTAAAAAACTTGATGGCATTATTGAAGGATAATGGCGGTTCGTAACCTGGACCAGTTAGATATGGAACAGCTCCAGCGCTTTGGAAGCCTGGAGCTGCTTGCTAAACAAGTTGTTGAAGGATTTATTGTTGGCCTTCACAAAAGTCCTTTCCATGGCTTTTCTGTAGAATTTGCCGAGCACAGACTTTATAATTCAGGAGAATCCACCAAGCATATTGACTGGAAACTTTTTGGCAGAACGGACAAACTTTTTGTAAAAAGATACGAGGAAGAAACCAACCTTCGCTGCCAGATTGTCCTGGATAATTCCTCTTCCATGTATTTCCCAGAACAGGGTTTTAATAAGATGCAGTTTTCATTGTACAGTGCTGCTTCTTTAATTTATATGCTTAAAACCCAGCGCGATGCCGTTGGATTAACACTTTTTTCAGATAAAATAGAGAAAAATTACCCGGCACGCTCCAGCAATATTCACATTAAGCTGCTTTACAGTGAACTGGAAAAACTTCTCCGCGCACAAGAACACAACAAAACATCTTCCGCTGCTGAAACTTTACACACTATTGCAGAAAGCATTCATAAACGTTCTTTAGTGGTTATTTTCAGCGATATGCTTGATAACAGCACTCAGCATGACAAACTTTTTTCCGCCCTTCAGCACCTGAAATACAACAGGCACGAAGTTATTTTATTTCATGTCATGGATAAAGCAAAGGAAATGGAATTTGAGTTTGAAAACCGTCCATATTTATTTGTAGATATGGAAACCGGTGAACGTGTAAAGGTTTATCCGCAGGATGTAAAAGATACTTATTTAAAGCAGATCAATGAGTACCGCCAGCAACTGAAAATGAAATGCACGCAGTATAAAATTGATTATGTAGAAGCAGATATCCGAGAAGGTTTCCGCCAGGTTTTAATGCCATATTTAGTGAAGCGTGTAAAAATGAAATAGGTTTTCAGAGGTGGGAATGTGAAGATGTGAATATGTATAATTGTTCCCATCCCTGCCTCTGTCATCCCGACCTAAGGAGGGATCTTCTTAAGGCGCGGGATTAATTGTTAATTTTTAATTGACTTTTATCGTTTGCACAAAATAAGGTTTTAAATAAAAGCTTAAAACTTAATGTTTCAGCTAAAATTTATCTATAAATTAAATATTTGTGCTTGTTCCTTAAGAAGATCCCTCCTTAGGTCGGGATGACAAATGGCAGGATTTAGTACATTATCTGATTTTTTGGTTAATTATTAGTTTCTGTCTTTATTTTTAACGGCTTATTATGTTCAACTCATCACTCATAATTCATCACTCCCTTGATCTCTTTTCCTAACTGCAAAATAAACATTGGCTTATACATTACCGGCAAAAGGCCGGATGGCTTTCATAATTTAGAAAGTGTATTTTACCCTGTTCCTTTTACCGATGCGCTGGAAATTATTCCTTCTCCAAATCAAAACAAATTCAGTTTCAAATCAGAAGGAATAAAAGTAACGGAAAATACGGAAGATAACCTTTGTGTAAAAGCTTACAAATTATTGCAAAAGGAATATGATTTGCCGCCAGTAGAAATGTTTTTATTAAAAAAACTTCCTTCCGGTGCAGGATTAGGCGGCGGTTCTTCCGATGCTTCTTTTACATTGAAAATGCTGAATGAGCTTTTTGAATTAAATATTCCATTTGAAAAATTAGAAAGTTTTGCAGCGCAATTAGGTAGCGATTGTCCATTCTTTATTAAAAACAAAGCTGCTTTTGTTACTGGAAGAGGTGAATTTTTAGAAGAAATAGATTTTTCTCTGAAAGGTTATCATATTACAATTATTCATCCCGGAATTCATATTTCCACCAAAGAAGCTTTTGCCAATATCAAGCCTCGCCAGCCTGAAATTTCTTTAAAAGAACAAATACAAAAGCCTATCAGCGAATGGCGTAATTTTATTACAAATGATTTTGAAGCTTATGCTTTTTCAGCTTATCCTGAATTAGCTGAAATAAAAAAGAATTTGTATAGCGCAGGCGCATTGTATGCCGCTATGTCAGGCAGTGGCTCCGCAGTATATGGAATTTCTGAAAATAAACCGGAAATAAAAAATAAAATGCCTGAAAATTATTTAGTTTGGCAGGGAATATTAGAATAAGAATTCTTATATTTAATAACTTAACCTTTGAGAATTAATTCTTAAAATAAACTTTTAATTTGAAAATTATGAAAAAAATGGATCCTGTAGTACACTTTGAATTTCCTGCTGAAGACAGAAAACGAATTTCAGAGTTCTATACAAAAGCGTTTGGTTGGCAAACACATATGTTAGGCGAAGAAAATGGAAACTATGTTCTTGTAACAACAACCGAATCTGATCAAAATGGAATGCCTAAAAATCCCGGCGCTATCAATGGCGGTTTTTATCCAGTAAAGAAGGATTGGCCTGCGCAGCATCCTTCTGTTGTTATTGGGGTTGATGACATTAAGGAAACTATGAAAAACATTACGGAAGCTGGTGGTAAAGTGCTTGGTGAACCTGTGGAAATAACAGGTTACGGATTGTATGTTTCGTTTTTAGACACAGAAGGTAATAGGATTAGTGTAATGCAGCCTTTTATGAATATGCCGGGAAATAAATAGAGGTTACCTCTACAATTATAGTTAAAATTGACGCAATGCGTCAAGACAAATGTTACAGGCAACCGCTTAGCGAAAGTGTTGGTTTAAAGTGGCAATAATAATTAAAAAAAATATGATAAAAAGCTCAACAATATTTCTTCAGGGAGTAATTGTGCTTATTGGTATTTTGGCACTATCCATCATGATACGGTTTCCCTTGACTGAGGGGAGAGCCAAAAACTTAGATCTATTTAGCATCTACTTTGACCCGTTCATCTTGTATGGCTATGCCGCGTCTATCCCATTTTTTATTGCCCTTTATAAGGCGTTCAAATTACTCGGATATATCGGACAAAATAAAATATTCTTACTCAACTCGGTGAGGACTTTAAAGAGTATAAGATATTGCGCATTCGTACTGAGCATCTTAATTGTGATGGCAGGGCTATACATTTGGATATTTCATAATAAAGATGACGACCCTGCGGGTTTTCTTGCCATATGTATAGTAACTATTTTTGTTTCTATTGTAGTTGCTGCTGCGGTGGCAGTGTTTGAAAAAATCTTTCAAAATGGGGTGGACATAAAATCAGAGAACGAACAACTATATGAACAGTCAAAGAAATAATTTGACTTTATAACATGACAATCAGAATAATTAATCGCTTAGGAAAAAGTTTTGTGCGACCTTATAACTTGGCAACTAAGTGGACAGATTGCGGTGATGCCGATAACATCATATTGTCAATAGGCGGGTTGAACGGCTTCGATTGGACAGCAGTGCAAAATTCAACTTCTGTTCTTCGATTAAACTTCGATGTTAATAATCCCGTCCATCACTAATATGCAAAATATTAGCCGTCATTGCGAACCACTTCAACGGCCGAATGACAAGCAGCTAAAATGAAATTTCAATAATAAAGAGACAAAAAAAATAATTAGAGAATGGAATTCAACCCAAGCAACCATGTAATTAAACTCTGTGTTCAAGGTATGAACCTAGAAGAAATAGACAGACCTGATGAGGCAAGCAAATTATTTCTTCAAGCCTGGAACGAAGCTACAAATGACTTTGAAAAATTTACAGCTGCTTTTTATGTGGCCCGGCATCAAAAAAATGTTTCCGACAAATTAAAATGGCTCGAAACAGCTTTGCAGTTTGCATTAAAAATAAATAACGACACAGTTAAGTCGGCCTTTCCTTCTCTATATTTAAACATTGCCAAATGCTATGAGGACTTAAGCGACCTTGACAACGCAAAGAAGAATTATGATTTAGCAAATTCGTTCAAGGACAAGCCGTCTGACAAAGGTCCCTTTTATCACGGGACGAAAGCAGATTTGCAGGTTGGCGATTTGCTGACAGCAGGGAACACGTCTAATTACAAGCCGGAAATTATAATGAATCACATTTATTTCACAGCTTTGGTTAATGGGGCGGGACTTGCTGCGGCATTAGCTAAAGGTAATGGGCGTGAACGTGTTTATATAGTTGACCCAACAGGAAGCTTTGAAAATGACCCGAACGTTACAGATAAAAAATTTCCGGGCAATCCGACACGCTCATATCGCACCCAAGCTCCATTGAAAATCGTTGGCGAAGTAACAGATTGGATGAGACAAACACCTGAGGAAATCCAAAAATGGCGCGAAAAGTTGGCCAATGTCAAAGGAGAAATTATTAATTAATTTCCGGAATGCCAATACCCTACCCAGCCTTTGGAAATAACTTTATTATAGACAGTGATAAAATCGCGGGCTGTAACCTAAGACATAAAACAACGAACCGCTAACATCGGTTTGGCAAAATGGCGGCATGAGTACTTCTATGAAAAATTTGGCTAAAACAAACATCTGGTATTCTAATGAAATTTAGTGCTAAAACACAGTCACTACGGCAAGCCGTTTCCCCAATAATAAAATCTTCGAACCAAAAACGCTCAATTATTAAATTTCTCCAAAAACATTCCCTCTTAGCCCATTTTTCCAAACCTTCTTCAATCTAATCAACGCAAAATCGCCCGAAACATTACACTACAAACTATAATTCCATTTCTGGCATATTTTTTTCCTGCTAAATATTGAAATTTGTATCATTAAACACCTATCCTTATGAAACGCTTACTTTTACTTTCCTCATTTTTCATTATCGCCATTATAATTCTATCCGGCTGCAGAACCAAACGTATGGTAACAATGAGTGCTATGCGCCCGGCGGAAATCACTTTTCCATCATATGTAAATACGATTCTTTTGCTGGACCGCACCAAATTTGAAAGCTCTACCAAAAATATTTTAGAAGGAATTTTAACGGGCGAATTGCCGGAAGAAGACAAAGCCGGATTACAGGAAGCTATGAGTTCACTGCAAAATACACTCAGGACTTCACCTCGTTTTAATGTTAAAATGGCTAATGAAACTCTTCCTGGCAATAGCATAACTTCAGCTTTTCCTGCCGCCATTCCCTGGGATAAAATTGAATCTCTTTGTACACAATATCAAACAGAAGCAATAATTGCTATTGAAGTTTTTGATACAGATTTCATTGTTACCAACGGACGGAAAAAAGTTAAAAAGAAAGTAAAAGAAGAAAATGGCGTAGAAAAAGAAATTGAAGTGGATGAATATTACGCGGAAGGAATTGGTAATGTAAAAGTTGGTTTCAGGTTATATGATCCTAAAGCAAAATCAATAGTAGATCAGCAGTTATTTACAAGAACTAATACCTGGCATGCTAAAGGAAACAGCATACAGGATGCTGTAATTCACCTGATCGCGAAAAAAGATGCTGCCCGCCATGTTAGCGCATTGGCTGCTAATAGCTACGCGTATAAAATAGCTCCTATGCCAATTTATATCAGCCGTGTGTTTTATGCAAAATCAAAAAAATCCCCGGGATTGGTTTTGGGTGCAAGGCAGGCGGACGTTAATGACTGGAAAAGCGCAATCAGCACATGGGAAGAGGCGTTACCAAATGCATTACCAAAGGAAGCCGGAAAGTTATGTTACAATATCGCGATTGGTTATGAAGTTTTAGGAGATTTGGAAAATGCGAAAAAATGGGCAGGCACAGCTTATGTTCAATTCAATAATAAGGAAGCGCGAGAATATTCTACTTTGCTTGATTACAGGAAAAGAGAGCAGGAAATTGTTCAGCAACAAATGAAATAAGAATAATAAAAATAATAAGCTTTTACAAATAAGCGTAAAAGTGAATATTTCAAATAAAAATAAAGAGCCAATACAAATTTTTATATTGGCTCTTTATTTTTATCTGAAATTGATTGCTAAATTATTATTTATTTATGTTTTTTCTATTTTTACAGAAGTCATAGCAATAGAGCCCATTTCAATTTTATCATTAAAAAAAGAAGCATTTTCTTTTTCTTCTTTTAAACCCAGTGTATAAATTAACGGCAGGAAATGCTCTGGCGTAGGAACAGCCATTTGCACTTCTTTACCTAATTTTTTATAATCAGCAAGTTTGGAATGTTCGTTATTTCTGATGAGCGATTTTACTTTTTCATTCGCTTCCTGTGCCCAGTCAAATATCTTTTTATTTTCCCAATCCAAGATACCGAGATTGTGGACAATATTGCCGCTTCCAATTATTAATACACCTTTTTTACGTAAGGAAGAAAGTTCTTTTGCAAGCTCATAGTGCCATTGCGCAGACTTGGTATAATCAATACTCATCTGAATAATTGGAATATCAGCTTTTGGATACAAATGTTTTACTACACTCCAGCAACCATGGTCCAAACCCCAGTCATGATCCAACCCAATATTGGTTTTGGTAATTAAATTCTTTGTTTCCTTTGCTAAATCAGGACCGCCCGGTGCGGGATATTGCACATCAAATAAAGCTTTTGGAAATCCACCAAAATCATGAATAGTTTTAGGCTTTGTCATGGCAGTTACAAATGTGCCTTTTGTTTCCCAGTGCGCGGAAATACAAAGAATAGCAGTAGGTTTTGGTAATATTTTACCCTGTTTTTGAAAGCCTTTGGCAAATTCATTTTCTGTGATCGCATTCATTGGGTTTCCATGTCCGAGAAATAAAACCGGCATTGTTTCGGTGTGTTCAAACACAGAAGTTATTTTATGAAATGCATTCAGTTTCAAAGATGCGCCTGCTAAAGGTAAAAGTGCCATTGTTTTTAAAAAATCTCTTCTTTCCATGACTAATTCCAATTTAATTTTCAAACAAGAAGTCAATGTAAATATATGTAAAAATCAAATTTTATAAATACAAGAATAAATTTATTACTACCTGAACTCTAATGTAAAACGCCCATCTCAATAAGTGTGTAATTATTGAGATGGGCGTTTTGAAATAAAAATGAACAATGAAAAAGGTTAAAAAGGATTTACAGTTTCAGGAGAAATTGTAAATCCTAAAATTAAACTTATTTTTTCGCAACCAGGTTCACGTTAAGTTCAAAGTTATTATCAATTGCTTTATCACCCAGGTTATCAAAAAAGCTTCCTGAACCGTAACGGATATCATATTTGGTTCTGTCCACAACTATTTTAGCTTTTGCGGAGATTTTGTCACCACCATTCTGGATAGTTGCAGGGAATTCAATTGCTTTGGTTATACCTTTGATTGTAAGATTTCCTTGTACATTATATTGATCATTTCCTTTTGGAGTTACTTTTGTAAGTACAAGAGTAGCTTTCGGGAATTTTTCAGTACTGAAAAAATCATCTGACTTTAAGTGACCTACAAGCTTTTGGTTGTATTCCTCATTTGTAATATCAGTATTAGTAATGGATGTCATATCAATATTGAATGTTCCACCCTGAATTGATTTTCCGTTTGTAACAAACTTTCCATCAGCAATATTTATAGCACCAGAGTGTTCACCTGTTACCTTTTTACCCAACCAGGTAACTTTGCTCTGGTTATTGTCAACTTTAAATTCTACGCCTTTACCTGTAAAAGACATTGCGAAAACGCTTACTAAAACTGCTAAAACTGCATTTCTGAGATTTTTCATAATTTTTAAATTTTGTTTGGAAGTTTAATTTATTTTTGTTATAATTGTTTTTACATTTAATGTATATACATATATTATGCCGAAATAATTCGTTTTTGAAAATAAATGTATATTTTTTTTAATTAATACGCTACGGTGAAGCGCTTTTGAATATGTTTTGGATTTTCAGCTTCATCAATCAGTGCAATTGCATAATCTTCCATTGAAATTTTGCTGTTTCCTTCATCATCCGACAATAATTGTTTGCCTCCAATTCTGAATTTTCCAGTTCTTTCACCTGGCTCTATATATGCTGCCGGATGGGCATTACTCCAATGCAATTCTTTTTCATCAAGATATAATTTCAAAGCTTCTCGATGCGCAATAGCGATTGGTTTTAGAAAATCCGGGAAAGTTAGTGCATCTACAAGTTCTAAACCTGGTGCAACTTCTAAACTTCCAGCTCCGCCTACCGCGATAAGCCTTTTAACTCCAGCATTTTTCACACCTTCAATCAGTGATTTCGTTGCATCAATAAGTGGATTTACATTTTCCAATCCAGGCCCATAAGCGCTTATTACTACATCATGCCCATGTGAATTAATACTTACGCTATTCGGGTTCATAATATCTCCTTTAGCAAGTGTAAGATTTGTATTTTCAACATTCAGTTTCGAAGGATCTCTAACTATTGCTGTAACTTCATGACCACGGCTGAGCGCTTCTGCCAGAATTCTTCTGCCGATATTCCCGCTTGCACCAAATAATGCGATTTTCATATTTTTATTGTTTAATTAGTTATTATAAATTATTAAATTTGTATTGACATTTAATGTATTTACATATATTTTGCCAAAAATAGTTCTTATTTTCTTATTTTATTAAGAAGAAAGTTCAAATAATGTGCTTCCTCCTCAGTCAGGTTTTTTAGTTCGTCCAACCATTGCTCTTCAACTTTATCCAGCTTATCAAGAACAGCCAAACCTTCTTTAGTAATTCTAACATTCACCGCTCTCCTATCTTCGGGACATTCAGCCCTTTCCACCAGTTTTTTCACTCTCAGCTTCTCCACTAATCTGGATGCATTGGAGTTTTTATCAAGCATCCTTTCATTGATCAGGTTTACAGTTGCCGGATTTGGAAATTGTCCTCTGAGAATTCTCAAAACATTGAACTGCTCCGGTGTTATTCCAAAGGCCTTCAGCTTACAGGTACTTTTAAGATTGAGATAGTTGCCAGTATAAATAGTATTTATAAAAAGCTTCTGGTACTCGTTCTTAAATTTATTCTGGTTTATTTCCTTTTCTAATTCCGTCATCTAATTCTTCTGCAAATATAAGTAATTACAATATATGTAACAACATATATTTAATAAAAAGTTCAGAATTTTTTATTAATTTCTAAAACAGCATAAAATAATTTATATTTATCTTATTGACAGTTAGAAGAATACAACATAAACTATAATTAGCAAATAAATTCTTTAAATGCTATTTCTGAAATTTATTAATTGAATAGTAATCTATATATAAACTATAGAAATTATTGCCAAAACTTAATGCTATTCAAAAACGAAGGCCGGAAAATTATATTTCCGGCCTTCGTTTGATTAAATTTTATAAATCATCAGGTTTTGTAAATAAAATCAAAACCTTATTTCAAGAGCAATGATTAAAAATTTATCTTAATAAATGTATTGTACCATTATAATTATGCTTCTCGTTGAAAATATCTCTTATCTCAAGCTGGTATAAATATACGCCTTCCGGTACTTTTGCACCTCTGTAAGTTCCATCCCAACGCTGGTTATAATTTTTTGATTCAAAAATCAATTCACCCCATCTGTTGAATATTATTAAATTATATTCCCGTAAATAAATTGTTCCTTCCGGCCCAAAAGCGGGATTCAGCGGGTCAGTATTAGGCGTGAAAGCATTTGGTAAAAACATACTATAATCAGGCGCTACAAACATGGATAATTCCTTGATATCAATACAGCTGGAAGAATCATTTTTCGCGATTAATTTAATTGAATAAACTCCTGTATCTTTAAATTCTACCAAAGCGTCTTTATCCGTACTTGTACTTCCATTGCTAAATTGCCAGAACCTTGAGCTGCTTTGCCCAGAAATATCTGAGAAAATGTATTGCGTTTCCGAGTAACCGGAGTAAATTTTCTTAAAAGTGAAATCCGCGGTAGGCAATGGATGCACCACCGCGATATTATTAAACAGCCTAGTTACAATACATCCTTTATCCGTAGTTAAAGTTAATGTAACAGGATAACTTCCAACTTTACTGTAACGATGTTTTGGGTTTTGCATGTTAGAAGTAGTTCCATCTCCAAACTCCCAAAGCCAATTAGCAATTACACCATTTTTAATAACAGATAAATCTTTAAAAATCGCGGAATCGCCAATACAGGAAGCCAGTACTTCAATATTAATTTCCGGAAGTGGATGCACTGTTATTTCCTGCCTGACTGTATCCATGCAACCTTTATCTGAAACAGTTACAAGCATTACTTCATAAGTTCCTGCGGTATCATATTTTTTTGTTGGCGGGAAGAGTCCGCTAGCACTTGTTCCATCACCCCAATACCAGGTATAAGATGTAATTCCGCCAGTAATAATTGAAGACGTATTAGTAAATTCAAAAACATTCGTGTTAAGGCATTGCGCAGCATTTTTTACTGTAAATCCGCCATCAGGTTTTGGGTGTACTGTTACTTTCTTTGTTATAGAATCCATACAACCATGTTCGGAAATCGTGATATGTTTAACATCGTAAGTTCCTGGTTGTAAATAATGATGAACCGGATTCATTTGCGCACTTGTATCTCCATCACCAAAATGCCAGATGTAATGCAAAGTATCCGCTGAACCAATAGATGATAAATTGGTAAACATTGTTTCTTCGTATTCGCATACGGTTGTAGCATCAAAATCCGGTTTCGGCCTGAAGTAAACACTTATTTCTTTTATAATAGTATCCTTACAACCAAAATTGGAAGTGACAATAAGTCGCACCTGGTACTGTCCTGCTTTTGTATAAACTTTTATAGGATTTTCCAAGGTTGAAGTTGTACCATCACCAAAATTCCAGTTATAAGTAATTGTTCCGCTGCTAATTGAAGATTTGTTTGTGAAAGTATTCGGAAAGCCAAAACATGCATCTGTAAAATCAAACTCAGCTTTTGGTTTTGGATATACAATTATGTCTTTTGTAACAGTATCCATACAGCCAAATCCGGAAGTTATTATTAATGTAACTGTGTAAGTATCTGCCGCCGCATATATATGTGTTGGATTAGTTAAATCGGAAGAATCTCCATCACCAAAACGCCATGTATAACTGATATTACCACTGCTGATTGTAGATTTATTAATAAATGTATTTGAAAAATTTAAGCAGGCATTTGTGCCGTCAAAATCAGCTTTTGGTTTTGGATAAGAAACTACTTGTTTAGTTATAGAATCCTGGCAACCAAAATTGGAAGTTACTTTAAGTTTTACGGTGTATGTATCAGCTACAGCATAAATATGCGAAGGACTTATTGAGGAACTTGTATCTCCATCGCCAAAATCCCATAAATAAGTAATTGTTCCGTTGCTAATTGTTGATTTGTTTGTAAAGATATTATCAAATCCAAAACATGCGTTTGTTCCGTCAAAATCTACATCCGGTTTCGGATAAACAATTATTTGTTTTTCAATTGAATCCTGGCATCCAAAATCTGAAGTAACTTTCAGCTGTACAGTATAAGTATCTGCGGCGGCATAAATATGGGTTGGATTAGCTAAAGTTGATGAATTTCCATCCCCGAAACTCCAGAGATAAGTTATTGTTCCGGAAGAGATTGAAGAAGAATTTGTAAAAGAATTCTCAAAACCAAAACAAGCATTTGTTCCTGTAAAGTCAGATTTTGGTCTTGGATAAACAATAACTTTTTTTGTCAGCGAATCTTTACAACCAAATCCTGAGGTAACAATCAGTTTAACTGTATAAGTATCAGCGGCGGCATAAACGTGCGCAGGATCTTTTTGTGTGGAAGTTTGTCCATCGCCAAAATCCCAGTTAGAGCTCATTGTACCACTTGTAATTGTAGAATTATTAATAAACAAATTCTGGAAACCAAAACATGCATTTACAGTATCAAAATCTACATTCGGAAGCGGATAAACAGTAACCTTTTTTGTAATTGAATCCTTACAACCTTTATCAGAAGTCACAACTAATTTCACATCATACACACCATCTTTCGCGTAAATATGCGTAGGATTAATTGCGGTAGAACTATTGCCGTCACCAAAATGCCATAACAAGGTTTTTGTACCGGAGCTTAAACCCGATAAATCGGAAAAAGTATTGGCAAAACCTTTACATGCGTTTGTAAAACTGAAATCAGGAGTAGGTTTTGGATAAACGATAACTTGTTTTGTTACTGAATCTTTACAACCAAAATTAGAGGTTACTACAAGTTTCACATCATAAGTTCCTGCAGCAGCGTATACGTGCGTTGGTTTTTGTAAAGTATTTGAATTTCCATCGCCAAAATTCCAGTTATACGTTATTGTTCCGCTTGTTATAGAAGAACTGTTGGTAAATGAATTGGCAAAACCAAAACACGCATTTGTACCAGTAAAATCAGCTTTTGGTTTTGGGTAAACTGTAATTTGTTTTGTTACAGAATCTTTACAACCAAAGTCAGAAATTACAACAAGTTTTACATTGTAAGTACCTGCAGCCGAGTACTTATATGAAGGATCTTTTTGTGTTGATGAATTGCCATCACCAAATGTCCATTTATAGGTTAAATTTCCATAAGTAACAGATGAAAGATTTGTAAAAGTATTATCAAACCCAAAACACGCATTCGTAAAATTGAAATCAACTTTTGGGCGCGGATAAACAATTACCTGTTTTGTTACAGAATCTTTACATCCATTGTTGGAATTTACAATCAGCTTTACATCAAATGTATCAGCATAAGCATAAATATGCGTTGGATTTGTAGAAATCGAAGAATTTCCATCACCAAAATCCCAGCGATATGTTAAAGTCCCGTAAGTGATTGTTGAATTATTTGTAAATGTATTTGCAAAACCAAAACATTCTTTTGTAGCACTGAAATTTGGTGTAGGTTTTGGATAAACTATAACTTTTTTAGTGACAGAATCTTTGCAACCCAAACCTGAAGTTACAATTAGTTTTACATCAAAAGTATCTGATTTTGAATAAGCATGAGTCGGATTTTTTTGTGTAGAAGTATCACCGTCACCAAATTGCCACAAATAGGAAATATTACCGGAAGTAATAGTAGAAGCGTTTGCAAATGAATTGGCAAAACCAAAACAAGCGTTTGTTCCACTGAAATCAGGAATTGGTAAAGGATGAACGGTAACTTGTTTTGTAATAGAATCTTTACAACCTTTATCAGAAGTCACTACTAATTTCACATCATAAACACCGTCTTTTGGATAAATATGCGTTGGATTTTTTGCAGAAGAAGTATCACCATCTCCAAAATACCAAAACAAGCTTTTTGTACCGGAGCTTAGTACCGATGAATCGGAAAAACTATTGGCAAATCCAAAACAAGCATTAGTTACGCTGAAATTAACAGCAGGTTTTGGATGAACTATAACTTGTTTTGTTAAAGAATCTTTACAACTATTATTAGAACTTACAATTAGTTTCACATTGTAGGTTCCGGCTGCGGAATAAATGTGCATTGGATTAGTTGCGGTTGAAGAATCTCCATCGCCAAAAAGCCATAAATAATTTATAGTGCCGGAAGAAATTGAAGATGAATTTGTAAATGTATTTACAAATCCAAAACAAGCATCAGTTACACTGAAATTAACAGCAGGTTTTGGATAAACAATTACCTGTTTTGTTACAGAATCTTTACATCCAAAATTAGAAGTTACTACTAACTTTACATTATATGTTCCAGCCGCAGCATATTTATGATCTGGATTGATTGCTGAAGAAGTATCTCCATCACCGAAATACCAGATATAAGTCATATTTCCATAGCCTACAGTTGAAGTATTTGTAAAGCTGTTATTGAAGCCAAAACAAGAATTCTGAGGTGTAAAATCCGGTTTTGGTGTTGGGTAAACTATTACATTTTTTACAACAGAATCCCAGCAGCCGAAATTGGAAGTAATGCTTGTAACTGTTTCAGATAAAGGTTGCATGGATACAGTCAGGCAGGAAATAACAGTGCATCCACTTCCGGAAATTAATATTGAAGTACTGGC
>JGI24806J26614_1000025_pt1 | contig 22515 bp, 20 predicted proteins | sample Kansoi200umMDA_FD_26614 | JGI IMG/M metagenome (IMG submission 26614)
CCGGTGATTTTGCCCGCACCGTTAATTGTTACCTGCAAGTCATTCGCATTGGTTTCCATTTCCTGCTTAAACTCTGCATTCAGAACCAGGCCCGTTTTGCTCTGTATAAGTAAATTTCCGGTTTGCTTTCCTTTTATTTGAATTCTTTCACCGGTTGGTCCAATAACTGACTCTGCATCCAGCACTACATGATCACCTTCTATCTGTTTTACCGTATACGTAGTGGTAAAGTCAGCGGGAACCTTGCCGGCAATTCCATATTTTCTTTGCCAGCTGTCACCCTGTTTAATTACATGGTCGGGGAAAATTGCAAACACCGGTGCGAGTTGATTTTTCAGTTCCTGTTCACTGAACTGGTCATTTAATGATGCCCGCATTTGTAATTCCATTTCCTTATTCAGGCCAGCCGCGCCAATGATACCGTTTATTATCTCATCGAAACCCGTTACAGATTGTATGGTACCTTTCTCATCGACATTCATAGTAAACGAACTTCCTTTTATTTTGGAAAACAGACGCTGCATCAATCCTTCCATACTTTCATTTTCCGATGCAGCAGTCACAGGTTTGTCCGTATCTATATCCATTTCGAGATCCATTATCTTCATATAAAGCCGGAACCGCCGGTACTCGCCTTTCAAAGTTTTGATAGTGCCATCGTCTGAAATCATTTCAAAAGAAAAATTGCCCTGCAGGTTGATCTTATCGTTTCTGTCCATAACTTTTTGATCAGTATCCCACGTTATGTCGTAGCTGTACCGCTTGCCCTTTTCAGGATCAAATTTCAGAAGCGTACCCGCCGTTGAACCGGAATTTTTGCAGGAAGGAACAACAGTAATAAAAAAGAGGAGGAAAACAGTTGAAAAGAACGACAGGTTTTTTAGCATGCCAGGCATTTGTAGCAGGCAAAATAGAACATTATTCACTCACATTAAGTATTATTTTCGCAACAAAATTTCTCCCATCGGATTAACCGGGCGCATATACACTCTGTTTAAGAAAGATTTGTTGCTGGAAATAAGACAGCAGTACAGTTTTTATGGCATATTGCTTTATATCGGTGCAACCATTTTTGTATTATTTATGGCCATTGATGAACCTGAAAGCACGGTTTGGAATGGCTTGTTTTGGGTAATTCAATTGTTTATTTGCATTAACGCGGTGGCTAAAAGTTTCCTGCAGGAAAGCCGGGGCAGGATGCTTTACTTTTACTCCATTGCTTCACCAACAAGCTTTGTTCTTGCAAAACTGTTTTTTAATTCTTTGCTCATGCTGGGTATGAGCCTGCTTAGCGTATTGCTGTTTAGCCTCTTTCTTGGAAACCCAATGCAAAATGCAGGAGTATTTATCGGTCTGGTACTATTGGGAGGCTGGAGCCTGAGTCTTGTTTTTACATTCCTCGCTGCAATCGCGGCGAGGGCTCAGCAGAATGCCGCAATCATGGCGGTGCTGGGATTTCCCCTGATCATACCACAACTGATATTATTGATGCAGCTATCTAATGCTGCTTTTAACCCGGTGCTAAAGGTCCATGCAACCGATATTTTGCTACTTATTGCACTGGATCTAATGGTGATATTGCTTGCTGTTATCCTGTTTCCTTTCTTATGGAAGGATTAAAATAGACGCACCCGTAAACGTATTAGTCTATAGGTCTTTTTAACGACTGGATACAAGGTCTTAAATAAAAACAAGTCTATTTGCCATTTCCTTGAAAAACATTTACTGGTATCCAGCCTTTGATAAAAAATGTAAAGGCAACTGTTCTCATTAATAGTTATGGAAAAATTACAAAGGAATTAAAAGCCCCACCTTAAATTTGCTCCACTTTACCTACTAACAACAGCAAGCCATGGCCAATGAAAAAAACTACATGTATAAATCCTGGTGGAAAATCCTGAGTGTTCTCTTACTGGTCTACACATTTACCGGCGGCCTGCTGATGAAAGTTCCGGAGCTTCCTGCTTTGGATGAAACCATACGTAATCTATATTTTCATGTATGCATGTGGTTTTCCATGATGATACTTTTTACAATTTCTGTGGTACATGCGATCCGCTATCTCCGCACGTTAGATCCTAAATATGATATTTACTCACGCCAGTTTGCTGTTGTGGGTATTGTATTTGGGATTTTAGGTTATGCCACCGGTTCCATCTGGATGAGCTATACCTGGGCTGATCCAAACAAGCCCGAATATTCGTTTAGCAGCATCGCCAGGGAACCCAAATTAATCGGCGCCGCCATTGCTCTGCTCATCTATTTTGCCTACCTGATACTGCGTGATTCAATTACTGACATGGATAAAAGAGCAAGGATAAGTGCTGTTTACAACATCTTTGCCTATGCGATGCTCTTCCCGTCTATCTGGATAGTTCCCAGGTTGCTTCCAAGTCTTCATCCGGGGGGAGAGGGTGGCAATCCCGCGATGAATTTCAAAGATGTAGCCGGAAGCATGCGGGTGGTTTTTTANCCCGCCATAATTGGATGGGCCCTCCTCGGAGTATGGATCGCAACTTTGAAAATCAGGTTGGTCATGATAAAAGAAAGAAGGTTGATGCGTAAATAGAATAGTCGTGAACATTTTTTAAAAACAAGAGAATGCGAAAATTTAAAAACGTTTTTTTTCTTTCTGTCTGCCTGCTTTTTTCCCTGTTGCTTCAGGCACAGGAAGGAGCCGGTAAATCTTCGTTTGGTAATACTATGCGAAGCAATGGCCGCATATATGTTGTTGTAGCCGTCATGCTCACGATCCTCGCCGGGCTGATTTTGTATGTAGTAAGGTTGGATAAAAAAATCAGCAAACTCGAAAAAGAAAACTAAGGACCTTGCGACTATTGCCTATTGCCCATTGCTTATTGCCTATTGCCTATTGCCTATTGATAACGCTTGCTATTTGAAAAATAAAAAATCCTTTCATGTCAAACAACTACAGTTTTTTTGGTGCCGTTGAAAGAAGCTTCGACAGGGCCGCAAAATTTACTAAATGGACTCCGGGTATTCTTGAGCAGATCAAAGCCTGCAACGCGGTATACCAGATGAAGTTTCCGATCAAACGCGATGACGGCAGCGTTGATGTAATTGAAGCTTACCGGGTGCAACATTCACAACATAAAACCCCATGCAAAGGAGGAATTCGTTTTGCAGCTGAAGTAAACCAGGACGAAGTAATGGCTCTTGCAGCTCTGATGACGTTTAAATGCGCCATAGTAAATGTGCCTTTCGGCGGAGCTAAAGGAGGAATCAAAATAAATCCGCGTGCCTATACCGCCTACGAGCTCGAAAAAATTACGCGTCGTTACACGGCTGAGTTGATCAGGAAAAATTTTATTGGCCCGGGAACCGATGTACCGGCTCCGGATTATGGAACCGGTGAAAGAGAAATGGCCTGGATACTCGATACGTTTGCGGCAATGCACCCCGGTGAAATAGATGCATCAGGATGCGTAACCGGCAAGCCGGTATCACAAGGTGGTGTTCGTGGTCGCAGAGAAGCAACAGGACTTGGCGTTTTTTTCGGATTGCGCGAGGTATGCAACATGAGTGACATCATGGGAAAATGTAAAATGTCATTGGGTGTTGAAGGAAAAAAAGTTGTGGTACAGGGAATGGGAAATGTGGGATACCATTCAGCCCGGTTTTTCCAGGATGCGGGGGCAGACATCATCGGGTTGGCGGAATATGAAGGATCTATTTGCAGCGACAAGGGCCTCGATGTCGAGGCTGTTTTTCAGCACAGGAAAAAAACCGGTTCCATTCTCAATTACCAGGGAGCCACAAACCTTAAAAAAAATACTGACGCATTGGAATTGGAATGTGACATATTGATACCGGCAGCCCTTGAAAACGTCATTAATGAAGAAAATGCGCCAAGAGTCAGGGCAAAGATCATCGGTGAAGCAGCAAATGGACCTCTTACGCCCGAAGCCGATGAAATACTTTCAAAAAATGGTATCCTGGTCGTGCCCGACATGTATCTAAATGCCGGCGGTGTAACTGTATCTTATTTTGAATGGTTAAAAAACCTGAGCCATGTTCGCTATGGCAGGATGGAAAAACGATTTAATGAAAACCTCAACGCACATATCGTAGCCCAAATGGAAAATCTTTCCGGTAGAAAAATGCACGACAGGGAAAAGGAATATATTGTACATGGTGCCGATGAGGTGGACCTGGTGTACAGCGGGCTGGAAGAAACAATGATTGCCGCTACACATGAGATTATGAATGAATGGAAAAACAATCCCGATATACCGGATATGCGAACCGCGGCTTATGTGGTGGCAATAAATAAAGTTGCAACCAGCTATGCTGAGTTAGGCATATTCCCGTAAGTGAATCAAATTTTGTTATCAATCCCACTTCGAAATGGTGGGATTTTTTGTGTCCCGCCCGCATACCTCTATCAGGGCACAATTGTTCTTGGCAAAAAGTGATAATTTGTACGAGCTATAACCAACGCGAAAAACTAAAAAGACCCAATGTTTGTTGAAGCCATCGAAAAAGCCGCACAATTCACCCGGGCGATTCATTCGATCATCAGGACTTACGGAGGAAAAAAAATTATCCCCGGTTCAGGCACTTTGTTTTTTGTAAACGACGAAGGCTTTGCGGTCACATGCAAACATGTAGCGGAAATATTGATCACCGCAGACAAGCTGAACAAGCAGTGGCTCGATTTCAAGGCAGCACGAAACAAGCTGCGCGCCGATGGTTCATATAAACAAAACCTGAAGGGCCTTGAACTAAAATATAATTACAACCCTGCATCTGTCATCCAGCTCAAAAATAATTTCGTCGACTGTGTGGATCGCATTTCTGGTTTTACAGCTCATTTGCATCCAAAATATGACCTCGCTATTTTAAAATTCAACGATTACGGCAATCTTCGCTATCAACAGCATGCTGTATTTCTAAAAGATTCTTCGCGCATACAACAGGGAGAATACTTGTGCAGGCTGGGATTCCCATTCCCCGAATTCAGCAATTATAGTTTCAATGAAGCCGCTGATGATATTGAATGGTCCGGGGAAGGAATCACAGCCTCCCCACGGTTTCCTATCGAAGGGATGGTCACCCGCTTTCTTGGAGATGAAGGCAAGGTGTATGGCATAGAACTCAGCACGCCCGGTCTAAAGGGTCAAAGCGGAGGACCCCTGTTCAACAAGGACGGCATTGTATACGGTATGCAGTTTTCAACGAAACATCTTCACCTGGGATTTGACATCGTTGATAAAGAAATTGTATCCAACAACCAGGCAAAAAAGGTTTCGGATTATTCGTTCCTGCACCTGGGCCAGTGCATTCATGTTGAAGTAATCAAAGAGTTTTTGAGAGAGAAAAATGTAAAATTTGACGAAGGTTGATCACGGCGTGGGAAGTCGTACATTTAATCTCTTTTCAATTTGTAGCATGACATCCATTTTTTGAAAAGCTTTTGTGATTTAATCCGCAATTGTTGATTACCGGAAAATCGCGATTATGTTTTTTCAGCCTGCCATCGAAAAACTGCCAGTTGATCAACTCCGCAAACTTCAAAATGATCGGCTCGTTGAGTTGGTTAAATATGTTACTTCAAGAATTCCTTTCTACAGGAAAAAGTTTGAAGAGTCGGGTATCAATCCTGCATCGATCCGGTCAACTAACGATCTGCACAAGATTCCTTTCACTTTCAAGACTGATTTACGTGATCATTATCCATTTGGGCTCTTCGCTGTGGGCCAGGACCAGGTGTCAAGAATACATTGTTCAAGCGGCACTACGGGCAAACCAACTGTTGTCGGATATACAAAAAATGATATCGGCATTTTTGCGGAAGTATGTGCCCGGTCTTTAGCAGCAGCCGGCGCAGGACCAGGCATGAAACTGCAGAATGCATATGGTTATGGATTATTTACCGGTGGACTCGGATTGCATTATGGTGCTGAAAAACTGGGCATGACAGTTATACCCGTTTCAGGTGGAATGACCGACCGCCAGCTATTGCTTTTGCGCGACATGCAACCGGAAGTAATGTGCTGCACCCCTTCTTACGCATTAACCATTACGGAAGAACTAAAAAAAAGAAAGATCAATCCTGCTGAGCTAAACCTGAAATATATGGTACTTGGGGCAGAGCCCTGGACCGAAGCAATCCGCGAAGAAGTACAGAATGGGATGAATGTAATTGCCACTAATATTTACGGTTTAAGCGAGATCATCGGTCCCGGGGTATCGCAGGAAGATTATGAAGAAAGGGGAAGCGGGAGCTATGTATGGGAAGATCATTTTTATCCAGAGATCGTTGACCCGGTTTCGAAACAACCTCTTCCTGAAGGGGAATACGGCGTACTCTGTTTCACTACGCTGACAAAGGAAGCTACCCCCCTGCTTCGTTACTGGACCAATGATATAACTAACCTCTACTATGATAAAGGTTCAAAACGAACGCATATCAAGATGGGGCCGATCCGGGGTCGCGCTGATGACATGCTGATCATCCGTGGAGTGAATCTTTTCCCTTCACAAATTGAATCGGTGATAAGTGAGCTTCCGGAATTTTCACCGCATTACCAGATCGTGGTCTCAAAACGGCAAACTATGGACACCGTGGATGTGCATGTTGAGCTTAATGAAAAAATATATACGGGATTGACTGGTGAAACCTCTGATGAAAATGAACCGGCAATTTTTCAATCTTTAAGGCATAAGCTTTCTCAAAAAATAAAGGATTCAATCGGGTTAAGTATGAGTGTTACGATCAGGAATCAAAATAGTGTACCACGCAGTGAAGGCGGCAAACTAAACCGCGTGGTCGATCACCGGAAGGCGTAAACTTTTTTGTAGCAAAAATGATTATTTCTCCTGCGCAATCGAAAGCAGGTATTCCAATGCAAGCTGGTATCCTTTCAAACCGAGTCCTATGATACTTCCAGCTGATTTTCCGGATACATGCGATAACCTTCGGAATTCTTCCCTGGCATGTACATTGGAAATATGCACCTCTATCACAGGTGTTTTTATTGCAGCTATCGCATCTCCAATAGCGACCGAAGTATGCGTATATCCACCGGGGTTCAAAATGATTCCATCATAATCAAATCCCACTCTTTGCAGCTCATTTACCAGCTCGCCTTCGATATTGCTTTGATAGTAGGAAAAAGAAATGTTTGGATATGATGCTTTCAATTCTTCAAAAAAATCATCAAAGGATTGTTTCCCATAAATACCCGTTTCTCTTTTGCCAAGGAGATTTAGATTTGGCCCGTTAATTATGGCAATCTTTATCATAGCAGCGAATTATAGATCCCTTTAAATTTCTATTTCCTTTCAGTTGCCAGCAAACTATACATAAGCAGGTTAATGCGTTTGCCATTCTTAATTTCCGATTCTCTCAGTTTTCCTTCGTATTTGAATCCAAGTTTCTCTGCAAGCCGCCAGCTCGTTTCATTTCCTTGTTCGATAACAGCCTCAAGGCGATGAAGTCTCCAATGCCGGAAGACATGAGCAATCACTACCGGCAATACTTCTGACATGATCTTTTTTCGCCAAAACTCCGGTAAGAGCCAAAAACCTATTTCTGCTTTTTCATGGGCAGCCTGGTACGAGTTGATGCCACATGCCCCAACGCTTACGCCAGTTGTTCGGTCCGTGATCTTCCACCAAATTCCCTTCTTTTCCCTCCACAGGTCATCATAGAAATCCATTTGTCTTTTTGTTTCCTCAAGGGTCCTGTATTGTACCCCATAATACGGAATCACCTCAGGATGGCTGAGTCCTTTAAATATAAATGCCTGGTCAGATGCAACTATCTGCTTCAGGAAAAAGCGATCTGTATGCAATTCAGGGAACATTACAATACCAGTTATACTAAGGCTACGAATATCGCTAATTGCAATGAATTATCGCTTATTGGTATTGATCAGATCTATAAAGTCATCAAACAAATAGCGGCTGTCGTGTGGACCAGGAGTAGCCTCGGGGTGATATTGCACCGAGAAGGCAGGTTTGCCTTTTACCCGTATTCCCTCAATGGACTGGTCGTTGAGATTGACGTGGGTCACTTCAATATGTTTGGCTTTCTTTACTGCTTCGGGGTCCACACCAAATCCATGATTCTGGGTTGTAATTTCTGAACGACCGCTAACAAGATTCTTTACCGGGTGATTCAATCCGCGATGACCATGGTGCATTTTAAAAGTGGGAATATCGTTAGCGAGGGCGAGGAGCTGGTGACCAAGGCAGATGCCAAAGACCGGCTTTTCTTCTTTAAGAATTTGTTTCAATGTAGTAATCGCATAATCCATTGGCGCCGGGTCACCGGGGCCATTGGAAATAAAATAGCCGTCAGGTTTAAATTTTTTCACTTCATCCAGGGGAGTCTTTGCGGGAAATACTTTTACAAACGCTCCGCGCTCTACCATACAGTTGAGGATATTTTTCTTAACGCCATAATCCATCACAGCAATCCGTATTGATGCATCCTTATTTCCCAACTCATAAGTCTCTTTGGTGCTGACTTGAGAGGCCAGTTCAAGACCGTTCATGTCGGGCACCTGTGCCAATCTTTTCTTCAGTTCTTCAACATCTGTTGTTTCGGAGGAGATAATACAGTTCATAGCTCCCTTAGTGCGGATATGTGCCACGAGGGCCCTTGTATCCACATCGGCAATCGACACGATTTTATTGGCGATCAGGTACTCTTCCAATGAGCCTTTGGCCAGTTTTCGGGAATACTGGTCCTCGAGATTCCGGCCAATCAATCCCTTTATTTTCACGTTCGCAGATTCTACCTCGTCTTCTTTTACACCATAGTTGCCAATGTGTACCGAATTCATGATCAACACCTGTCCATAATAACTTGGATCGGTGAAGACTTCCTGGTATCCCGTCATGCCAGTATTGAAACAAATTTCACCAGTGGTAGTACCGATGGCTCCGAAAGCTGTTCCGTAACAAGTAGTTCCATCCTGTAGCAGGAGTACGGCGGTGGTTTGGACCGTAGACATAATTAGAAATGAATCTGCTCTTTTTAAACAAATTGCGCAAAAGTAGGGGTTAATGAAGAAATGAGTGAGATAATTTTCTAACAGTTATTAACACGAAAAGGGCAACCAGGAATCCGACTTGCAGATTGAGATTCCTGGCTGCGTTTTCGATAAATTGTAGTTCCTGGCTTGAAAGAAACAACCGCTATCCATTTATCCTTAGAAAATTTCCATTCCTGTCGAACTCCAAATCTATATCGTTGGACAATTTAACGTCCTGTGTTGCATCTTCTACTTCCCAACCGCGAATGAATTCACTCCCGTAATTGGTTTGCACGTAATCAAGGATAAGCTGAGGTATTACTGTATCCGGAATTTTTTCAACGCCTTCTATTTTCATAATACTTCCGTGGCGGTTGAAATCAAGCTTGGTACCGTTGTCCAAATAAACGTGATAATAGGTTTTCAGGTTATCTAATTCTTTAACGACGTGTAAAATCTTTTTTCCGTCATAGTGAGCTTCAACAAACCCGAGGACATTTGCCGGAAGTTCGTCCATAAGAATGGCTTCTTCCTTGTCGCAGGATACCAGCATAAATGCAGCAAGTGTCATAAAAAGAAATTTTTTCATAAATAATAATTGAAGATTAATGATTAAGCATTGTATAGAATTAGACAACCCTTCTTCAATAAACCCCTATGTGGTCAACCATAAATGACAAGACCCAATTGCTTCGCTTTGCTCGCAAAGACTTTCAAGAACCAAATAACTTTCAAATAAAAAATTAAAAAGAGGGGGCTTTAATCAGATATCAAATTCTCCGACGAAGTATTTTTTTGATTTTCTCTCCTTTATTTGGTTCTTGTATCTCGGTTCTTGGTGCTTGATTAAAAAAAACTAATCCCCGCATTCCAGCCAAACCACCCACGGAGTTTTTCATTACCGAACAGGCCGAAAGTATGATAGGATGGCGGTACCAGCTCGTATTTATAACCGTCAAACGCCGTTGTTTGATCTGAATAATAAACAGTAAAGGAAGGTCCTCCAAATATGGCAAACCGTTTGGCTAATTTAATATTGAACTGAAGATGAAGTTTATTAAGCAGGTTCCAGTAATCCCACGATCCAAGATAGACATACTGTGAACCGAGCTCGGGGTTTATTGAGAACCATTTTGTGATAGGTTTTTCTGTACCCAGTCCATAACCGAAAGTGTATGCTTTTTCATTGTCTTTCGCATCCATCCCTGCCTGTAAAATGCTATAAAAGTTTCGGCTTCCCGTTTTGAATGCTGCATTGAAATTTGTTACCTCCGTAGCGTAAATTGCGAGTTTGTGGTATCCTTTCAATACCACATTCACGAGGCCGATGCTATAACCTTCAGATGTATCGGTGACGTTAATTAAGGCAAACTGTATTCCTTTAAGTCTTTTTGCATAGTTGAAGACAGCGGCCGCCTGCAACCCCCTCACGTCTCCCCCACCGATATTTCCAACTCCTGATATTTGCCATCCGCGTGAATTCTTATTCTGGTAATTAAATATACCCGCGAGCTGAAAGCTGTGCATCGTGCCTCCGCCAATATTGGCAATCCCGGCTATTTGGACACCTTCACTATTCCCTTTCACAAAATTGTTGATGCCCGCAACCTGGAATCCTTTTACATTTTTCAGAACTGTGTTTTGCAGTCCGGCTACCTGCAACCCCGTCACCGAACCACCCGACATGTTGAATATTCCAGCCGCCTGCAAATAACGAACATCTTTCTTATTTAGATTGAACACACCCGCAATTTCGAATCCTTTCACTCCGGCTGTATAACCACCAAGCAGGTTTAAAGAAAAATTACTCACCACCTGGCCGCTCATTTTTCCCTGGGTGCTCACACCCGGCACTACAGACGCCTGGAAGGGTTTTTCGGTGAAGAAATTTTTCATGTTGAGGCTTTGTATTTTCTGCTTCGCCGACAGCAAAAATTTTCCAACTTCTGTTTTTTCTATTTCATCAGGCACTGAGCTATTGTTTACCGCAACTGTATCCTTTGAAATTGCTATGCTGCCTGAATCAGCCTGCTCAAACTTATTCGGCGCAGACACGATTACCTCATTCACAACAGGTACAATAGCAATGACGAGGTGGAGATCATACTCAGGTTCTATGCGAATAGTTGTATCCTGGTATTCATCCTTGCTTACAGCCAGTGATGAGGTCTGATATTTATCCTTAAGTTTAAGGGTGAAGTTCCCGTTCTCGTCTGTTAAGGTGGAAGTAAGATGGGTTGTTTCGTAAATGCTCACATTACTTAATCGTTCCCCTGTTTCACTGTTCACTACATAGCCTGTAATGGTATAGCTTCGGTCATTAGCAGGTGGTGATTTAGTTACGGAAGTCATTTGAAGGCTTACGCGCCTGAGAATTACATAATTTCCACTTTCCTTATACTCGTAATTTCCATTGAAGAGCTGGTTCAATACCTGCCGAACAGTTTTGTTTTCCACATTTAAAGTGACCAGGCTATCTCTTTTTACAATATTGCTGTTGTAGGAAAAACTAAAGCCTGCCTTGTTGCTGATGATGGATAACACGTCATCGAGGCGCTGGCGGGTCGCATTAAAACTGATTCTTTTGTCCAAAATACTTTGCGACCGTGCATCGTGGACCAACAATAATAAAATGGAAATACAAAACAGGGGCAATATCCTGGTGCGGTTCATCATTTTTTCACGACCACAATTACTCTATAATGATTTCATTTTCTGTCCGGGAGACTTTTACCATTAATGTCTGCCTGATAATGTCCAGGATCACGTCCAGAGATTCATCATTGAACGTAACAGTCAGGGGAAGTTTTTTCAGCTCGTTCCTTTTTATGCTGATGTTTACATTATAGGCTTCATTTAACTTTTCAACCAGCTTCCACAGCGGCGTATTATCACACTCAAATACCCGGCTCACGTAATAATTATACAGCTTGTCATCAGACGCTACGACCCGGGCCGTCGTATCAGCTTTTTCAAGCAATATTCTCTGGCCCGCTTTTAGCTCGACTGTCGTGTCCGCCTTTGAAACCTCCACGACTCCAGTTTCAACAATTATTTCTGTTCCTCCATTTACGTTTCTTACATTAAACGAAGTGCCAACAACTTTTACCTGTACATCATTTACATCAATGATAAACGGCTTTTGTATATTTGGTGACACATTGAAAAATGCCTCTCCTTTTAGTTGAACCTTTCTTGTTTTTCCTTTGAAAGCCGCCGGGTACGTCAATGTCGAATTCTTATTCAGCGTTGCATAAGATCCGTCAGGCAACGTATCCTTCTTTACTTCGTTCGTAGAAATAATGTTTACGAGCGGCGGTTCCGAAGATCCTGTTTCCAATAGTGAGCTTACTATCCACGCAATTCCGGCAATGATAACAATCACTGCTGCAACACGCCACCATCCAAACCCTTTGAGCGCATTACCTGCTGTCTTAGATTTTTTTACTTTGCTCTGAAATCGGTGCCAGGCCCTGTTTTCATCAATGATCGATCTCGAAGCCAGTTTTTGACTTTCGTTCCATATCAGTTGAAAATGGTGAAAGTATTTTTTATTGTCATCGCTGGCTTTTATCCACACTTCAACCATTTCCTGTTCAGGAGGTGTAGCTTCTTCGGCCAGGTATTTTACCAGCAAATCATCCATTATATCGTCAGCATAGTTTTCCAAATGCAATATTTTAGATACTGATTAATGATAAAATAATAAGCGGGAGAAACTCTACAAGTTTTAACCGCAGTAACTTCAGCGCTTTTCCCATTTGATTCTCGATGGTCTTTACAGACAAACCCATTTCATCTGCAATCTCCTGGTATTTCAAGCCTTCAAAGCGACTCATCTGGAAAACCGTCCGGCATTGCTCTGGCAGCTCGTTCAATGCTGACTGGATACGTTCCTTTAATTCTGTTGTCAATACTTTTCCCGAAGTATTTTCTACCTTATCGTTAGAGTGGCGCACCACGTGCATGGCATGTGCCGCTTTGACTTTTTTATGCTTCAGGTAGTTCAAACTATCATGATAAACGGCTTTGTAGAGATAAGCCTTGTGTGATGATTCTATTTCGAGTAACTCTCTTTTCTCCCAAACTTTGAAAAAAACATTTTGTACGATATCCTCCGCTACGGCATCATCTTTTACAATTGTATATGCATAGGCATGCAGGCCCCTGAAATGCATTTTAAATAGCTGCTCAAAGGCGACCACCCCTTTGGGCGCCAAACTCCTGATAATGGCAGTACTGGTTTGCTCCACTGTTATAACATCATATCCTGCTAAAATATGGCTATTACCGATCAACTGAATTTATAAATAAGACAATTGGCAAAGAATTTACCCCTATGAAACAATCCTGATTTTTTAACAAAATTTGCTACAACTCAACAAGTTGACCGCCTCCCTTTTCACCTTTGCCCCGTTTAAAATACCGTTCTCTTATTACATCCTGCACATTCACATTGCGGATTTTGCTTTCCAGCCAGGAAATAACATCCAGATATGCAAACGCCCTCCTTTCAAGAGGATTGTTTTCATATTTTTTCAACTTAACTAAGAGCTTTTCAAACTCCGGTTTCAACGCATGGGCGCCTACGCGGAATGACCTGCGAAGAAAATCAAACATTTCTTCTTCGACCTTACTCAGGTTTTCCATCTTGGCCATGTACCTGTAGACCGATTTGATCAGGTATTCCAGCAGCTGAAAATTACCCAGCTCATAATGTGCGATAAGGTGCAGAAGGCGGGCATAGCATTGCAAGTCACTGCGCAGATCTGCTTTTTGGTAAATGATTCGGTTCAGGTAATCAATTGCTTTTTCATTGTCACCACTTCCGAAATAAAGGCAGGCAATTTTATAATAAAAGATAAGGACACGGTGCGTGTCGAGATAAATACCGTATTCCTTTAACATTTCCTCCAGGTGTGGTACCATCAGCAAACCCTTGTTGAACGTGCCCTGGAGAAAGTAAAGATTGATTCGGGCCGTATATAAATACTGGTACGTCAATATCCTGTTGTTGTCATTTTGAGTAACTAGTTTATGCCGCGCAAATTTTTCAAACACTTTAATTGTTTCTGCAAGCTTTTCATGATTGAGCAGGTCGAAATGCGCACCCATCAGGTTATGCATGCCTTTTATATAACTGGCTGTCTCAACCGCGAGCATTTCGGGATGTTTTTCAAAAAGGTCAACCCATTTTTGACAATAACGGTAATATTGCAAAAAGTCGAGACGGATAAAAGCAAACCAGCAATAACTCTGGTAGAGATATAATTTCTCATAAAAACCGTTGGCGCGGATCGCTTCCGCCGGAAAACTATCCTCAAAAAATAGCTTTAAGCTTTTAATATCTTTTTCATTGCGGGCATGCCCATGCTGTATATACCAACTATATAATTGGAGGGAAAGATTGGATAGCTTGTTGACAAGTGACAGAGAACAGTTAACGGCATCAGCCTCCCTGGTTAATTGTTCTGCCCGGTCCTGCATGCTGCGCGTTATATAAAGTGCTTCGATCTTCTTTTCAAAGAATAAGGCTTGCTGCATATATGAAATCTGGCTATAGCTGCGGGCCATTTCTTTCAGCCGGTCCAATGCCTTTAGGCTCTGCAGGTAAAGTCCCTTGTTGTATAAAATGCGGGCGTGATCCATCAGCTCATGAAGCTGAATATCAATGTTGTGCTCATCGCGGATGATCCTGAGACTTGAAAGGATTTGCTTGTATAATTGGGCCTTTAGGTTGGATAATTGTTGTTTCGAAATTGACTTGTTTTTCTTCAACATCAGCCCCTCGTCGTAGTCGGTCATTTTATCCAGTGCGTCAAATAGTTGAACGGTCTTCAAGGTCTCACTTGACGAGTTTCGCCTGGCATAGAGCTTAAAATTCCTTTTTTCTGACTTTTCCAGCGATTTTACCAGTTGGAAAAGGGCATCTGTCGATCGGTTGGGCATCGTAATTCAGGTGATTTAAAATCCTTTACTACAAAGGGTTTCAGAGGATTTACCCCTATTTAAACTCTGTAAAACAAGATGAATTTTGGTTTTCCCCGCCCCGCTAACAATGCTACCTTAGCCGGCCAGGCTGATTCCAGATAATAACATGCAAAATTAAGCAGCCTGCCCTTTTATCACCCCACAACATTGGTCAATTATGGCAGACGGCAAAATCGACATTTTTGACACCACGCTTCGCGATGGTGAACAGGTACCAGGCTGCAAACTGAATACAAAAGAGAAAATTCACCTTGCCCTGGCCCTGGAAAACCTCGGTGTCGATATCATCGAAGCCGGTTTCCCCATCTCATCACCGGGCGATTTCGAATCGGTTAATGAAATTTCCAAGGTGGTAAGAAATTCGACCGTATGCGGGCTTACCCGTGCAGTATTGAAAGATATCGAAGTAGCGGCTGATGCGTTGAAGCCAGCCAAACGTCCACGGATACATACAGGTATCGGAACATCCGACCTTCACATCCGCGCAAAATTCAAATCAACGCGGGAAGAGATATTGTCAAGGGCCATACAGGCTGTGAAATGGGCAAGGAATTTTGTTGACGATGTGGAGTTTTATGCAGAAGATGCGGGTAGGACAGATAACGATTATCTCGCCACAGTTGTGGAAGCAGTTATAAGAGCCGGCGCTACCGTTGTAAATATTCCGGATACTACCGGTTATTGCCTTCCACACCAATACGGCGAGAAGATCGCCTACCTGATCAACAATGTGCCGAATGTAGATAAAGCAACGTTAAGCTGCCATTGCCACAATGACCTTGGATTGGCAACTGCCAATTCTATTTCCGGTGTCTTGAACGGTGCCCGGCAGGTTGAATGTACAATCAATGGCCTCGGGGAAAGAGCCGGTAATACATCACTTGAAGAAGTTGTGATGATCCTGAAACAACATCACAAATTGGGATATTATACCAATATCCGGACCGAACAACTAAACCCGATCAGTGTTCTTGTGTCTGAGACAATGCGTATGCCGGTTCAACCCAATAAGGCAATTGTCGGTTCTAATGCCTTTTCACATTCATCAGGAATTCACCAGGACGGTTTTTTGAAGGAAGCATTGACCTACGAGATAATTAACCCGGAAGAAGTGGGAGCCGGAGGTTCAAGGATTGTATTGACGGCTCGCAGCGGAAGGTCCGCCCTGGCGCATCGTTTTCATAAACTCGGTTATCAATACAACCGTAATGATATTGATCTTTTATATGGTGAATTTTTGAAGATAGCCGACATAAAAAAGGAAGTGGCAGATGAAGATCTGCATGTGATGGCGAAAAGGATGATTCCCGCCTTGTCGGCAGAAGCGGGCAATTAACAGGTTCACCCGTCAGCAATTTTGCTAAGGATCACAAACGAATATTTATAAACTATACTATGGGCAAGACATTATTTGAAAAAATCTGGGACATACACGTTGTTAAAACAATTGAAGGTGGTCCCTCTGTTTTTTATATCGATAAGCATTTTATCCATGAGGTTACGAGTCCCCAGGCTTTTGCCGGATTGAATAAACGCGGTATTAAAGCATTCCGGCCGGACCAGGTGGTAGCAACGGCCGATCATAATGTGCCTACTGTGGATCAGCACCTGCCGATCAAAGAAGAGTTGTCCAGGCGCCAGGTGGAAATGCTGAAAAAAAATTGCGCCGAACACGGCATTGAGATGTATGGCCTTGGTCATCCTTACCAGGGTATCGTTCATGTTATTGGTCCCGAATTGGGAATTACTCAACCGGGTATGACTATTGTGTGTGGAGACAGCCATACTTCCACACATGGGGCGTTTGGCAATATTGCGTTTGGTATAGGTACTACCGAAGTAGAGATGGTTCTGACTACACAGTGCCTACTCCAAAGCAAACCCTTATTGATGCGCATTAATGTCGACGGAGCCTTAAATAAGGGAGTAGTGAGCAAAGACATCGTGCTCTACATCATCTCACAACTGTCAGCCAGCGGCGCTACAGGATATGCTGTTGAATTCGCAGGTTCCGCTATCCGCTCCCTTTCCATGGAAGCCCGCATGACGATTTGCAATATGAGCATCGAGATGGGTGCTCGGTGCGGAATGATTGCTCCGGATGAGACAACATTTAATTATATCAAAGGACGAAAGTTTGCTCCGCAAGGCGAAGCATGGGAAAGGGCCGTTGCATATTGGAAAACGCTTTATAGTGATGGTGATGCCAAATTTGACCGAGAACTTTTCATAAAGGCTGAAGACATCGAGCCAATGATCACTTATGGCACCAATCCGGGAATGGGAATCGGTATTACCGGGCGGGTGCCGGCCCTGAAAGACATAGACGAAAAGGAAAAAGCATCCTTCCAAAAATCTTTGCAATACATGGGCCTCGAAGCCGGGTCTAATCTCAAAGGCAGAAAAGTAGATTATGTTTTTATTGGGAGTTGCACGAATTCGAGAATTGAAGATTTGCGAATGGTTGCATCATTTGTAAAAGGCAAGCAAAAAGCCAGCGACGTGGAAGTTTGGATAGTACCAGGTAGCAAACAAGTAGAGGCCCAGGCAAAACAGGAGGGCATCGACAAAATATTTGAAGAAGCCGGATTCATGTTGCGCCAGCCAGGATGCTCAGCATGCCTTGGTATGAATGAAGATAAAATTCCAGCAGGAAAATATTGTGTTTCTACTTCCAACAGAAATTTCGAGGGAAGACAGGGCGCTGGTGCAAGAACAATGCTTGCAAGTCCACTGACAGCGGCGGCAGCAGCCATCACGGGTGTAGTAACAGACGTGAGAGAAATGTTAGCAGCAGGCAAAGAAGAACAATTAGTAAACTAAACATCGACAAGATAACATAGCAAACAAGTATGAAACCGTTAAGAGTTGTAAAAAGCACATTTATCCCTGTCAATATCGAAAACATTGATACGGACCAGATCATACCTGCACGTTTTTTAAAGGCAACAACTAAAGAAGGATTCGGGCAAAATCTTTTCAGGGACTGGCGGTATGAAAATGATGATCCTTCAAAACCAAAGTCAGGTTTTCCTTTAAACCAATCACAGTATACAGGAGAAATCCTGGTTGCAGGAAAAAATTTTGGGTGCGGGTCATCGAGAGAACATGCAGCATGGTCCATACAAGATTATGGCTTCCGCGCGGTTGTTTCCAGCTTCTTTGCGGATATTTTTAAAAATAATGCATTGAACAATGGTGTTTTGCCGGTAACTGTTTCTGAAGATTTTCTTCATAGGATTTTCCAACAGGATCATAATGCCACACTGACCATTGACCTTGAAAAACAAACCATCACTATTGACGCAACAGGCGAGCAGGAACATTTTGATATTAATAATTACAAGAAAACCTGCATGCTCAATGGTTACAGTGATATCGATTATTTGTTAAGCATAAAACCGGAAATCGAGGCTTTTGAGAAAGCAGAAAATTAATTGATGCCGTCACCAGCAATCATACTGAAGAAAGTAAGCGCCCAGCTTTATGGCAAGTTGGTGCTGGATAATATTTCATTTGAGTTGAAAACGGGTCAGCACCTTGCCATAATCGGTCCCGGTGGTAGTGGCAAATCTTCCCTTGCAAAAGTTATTGCCGGCAAATTGTTCGCAAAGGGAACTATCGACATACAATACATCGTCAATTCCGGTCTATCGCCGAAAACAGATCTAATTGAGCAAAGCGAGTCGTTCAAGAATCTGTCAAATCTTTCGGATTTCTATTACCAGCAGCGATACAACAGCTTTGATTCGGAGGACGCATTAACGGTTGAACAGGAGTTGAGCAAAGACGGTTTGTGGGCCGATGCAGAAACATTATTAGATCAACTAAACCTGTCGCACAGAAAACAAACGCCACTTATCCAACTTTCAAACGGGGAACAAAAAAAATTGCAATCGGTAAAACACCTGCTTCGGCAGCCGCAGGTGCTAATCCTTGACAATGTATTTACCGGGCTTGATGTTGACAGCAGGAAGGAACTGCATGCTATCATTAATCACCAGGCGTTGCTGGGCACCACCATCATCCTGATCAGTGGTGAAAAAGAATTGCCTGGCTGCATCACCCATATTGCGGAATTGCAAAACGGAAGGTTGATTCAATTCCAGTCGAGAAAGACCTTCATCGCCCACCATTTTGTTAACAACGAAGAGAAGATCAATGCACAACTTGCCGGCAGTTTATTGATTGCGCCCGGCGAAAAGTTTGAATGCATTGTAAAGATGAATAACGTTACGATTCAATATGGTGACAAAACTATTTTGCATGACATCAACTGGAAAGTGACGCGGGGAGAACGATGGCTGGTTAAAGGTCATAATGGTGCAGGCAAATCAACTTTACTGAGCCTGGTTACAGCCGACAATCCGCAAGCATATTCCCAGGACATTCATTTATTCGACAGGAAACGTGGTACGGGCGAAAGCATTTGGGACATAAAAAGGCACATCGGTTATGTATCACCTGAGCTGCACAGGTATTTTGACTTTGGAACCACAGTTCATAATGTTATTGCCTCCGGGTTCTTTGATACGATGGGTCTTTTCAAACGGCTTGATGCAACGCAGGAGCAGCTGGTTGGTAACTGGATGGTGTTATTTGGCATGGAAGAAGAAAGCACCAAACCCCTTTATTTTCCGTTTTATGCTTCATTTATGATCGTTAGTTTATACCGTTTCTGCCACTTCGTGGGGTTGTCGTTCGTTTCTTTCAAAAGGATTTTTTGAAAATTCTTTTACTCTGTCCATATATGCTTCCTGTATTCTTTTACTCACGGTTTCATTCCATGGTTTCGGGAATTTTGCGTCATCCAAACTTTCCCAACCGATCACTTCTGCCGCAGTTCCGCAGAAGAAAGCTGCATCTGCGTTTTTCACTTCATCCACAGTGAATAGTCTTTCGTAAACCGGTATTTCTAATTCTTTGCACAGTTCCAATACGGTCGCCCTCGTTATTCCAGGTAAAATATTTCCGGCAGACGGCGTAAATAATTTTCCGTCTTTCTCATAAAATGCATTGGCCCCTGGTCCTTCTGCAACAAACCCATTCATATCAAGCAACAACGCTTCATCGAACCCATTTTCTTTCGCTTCCTGGCTTGCAAGAATTGAGTTTACGTAATGACCTGTAGCTTTTGCCTCGATTTTAAATGCTTTCGGATTAGGCCGCTGAAATGACGATGTAAATACTTTCAGCAATCTTTCACCAAGGAATGGTTGCATTTTCCAAACCTCAATGATTAAAAACGATTCGGAATTTCTTGCAAAACTCATGTTGGGCGGAGCATATACAACAGGCCTGACATATGCATCCTGCAGGTCATTCCTCTTCAATGTTTCATAGGTGGCAGCGACTAATTCATCAGTTGTCCAGTTGTAAGGCATATTCATTGCCCGGGCGGAATTCTCAAGGCGATCGTAGTGCTCAATCACTTTGAATATCCTGGTTTCGCCATTTTCGGTCTTGTAAGAACGAATACCTTCAAAAACGGAATAACCATAATGCAGCGACTGGCTGTAAAAATCCATTTTTGCTTCGGATGCTTTTACAAATGCACCATTAAGCCAGACGATCGTATTTTCATTATAGTAAGTTGCCATGTTTTTTATTTTATAACAGTTCTAAATTTCAATTTTTCGTGTCTGACGAGGCGTCAGACACGAAAAAACCCGCCTTTTGCGGAGGCGGGTTTTAGTATCTTAAAATATTTATTTTATACTGTCATTCCTCCTCCGCTTAGTGCAGGTAAAATAATGACCACCACCACGACCAGGGTCGCAAACAATAAAAGGACATTATTCAATCTGTTTCTTAACACGGAGAAGGGTTTATGTAAATATACCGCCGCCAAACTTAAAAACAAAGAACTTTTGTCAGAACCAGGATTTTTGGGATTTATTGGATTTGTGGGATAAGCGCCAATTCCCTGATTGCAAACAATCCACCATTTCCCTGCAGTTTCCTCCCAATCCCAATAATCCAATCAAATCCTAGTTCTAACTATATTATCGTCGATTTTCTCAACTCGATATTTTCTTTTTTTACCGATCCGGGGAATTTTCCTCCAACGTAATCGCTGATCAATTCGCCGATCGTTGAAGTAAAATAAAAATTTACCGGGTCAATATCTTTAGTCACAAATCCATTTTGCAGGGTCCAGGTTACTGCTTCACGAATCAGTTCGGCTTCCTCCTTCATTTCAAAATAATCGAGCAACATGGCAGCAGACAGGATGGAACCCAGCGGGTTGGCAATATCTTTTCCAGCGGCCTGGGGATACGAACCATGAATAGGTTCGAATAAAGCTGATTCTTTGCCGATCGATGCTGAAGGAAGCAGACCCAATGAACCGCTGATCACGCTGGCTTCATCACTGATGATATCACCGAACATGTTTTCAGTAAGAATAACATCAAATTGTTTGGGATTAATTATGATCTGCATTGCGGCGTTGTCGACAAACATATAATCAACCTTTACATCATGGTACTCGGCGGCAATCTCATGCACACATTTTCTCCATAGCCTTGATGTTTCCAAAACATTCGCTTTGTCAACCAACAGCAATTTCCGTCTTCTTTTCTGGGCATATTGAAAAGCCAGGTGGGCAATTCGTTCGATTTCCGACTTGCTATAAACACAATTGTCAGACGCCTGTGTGCCTTCGGGATTAGTTTCTTTATGACCAAAGTATATTCCGCCGGTCAATTCGCGGAAAATGACAAAGTCAACGCCTTCGATATTTTTCGCTTTAAGCGGAGAGAGGTGCTGCAGAGCAGGATAGGTATTGACGGGGCGTATATTGGCAAACAGTCCAAGCGATTTACGAAGTTTCAGCAAACCCTGCTCCGGCCTCACCTTAGCTGTGGGATCGTTATCATATTTTGGATCGCCAATGGCGCCAAACAGGATGGCATCACTTTTCAGACACACATCAATGGTTTCATCCGGCAGGGGATTACCGGTTTTATCAATTGCAATAGCTCCCATCAGCGCATAAGTATAAGTGAAATCGTGACCAAATGTTTCAGCGATAGAATTTAATACGCGAACAGATTGTCGTGTAACTTCCGGTCCTATCCCGTCACCCTCTATTACTGCTATTTTCTTTTTCATGAATTATCTATGTTTTTATACGGATTTAAGCCGATAGTGCCTGTTCGGCAAACAATGTGATTTGCTTTCCCTGGTGCAGTTCCAGTTTCCTGGTGATACACCCGGGAATTTCGTCTTCATAATGACTGACAAAAATCAGCGTGGTTTCAGAATGACTGCATATTTCATCAATTAACTGCAGGAACTGTTTCGTTTGATGGCTATCCAAACCCTGGCATGGTTCATCTAACACCAACAATACCGGGTTTTTTATCAAGGCTCTTGCAAGAAGCGCACGACGCTGCTGGCTGGCGGGTAGTAAATAAAGGGGTTTGGTGCTTTCTTCTTCCATGCCAAATAACACCATCCAGTTACCAACCAGCTGCTCCTGCGTTGCATCAAGCCGTTTGAAAAGACCCAT
>JGI24806J26614_1000026_pt1 | contig 22193 bp, 23 predicted proteins | sample Kansoi200umMDA_FD_26614 | JGI IMG/M metagenome (IMG submission 26614)
AATGTTGAATTTTCTTTGGCGTGAAGGGTTGGATCGACACGTTGTGAAAAGACAAGCATCTGCCCTTCATGATAAAATTTTCCCTCCACTTCCAGACTTCCGGTGTGCTCTTTATCACTATATACCTCGTGCTGTCGGTTGCTGGTCTTTTTATCATGGATCTCATCTATTTTTCATTCGGGATGGATTTTCCTTCCGCTGTCACAAAGTCGTGGGATAATGTGGTCTTTAACATCAAGACTCCTTCCTTTTTTATCAACATGTTTGTGTGGGCATTTTTAGTTTCCAGCACCCAATTCCTTTTGCAGGTTCGTGACAAGTTTGGGCCGGGAATATTGTGGAAATTTGTTACAGGAAAATATTATCATCCGAGAGAGGAAGAAAGGATTTTTATGTTTTTGGATCTTAAATCTTCCACAGCAATTGCTGAAAAAACAGGAAGTAATAAATTTTTTAAGCTGCTGAAAGAAGTTTATAACGATATCACAGAACCGATCATAAACAGCAGTGGAGAGATCTATCAGTATGTTGGTGACGAAGTGGTTGTTAGCTGGCCGGTTGAAAAAGGATTGTCGGGAAATAATTGCCTGTTGTGTTTCTTTAGGATAGAGCAAGCACTTGAAGAAAGAAAAAAATATTATATCAAAGAATTTGGTCTTGTTCCTTCCTTTAAGGCCGGTATGCATATAGGCGAGGCGACAGTAGGAGAAATTGGTATTATTAAAAAGGACATTGTCTTTTCGGGGGACGTGTTGAATACCACGTCCAGGATCCAGGGGGAATGTAATAAACATAATGTAAATCTCATCCTGTCTTCCACCTTGCTTGGTCGCATGCCAATGAACGGGAAGTTCAAAAAAATCCCTTTGGGAGAAATTCAGTTGAGAGGGAAGGAAGAAAAACTTGCTCTGGATACAATTGAGCGCGTTGAATGATAATGATCAGTTTCTTTTAAGCTAATTTGTAAAGCCCTTTATAAGATCGAGTAAGCTGCCTCCATTTCTTTGTTGTTGTTCCTGTGCTCCACCCGCAAGGCTTTTAACTATATCCATCAATTGACCATTTCCCTGACCGCGGCTAAACTGATTCATCAAATCCTGCAGCCCAATACCCTGTGAAGTAACAGCTTCACTCCTGCCACCTGTTATAGAAGCCAATAGTTTTTCCAGTGAGAAAGTTGAGTCACCAGGATCATTAGTTCTATTGATGAGGCTGCCCAATGCACTGGGAATAAGATGACCTGAGAGGTTATTCGCCTGATTGCTATTCATGTTGAATTTATTCATCAGCTTAGAAGCAAAATGTCCCATCATCATAGAAACCACCGGGTTGCTGAGCAAGCTCTTCTTATTTGTGCCGCTGCCAAATAAAGACAAAAGGCTTTGCACCCCGCCTCCGGCAACCAGGTTACGCAGTCCTGATGCTACTGTATTGGTCGCCTCAGCTACAACATCATTATTATCTTTATTAGGAACATCAGGATTATTAATTACGGTATCCGTTGCCTGGCCCTTTACGAGATCAAACAGCTCTTTTAACATGATTAATTATTTAATGATGAGATAATAGTTAGTGCACGCAAAGTCTATGCCCGATAGACCACACCTAAAATGGATGATTGGCGATTCCGGGTAACCAGAAAAACAAAACAGGATGTAATAAAGTATTGTGTATATTCCTTAAATACAAAAAAAAATTTTATGGCCTACAAGGAAATTGCAAACTATTATCTGAGTTATCAGAACAAACCCATTATTTGGATTCGATTAGCCAACGAACTGCGAGTACAAGCTACCAGCGTGCCGGCAAGTGATGCAGTATTCGTTGCGGACATGCTGCGGTATGAAAAGCCAGTGTTTTATGATCCTGATCTAAAACAGTTCAGTACTTCGTCTGAAGTGGTCGGGGAACAAGAAGGGGTGTAGTTTGGTACGTCACTTTCTTTGTCCGCCTTCCCTGCGCTGCGGATGGACAGAACTTACTTATCACCGTCTTGCCTGCCTGCCGGCAGTCAGGCTTGTTGCCCCACTGAAAGTGTTCGAGGGAGACCGGCGTCCGATAGCAAATCGGGATTGGCCTACGGAAATTTCTAGAGAGGAAATGTACCATCCCCGCTGAGTACTGTACGCAAAAAAAACCACGTTACCTTTGCTTCATGCTTGACCTCGTAATAGAAGCCCGCGCATCATCCATTGCCCCTGGCATGTCAGTAAAAAGAATTCTTCCCTTCCGTCTTCGTCGCATGGTCGGCCCATTTATTTTTATGGACCATGCAGGACCGATAAAAGAACAGCCAACCAACGGATCGAAACTGGATGTATTACCTCATCCACACATTGGACTCTCAACGGTCAGTTATTTATTTGGTGGACAGGTAACGCATCGTGACAGTTTAGGAGTAGAACAGATCATTCGTCCTGGCGAAGTAAACTGGATGACGGCGGGAAGAGGCATTGCACACTCGGAGCGATTTGAAGATCCCGCATCCCTTCAGGGCGGCGAGTTGGAAATGATGCAAACATGGGTGGCTCTGCCTGAGAAAGATGAAGAAGCAGCGCCGTCGTTCATGAATTACAAACCGGAGCAACTTCCGATTTACACAGACAAAGGTGTGTGGATGCGACTGATTGCAGGCAATGCCTATGGATTGAAGAACGATGTAAAAACACTCTCACCGCTTTTTTATTTACATGCCATCATACAACAGGGAACCGATTTTGGTTTGCCGAAAGAACATTCCGAGCGTGCCGTGTATGTAGCCAAAGGAAGTCTGGAAGTGGAGGGAAAATTTTATCATGAAGGGCAGATGCTTGTCTTTTCACAACGTGTCGATCCAACCCTTCACGCCAAAGAAAATTCAACATTGATGCTCATGGGTGGCGAACCATTGGGTGAGCGACATATCTGGTGGAATTTTGTTCACTCCCGAAAAGAAAGAATTGAGCAAGCCAAAGAAGACTGGAAGCAGGGAAGGATCATACTTCCTCCCAACGATAATAAAGAATTTATTCCACTGCCTGAAGACAAATCAAAACCAGCGACCACGCCGGCGCCGGAGGTGTTGTCTTAGGTACCTGTTGTTGGTGTACGATCTTGTATTGCTTCAAACCTAAGTTTCCACACACAACTTCACTCTGCATTGTCTTTAAGGTTCCTTCGGACCTCCCAGCTTACTGTGCCGTATCCTGTAACTAATTCTTTCGTTATCGGGAAACGGTAGCCAGTGTTGTAATCTTCGCATCAACGCCGATTTTCCGGACTCTCGGTATATAGGCAGTGCGAACCTCTAAAAGTGAAGCGGCGACATCGTGCCACTCTAATACATATACTTCGCCATTAAAGACTGCCACACCTGTTGGTGTCCATGGATTTTGTTCTTGCAAAATGGTGCTTATTACACCTTGGGGAGAAATCTTTATGACACTACGGCTGCCCGTTGCAGCCACATAGACAAATCCTTTTGCATCAACAAACAATCCTCTGCAATAGGAAGGGACTGTCTCCAAAGGTGAATTATTGCTGTTTTTACCAACAAATGTTGCGATGATTGACATTTCTCCGCTTGGACTAATTTTCCGGATCGTGTTTGCGTTTGCATTGCTCGCTTCGGTGATATATATAGAACTGTCCTCTCCAGCAGCTATACCGCTGATGAACTCAAAAATTTTATCACTTGCAAACACTGATTCTTTTCCATCAGGTCTCCTTCGAACAATTCTTGCTGAGTTGTGCCGGGTATCGGCATAGTAAATGCTTCCATCCTTGCTAACAACAAGTGGAAAATCTGAACACATGATAAGAGCAGGTTTTGAATTTTGAGACGTCACCCTTTCAAAATATTGTCCAAAGGTTTTCGGCGATGCTGCAAAGTATCCCATCGTGTCAATAGTTATCCAGTGAAATTTAGATGCTGGTATGTATGTGACTTTACCTTCCACATCAATTTTCCAAACCCCTTTGCCTGTGTCGGTAAAGAAGACGTTTCCAAATTTATCTACCACAATGCCAGAACCTGGGTGAGCAGCTGCGTTTCTTACAAGAAGTGCGCACAGCAGCAAGCTGAATAAGATTTTGATCCGTTTCATAAGATTATTTTTATCCCAAGGTACTTGAACACTCTTCATCAGCCATAATCGTTACATGATAGGGCCGGAAGGCTTGATGAAATACCGTTAACGCAGGCACTTAAAAATTGCGCGCAACGACCAAGGCTTGCAGCTCCCGAGCGCATAGCCGCTTCAGCCGAAACGAGTGATGCCGTCCCGATGGCGATCGGGATTGATTCAGCATCTTTGTTAAGAGTAAGAAGCAACACAACAGACCCCTAACCCATCCCGAAGGTTCGGGGCGCGGTAACACGAGTGGAAAGGAATATCGTGGAAGCAAAAGAATACCGTGAAAGGATGTCGCACGCGCTCTGCGAAAGCATCATGTAGGAATTTTTGGATTCTTGGGAGTTGTCGGTTGTTTCTTCGTTGGGGCCGGTGTTTTTTGAATGATTATGATCTTACGAAGTATGTCACCGATTGGTGCACCAATACCAAGCCGTTGCGAATTGGAATTCGCCGGAATCGCCATCGTCATTACCGGGTCGAACAAAAGAGGGTTGTCAGCATCTGTTGCAACAACTCCTTTTGGAACATACACCTGTACTTTGACTTGCTGATAACTGGAAGGAAAATACCTGAGAAAGTACCCACCATCTTGTTTGTACCATTGATCTTTCTTTACGCCGGAATGTTTGATCTGTGATGATTCGCGCAGGACAGCGATGCGCTCAAAAGCTTCGTATGAACTGCTGCCTGTTTCAAATAATTGTTTTAGAGTATTATTAGCGCTATAGATTTTTGCATCGGGCATGGAAGCAGAAACCTTTTTGATCATTCCCATTACTCCGCCCTGCAGTTCAAAAATCTGTTTGTGAGTCAGCAGTTGTTCTGCTGTTCGTTGCGTTTCCCACGAAAGCTTGTTATAATCCGAACCGCTGACTATCGACCACAACAGCAATTGAATATTTCTTTGTTCCAGTTGAGGTTTATTCAGTGAATTGCGCAAAACGGTTTCGACAATGTCCTTTCGATGAGAACTAAGCGGACCCTGCAGATACACGTCTTTCTCTGATGGACTCGGTGTTCCCGGTTGCAGGCAATAAGATTTGAAATCAGATTCATAAAATCCTTCCGACAAAACGATCTTTCCATCTTCTGTTGCCGGCAGTTCCATTAATGAAACCGGTTTGGTGTTCAGCAAAGAATCTTTCTCATCGACGCCTGATTCATTTTCACTAACAAGCTCAGTGCTGGAATTATTTGTCGAACGCTGACTGCTGACATTATGTGCAGATGGTGTGCAGGCCGCGAGGGCAAAAAGAAACAAAAGATTTCTGAGTAGAACTTTGGTCATAGTTACAGATTTAAATTGCTCGATTTCTTACTCACAAAGCCAGTACAAAATCGAAAAAGAATGGAGAGTCTGCAAGTGAGTGCGGGGTAAAATATTGTTAAGGGTGCAAAGGCTGGAATACAGGGAGTTGTGGGTTGAACTAGGAGTTTTATACTGCTGACACGGATACCGTGTTACTTTCACGCCTTCGCTATGCTGCCGACAGCAGGGTTTCAGCAATTGTAAATCGCACAGGGCGCAGAGTCCACACACAGTGCACAACGCGCCATAACCTATTATTCGTAACCAACCACAGCGACACAGAGGAAAATACAGAGAACACGGAGCATGGCCATGGAAACGTTTGTCATGAGCGCTACCACGTAATGTTGCTTTTTTAAACGCTATAAATGCTTATTTTGGGTGTAACTTACTATGTATGCGACGAGCTGCACTGGTTTTAGCAATGTCTTTATTCTTTGCGAGGATCAACGCCCAGGATTCTACCAGGATTTCTATACCAGCAGGGAAAAGTTTTATGGACGTGGCGAGTGTAGATAAGGCTTATAGGTTTCCCAATTTTACCAATGGACACGTTTATTTCCGAGATGGCAGTATGTCAGCGGCAAAACTTAATTATAACTTTTTGAATAGGGAATTAGAATTTATTTCACCCGGCGGCGATACATTGGCTCTGGTAAAAGAACAGATGCTTAATATAAAGAATATCATAATCGACAGTATCACCTTTTACTATTACGATGGTTACCTGGAGGAAATGGCGCATAACGAAAATGAGAAACTTTTGAAGCGGCAGTTTTACGATATAAAAAGCGAAAAGATCGGCGCTTACGAGCAGCCTTCGGGAAATTCTGCCATTGATGCTTACTCAAGCTTTACAGATGAAAGCGGTCAGCCCCGAAATCTGGCAGTCAGAGCAAATCTCACCCTGGTAATGAAAACAGAATATTTCATTGGTGATAAGTATAATACCTTTCTTCGTGCCACCAAAAGGAACATGCTGGATCTTTATCCAAAAAAGAAAACCCAGATTGAATCTTATCTCCGTAACAACCATGTGAATTTTGCCAGTGGGACAGATCTGCAAAAGCTTTTTTCTTCTTTATAGTCTTTTTGTTGAATGAAGAAGGATAACCGCAAAGCTCGCTGAGTGCGCGCAGAGCACGCTGAGTTTCGAGATAAAAGGTCACTAAGGGCACGAAGGAAACCCGTCCGAACGCCTGCGCCACCGGGTAATTCAGGCAGGATTCATCCGGGCGGGCACAAAGGGCACAAAGCGTCGAGCTCTTTGTCTCTGATGTTGTGTCCTTCGCGGTCTCCGGATCGCGATACCAGCAGGATTAATTTTACGATACATTTGTTGATCACTTATGAAAAAGACAATGGCCAAAAATCTTACCTGCATGCTTATTGTTGGTCGGCATGATCAGCACGGCTTTTCGGGAAATGAAGCGTCCTGTTTTATAGTCCCGCTGATTCTATCTTATATGGCCCGCACCGGTCACAAACCATTTTTCACTCACTAGTTTTTCCAGTGCAAAGGGTCCTCTCGCATGTAACTTTTGTGTTGAGATACCGATTTCAGCTCCCAGCCCAAACTCTTCACCGTCTGTAAATCGCGTAGATGCATTGGCATATACAACCGCTGCATCCACTTCATTCATAAATCGTTCACATATCTCCTTATTTCCCGAAACAATGGCTTCAGAATGTTTAGTTGAATATTTCTGAATGTGCTCCATCGCCTGGTCAAAATCGGTGACTACTTTAACGGAACATTTCAGGCTCAAAAATTCTTTTCCAAAATCGCCGGGTGAAGCTTTTTGTAAATAAGGATATGACTTCAGTAAAGAAAAAGTTTTTTCATCTGCATATATCTCCACCTTATGTTTTAAAAACCGATCTGCTAATTGCGGCAAAAACTTAGATGCAATTGTTTTATCTATTAACAGCGTATCCATTGCATTGCAAACAGAAGGGCGGGAAGTCTTTGCATTTTCAACAATTTGCAAAGCCTTCTGCAAAGAAGCTTCTTTATGTACATACACATGGCAGACGCCAGCACCCGTTTCAATAACCGGCACCAGGCTGTTTTGCCTTACAGTATCTATTAATTGTTGCGAGCCTCTTGGTATGATCAGGTCAATGTAATTTGTTGCAACAAACATTTTTTCCAGTGTCCTTCGGTCACTGGGTAATAAGCTTACACAATCAGCAGGAAATTTTTTCTTCTTCAACACTTTTTGAATAAGTTGAACAGATTTTTTATTCGTTTCGTCTGCATGCCTGCTACCCTTCAACAAACACGCGTTCTTACTTTTCAGGCACAGCACCGATGTATCAAATGTTACGTTGGGCCTCGACTCATAAATAACTCCAACCACTCCAAACGGCACTGTCATTTTTTTCAACTCCAGGCCTTTCTTTATCTTCCTTTTCAAGATCAGTTTACCCACGGGCGATGGCAATTCGGCGATCGCCCTGACAGCATCAGCAATCGCCTGCAATCGTTGTTTATTTAACAGCAGGCGATCAACCAGTGGGTCAGAGGCCGCCATCTTTTGCACATCCTTTTGATTGGCTTTCAGAATAGACGTTTCGTCTGCCTCGATTTCATTGGCAATACTTTGTAACAGATCCCGAATGGCTTCATCAGAGAAATGCTGCAAACTTTTTGAAGCAGTGAACGTGTTTTGAAATATGGTGTCTATATCATTTGTCATCTGCTAATCTTTATTTTCTTGTCAGAGAACCTTTGATGGTTTCATACTATCACATTCTTAAAAAATGACAATATTATCGGCATGGGCAACCATCTTATTTTTTGTTTTGACAGTGAGGTCCGAAGCGCTGAACCGCATTCTCGCTACACCGACAATCTCCCCGGTTGGTATCGTTAGCTGCACTACTTCGCCGGCGCTGAATGCTCCTTTAATCTTAGTAACACCAACCAATAATAAGCTTTTTCGCTGCTGGAGCGCTTTATATGCGCCTTCATCAATTTCGATAGAGCCTATCGTAATAGAACCGCTGGCCAGCCATTTTTGACGTTCATTCAAAGTAGACGACCTGGCTTTAAACGTAGTACCACCCTCTCCTTTCAAGGCCCGGATAAAGGAGTCGTCATCCTGTACGCCACAATACACCACTTTTATACCTAAACCAGCAGCCAATTTAGTAAATGTGAGTTTCGAACTCATGCCCCCGGTTCCATGAGCCGAGGTATCGTCTCTCAAAAAACGAATCACGTTGTCAACGTCTTCAACGAAACGGATGATTGCTCCATCTTCATCTGTATAGCCACCTGCCGATGTACAAAAAATCAAGACATCGGCATTGAATGAAACAGCCAGCAGAGTTGCCAATTCATCGTTGTCTGAAAATTGCAGTTCGTAATTGCTGACTACATCATTTTCATTTACCACCGGAACGATCTCGTTTTGCCACAGCTCAATGATGGTTTCTTTTAGCTGTAGAAATTGAGGACGGCTGGCAAAGTGTTGTCTTTCCAAAAGTGCTTGCGCAGCCTGGTACCCATGTTTCAAAAAATGCATACTGTATTCTTTCATCAAAAGCGGGTTGCCGATTGCGGCTGCGGCTTTACGTTTCGTCAAATGCTTGTTGTATGTTTTTAGCCATTTTTTGCCACTGCTTACTGCACCGCTTGAAACCAAAATGATATTGTATTGGCCAAAAAGCTGCGAGGCCTGGGAAACAATATTTTCAAGGATAGGGATATTCAAATTACCTTCTTCATTAGTGATCACAGACGAGCCGATCTTAATAACAACAATAGGTTTGTCTTTTTTCATCAGGATGCAAAAATAGTTGCATGCTTTCGAAAATTCCGTTCCACTTTCTTTGCCCGAACTCAAACGGCCGCTAGGAAGGAACTGGAAGTCTCTACATGATGCACCCGCCTCTCATGAACATATATACTAAATACTCTTCATACACGTTATTAGTTGACCAATATCCATCTTATGAAATTCTATGAAAAAGTGCATAATTGCCTGCACTGTAATCGTTATATCGACGAAAGAGTCTACCACTTTTCAACCGATAAGTTCAAATACCCCTTGTGTATTCCATGCCAGGAATGGTATCAAGGCAAACCAATTAAAACCACATCGGAGGCCATCGAATTATATTTATCTCTGAAGTTAAGAGGAGTGCCAGCCGAATTGGAAAAATTTGACGGCTATAAAACTATTGACATCGCAGTCGTAGACGCCAAAGTAAATATTGAGGTAGACGGCCCGCAGCATAATAATAACTACGAGCAAGCTCTTTCCGATTTGAAACGGACGCTCTTCTCCTTTCAGAAAGGGTATCTTACTGTTAGAATTCCAAATACGCTAATCAATAAGAACCTGGAAGAAACTGCAGATTCCATCACTGATTTTTTGAGACTAAGTAAATTGAAAATTCTGAAAGCCATTTAATTCAGGTTCACTTTCTTTTACTTTAAAACACCCAAAGAAAAATGACCTGGATCCCCACATCGAGTGCGGAGCAGGCAATCCCTGCAGCGGGACGGGGTGACAATTAGCCAGGGCGCGCACTACGCGAGATCATTTACCTCCTACAGCCTGTTCTGCGATTTCAACATCCTTTGCCACATCGGGTCGCAGCTTTTCCCAATGAAAACTGAGATAGAAATTTTCCTTGCTCTCCTTACCACCCTGCTGGCTTAAATGCACCAATGGCATGTCTTTATAAAGTGGTCGGGTGACGTTGACAAGACTATCCCAGTATGTCAGTGCCTTTTGCAAATATTTTATTGCTTTTTCTCTATTTGTGTCACCGCCGCGACTACGGTAAGTTTGCAGCGCAACGGCTCCCCTTATTTTTTCCGCTAGATGCAGGCCCAGGTAAGACCATGCTTTTATATCGGCTACCTCATAACGCAGCGCTTTATTCCCGGATATATTTATTTTATTTACCAGCTTCAACGCGGCATTGCAATCTTTTTCCAGCACGGCTGCAAGCATGAGTGGTGTAATTTCTTTTTTATCCAAAGTAACGGCACTCGAGCTGCGTTTTACATAATCCGCCACCGATAAATAACTTGTATCTAATGGCGGTTGGTTGATAAGACGATCCACTGAAATATAATCTACTCGTTTCGTTATGTTATCAAGAGCCATCATGCCCTCGCTGTATAATGTAAAGTCCCAGCCGCAATCAAAATAAGAAGCCAGTTGCAGCGGAGTATTGCCCGCCAACGCAGAAGCCGCTAGCAAGTGCTCACCCATATTTCCATAGCGACGAGTGAATTCCTTTTTGAACAATTCATCAGAAATATTCGGATCATACATCAATCGTCCCCAAAGCTTGTAAAACAACCATTGCCTTTCAAAAGAATAGCGCCAGGGGATATCAATACTGTCCCTGGTAAAATAATCTTTGGCGGGTATGTACGTTTCAGAACCGATGATATACCCTCCCGAATAGGAGCGGATGTTTTGTAAAATATGATTGCGGACAAACGACGGCACGCCCCAGCGCAGACAAAAGAAATCTTCATTACGTGCCGTCCAGACTATTTTATACACGGTGGGCTCGGGCTTGAAATAAGTATCGTATAACTTTCCCCCATGCACTTTGATCAGCTTTGTTGTTGAATGTGCATGCGACCAGTTGAATTTAAGATCGGCCCATACCGGTCCTTCGGTAAAACCCATAGCCGCTTCTTTCTCTATTGATTTACGGGTGAGTTTCTCCGTTTCAATACTCGTGGGGCCCGCTGATCCTGTCGTGCTTGAAAAAGGAATCCGGTGAATGAGTTTTGATTTTCTGTTGGCCAATCGCATGCCTTCAATGATGGTCGCTGTGATCCAGTCTTCCCGCCGCTGCGGCGTCATACCCCCCATCCCTTCTCCAAGCGTAAGACCCATGCCGGTAAGCCCCGGATATTCTTCCAGCATTTGCGTGACACATTCCCGGGTATATCTTTTAATTATTTCAGAAGTATCGGCATTTACAAAATAGTCATGGGCAAGGTTATCCATCGCTACATTATGTGCTTTGGCAAACTCTGGCGTGACAAAAATGTTGAAGGGAACGATATAGGTTTCAATGGCTCTTTCGGTCGCCATGCGTATAATGGAATGAAAAAGTGTTTGCCATTCTTTCATTTCCTTATCATTCCATGGAAGGCTTTCAGGAAAGTTTTTTGGTTTTATTAAAAAGGTATAGGGATGAAGATTCCAGAGGGTAAGGGTGTTGAAACGATTCTCCGCCATCATATCGAGAAAGCTCTTCCAGTAAGCTGTGTCGCGACAGGTTTGGTCATGCAGTTCAAGTGCATAGCTGTGGCGGTAAGTATCCCATGGCAGATCGTATTTGATGGCACGAAAAGGGAGCAGGGGTTTTTCATTCTTTGTTCTGCAATCTTTTAATGCAATACCATTGCGGATATCTTCGGCCAATGAAAGGCAGCCATAAATTAATCCCCTGTCGTCACTGCCGGTGATGGTAATTGTTTGTTTTGCATGCTTTATAGAAAATGATTCGGCTCCGAGCTGCTTTGCGTCGATGGTAAGATCGATTTGGTAAAATGCGGAAGCGTTTTTAATGTTATAGCCTTTTTTTATTAAAGCGGCTTCTAAAACGGAAGCAGCATAGAGCTCGCGCTGCGAAGCTTTATTCAAACGAAGACTGACTGTTTGGGAAAATGCGGATGGAATAAAGTAAATGCTGATGCAGACAATCGTGAGGCATCTTTTCATGGAATGAAATTAAGAAGGAATCCATGGTTTTGTTTCCTATATTGCTTGCCTCCAACTTTGCGCCCTTTGCGAGAACCTTTGCGCACTCCGTAGTTATCCTTCGACAGGCTCAGGATGACAAACCGCAAAGCACGCAAAGTGATCGCAGAGAGCGCGGAGCCTTAGAATAAAAGGTCACGATTGCACAAAGGATACCCGTCCGAACGCCTGCCCTGACGTAAGTCATTCAGGCGCGGATTCATCCGGGCGGGCACGAAGTACACAATGCGTGACCTTTGTGCTTCGTAGTGTCCGTCGTGACCATCTACGCAAGAACTATGACATCTCCGTTCTCATTATGCCGTTATTGGTATTTAGCGAAGCGTCTAATGACAATGAGGTTGATTGTTGGTGAGGCCGCATACAAAATCCCAGCGCAACCTAGCTGCGGTAATTTTAAATGACAGGCGATCAAGAAACTTTCTGCTAGACCTACGATTTATCACGCATGGCACTCTTTATAGATTCCAGCTTCCGCGAAAGAGGTTAGAATTTTTAATTGTTGCAGCACATCAGCCGCATATTCATTCTTCACAAAAAATTCGAGGATATAAGCGAATTCACAATTGACATAGTAAGCTTCGTAAATATTCAATTTACCATGGACAGAGAATTGTCTGAAGACGTCCAAATCTGCACTTTGATCAAGAACAAAAATCATGATCTTGCTTTCATCGTCCTTCGTTTCACCGGTATATTCTAATTGTATCGCAGAGTAACCACCAGTAAGCTTTTTTCGTATTTCTGCGACGTGGTTCCTTGCTGTTCTTCGCTCTTTATTCAAAGCAAACTGGAATTCATTCGAAGAGCATTTGTGTTGGGAAACATATTTGAACGTTCCGTTTTTCAGGACTTGTCGCTGCAGAGTCGCCGTCGCTTCATCATTGATGGACCGGTTATACTGCTCCCATCGCACAAAGAACTCCCGGCTGTCGAGTGTCGTTTCGAAAACCACGAATTGAACAATTGTTTTTTTCATTTCAGAATATTTATATGGCGACATCGAAGGGTTATAGCGAAAATCCCGCGCGGAGGCGAAAGCAAAGAGGCCGGCTCATTGATTAATGAGACGGCCTTTCGTCAGGTTCTTCACAGGTTTTAATTGGCAAATGCTGTCTCCGTTTTAAAAACAGGAAGTCCTACAGAATCCTTTACATTCACCTCGTAACAGAAGTTTTTGGCAAGTTTCCCTACATACTTATCCAGGAATTCTTGCACTTGCTGTACATTGTTGGCTTCCCATAGGCAAGTTCCAGACTTGGTATCCTTTGAAGGATAAACGCCATGAAGCTTTAAGGGAGCTGGTAAATTTTGGGTTTGCTCTTTAGATACTTTCCAGAATTCTTCAGGATTGCTGATGTTATGATGCGCAATGATTAACATGGTTTAAAAATTTTAGAATGATTAATAAATCTGTTTACTCGAAATCTGAACTGATCTTACTTAAAATCTGAATAGAATGGAATAGAGAAGAAAAGTAACGCCAATAGAGAGAGTGAATAGGTATAAGGTACGAAGAAATACACCAGTGACCAAAGAAAGCTTTGCACAGTTTAAAAATCGACCCAAACTGCTGACTGATAGCAGTCGCCATCGCTAAAAGAGTTATGAACAATGAAAGTGCACGTGTATGAGGTCACGAAGTACACAAAGGAGACCCGTCCGAACGCCTGCCCTGACGTAAGTCATTCAGGCGGGGATTCAGCCGGGCGGGCGAAGTACACGAAGTGTTGTGTGCTTTGGACGTAGTGTTCGTCGTGACCATCTACGGAAGGCTGAAAACCTTTGCGTTCCCTGGTACCAGCAGGCAGGTCTGCGTAAACTTTGCGCACTTTGCGGTTTATTTTTTTACCGCAAAGGACGCGGAGTGATCACAAAGTACACAGACTGGTGTATGAGGTCACGAAGGCCACAAAGGAGACCCGTCCGACCGCCTGCCCTGACGTAAGTCATTCAGGCGGGGATTCATCCGGGCGGGCACGAAGTACACAAAGGATACCCGTCCGAACGCCTGCCCTGACGCAAGTCATTCAGGCGGGGATTCATCCGGGCGGGCACGAAGTACACTAAGCGTTGTGACCTTTGTGCTTCGTAGTGTTCGTTGTGACCTAACATGCAAGAACTATGACATCTCCAACAATGGCGTAAAAAAATCCCTCCACCGAAGGTGAGAGGGATTTTCATCATTTGATATATTTTTTAATACCGATGGTTTGAGTCATAACCACGATCACGCTGTCCCCATCTCTTGGACCTTTCATAGGCCATTGTTATTTCCCGCTTACGTTGTACTTCTAGCAAGTGGATCATTCTCATTTTTTCAACACGTCTCATAAAGAAATCATTTCTTACACTTTGAATCTTGAAATCATACTTCCGGTTGATTTGGGCGATTTGCATCTTTATGTTTCCATCGAAAGACCCGAAATTGTTATCATAACGATAGCCATTGTCGTACGGGTTATTGTTTCCAACAACATCATTGCTGCGGTTATTACCCCACTGACCGCTCTGTTGATTATCGCGATTATCACGAATATCACTTGAGCGAGACTGTGCATTGATTGCGGTTAGAAATCCAATCGCAAATAATAAAGTAAAGATCTTTTTCATAATTGTATTTTTTATAGGTGATTAAGGTATATAGGAACAATAAAGACAGGAAGGGTTTACCAAAACAACGTTAATACCATTCAAAGAAGTGCAACACTCCAATACTATAAAAAAATATATGGCAAGGTTACCCTGTTTATTCAATTTGCTGCCGGATTTGTAAGGGAACGCAATCGCAGGCGAAATGAAGAATCATTTAAATCCAAATTTCTCCAGCTTCTTGCCTGTAGTTTTATAATCAATGTGGTGAAGGCCATGTATACCGAGTCCGTTAGCCACCTGTACAAACATGGCCCTGTCTTCGATATACACTACCTGCCGAGGGCTAACCTGTGCTGTATCCAATGCAATGCGGAAAATGTCGGCATCGGGTTTTCTAAAGTGAACAAAACTGGAAACAATAAAAAAATCCGCCAGAGCATTCAGCTTAAACTGTTTGATGCGATATTCCGCTAACTCTCTGCCTTCATTGCTTATGACAGCTATTTTACATCCGTATTTCTTTTTTAATTGTGATAAAAATGCCAGCATATCCGGAAAAGGTTTTGACTGATCGTACATAAATTGCCGGAACTGGCTGCGGCTGAAAGATCTTTTTTTATAAAACACTACCCGGTCCAGATATTCATCCTGAGTTATCTTACCCACTTCGTATGTGTCAAAAGTAAGGTGATGGCGTTCTTCTGTTTCTTCCGGGTCGAGTTTAAAAAGGTCAATGGCTTTTCTGCGGCAGCCACGATCCCAGCCATTGGTAAGCAACACACCGCCGATATCTGTAAATATTGTGTTGACAGAAAATTTTCTTTTCATGTTGTGAAAATTTTGTAATAAAGCTAACAGAATTTTTAAGCACGCAAGAGTAACAATCATTGCATTCATTAGCGAAGATGTTTCGGTTGGTGCTTCCTTTGCGCTCTCTGCGTAATCTTTGCGCACTTTGTGGTTTATTTTTTTACCGCAAAGTACACAGAGTCGTGTATGAGGTCACGAAGGCCACAAAGGAACCACAAAGTACACAAAGCGTCGTGTGCTTTGTGCTTCGTAGTGTTCGTCGTGACCATCTACGCAAGGCTAAAACCTTAGTGCTCTTCTGCTAACAGAATTTTCATTCTTGCAAGAGTAGCATCAGTACATTCTTTATTAATTCTGAGATAACGGTTTTGGTTGTTACAACCGCTGCAAAACCGATTCACTTGTAATTAAATGGTATAAATTTGATTTAACGTTACTGATTAAAAAACAAAATAACATGGCTTCAAGAAATATTAAATTGAAAGTGATACCGGAACCAGCTCCAAAATCAAGAGTTGTGATTGAGGCATACAGCGGCGAAGATGATAATGATGAAGGTAACAAGGCAAATAGAGTAAATTACTTATGTGGCAATTGTAATTCTGTAATCGCCAAAAATGTCGTAGAAGGTTCCATGAAAGAGCAAGTGGTGAGATGCAATGTTTGCAATAGCTATAATGAGTTTGCCTAGAATAACTACTAATAGGCAGTAACTGCTACGCAAGGCTGAAAACCTTTGCGCTCCCTGGTAGCGGCAGGCATGTCTACGTAATCTTTGCGCACTTTGCGGTTTACTTTTTTACCGCAGAGGACGCGGAGTGATCGCAAAGTACACAGAGTCGTGTATGAGGTCACGAAGGCCACAAAGGAGACCCGTCCGAATGCCTGCCCTGACGTAAGTCATTCAGGCGGGGATTCATCCGGGCGCGCACAAAGCACACAAAGCGTTGTGACCTTTGTGCTTCGTAGTGCTCGTTGTGACCATCTACGCAAAGCCGAAAACCTTTGCGCTCCCTGGTGCCGGCAGGCAGGTCTGCGTAATCTTTGCGCACTTTGCGGTTTATTTGTTTACCGCAGAGGACGCGGAGTGATCGCAAAGTACACAGAGTCGTGTATGAGGTCACGAAGGCCACAAAGGAGACCCGTCCGAATGCCTGCCCTGACGTAAGTCATTCAGGCGGGATTCATCCGGGCGGGCACGAAGTACACAAAGCGTCGTGACCTTTGTGCTTCGTAGTGTTCGTTGTGACCATCTACGCAAAGCTGAAAACCTTTGCGCTCCCTGGTACCGGCAGGCAGGTCTGCGTAATCTTTGCGCACTTTGCGGTTTATTTTTTTACCGCAAAGGACGCGGACCAGGCAAGCAAAAGAAATGTTACTTACAAGTTCTCAAGTGCTATCAGCCTTTTATGTTTCATGCCTTTGAAAAAAGTAGGAGTTAAACCAGTTACTTTTTTAAACTGGTTAGAAAGGTGCGCCACATTGCTATAGTGAAGTTTTTGCGCAATTTCAGTAAGTGTCAGCTCATTGTAAATCAAAAGCTCCTTTGCCCTTTCAATTTTATGCGAGATGATAAAGTGTTCGATGGTAGTACCTTTTACTTCGGAAAAAAGATTAGAGAGATAGTTATAATCATAACCTAATTTTTCACTTAGATAAGCTGAAAATTTTAAAACAGGAGGTTCGTCACTGTAATGTATCATCTCCAGCACAATATTCTTTATCTTTTCTATAAGGATGCTTTTTTTATCCTCGAGTAACTCCAGTCCGAATTTCAATAAAGAAATTTTGACCTCTTGCTGCTGCGTTGAAGAAAGTTCTTCCATGACTTCCACCTCGCCCAATTCAACAACCGTAAAATGCAAGTGCATTTTTTCCAGCTCAGACCTTACGATGTTCTGGCAGCGGAGGCTCACCATGTTTTTGATGAGGAGTTTCATATTTTGAAAGAGTTAGTAATATGATCACCGGTTGTGTTGAAAAACAATGCCTGTTATGAAAAGTTACGCAATAATTCTACCAGAAAGCATACTATCACGAAGGAGCATCGAATACGCAGCTATTAGCGATGATGTAACGATACAATCAGCAGTTAACGGCAATTTGCTAAGAAACCATTGAAATCATTACCTTTTACTCATGGAAACTAAACAATACCCATTTTATTTCAAAAGCACAGTTATACTTTTTGGAATTATACTAGTGGTGTATGCCATGGCTATGCTAAGAGGTGTTCTTGTACCTTTTGCATTTGCACTGGTCATTGCTATTTTGCTGAACCCATTAGTGAATCAATTTCAAAGAAAAGGTGTAGGGAAAATCTTTGCCATTATTTTTTCGATGCTGATTGCTTTATTACTGTTTGGAGGGATTATGTATTTCATTTCTTCCCAGGTTGTCGGCTTCAGTGAAAACTTTCCAATCCTCAAAGAAAAATTCTACGAATTATTGAAACAGCTCCAGACGTGGGTGCATGCCACCTTTGGAATTTCCATTGCCAAACAAGTTGAATTGATCAATGAAGCACTTAACAGCAGTAAGGCGTTAGTTGGACACACCCTTGGCACAGCGATTAGTACCCTGGTAATTATTTTTATCTTACCGGTCTATATTTTTCTCCTCTTATTTTACAAGACGCTTCTGCTGGATTTTTTATATGAATCTTTTGCGGAAAAAAATTCTAAACAGGTTGGTGATATTCTCAAACAAACCAAAACGGCCATTCAGAGTTATATGATCGGCCTGCTCATTGAAGCGCTTATAGTAGCGGCCATGAATTCCACGGCCTTGCTTATCCTGGGTGTAAAGTATGCCATCCTTCTGGGCCTGATCGGTGCTCTTCTCAATATGCTCCCTTATATCGGTGGTATTATTGCCATTGCCCTGCCCATACTCATGGCAACAGTTACAAAGAATGGATATTCAACACAGCTTGGTATTGTGATAGCCTACATCATTATTCAATTCATTGATAATAATTTCCTGATACCAAAAATTGTATCGTCTAAGGTCCAGATCAATGCCCTGGTCTCCATTCTTGTTGTTCTACTGGGAGGTGCTTTGTGGGGTGTGGCCGGTATGTTTTTATCGATTCCCTTTGTTGCAATACTTAAGATTATTTGCGACCGTGTAGAGGGCATGAAGCCGTTGGGAAAATTATTGGGAGATGAAATTCCCACCAAACACAAGGGGCTGATATGGGGACGTAGAACAGCAAAGGCTTCGCTTTCTGAAAAAATTGTGAAAAGCACTAAATGAACAGAACAGCGTCATTCAAACCTTTCCAATTGCTCAATACATGGGTTCTCTAACCGAGTAATTTTTTTGAATGTGCTTAACAAAAAAATCAATGGGCCCCTTCAAGGGTACGTTTTCAAAATCTCCTAACTGAATGTTTAGCTCCTCATTCGACAGAGCATAGAAAAGGTTTTGCAACTGGTGTACATACAAGGGCTGTGACCGTAACTTTATTTTTTCAAAATACCAGCAACCGTCAGCATCCTTATACCTCAGGAAAGGCAACCCTTCTGTTATCCCCTCCGCGGGCTTATTTATATACCAGTCACCAAATTCATGTTTAAAACCACTTCCCCCTAAAATTGATGGTGTTATTCTGATGGGAAAGCAAACTGCCGCAAACGTATAATAGTATTCGTCAGGTGCGATTGCCTTGTACTCAAAATACGATTTTGTATTGATGTCGGTGCCGGTAATTTTTAATACCCAATTGCCAACTCTTACTTCTTTCGGATCTATCATAACCTGTTTTTTATAGTTTAAAGTTTATGGTTAGCGTAATTGCTACCCATGTTAATTTCACATTGCTTTGATGTCGTGCATTTCTGCCAGTACTGACCATCCTATTATCTTCAGCAACGCCATTGGTTTATACCGCCTTTAATCGATTAGCTTCTGCAATACCTTTATCAGTAATAGTGTACGTACACACTGCCGCTCCCTGAAGCTTTTGTATGTACGATCCTTGCTCAAGCTTATTCAACAGAAGCTGGAGATGACGCATGTCTGGTGCGAGACCCAGGTTTTCCTTCTTGCCCATATCGGTTAACGTCAGGGTTTCATGTTTAGCAAGTGTATTCAGAACACGTATACGGTTGAGTGCTGACATGGTAATTATTTTTGGGGTTTGAAAAATAGAAACACTATGATTTTTTCTGGCAGATCCATTGTGTTAATTTTTTTGGTTTTCTATTTCCTTTAATTGCTGCTGTTGCTCATTTCAACAGAATTGAAAAGAATAGAGTCGTTTTTTTCATGATAAATATTTAACGATGTAAAGAAATCATCCAGGGAAAGCAGTGCAAGGGTGAAACAAATTGAAGAATGTTTGAAGATTACAACGTGCTTTGAGGAACTGATGTAATGTAGCTCTATTAAACGACACAGACAGGAAACATGAACTAAATAACACCAAACCAGTAAATCATACAACACAAGCCGGTAATTGTGTGGTGTCTGAACGTGTTTGCCGAATCAGTAAATGATGTAACGACTTACGTATATTATGTAACGGCAACCAGCATTATTTAAGTGACCTTTACAAAACACTTAAAATTATTCTTATGCCTTTTTATTATTTTGTCTATTTGATTCTGCTACTTAGTGTTTCTTTTCTATTGGTCAGGTACCTTCTTTTTAGAAGGACTTCCTTATCAACAAGGTTATTTATGAAAGGAATAAGAGCCGAAAATTCCGGATTTTATGAGGAAGCAGCCATCAGTTATGAAGATGCTTTGACTAAAATTAAAAAAAGCAGATTTCATCGAAGCTTTGAAATTAAGATTAGAGAGAAGCTTAAAGTCCTCTATACGATTAGAAACTACCAGCGGGATATGGACTTTGTACGTAAAAATAATTCCTGGATAAGTTAAGGTGTCCTGAGAGCTTATCCCGATCGCAGCGTCGGGACAACCAACATGACAGCTAACAACATTTATCCATTTGCATTGGAGGACATTTAACCGTACCATAGCTGCAATACACACAACAATCCCCCGCAACATGTTAAGGGACGCGGAATGATCGCAGAGTACGCAAAGTCGTGTATGAGGTCACGAAGTACACAAAGGATACCCGTCCGAACGCCTGCCCTGACGTAAGTCATTCAGGCGGGGATTCATCCGGGCGGGCACGAAGTGCACAAAGCGTTGTGACCTTTGTGCTTCGTAGTGTTCATCGTGACCATATACGCAAGGCTGAAATGCGAAAGAGTATTACAATTCCTGATTAAGGAGAGGCTGCCATTTATTATCTTTCCTATTATGCTGATTGAAGATAAAGTGCTCAGGTACTGGATCGATAATTTTTACGGATACGGATCATGGCATGCCAGGTTCTGGTTTGTTGGCCATGAAGAAAGTGGCGGCGATATACCCGAAGAAGTAGCCGACAAGCTCAACTACTTTTATAAGGTGCCCGACACCTCTGCGCTCTGCGACATCCGCGAACTGAGCCGCCATGTGAGCTTTCGTGTGGAGGGACCGAGGGCCGAAAAATTCGCAAACCTTTACGACTACCGCTTCGGTAGCCATGCAACATTACACGGCTTATGGAAAAACCTTATCGCCTTTGTTCATGGTTATCAAAACAAAGAGCTTCCTGATGTGATCACGTACCAAAAAAACTCATTTGCACTACCATCACCGCCTAATGAAGCATTGATTCCATTGTATCCCTTGCCTACTCACGATCATGCGTGGTATTATGCATGGCTGGATTTGCCACAATTTCCTTTTCTCAAAAGCCGCAGCCTTTATCACGACTATGTATATCCTGGTCGCATGCACACAATCCTCGAGAATATAAGGATATACAAGCCGGAGGTAGTGCTTATGTACGGCATGGATAACATTAACTTACTAAAAAAATCTGTAGAGAAATCTTTTCAAAAAACAAATTTCAAAATGGTTAAGGCTATACAACGCCAAATACCTCAGCATCACTGGACAGAATTTGATGGAACTATACTTTTAATTACCACACAGGTTCCGGCACTAAAGCATAACCGGATTGAGACAGGATTCGATTGGTACGAGTTTGGAAAACTTGTGAAGGCTAACTTATGATGGTTAGATTTCTCGGTACCTAAAGAACAGATATGTTTTCACATATAGTATAATGGCAGTGGTTGCTATATTAAAGAGTTTGCTATGAAGGTCACGACGCACACGAAGTAGACCCGTCCGAACGCCTGCCCTGACGTAAGTCATTCAGGCGGGGATTCATCCGGGCGGGCACAAAGAACACAAAGCGTTGTGACCTTGTGTCGGACGTTGTGGCCTTCGTGACCATTCTTTGCGTCCTTTGCGGGGAACTTTGCGCACTTTGCGGTTTTATTTTTTTACCGCGGAGGACGCAGAGTGATCGCAAAGTACGCAGAGCTCGTTGGGTTAGAAGTCACAAAGTGCACGAAGCTGCCTGCCGGCAGGCAGCTTTCCCAATTGCACTTTCCCCAATTGATCGAATGTCTCAGATTGAGGACCAACAACGGTGCCTTCATTCGTAATTTTAAGTATGGACAGAAGAAACTTCATTAAGAGCACAAGCGCCATTGGCAGTGGAATTCTTCTCAGTGGACCTTCTTCATTAAACATC
>JGI24806J26614_1000027_pt1 | contig 22023 bp, 21 predicted proteins | sample Kansoi200umMDA_FD_26614 | JGI IMG/M metagenome (IMG submission 26614)
CACTACCCATTTGTTTTATATCACCCCATCTGTCAAAAACACCAAAACTATCCTCATAATTTAATATGCACTTCTTTATCACCTTGAACATTAAAACTGGTGATGGTTTAGAAACCTTTGGAAAATTTTTGATGGGCAATGACAGTAAAGCGGCTTATAGTATTTTTCAAAAATTGAAAGGGAATAAGAAAGTAACTGATAAAAGCATTCTTACGTTGGAGCTAATGGAAATAAGTCATGGCCTGCCGTTCAACATACAACTAATGAGTTGTACGCTGGAGGAAATTGGGAGAAAATTGCAAAATCATCACGAAAGAAACATTTAAACGTCTTAATCTTAACGAAATGTAGCGTCAGTTAGACAGTGGATTACCTAATTTCTGTCAATTTCTACACACAGCAGATTGCTGAGAATAAATAAAATACTGTGGCATTTAACTTGATTAGATTTGTCGACAGTGCCCGATAAAAATAACTGGCAACATTTTTTCTCTATAATTTGATTAATTTTTGAAACCGGATCGCTATCCTTCCTTTTTTCGCCTACTGATAGTATAAATTTAGTGACTATGAAGATTGCCCAAATTGCCCCTTTGTATGAATCAGTTCCGCCCAAATTATACGGAGGCACGGAAAGAGTAGTTGCATACCTCACTGATGAGTTAGTGAACCTCGGTCATGATGTTACATTGTTTGCATCGGGAGATTCTGTCACGAGAGCCCGGTTGGTGTCCATTTCTCCCCAGGCATTAAGATTACGTAACCACCTGGATCCCCTGGCTTATCACATTCTACAGTTGCAGGAAGTATTTGAACGTGTACATGAATTCGACATTCTGCATTTTCATATAGATTATCTACATTTTCCCTTTTCATACAATAATAATCTTACAACCATCACTACATTACATGGACGAGTAGATATCGATGATTTAAAACCGATTTATAAAAAGTTTGCCGACATGCCGGTTGTATCGATCTCTGATGCGCAACGGGAACCATTGCCAATAGCAAACTGGATAGGCACGGTATATCATGGATTACCGTTGAATCTTTATAAAAAAGGAGAAGGGAAAGGTGGGTATGTAACCTTCATTGGCAGAATTTCTCCTGAGAAACGTGCAGATCGTGCCATTGAAATTGCAAGGCAGGCCGGAATGAAAATAATAATTGCCGCTAAAATTGATAGAGCAGATGAGGTATACTTTGAAAATGAGATCAGGCATTTATTCGAGTTGCCGCATGTGGAATATTTGGGAGAAGTTGGGGAAAAGGACAAAGCTGAACTTTTAGCCAATGCCGTGGCCATGCTTTTCCCAATTGACTGGAGAGAACCTTTTGGTATGGTAACCATCGAATCTCTTGCCTGCGGCACACCGGTAATTGCTTATAAGCACGGATCAGTATCAGAGATCATAACTCATGGAAAAACAGGATATGTAGTGCAAGATATCGCGCAGGCTGTTGAAGCTTTAAAACAAATAAATAAAATCAGCAGGGATGAGTGTCGTGCAAGTTTTGAAAATCGATTCACAGCGACCATCATGGCAAAAAATTATCTCCGTTTGTATGAAAAGTTGGTGAATGCAAACAAAAGGGAATTGCCAGCGTTGAGCCTGAATGGATAAACTAAAAAAACTATGAAAAAGCAGGATGCCTTAGTAAGATTACAGGATGATAAATACTATATTCTTGCTTCATCGTCATATGCAGATGACAAAGTGTGCATATTAAATTATGAGGATAGTTTTGGTGTTTTTGACAGATGGGGTGATATAAAACAAATGGGTAGTGGTGTACAAGGCATTTATCACCAGGGTACCAGGTTTATCAGCGAAATGGAACTGGAGCTGAATCATTACAGGCCATTACTCCTAAGCTCTAATATTAAAAATAAAAATGAAATTCTTTCTGTCGATCTTACCAACCCTGATATGGACAATGGGAATGGCATCATTATCCCAAAAGGCAGTATTCACATAGCGCGGAGTAAATTCTTACAAAATGGATCTTTCCATGAATTGATCATATTGACCAATTACGGATCCGATAACTATATCCTGGAGTTTGTACTTTCTTTCCATGCTGATTTCAGAGATATTTTTGAGGTGCGGGGAATGGAAAGAAAACAAAGAGGTAAAATTTTCTCTCCTGCAGTTGATGGAAATAATATTATCAGGCTCTCTTATGAAGGCCTTGATAATGTAAGACGCGAAACAAAAATACAATTTGATCCAGCTCCTGATGGATTAGAAGTGCAAAGCGCAGTATATAAAATTAACTTGGAGCCCAAACAGGCTTACAGCATTCATTGTACAGCCCTTTTCCAGGCACATTCATATTCTCTTTCATTTGAGCCTTATGTTAATGCCTACAATAGATTGACGGCTTCCCTTGAAAAAACCAAGGAAATAATTCCTGAAATATATACGGACAACGAACAATTCAATCATTGGGTCAACCGCTCAGGAAATGACCTTCGTTCATTGCTTGTGCAAACACAGCAAGGCTTCTATCCATACGCCGGAGTGCCATGGTATAACACGGCTTTTGGAAGAGATGGGCTCATCACTGCTTTTGAAACCTTATGGATTGCTCCTGACATTGCGAAAGGGGTGATTAATTTTCTTGCACACCGCCAGGCAAAAAAAATGAGTCCGTTGCAAGACGCTGAACCCGGAAAAATTTTGCACGAGATGAGAAGTGGAGAAATGGCAGAAACCGGGGAAATACCTTTTAAGCTTTATTATGGTAGCATTGATTCAACACCACTTTTTATTGTATTAGCCGGACATTATTTAAAAAGAACGAATGACATCGAGACTATCCGCGGTGTGTGGCAAAATATTTTAGAAGCGCTCAACTGGATAGATAACTATGGTGATATAGATGGAGATGGCTTTGTGGAATATCAGCGAAAGGCTGAAAGCGGGCTGACGAATCAGGGATGGAAAGATTCTCATGATTGCATTTCTTATGAGGATGGTGAGCTCGCAAGCTTTCCCATCGCATTGTGCGAGGTGCAGGGTTATGTGTACGACGCAAAAAAACAAGCGGCTTACATAGCCGAAAGATTGGGAGAAAGAGATCTCGCAAAAAAATTAACAAAAGAAGCACAACAGTTAAAACAACATTTTAATGACGTTTTTTGGGATGAAGATTTGGGGACGTATGTACTTGCGCTTGATGGAGAGAAACAGCCTTGCCGTGTGCTATCTTCCAATGCCGGCCACACCCTATTTTCAGGGATTGCTACCGAAGAACGTGCAATGCGAATTGTTAAGGGATTAATGAGTGATGAAATGTTTACAGGATGGGGAGTTCGTACACTCTCTTCCAAAGCGAAGCGGTACAATCCTATGTCCTATCACAATGGATCGGTATGGCCCCATGATACAGCATTGATCGCTTATGGTTTTGCACGGTATGGAATGGTACCTGAGGCGATGAAACTGATGCAGGGACTATTTGATGCTTCATTATTCATCGAATTGCAACGCTTACCTGAATTATTTTGCGGATTTCCTTTCAGGCCCGGAGAAGCACCCACTGCTTATCCTGTCGCGTGTTCGCCCCAAGCATGGTCTGTAGCAACAGTATTTTTATTATTACAAGCATGTTTGCAGATCCAGATTGATGGGTATGAAAAGAAATTTATTTTTCATAACCCGGTACTACCTGATTACTTAAATGAAGTCAAGATCTCTAACTTAAAATTCGAAGGCGAAGAATTTTCTCTTGAAATAATGAAATATGATAATGACCTGGGGATCCATTTAATTAAAAAACCGAAGGGCTGGCAATTGGTCACCATAAAATGATAGACACGGTTCAGGACAGCCTACTGGATAAGAACTTTCTGAGTTATCGTTTTATCATAATTTCTTAACTGTACAATGTACATACCTGCACTAAGATTACCCGAAAGCGGGACATTAATGCGACCAATCTTTCCGCCAAGATTTTGTTTTAGCATTACGGTGCCATTCAGGCTTACCACTTCAAGAGAATTAAAAGGATCTCTTAGAAAGATATTCATGATGTTGGTAGTAATGACTGAAGGATAAACAAAAAAAGCGGTTATCTTATTTACATGATAAAGAACTGGCTCAGTGTAAAGCCATTTTCGATTTTTATCAACGATCTTCAAACGGTAAAAAGCACTATCGCTATACGTCACCGCGTGTTCAAATTGATAAAAATCGCCATTAATGCTATTTCTCGCTGGTATAAAGCCGAGGTTGTGATAATATCGTCCGTCACTGCTGTATTCAACTTCGAATTGCATTAAATTTCGCTCTGAGGTGGTTTTCCAGTTAAGGCCAACGTTTCCGTTTCGCGACGCTGCTGTGAAACTTGTCAACTGAACGGTCCATAACCCTTGTGCATTTATCTGGATAAATGATGATATATTAAGCAGTAAGCAACTGATTAAAATGGAGAGGAAGGTGGTACGAACGTAAATCGACTTCATAAGGAAATATTTATATGAAACAATAAAAGTTTTGTACCTAATACAGTATTTACAAAATCAGTGCCTGAGACCGTCAGAAATAATATTTCCTGACAAGCATGTAATAAGGTTTAAATGAGTGATGGGTGAAAAAATTCGTATCACTTTCAGGAAATTGCTTTCGGTAATCTTCATCTGGTAATAAAATGATTGGAGAACCGGTTCGCATATAATTATTCCCTTTTGCATAAGCTGGCTCTCTTAACTGTGGCAGAATTTTTTTTACCTGTTTGTAAATTGGCTTACCCAATGCTTTTTCAAATTTCTTTTGCGCCTTTTCTGTTGATTTATTTAGTTTCCTGTATACTTTTTTTACCGCGAGCCGTACAATAAATCTTTCCTTTTTAATGATCTGTTTTATTTGACTAAATGGATTCGTCGGATTAAAATCATTGATGGTTTGAATGGAGAAGGGCGTTTCTGGAACCCAGTCTGCGGTGTTGACAACGGTGAATGCCCGGCCATTGCGTGTAATAAAATCAAAGTCGTAAGCATAATACAAGTTGCCTGGCTTCGGTGCTGCGCTGCAATATGTTTTAAAAACAATATCAGAGGGAATTTTGCCTTTTTGTTTTTCATATTCCAAAAATGAGCGAAGAAGAAATGTGATCGCCGCGCCCTGGCTGTGCCCAAACAGTAAAAATTCTTTTACATGTTTTTGCCGGTAATAGTCGTTGATCTTCCCTTCGATGTCAGCGGCCAGGTACGCAAGCCCGATTGTCCAGCCAGCGTGCACCATTGCTTTCGCATCTGATGAGAACTGATAATTGAAGGTTGTGCTATCATCTAGTTGTAGACTCCCGGTAGCGGGTATCATAACCGCATAAAAATTTTCAAGCCAACTTGCAAGTCGCTGTACTGTGCCACGAATGTTTATCACCGCCACATTATCATCGCGCAAAAAGAATGACCAACGATTCAATAAGCCAACTTCGGCTGACGTATATTCAAGATGATAAGGATCTCTTGCTTTTGTTCTCTCAGCAGAATCGGCGATACTGCTGCCAAAATAGCTAAGAGATAGTAGCTCTGCATATTCCTTTCCACTAAAGCCCGGTTGTAATTTAGACTGCGAAATAGAAGCATTGCTGCTAAAAATGAAGTAAACAATTAAAAACTTTTTCATTGATTGTCGAAATTGAAATCAAAAAAATAGGCTGTGAACAACAGCCTTTAAGTTTATCTAATCGATAGAACAGTCTATAAGGTCTTCAACACATCATTCATACTTCTTACTGCGTCAGCACTTTTTTTGAACGCCATCTTTTCATCTTCATTCAAATCAAATTCAACAATTTTTTCCCAGCCGGTTCTTCCAATCACCACGGGAACGCCCAGGCAAATGTCTTTTTGTCCGTACTCACCACCAAGAGAGACGCAGCAGGAAAATAGCTTTTTTTCATTCCTCACAATAGCTTCAACCAGTGCAGCAACAGCCGCTCCCGGCGCATACCATGCAGAAGTTCCGAGCAACTTTGTTAAGGTGGCTCCGCCAACCATTGTATCAGTAACAATTTGTTTTTGCTGATCGGCATTTAGAAATTTTGTAACCGGCACGCTATTCCATGTAGCAAGGCGAATAAGTGGAATCATGGTAGTGTCGCCATGTCCGCCCACAACCACGGCATTGAGATCCCCCGGGCTGCAACCAAGCTGTTGACTCAATTGGTATTTAAATCTTGCACTGTCCAATGCACCACCCATCCCGATGATACGATTCTTTGGCAATCCCGTTGAGGTTAACGATAGGTACGTCATGGTATCCATCGGGTTGCTGACAATAATAATAATGGCATCAGGCGAGTGTTTCAAAATATTCTCACAAACTCCTTTCACGATGCCGGCATTTGTTCCAATTAGTTCTTCACGGGTCATCCCCGGCTTGCGGGGAATACCTGATGTAATAACGACCACATCGCTGCTGGCCGTTTTTGAATAATCACTTGTACTACCCGTTATTCTCGTATCAAAACCAAGAAGCGCAGCAGTTTGCATCATGTCCTGGGCTTTGCCTTCTGCGAGGCCTTCTTTGATATCCAGCAAAACAAGTTCGGAAGCCAATTCCTTGCGGGCAATATTATCGGCACTGGTTGCACCTACCGCTCCTGCACCTACAACAGTAATTTTCATTTGTAAAAATTTATGAACTGAGTTATTTGAGGTGCAAATGTATTAGAAAGTTCTTTAAAAAGTTTCTCAGAAGAACAATCCGGCTTTTAATTGAAGGAATTTGGCTTCTTCAGAAATGCAGTAGGTGCCCGTTAATACCAATTTATTGAATGGAATTAATATCAAACCACCGCCATAGCCAGTGTGCCATTTATCAGATTTTTCAAGTGGCTGCCAGACTCTTCCATCATCGTAAAATGCAAGCAGGCCAATCTGGCCGTTGAAGAAATAATTTTTTGTGTTGGTTACCCAACGCAACTCATTGTTATTGTAAAAGATGGTTTTGCCTGAAAATCTCTCTCTATCATATCCGCGGAGGTTTACGTAACCGCCCAATTTATTTAAATGATAAAAATCTGCGTCACCATTCAGCGTGGCGGCCCCAGCCCTTGATGCTACGCTGAACGATCTACCGAGCGGAATGTACACAGAAAGTGCAGAAGCAACGTTAGTGAACGAACGGCTGGTTTCTTTAAGATTTTTAACATACCCTCCGGCTAATAAAAAGTCAACACCCGCCGTAGGAAATTTATCATTATTGGTTTTGCGGAAACGATAGACTGCTTCAGCGCCACCAAATTGATTGCTGTTAAATAAAGAAGGATCAATGCCGTGATCGGCCGTAACAAATTTACCGGCCGTTTTGTCCACCTTAATTGATTGGTAAAAACCAGAAAGATCAATAAACTGGTGGGAACTTATTGGCAATGACAAACCAATGCCACCATAAAATCTTGTAGTAAACGTCCGGTTATAGTTTCTTGTCGTGATTGTCTTCGTCGTTTCATTACCTGTGCCAAAATAATTTTCAACCCCACGCAGGTCATACCGTGCCTTTATTAAAAAATCAAATGGTCCAACAACATGTCCGAATCTTCCCACATAACCAATATTTAATGCCGTTCTTAAAAAACCATAATTAGCGCTGAGTACATGTGACTTCATGTATTTTTTGTTTCGCCAGGGCTGCGACATGTACCTCATATTCACACTTATTCTGGCCCCGGTCTTTGTGAAGAGCCCCATCGGATCGTCTTCAAATACTTTATACTCCGGGGGGCTGAACAATGGGAGAATAAAAAAATCAAATTTCTTGGTATGCAGCGTATCAAACTTAAATTTATCGCCAACAGAGAGTTTTGTCCTGGCCCTGGCTTCCCTCGAGATAGAGTCTGTTCCTTCGGGATCAATAATTCTTACTTTCACTCCGCGTGGTGGGCCCGTTACTTTTATTATATCCGGACTGCCTAAACTATAAAGTCTCACTTCTCTTGTTTCTGCCACGCTAAAAGTTCTTGAGTAGTATGGCTTTTTCTTTACTTCGTTTTCTTTTGTTATTTTATAAATATTGATCTGTGTTTCATTCTCATTCAACCTTTTTATTTCAAAAAATTCCTTTTCATTTGAGCCTCTCAATTCCACGTGATGAGAAAGGAAACGATAATAATCTTTGGCATAATCCTGCAAATGATTCCTCCTTGATTTTAGCTTCGCAATGATCGTAGGGCCGGAAAAAGAAAAGATTTGTGGCGGCAATTGATGAATGCTATATTCAATCAGTTCGTCAGTTAGCGATTGCTGCAACTGTTGTGCTGCACTTACCCAATCCTTCTCGGTGAGTTCGTTTGCGAGAGGTCGATCGAGCGGCCAGGCTGGTTTATTGAACTTTTTTACGTTGTGAATTCTGAAGCCAAACGATTCGAGATGCGTGCCACCTGACACATTGCTTCCGACCCATGGCCAGAATCCATCAAATTTTGTGTAAGCCTGGTCACGATCACGAGGAACCGGGCGGTAAATATTTAATTTATCATCTTCAAATTTTGCCCAGCGCCAATTATCAGGGTGCCTGCCCCAATCCCCAATAAACATGTCAAACAACCTTGCTTTAGCGAAAGCCTTTTGGTCTAAGCGATTATCATTGTCTTCAAAAATATGTTCAAACAATTTTTCGCTGCCAATCACATTTTTTGAATTACCAAAGTAGTCGGCATCCTCCTGGTTTTCGTCCGCCCGTTCTTCCAGGAGGTAAAGCTGGTTTCCATATTTTTTATTGTAATTACCTAAGGGTCCCTGCGAAGGCACAAATACTATTTGCGGATTGGTATGATAAATTCCCGCTGCCTTTATCATTGGTGTGATCGTAATGGCGGCAAACGGGTAGCCAATAGAAGCCTGGTCTTTTGCGATGCGTGTAGCAAATGTTCTCTCGAATTCATCAGGCAAAGCCCTTCCGAAATCCTTATCAACGCTGCGCAGCACATATTCTTTCCCTTTACTATTCTTTAAACGAAGACCCTGCGATTGCCGACTGCCACTTTCCTGGATTGGAGTCAATCCACCAAAGGCAGTATCAATGTAAAAATTACTCACTCTTACCGGCGTTGACCATTCTTTGCGATAATGTTTTCCCCAGAATAAATCATGATAGCCGCTTCTCTTATATTTTGCTCCGGGAATGACAACAGTAGTTCCTTTAATAAAAGGAGAATCGACCACAATTTTTGTTTGGGCTGTTAGTGCACTTGCGATAAATAGAAAGGCGATAGCCAGAATTGTTTTCCGCCAATCAAAAGGGCCGTTTCCTGGAAATAATTGAGTCATGATGTAGCTTAAAAATATATTATAAAATCATGCCAGCCTTGTTGATTTTTACGGAATTACCCGTAACCGTGTGTGAGCCTTTATGATTTAAATGAAACGACGGCATCGGCGTTATTTAAAAACGCTTAAAAGGTCTTCGATTTTCATTGATCCCTGGAAAGTGGTGAGGAGATTCCCCTTTTTGTCGTACATGGCGAGGTAAGGCATAAACTTGATTTGATAGAAAGAGGGTAGTATGTATTGAAAATCCCTGCCGACAATGATGTTGTCAAATTTTTCAAGATCATATTTTTCGTAAAAGGATTTCATCAGGTCGAATGCCATGTTTGTGGACATGATGATCTGGACATCCTTTAACTGGTCTATATTTTTGACGATTTCTTCAGTTTCATGCTTACAATGATCGCAATCAGGGTTGAATAAAATGATAAGAACCGGTTTATTTTTCTTAAGATCGTTTTTTGTAAAATAGCTGTTGCTGTCTACTTTTAATAGCTTGAATGGCGGAACAGTGGGAAAGCGTTGATAAGGAGGCAATGTGACCGAATCCTGGCAAAAACAAACACTGGTTATCAAAAGAAAGCCCGACAGCAAAAATGATTTTTCCATAAGCAAAGAAAAGACTTTAAGACCACAAGGCACATCACGCTGGTTACAATATAACAATGCCTCTCGTTGTCTTTGCTACCTAGCCTCCATACCTTATCTTTGCCGCCTTAAATTTTTCAATTTATCATGGCAACAACAGCAGACATAAGCAGGGGAATGATCATCAAATTAGATGGCAGCCTTTATTCGGTAGTAGAATTTGGTGAAAACAAAACTGCCCGAGCCGCCGCAAAAGTGTGGGCAAGATTAAAAGGCGTGGATAACAGCCGAACAATTGAAAAAACATGGAATAGCGGCGATTCCATTTTTCCTGTACGTGTAGAAAAAAAAGATTTTCAATTCCTGTACAAAGATGATACGGGTTACCATTTTATGAATAATGAAAGCTTTGAGCAAATCTCATTACAGGAAGAAATGATAGATGCCCCCCAGTTTCTAAAAGATGGACAGGAAGTCGGTGTATTAATCAATACAGAAACGGATCAACCGATGAGCGTGGAGTTACCAGATAAAATTGTCGTGAAGGTCACCTATAGTGAACCAGGGGTAAGGGGCGATACAGCCACAAGAACTTTAAAGCCTGCGAAAGTGGAAACAGGGGCCACGGTAAATGTGCCTTTATTTGTAAATGAGGGTGAACTGATTCGTATAAATACTAAAACCGGTGAGTACGTGGAGAGAGTGAAATAGAACCCGGATTTGCAGGATTAAAATGAATTTTTATGAAAGTTGGAAGCTTCTTTTCAGAAGCTTCTTTAATTTGTTTAATGCGCAATTTCCTACGAATCCAAAAAATCACTTAAATCGTGGTTCTTTCCTATCTTAGCCCCCCTGTTTAAACCAAACCACTTCTTATTAAATTGAAACACATGGATTTCAAGCAAATTCAGGAGTTGATCAAAATGATCAACAAATCCAATATTGGTGAATTAACAGTGGAGCAAAAAGATTTTCGTATAACGATAAAACAAAAAGAAGAACAGATAACACAGGTAGTATCAGCCCCAATGCAGACTATGCCCGTCCAGCCTCAAGCCGTTCACCACTCACCTCCGCCTCAACCACAACCAGCTCCCCCCGCGGAAAAACCCAAACCACAAACCGAATCTTCCGCTGAAAATTATGTAACCATTAAAAGCCCGATGATCGGTACTTTTTATCGCCGCTCAGGCCCCGACAAAGCCGCTTTTGTAGAAGTAGGAGACGAAGTAGCGCCTGGCAAAGTAGTATGCATTATCGAAGCCATGAAACTCTTTAATGAAATTGAAAGTGAGGTCAGCGGTAAGATTGTGAAAGTTTTGGTTGAAGATGCTTCACCGGTAGAATATGATCAGCCTTTATTTGTGGTCGAACCCTCTTAATCCGCTAATCTGCTAATTTGCTAATGTGCTAATGATGTTAACACCTGCTAACTTGTCTATATGAGGAATGAATTATTAGATAATAATCCGATTTTAAAGTTGACACTTGACTTCTCTTTAATGGTAATTGAGTATTGCGAAACCTTAGAAAGCCAGAAAAAGTTTATCATCGCAAGACAACTATTAAAAAGTGGCACTTCTATAGGAGCGAATTCAATGGAGGCTCAAAATTCAGAAAGCACTTCCGACTTTATCCATAAATTTAAAATTGCTGCGAAGGAAGCAGACGAAACACAGTATTGGTTAATGCTTTGCAATTACGCAAAGAATTATCCTGATTGTAAAGCTTTATTTGTAAAGCTCGAAGAAATTCAAAAGGTGCTAAATAGTATACTTGGAACTGTTAAAAGAAAAAGACCTTTTGCCTTTCTCTTAAGTTATTTGTTTTTCTAACGAGTAAATACGCTATGTGTTTTTTAATAGCACATTAGCACATTGGCTAATTAGCTAATTAAAGCAATGTTCAAAAAAATACTAATTGCAAATCGCGGAGAAATCGCCTTAAGAGTTATTCGCACTTGCCGCGAGATGGGAATAAAAACGGTGGCGGTCTATTCTACCGCCGATCGCGATAGCCTTCACGTAAAATTTGCCGATGAAGCCGTCTGCATTGGCAAACCTCAAAGCAGTGATTCTTATCTCAATATTGCTCACCTGATGGCCGCCGTAGAAATAACCAATGCGGATGCAGTTCATCCTGGCTACGGCTTTTTGGCAGAGAATGCAAGATTTGCGCAGATATGTAATGATCATAATATAAAATTCATCGGTCCAACACCCGAGATGATCAGTTCAATGGGAGATAAGATTACGGCGAAAGAAACAATGATAAAAGCCGGTGTGCCGGTAGTACCCGGCGGTGAAGGGTTGCTGACAAGCCTTGATGAGGCCAATGGGATTGCAAAAGAAATGGGCTACCCGGTCATTCTGAAAGCCACGGCGGGTGGCGGTGGTAAGGGTATGCGCATCGTGTGGGAAGAAGCCGATATGGAAAGAGCATACAACACGGCAAAGGCAGAAGCAGGCGCTGCATTTAAGAATGATGGCATTTACATGGAAAAATTTGTTGAGGAGCCGAGACATATCGAAATACAGGTGGCTGGTGATCAGTATGGAAATGTTTGCCACCTCAGTGAAAGAGATTGTTCTATTCAACGCAGGCATCAGAAACTTGTTGAAGAATCACCCTCTCCATTCATGACTAACGAGCTGCGCTATAAAATGGGAGAAGCGGCAAAAAAAGCGGCGTCAGCTATAAATTATGAGAATGTAGGCACCGTTGAATTCCTGGTGGATAAGAATCGCAATTTCTATTTCATGGAAATGAATACTCGTATTCAAGTGGAGCATTGCGTAACTGAGGAAGTGATCAATTATGATCTCATTAAAGAACAGATCAAGATCGCGATCGGAGAAAAAATTACGGGCGAAGATTATTTTCCACAAATGCATGCTATCGAGTGCCGCATCAACGCCGAAGATCCTTACAATGATTTTCGTCCTTCACCCGGCCGCATCACTTCACTGAATCAACCAGGTGGTCATGGGGTAAGGGTAGACAGTCATGTATATGCTGGCTATGTCATCCCTCCGTATTATGACTCCATGATTGGTAAACTTATCACCATTGCACGTACACGGAATGAAGCCATTGACACCATGTATCGCGCCCTGAGTGAGTATGTGATCGAAGGCGTAAAGACAACCATTCCATTTCATCTGCAACTGATGAAAGATGACCGTTTCCGCAGTGGCGATTTCAATACCAAATTTCTGGATGGATTTGAGCTGAAGTAGATTGATTGTGTGCTATGCGTTTTTAAACCTGATCAAACGTTACGATAACGGGCACATGATCGCTGTAGTTCATCCAAAAATCATATTCGCCGATCTCAACTGATTGTAGTTTGCTCGCAATATCTTCAGATGCAAAACAATAGTCAATGTGATAAGGCTTGTCCTGGTGTCGATACATGTAAAGGGTTGGATGTTGTTCTTTCCCTTGTATTTGTTTAAAATACCGGTGATAAACACTGTAGATACCTTTGTTTTCCAAGCGCTCTACGACTGTTGAATGGTTTCCTTCTCTGCGCGGTTTGTCCCAAATTGTGTTGCTATTAAAATCGCCAATTAAGATGGTTTGCTTATTTCTGATGAACTTGTCATAATGATGAATGGCTTTCCAGACTTGCGTGACGTACCGTCCATCTGGGTCCTCGGGATTATTTGCCCAGACTGCGTAAAGATTAAAAGCAAAGCTTCCTTTCGTCACCGCAATTGGAATAAACATCTGCAATTTCGGGTTATATGTTCTAAGCAATTTGAATTTAAAATCACTGTAAGAAAAAATGCCAAGTCCTTTGCTTTGATTTTTTCCGAACCAAATAGTATCGTTTGCCACAGGAGTGTTCGTACGGAATTTTAGTTTATCCGGATGTTCGCATTCAGGCACGATTAAAATGTCTGGATTATACTTCAAAATAGCGTCGGCCTTTTTGCGAAAAGCCATGTTACAATTCCAGGTTATGATTCGCATAAAAAACAACAGGGGGTCACATAAATATACAATATGTTTTTTCCAACCGGCTTGCGTCGCGTTGAGAGAAAGCCGCTCTAATTGAAAGTTAAAATCTTAACCAATGATTTTTAACAACTCCTCATCAAACTTTTGCACTCTTCTTGCCTTCTTGAGATGAAATTATTGCCATGAAAAAAATATTTACGTTTTCATCTCTTGCTATCATTATCGCAGTGGTCTTGACAAGTTGCGTCAAACAGGCTCCCTTCAACGAAGGTTATTGGCTTTCAAAAGAAAGAGGAGATGTCGTGTACAGTTCATCTACCTGTTCGCATTATATCATAGAAACCGTTAATGGTTATTCCGTTATTCGTGCCATAAGCAGTCGTCCTTATGAAGGTGATATCCTTTACGGTGATTTTAGTTATGGAGGTGTTAAGGATATTTATAATCGCACAGAAGGCAGCATTATCAGCGGAGATGTCAAAGAATACTGGCTCACCTATTCAGGAGCACAGGATGCACTTGACTATTATTGTTATTAAAAATAAAAAAGGCGAAGGACATCCTTCGCCTTTATCGTTTAACATCCGTCCTAAATCGTTTTGCGGCACCTGTATTTGTATTCCATCCTGTACTGCTGACAATCATACTTCACTCTTTCAACTTTGTTTTTTGTAGAGGTTTTCTTCGTAAAACTGATGGGAAACCCTAACGAGGCATTCCAGCCGGATAACTTTGAATTGAGAGTTGTAGTCGTTGTCTTACCTGAAGTTTGTGATGTGAATGTTGTTTCATTATCACCGATGCCTTTAAAATAGTTGACACTGAGCGAAAAGAGTCGGGACTTATTTTTTGCAAATTCAAATCCCATTCCCGTCAACACAGCGGTTTTATAGTTGCCCCCATTGTACGTATACTCATTGTAGCCCAAAGAGCTCTTGGTTACAAAATCTGGTCTGTTTGCGGGAATAAATCCAAAACCAGCCGAAGGTTGCATGCGAAGAGACCATTTTTTGTTTTGTGCGTTTGTTTTTTGCTCCGTGCTTGATTTTTTTGTGCAGCAGCTTGATGAATAATGGCCGCAGCGGGACATTAAAGAATAGTTGCCGCACCTACTTGATGATTTTTCCGAAGAAGTTGCTTTTGACGGCTTTGCAGTCGAAGTCTTTCGGTTAAAAACAATCGGTTTTGTTGTGTACTGCAAACCAGCCTGCAATTGCAGGAGCGCCTTATCCAAAGCCGCCCGATACGAGGTCATTCCCGTTTCTGCATTATTGAAATTGTAACTTACCAAAGAACGGCTCGTCGAGAAACCAACAAACGGCCCGAATCCATTTTTAAATTTGTAATCAGCGCGAAGGCTCACTTGCGGCTGCAGCTGGGCAATCGGTGAAAAATAAGGCAAATTGTTGTAACTGATTTTTGTGTTTGAATTTTCAATACCTGCCTGTGGGCGAATGGTGAGCTGTGAGTTTGCTGCAAATGCAAATGCTGCAAATGCAAGGACCAGGGATGCACGTCTCATAACTTATGGTTTTTTGGTTTGAAGTAATTTAAACCATTTCTATGAGACAAAAAACTCAACTTTACCAGCGGTAATTTCAAAACCGCCAATTGATAATTGATCCGGAAAAGAATATTCTCCAGGCGTGAAAAAGGACTGGTAAAAGCCGATCCTTTTTAGTTTCTCAAGTTTTCATGGATAAAAAATCCTATTCTTAGGTTTTCTATTGGCCACCTGATTGAAAATTTACCTCGGTAATAAGAATAATTGCGTCATTGCTCAATGCTTCCAATTCTACCAACCATTACCAATGCTAAGTATAACCAATACCAATCTTTGGACATTCCGTACTGCTTGCTAATTCTTAGTTATTTGGTGCCCCGCTATCTATCCAGCAGATAATTGCATTTTTCTGAGCAGCTGTTAAGCCTCCTGTCTTCGGCATCGACCCTGATACAACTGCTGAACGAATGGATGATCTTGCGCTGAATATTTGTGAATAGGTAAGCAACTCCCCTGGCCCATTATTACTCCCCGATCCATGACAACCGGAATTTGTGGTACAGGTTGCCTGTATGATCGGATTTACATCACTCGAAAAAGACTTTGCGGTGCCGCCGCAATTAACGCTACCAGTTGAATCGCTGCTCTTGCTGCACGCATATAAAACGGCAAAGACCGATGCAATAGTCAAAATCTGCTTCAGCAAAGTGAATTTCGACGATGTGTTTTTGTTTTGCATTGTTTAAAATTTGATTCTATTTTATTAAGCAGGTTTATTTAGTCTTTAGTTTGTATCAACTAAAATAAGTTTTCCACCGACAGTTTTAAAAAGTTGGACATCTCAATGAAGCGGGTTTCGAAAATTGATAAATCAATCCGATAAAATGACTCTGGTAACTATCCTTCCGCGAGTCGTTAGCTGCTTTGCTAAATCCATCCAAATAATCAGTGAACGTAAATCGATATGAGGTTTCAGCGTTGATAGAAATTCTTTTTGAAAGAGGATATCTCACACCGATACCCACAGGAAGAACAGGAACTAATTCCGGTGGTGAATGTTGCTGGTCAGCAGCTAAACCTTCCATGGTTGTTGTTTCCCCGCTGAAGTATTCAGCATTAAACCGACTCCAGTCGCGTTTAATGTTTAAAAGACTAAACCCAATGCCTGCAAAGATGTAAGGTGAAAGCCGCGAATATTGCCTTGTCAAATTATTTTTCAGAAGATCTGCAACAACCAATTCTGAAACCTCAAAGACAGGAGACTTGAAAAGAAAATTTCGTTGCTGCCTGTATTCTGGAACTGAATATTTTGAATCATCACCTTTTAATTTTCCGAAAGAAAAATTTGTTCGTAATGAAAATGTTGGATTGATCAACTTGTTTACATAGATGCTTAAGCCGGCCTTTAAAGTTCTGTAAGACCCGAGTCGTGAAGGAGTAAGGTCACCCTGGTAAATAAATGTACCAATATTGAATCCAATTTCATATTGTGAAAGATCAAGCTGGGCATTCATTAGACCCGCTTTGTTAAGAAACAGTGAAAATAGAATGCAGGTTCTTAGGGTAGCCTTCATTGGTTTAGTATTTAATAAGCAATAGATCTTATGCTAATGATAAAGTCATTAGTCAATAAAGATTCACAGGTCGGGTTTTACGTAAAACAGAATGGAAAATCAGAGTAGAATTAGGGTGATAGGCAACTGATGTTACACTGTGACAAAAAATAGTTCGAGAAGTTTATTTTAGTTTGAAAAATCTGATGATTGAATCATTCCGGAGTTTTCAAAGGAGAAGCCGTTTACCAAATTGTTTTCGCTGATATAAAGTTTCCGAAAGGATCAAACCGTATGGCATATTTGGTATTGCTCGCATTTATGATTGCCCAATATCCCTGCAGCACGTTACTATTATTATACGCTGCGAATGCCTTTTCAAATACATAATTAGGATACGTAGCACTCAAATAGTCTGATAAATTCGCCGGTAACCCTGATTCTGTAACATTCTGAAAATTACCTGGAGGAGGCGGAAGCGATACTCGCTTTATAAAAGTTCCGGAATTGTCAAAAACCGTAGCAAACAGGCCGTTGTTTTTTGAGATCACGACAATGCTGCTGTCATGCCTGTTTGTAAATGCTTTTAAAGAGTGTCGCTTGCGAAATTTGCGCTGAGGTAGGTCAGAATAGATGAAGGCAAACTGGCAATTGCAACCGTATCCCTGTGCAATCCATCGCGGTCGCAAAAAAGACCCCCATTATGCCATCCTCTGCCATCGATATCTCCTTTTTCCCTTTCTTCAAACGAGCATCATTCAGCAGATTTGTGTTGCCGGGAATGACAATTGCCATTGAAAGGTTACTTTCACATTCCAAAACTTTCTGCATGAAAAAGATGGTTTGCTTGCTTCCGATTTTTTTCTCTCTTATTTCTCAGTCACAATCCGCAAAAAAACTTCACTACAAAGCCATTCTTGTTGACACACACAATGATGTTCTTTCTTCTGCTGTTCTCGAAGGAAAAGACATTTCACATCGCTTAACTATCGGTCACAGTGATCTTGACCGATGGAAGGAAGGTGGATTGGATGTGCAATTTTTTTCTGTGTGGACCGATAAAACTCCGCGCAATAAAGAGGGGTTTTTCAAAGATGCCAACCAGGAAATTGATTCGTTGGAAATAGTTACACTTCGGAATCCTTCGCGAATGACTCTTGCCACAACCTATAAGGAGGTGAAAAAAGGAATAAAGCAACAAAAATTAGTTGCACTCATTGGTGTGGAAGGCGGCCACATGATAGAAGATGATTTGAACAAGCTTGATAGTTTGTCCAAGCGAGGTATGAGGTACATGACGTTGACATGGAACAATAGTACTTCATGGGCCAGCAGTGCCATGGATGAAACACAGCATGCGGATAGTTTGAAACACAAAGGACTTACTGACTTTGGTAAACAAGTCGTTCACAGGATGAATGAGCTCGGAGTCATTGTTGATCTTTCGCATGTTGGGGAACAAACTTTTTATGATGCATTGACTACAACATCAAAACCTGTGTTGCTTTCTCATAGCTCCGTCTGGAACATTTGTCCTGTTTTCCGAAATGTAAAGGATGAACAAATAAAGGCAGTTGCGAAAAATGGCGGGGTGATCTGCGTTAATTTTTATTCAGGTTTTATTGATAGCAACTTTGCAAAGAAAATGGCGGAGCTAGAGGGAACGGAGGGAAAACGAATAAAAGATTCGCTTGGGAAAAATTATGATGCTGCAAAACTTAATGAGATATGGCGAAAATATTTTTCCAAGCAGTTGGAGCCTTACAGACCGACGATTGCCCAATTGGTTGATCACATTGATTACATGGTAAAATTAGTTGGCGACGATCATGTGGGTATTGGTTCTGATTTTGATGGCGTTTCTTCCCTGCCTGTTGGGATGGACGATGTAACAAAATATCCTCTCATTACAGAAGAGCTAAAGAGACGAGGCTACTCCAATAAATCAATCAGAAAAATCCTCGGCGGAAACGTTATGCGGGTGATGAAGGCAAATTTTAATAAATGAGACTTCAAGAATGACCTTGATCTAAACAGAACGAAAGCCAAGACCAATTACTATTTTTTGAGCAAGTAGGTTATAATTGAATTTTCATCATCGTAATAAGTAGATAAGTTCAAGTTGGTTCCGGTAAACTTAACAATCGTCGAAGGTGCACCATCTATTTCAATTGTAGAAGAAGTGGGAAGTGCCCATACGCCACTCCAATCTCCAGGACTTGCGCATGCGGTGCCGGCATCAACATAATTGAATATCATATTGGAATTGAAATGCAACTCATCATCTTTTTTACAATCAGGATATACTTGCTCTGCTTCCAGCCCGCTAGCGTTATTTTTCAGGGTAATTTTAGCGATTGTATAACTACCACTTATGTTATTTACTGTGGGAGTGGGATCTCCTGCTGGTTCCGCATGATCTTTTTTACAGGAAAGAATAGCGAAAGCCAAAAAGAAAAAGGAAAAAGCGAGAATGATTTTTTTCATAGAGTCTGGATTATTTATCTGAAAACTGAAATATTTAAAATTTATTGTTCGTTAAGATAAAACGAGCACATTTACGTGGAAACACTTCAGTATTTACAGGGTTCTTTCCATTGAAATAATTGGTAAATCAACTCAGAAAAAATCTTTCCATAGTAAGTAAATATTCTTCGCTAATGAAAATAAAAAAGCCCGTCTCACCGACCGGATTGACAGGCTTGCTTCTCATGTCAGTTCGAAGCTTCTTTATCTCAGAAAAAGTATTTCCCGGTATTTAGGCAGATACCATTCCATGTCATCAACTAACAATTCGAGCTTATCAACGTGGTAGCGGATCTCCTCAAAAAATCTTTCTTTCACCTGGCTGCAATAAGCAATGGCTCTTGTTCTTGTATCAGTTATGTTATTGCACTCTTTTCTCGCCATAATCATTTTTTCAACTAATTCGCTTGTTTTATTTATGTGCTCTGAAATTTTCTCCAATATTTGTTTTTGATTGCAGTAAGCAAAGTCTTCCAAGCCCGCTTCCTTTAATCCTTTTATATTGTTTGCAAGCATATTTTGGTAGCGAATAGCGGCGGGCAAGATATGGCTGGTCGCCAACTCCCCCATGATTCGGCCCTCTATCTGTACTTTCTTAATATATTTTTCCAATTCAATTTCATGACGTGCTTCCAACTCTGCATGTGTGTATACATGGTTATGTTCGAACAATTTTTTCGCCTTATCGGTTACCATAAAATCTAAAGCAAGCGGCGTGGTTTTTACGTTTGGCAACCCTCTTTTTTCAGCTTCCTTTTCCCACTCTTCACTATAATTATTTCCCTCAAACAAAACTTTTTCACTCGCAACAATGTATTGCCGTATGGTGTGCATGATGGCGATTTCTTTCTTTTCGCCTTTATCAATCAGGCCATCTACATCGTGCTTAAATTTTTTGAGTGTTTCTGCCAAGATCGTATTCAGGGCTGTCATCGCGTTCGCACAGTTTGCTGAAGAGCCTACGGCACGGAACTCAAACTTATTTCCTGTAAATGCAAATGGAGAGGTACGATTGCGGTCAGTATTATCCATCAACAATTCAGGAATGCTCTTATGAATATCAATTTTCAACATGCTTTCATCCTGTTCATCCATTTTTTCAGATACTCTTTCTTTCACATCCTGTAAAACCTTGGTAAGATACTGACCGATGAAAACAGAAATGATTGCCGGAGGAGCTTCGTTTGCGCCAAGACGATGATCATTCGGAGCAGAAGCAATGGATGCTCTTAGCACATCTGCATAGTCATGCACTGCTTTTATAGTATTCACAAAAAAAGTGAGAAACATCAAATTGGTTTTTGGCGTTTTCCCCGGAGCTAAGAGATTCACTCCGGTATCCGTAGCCATACTCCAATTATTATGCTTTCCACTCCCGTTGATACCGGCAAAAGGCTTTTCATGCAACAGCACTCTTAATTTATGGCGACTTGCCACCCGGCTCATCACATCCATCAGCAAAGTGTTGTGGTCCACACCCAGATTTACTTCTTCGAAGATTGGGGCGCATTCGAACTGGGACGGGGCTACTTCATTATGCCGTGTGCGCAATGGAATGCCTAGTCTATATGCTTCTTCTTCATAATCCCGCATAAAGGCGTATACTCTTTCGGGAATAGAACCGAAGTAATGATCCTCTAGCTGCTGCCCCTTCGCAGAACCATGCCCAAACACCGTTCTTCCGCAGAGTACCAGGTCCGGGCGGGCATTATGCAGGCCTTCATCAATTACAAAATATTCCTGCTCCCATCCTAATGTAGCTGTAACCTTTGTTACATTCTTATCAAAGTAATTGCAAACATCTACCGCTGCCCTGTTTAACGCTTCCAACGCTTTTAGCAGCGGAGCTTTGTAGTCCAGCGACTCACCGGTATAGGACACAAAAATGGTAGGTATGCAAAGTGTTTTACCCTGGCCGATTTCCATGATGAATGGAGGAGAAGATGGATCCCATGCTGTGTAGCCGCGAGCTTCAAAAGTCGCACGTAATCCGCCACTGGGAAACGAAGAAGCATCGGGCTCCTGCTGTATCAGGGCGTCACCCTCAAACTGTTCAATCGGAGTGCCATCACTTTTGATAGTAAAAAAAGAATCATGCTTTTCGGCAGTGGATCCTGTGAGAGGTTGAAACCAATGCGTGAAATGGGTTACCCCCTTGCTTTCAGCCCATGCCCGAATGCCATTCGCGATCTGGTGCCCAACAGCCCGATCAATTTTTTGCGCCGCTTTTATCGATGACATCAAACTTTTAAAAGCTTCATCACTCAAGTATTGCCTGGCTGTTTTGTGTGTAAATACATTTTCGCCAAAAATCGCTGTGATCTTAGTAGATCCTTCTACATCCTTTTCTTGTGTTGTACTCAGATTATTAATTGCATTAAAACGAAGTGACATGGTAATTTGTTTTTAGTTTCGCTAAATGTAGCGAAAAATTAAAGAGGGTAAGCTAACGAGCTTACCCCTTCTCATTTTTAATTGCGTTCACTATACTAAGCTACTTTCATATCTTCCACAGCAACATATTCAACCTCGGCCGACTTAACTGTCTTTACAATTCTTGCGGCAACTTTATATGGATCGGCAGCACTGTTTGGCCGACG
>JGI24806J26614_1000028_pt1 | contig 21903 bp, 15 predicted proteins | sample Kansoi200umMDA_FD_26614 | JGI IMG/M metagenome (IMG submission 26614)
AGGGAACGATTGCCTCCCGTTTCCTCCATCTCATCACGTCTATCTTCTCACTTCTGATTTCTGTCTTCTCACTTCTAACGACAGGGGATTTGCGCAATGAGAACTGCTGAGGCACCTGCATCAATGGCAACGTAAAGGAAACCGCCAGGCAGATCACTAGCATGAAGCGGTTAACGCGATAAAATGTTTCGCGGCGCAGCAATAGTTTATAAAACACCAGGCACGTCGCAAGTATCAATGCGACATTGACTATGTATGGCAGGGTCATGATTTGTCTGATTTAATCATGTCAAGAATTTCTTTTAATTCCTCTTCGGTGAGTTTTTGTTCTTTGGCAAAGAATGCCAGCATTCGCGGGTAGGAGTTATCAAAATATTTTCTCACGATATCTTTCATGTCGTGCTTTTGATAATCTTCCTTACTGACTTTTGGAAAGTAGCAATACACATTGCCCACCGTTTCATGATCCAGGAAACCTTTTTCCTCGAGGATCTTCACCATAGTAGCCACGCTGTTGTAATGTGGTTTGGGCTCAGGCAGGTGAGGGATCACTTCTTTGATAAATGCTTTTCCCAACTCCCAGTACACCTGCATGATTTGTTCTTCTCTTTTCGCAAGTTTCTTCACTTTGATTTATGTTGAATGTTGAATGCTAAATTTTGAATGACTGCCTTCATTTAAACATTCAGCAGTTGGCATTAAAAATAATTTCCCCACGATATTACTACTAATTCATTAGGAGGCAAACTAATTTTTTAGGAGGTCGGACAAGCTGTGACTTAACATACGGCTAAAAGCTTTCATTTAGAGTCAGTTAAATTCTTAAGGCTATTGTTTAGGGCCGACCGAAGACGGGATGAGATGGAGGAAACGGGAGGCAATCGTTCCCTTCACAGAGAACCTCTATTCTCCTTCGAACTTTCCATTCCACTTTTGTCTTGATACAGACCCGCCCGAAGTGCCAGGGATGGAAGTTATGGCTGGAGGCTTTAATTATCCAGGGTAACCGGCAATTTCCTTATCCGCTTTCCTGTGGCAGCAAAGATTGCATTACAAACTGCTGGAGCAATCGGTGGCAATCCGGGTTCGCCAAGTCCCATTGGATCTATGTTGTTTTCTATAAACTTTACTTCGATGTCTGGTGCGTCAGGAATACGGATAAGATTGTATTCATGAAAATTTTTCTGTACCGTTTCCCCGTTTTTTATTGTCAACTCTCCATAGAGCGCAACTCCCAACCCATCAATAATTGCTCCTTCCACTTGTGTCTCTGCACCATTCAGGTTAACAACCTGTCCACAGTCAACGGCACAAAAAACCTTATGCACTTTTATCTTATTATTTTTTACAGAAACTTCTGCCACCTGCGCTACATACGTACCGAAGGAAAAATGAGCCGCAAATCCTTTGTACGTATCATCAGCAGTCTTCTTTCCCCAATTTCCCATTTCAGCCGCCATTTTTATTACTGCCTTATATCTTTCCGGGTCATACTCCACTTTTCCTGTTGGGCTGGCTTTGGCTTTGTCCAAAAGTTCCAGGTGAAAAGCGACCGGGTCTTTACCCACCGCATGAGCAATTTCATCCAGCAGGCTTTCTTCCGCAAAAGCGATGAAATTGTGATTTGGCGCACGCCATGCTGCTGTTGTAACTTTTGATTCGAGGTTGTGACTGTCAATTCTGAAATTAGGTACTGCACCGGCAGGAAAACTATTTTCTCTTGATGCATTTCCTGAATTTATTGCCGCTGCATTCAGATGCCAGCCGATCAGTTCATTGTTCTTATCCAATGCCACTTTATACGAGTACATACCCGCGGGTCTGTAAAATCCTCCCTGCATATCATCTTCTCTTGTCCAGATAACCTGCACAGGTGCTTTTGCCAGGTTTGATATTTCTGCTGCCTCCACAGCATAGTCGGATTGTAGTCTTCTGCCAAAGCCACCTCCCATTCTTGAAAGCCCTACAGTAATTTTTTCTTCAGGAATCCCGAGTAGTTTCGCAACGTCCTCACGGGCACGTGCAGGCGTTTGTGTGGGACCATATAGCTCAACACCGTCTTCCCGCACATCAGCAAAAAAATTCATTGGCTCCATGGGAGCGTGGGGAAGAAAAGGGGCACTAAAAGTACTTTCAATAATCTTTGCGGCATTCAAAAAAGTCTTATCTACGTCGCCGTCATTTCTTTTTGGCTTATCTGTTTTTTGAGTAATTAATTTTGTAAAGGCTTCGAAGTGATCAGCTGTGTTTTCCAATTTACCGTTGTCTTCCCATTCAATTTTAAGTGCATCTCTTCCCTTTATTGCTGACCATGTAGAAGTAGCGAGAACGGCAACTTTATTATCACCCTTCACAACCTTTTTCACGCCTGGAACAGAAAGCGTTGCGGTATCATCAAACGATTTTAATTTTTTCCCAAATGCTGGTGGCCGGGCTACCATCGCAAACAACATACCTTCTCTTTTCGTGTCAATTCCGAAATCCATTTTGCCTGTAATAATCTTCCCGTTGTCTACATTATTCATTCGCTTGCCGATCAAAGTAAATTCTTTGGGATTTTTCAGACTCACGTCAGAAGGCACCTCTAATTGCGAGGCTTTTTCAACAAGTTTCCCATAACCGAGTTTCTTTCCACTTGCTTTGTGAATCACAAATGCTTTTTCTGTATAACATTCGCCAGCCGGCACATTCCAAATTCCGGCTGCTGCTCCAATAAGCATTTTTCTCGCTGTGGCCCCGGCTTTTCTGAAACTCTTCCAACTGGAACGGATCGAACCACTACCACCTGCTACCTGACGGTCAAAACTTTTAGTGTTCAACCCAGCTTGTTCTACCCTGATGGTATTCCAGTCCACATCAAGCTCTTCAGCTACCAACAATGGAAGAGATGTTTTTACTCCCTGACCGATTTCTGGATTGGGTGCCATAATAGTGATTATTCCATCACTACTTATCCTCAGAAATGCATTGGGCTGGAAAAGAATCTCACCGGGTAGGCCCGATGGATCATTTAATGAAAATACAGAGCCTCCTGACCTGAATGGGTTAAACCCAAGGAACAATGCCCCACTCGCAAGCGCTGTTGTTTTGAGAAATGCTCTCCTCGAGGTGTTAAGACTTGCTGTTTTCATTTGTTACCTCCTTTTTGAGCTGCAAGATGAATGGCTTTCCTTATCCTTTTGTACGTGGCGCATCGGCAAATATTTCCTGACATGGCAACGTCAATATCGGCATCGGATGGATTTGGCTTTTTCGATAACAATGCTGCGGCAGACATAATCTGTCCTGACTGGCAGTAGCCACATTGCGGCACATCCATTTCTTCCCATGCCTGCTGTATAGGATGAGACCCATCCCTGGACAAACCTTCAATGGTTATTATTTTCCCTTTTTCTGCCGTGGTTATAGGAATGGAACAGGAGCGCACCGCGTTGCCATTGAAATGCACGGTACATACACCACATTCTGCTATACCACAGCCGAATTTTGTACCTCTAAGGTTGAGTTCATCACGTAATACCCAAAGTAAAGGAGTATCAGCTTCTACATTTACCGTGTAGCTTTGATTGTTGACATCAAGATGATAAACGGGCATATTTTAAAAGCTTTTGTTTAGAATTTCATAACGCTCACGAGATTTAAGTTTCAGTGGCGAGATGCAAGAAAAATTATTGTGACAGCAAAAATCGTTTCCCGGAAAGTGTAAAGGCCTTTGATTTAAACTCATTATTGCCAATGCCCTGGATTCTATTCAATATAAAATAATTTGAAAGAAACATTTCTCATTTGTTACAAAGAGTCAGTTTTTTTATTCCGTGCAGCTTCAACTTCATCGGGTGTAATTGCACTTCCTTCGTTTCCCCATGAATTCCGGATATAATTTAAAACATCACTCGCTTGTTCATTGGTGAGGTTAATTGCTTTCATCTCTGTATTATATATTTTTCCATTCACGATCATTTCGCCTTTTACGCCATATAATGTCTGCTGAATAGATCTTTTTCTATCGGCCATCAGGTAATCGGCCTTTGCAAAAGGAGGATAAAGCGCTTCAACACCATCTCCATTTTCCAAATGGCAAGTGAGGCATTTTGCAATATATACTTCTTTGCCCCTATTCATGCTAGCCTTCAAATCAAATTCCTGTTTCTGTTTAAAAGTGAATTGAGTAAAAAAAATGATGGTTGAAATTCCTGTAATAAATATGTGCCATCTGTATTTCATAAAAACTATTATTCCGTCGCGTCTTACCCGCATTGCGGACCTGTTCTTCCATCTGATGTTAAACGTGTAAGAATCATGGTGAGGTCGTCTAGCGTATTTCTAAGTTACAGAAAACCTGAATAGACCCGATGAAAGTGACAATGCTTCTTTCCGCGGAACTAATAAGTCAAAAATCTCTTGTTCTGAGGGAAACCTTTGCTTCAAGCCCGCCCGTCCTCAGTGCAGCGAAGGCGGGACAAAGAAAGTGACATAGCCAAGCCTTGCCAAAGACCCGGTGGAAGATGCTAATGCAAACGGGGTCTCCTTTTGGAAGACCCCGCTAAAACAAAAGACAACCTGTTCAGAATGTTCCTTTGTTAATCTCTCAAATTTATTTTTCTCATGCAGGAACAATCAGGAACGGTCTCTTTGTTCTCATTACTTTCGAAGTACAGGTACATTTCTGTATATTTCATCGCCATGCCAGTTTTCAAAGTACCTGTTTAACTTATCAAAGAATTCTTTGCGTTTGGTTGCATCAGGCCAATGTGCAGCCACTAATGCCTGGGTAGTCTCCGCTGCTTTCTCCATGTCGGCTAATGAAGCATATACATACGCCTCTTTGAGTTCACGACTATCGGCACCCCAAAAATGGCGGGTCGGATAGTACCCTCTGATTAGCGTATTTTTTTGAATGACATTCTGATAGTATTCAGTCATCAATTGTTGAAACTCTCCTGGCTTAGCGTCTGCAGGAAATGCCCGGTGCGAAGTGCGCAGATAATAGATATGTACTGCTGTATCCGCAGGGAAAAGTTTTGTATTGGGCAGTATTGTAAGAATTTCGTCAGAATGCTTGGTGGTGTAGAATGACGCTTGCTTGTCAAAGAAGGCTTTTCGCTGAAGCGAATCAGGCCAGGCCGCTCTCGCAAGTTCGTTGTCTTTTGCTTCTGCCTTTTCAATGTCTTCCCATGAATTGTAGGCCGTTACGAACAACACCTCAGAGTTGTCATTCGTGTAATAATGCACTAATACATTGGCGCGCCTGATCAAATCATTCTTGAGAGTAACTTTATCGAAGTATTGTTTTTCATTGGCTTTCCACTCATCAAAAGTGAAATTTGCGGTCGGGTTAAAGTGGACACGTGTCACGATGAGAAGTTGAGGATCATTTTGTGCAAATGATGCACTCGGCAAAAATGCCGCGCAAAGCATTGTGAAAATGCTTATCAATTTTTTGACAGTCATGGTGGCTTGTTTTGATTTATTGAAAGATTAACTTCAGGAAGGTAGGAAGGAATCAAGATCCAGGCGCATCACATTTTAACAGTGGTGTTGCAAAATATCAAGATTTGAATATTGTTCTTTTCTACAAAGAGATTTTTGTCCACGAGATGTAGCTGTCACCCGTCCCGATCCCGATAGCTATCGGGATTGATCCGGGGTCTAATCAATTCCTATTTATTTTCAAGCGATGTTTATGCATCGCTCTTTTTTTATGGGCTAAGGAAAGCTCCAAGCTGCAAGCGACACGCTGCAAGCACTTACTACCTCACCCCACAAGCGCTCCGCACTTCGAAGTTTCCTCACCCTCTNCACGTGGAGAGGGGGCGCAGATTCTTCGATTCGAAAAATATTTCGCGGGGTGAGGTAGCGGAATCCATGATCAACACTTAAGAGAGAAGTGAATGCGTAAAAAAAATAGTTTTTTATTAGCAGGAAGGCCTTTAACCTTCGCCCGGCATATAAATTAGGGAATGACTTTCGCTGAAATGGGGAATAGTCCTTACCTACGTGAGGCAAAAAAAGATTTGATTTGAAAGAATTCCCATTCGCCTTAACATAAAAGTTTATTTATATTTATCCTTCCATCCCGAAGGAAACATACCAAAACTGACTAACAATGACTTTCCAATCGACTCTCCAAAGGAGTCCTGTGGACCCTTCGGGCACGGTTCAGGAGCAGAACATGTCGGATTCATCCCGGATTTTTTCTCTCGATGTGCTCCGCGGCCTCGCACTACTCGGCATGCTGATCATTTCCATCTGGGAATTTGGCGGGTTTACCAATAATCAAAAGTTGCATTTTATTCTCGGAGCACATGGGGGTAATTATAAGTTATTCACCGCAGTTTCTGTTTTGTTTGAAAATAAAATGCAGGCCCTTCTTTCACTGGCAATTGGCGCTGGTCTGGTTTTATTTTTTAAAAAACAACATCGTGGCTCATCGCTTTCCAATCCTGACCTGTACATGCGCAGACAAACCTGGCTGCTGATCTTCGGCGTATTCAATGCCATCGTTTTATTATGGCCCGGTGATATCATTTTTCATTATGGCGTAATGGGTATTCTGCTTTTCGCTTTCTGGCGAATGTCAACCCGCGGGTTGTTTATCGCTGCCATGATCTGCACGCTTATTTATTGCGGAAAAAATTTTTGGAATTATGCCGACGATAAAAAGACCTATAAAAAATATAAAGTAGTCGCCACGCTGGATAAAAAGATCTTAAAAGATAGCCTCGACAAAAAGAAAGCGGATTCTCTTTTACTGATTAACGTAAGAGACACCATTGTCAGAAAAACTTTGAAAGATTCTCTTTCAAGATCAGTAAAAAAAGATACACTGACCAAAACACAAGTGGAGGAAAAGCAAGCCTGGGAAGGCCTTGTAAAACGCCTCAAATATGATTCCACCGCTGATGCCGCGGAAAACAAGGCAATGCGATCGGGATATGGAGCCACCTGGAATCATTTGTTGGGGAAAGCAAAGAACAGAGAATCAACCTGGCTATATAAAACTGGTATCTGGGAAATCGGTTCTATGATGTTCCTGGGCATGGCTTTATTGGGACTGGGATTTTTCACCAATCGTTTCTCAACAAAAAGATTCTTGCTGGTAGCGATCATCGCGTTGATTGCCGGGTTCCTGCTTTCATGGTTCCGCATCCAGTATTATAATTATAAGCTTGTCGATTACGCTAAGTACATTGACCGTCATAAAATTCCCTACAACCAATTTCTACCGCTGGAAATTCTGTTACTCGCAACAGGATATGCCAGCGTGCTCATGCTCTTGCTGCGCATAAAAATTCTTGGAGGGTTATGGCGAACGATCGCTGCTGCAGGTCGAAGTTTTTTTAGTAATTATTTTCTGCAAACCCTTCTCTGCACTTTCTTTTTCTACGGATATGGTTTTGGTTACTTCGGAAGACTGACCCAGCTCGAACTATATTTTATCGTGGTAGAAATATGGCTGGCCCAGATCGTGCTCACCATTCTCTGGTTCAGATTTTATCGCAGGGGACCAGTTGAATGGTTGTGGTGCTGCCTCATCAACGGTAAGTGGCTACCCAATAAAAAAATATCGGTTGAAAAACCATTGACCGCCAGAAGTTTTGATTTCTAATTTATGATGAATGTTTGGAAGAGAAGAAACAAACGACTTGAGACTATCATTCATAATGCCGACGCTTGCGGTCGGCATCCCGACCAACTTTGTTGCGTCGGGATTCAAAATTCATAATTCGTAATTCATAATTATGGACACACAAATTCTTTCGAGCTATGTCGAAACGCCGGTAGCGCCGATGGTAGTGAGACCTGTTGATACCGCCGAGCGAATCAAAACGGTCGACATGATCCGCGGCCTTGCCCTTCTTGGCATTTTGATGATGAATATTCCGGGCTTCGGTATTAATTGGGATTTTTGGTATAACACTCTCACAGGGCCGCGGAGTGGTAAAGATTATTATACGTTCGCCACCATTATGGTTTTGTTTGAGGGTACCATGCGGGCTTTGTTTTCTATGCTCTTTGGAGCTGGCATGATCCTGTTCACGATGAATAAAAAAGATGTGCCGGGGAGACCTTCCGTAGCAGATTATTATTACAGGCGCCTTCTGTGGCTTGTATTGTTTGGTCTTATCAATGCCTTTGTTTTCTTATGGCAGGGCGATATTTTATTTTACTACGGGCTTTGCGGCATGGTGCTATTTGCCTTCAGAAAAGCAAAACCAAAATGGCTGCTCATCATCGGTTTTGCCTGTATTGCGATCACCATGCTGAAAGGACAACTGAGGTGGAATGAACTACGTGAAAAACGAAAAGATTATAAAGAAGCCACCACTGCTCAAAAAGAAAAAAAGAAATTAACGGATGAGCAACAGGGCGCTATTGCAGCCTGGACGCAAATCGAAAGTCGTCAAAAACCCGATACCACGTTCACGAACCGCAACCTGAGAAAAATGCGCTCAGGCTATGGAACTATTTTCGATTATTTCACGGTACAGAACGCAAATTTTGAAGTGTTCTATATGTATAATGGTGTCTGGGATATGCTCTGCATGATGTTTATCGGCATGGCCCTGTTCTACTGGGGATTTTTTTCCGATAGACTTTCCACGTCAACCTATGCCATGTGGCTGCTTGTTGGTTATGGCATTGGCATACCCGTGGCCTGGGTATTATTCAAAGGCGGTTGGCTCGGTTTTGCGGGTCACATGGGAACATATGTAGATCGATGGCGGGTATCGCACGAGGTTTTTGCCGAATTCCGTCGGCTGCCATTGGCGATTGGGCATGCGAGCCTGCTCATGCTCATTTATCGGAGCCGGCTGGTGCCCTGGCTGATGAAGGCGCTTGCCAATGTGGGACAAATGGCTTTTTCAAATTACCTGATGCAATCCATTATCTGCACGCTGTTTTTCTATGGCTATGGACTTGCCTTTTATAATAAACTAAGATTTCACCAATTATATTACGTCGTCTTTGCCGTATGGATCTTTCAAATCATTTTTTCTGTGATCTGGCTCCGCTATTTCCGCTTCGGTCCTTTTGAATGGTTGTGGCGGTCACTTACTTATTGGAGAAAACAACCAATGAAGAAGTAGCTGGGCTATTTATATTTTCAACACAGGTTAGCCAAACGGCCTTCCCGTTTTCCAGCAACATGATGTGCTATTTATTTCTTAAGCTGCGCCAGCACCTCCTTGTTCAACCTGCAGGTAGCGTAGAGCCTTTTCCACCTTTTCTCGTGAAAGAAAAGGTGGAGCCCAAAGTTCAAGGCGATTTCGATGCGGTGGCTGAACTCTGTTGAGTTGTTCCTCTGCCGAAATCGCCGTTCCGAAACTGAACTTTGTCGAGCACTTTCAGTTGAGCAACAAGCAAGACGGTATGAGTCGTTTCTGTTGAATACCCTATGCCGTGTGAGTGACCCAAACACTTAAGCGGGAGGTTTCGGCCGAAGATTCTAAATGAAGTCAACACCGTTTAGGAATTTTGAATACATCTTGCCCAAGTCAATCGATCCAGGAATCCATTTGGACGTCAAGTTGGAGTGTTTAACAAAGATTTTATCTCTCAAAGCCTGCGTTGCCGGCTGCCTTACTCCCGGCAACATCGAGATTCCATGCTGAAGTCAAAATATATGGCATGCCGGTACCCGCATCGTTATTTTCATAACTGCATTCGATGGTACGGCTTTCACCTGGCGCAAGAGAAATATAATTGTCAGAAAAAATTATAGGCAGAATATCATCTGCACTTTTTTCTTTGAGGGCACGTACATGCACAAAGAAGGCAACTGACTTACCGGTATTTGTAATAATAATACTGTGCGTCGTATTACGTTCTTTTTTGTCGGTTGAATATTTTATATCGAGTGTCGATGCAGGCATGCCTTTCAGCGCTGTGAAATCAGCAAAACGAGACTCAGGCGTATAAAACCATTTCGATTTTTTCCAATCTAACTCATCCGTCTTTTGGGACAGCCAGTACCAGTTAATGCTTTGTTCATTTTGTTTCTGATCTTTTAAACTCAACCGGAGAAAATACACAGGTGACAGTTTCGCAATGGATGGAATGACAAAACATTTTTTTATACCATCTTCTTCCACATCTGTTTTTATTTCATTCGAGTATTTCAGCGAACCGTTCAGATCATATACTTCCGCTTTGACCACGAGGTCACTAAACTTTTTCGGAAAAGAATTGAGTATGCCAACTTCCCTTGATTTATATGAATACATCACGTGCAATGGTTCCATTGATTTTTTCATTCCGAAATAGGTACCGGCAGGGTATAGATAATAATCATAGGTATGCCAGATCAGACTTGGCCATGAATTGCCGAGCATCCATTGTACAACCCCGGTCGCTGTATTGTATTTGTTCAACCCATACGCTTCCATCATCGCACGATGTCCTTCATAATTCTGCAATTGCGCCCTGGCTATGTATTCCTGGATAGAAGATGATTTACCGTACCGCTGAGTTAATGCACTATCAAAAATCTTTGTATTCCCGAATTGCATGGTGCCGCAATGGTAAAGCCAATTGCTATTTGCGGACCACAATGAATCTTTAGGAATAAACTTGATCAGGCTTTCATAAGGCGGAATAGAGGGGCCGGGGGAAATTTCTGTGGCAAAGCTCCAGGAACCTCCGTATTTATTAGAATCAGTTTCCCAATAGGATGGAGGTACCCAATCGTAAGGCCCATTCATTTTTACTCCACTATAGCCTGAAACTTTTGACTCGCTGGCATCTGCCGTTCCAATAATGGGATTGGGCCATTTCAAGTACTTCTCAATTGATAAATAATCTTTTTCCACGGAAGGATCTCTTGGTGGCATGTCACTTCCGTTAAGCCATACCATGACACAAGCTTTATTTCTTAACCAATACATCACGCTGCTGTCTGAGGCCATAGCTACTTTTCTTTCTGCGCCACTCCAATTCTCAGGATATTGCCAGGCGCCACAGCACATCCATCCCGTCATGACAAGCAAACCATATTGATCACAGAGATCATAAAAATTATCATCTTCCAATTTACCCTCAGAGCGGATAATATTCATGTTCATATCACGAACCAATTTGATTTCCCGCTCCTCTCTTTTTTTTGAATGACGTTGAAATATATCAGGCGACCATGCGGCTCCGCGAAGCATGATCGGTTTTCCATTTATGATAAACTTTCTCGAATGGTTGTTGATCAGTTTCGAAGTGATTTCCCGGATACCAAAATTCTCCGAGATAGTGTTGCTTACCCTGCCTCCCGTTTCTACGAAAACTTCAATCCTGTTCAACTCCGGCTTTCCATATTGCCAGGGCCACCAAATGCGTGGGTTTTTTATATTTAATTGAGAGTGCTCAGCAGAGGTAAAACTTATCTGCTTTTTTTCATGCGGCATCAAATGGATTTTCTGCTGAAATTGAACATCATCATTGATCTTTCCTTTTACCACTGCATCGTTTTCTTTGTCCGTATAGTTGATCACTTCAGCATCAACTTGCAGATGCGCAACCTCAAGAGAGGGCAGATCGAACCGGGTGGTCACAAGCGGATATCGTATGCCTACCTGGTCATAAGTTTTTATTTCAACATTGTTTACAATACCACCATTGTAATCAGGAGGGTAATGTATCCAGTCGGCATAATCTATGGCAAGGTCTCCGTCTCGTCTGTTTGGGTTAAAAGGACGCAGTATTTCCAATGCCAATACATTTTGCCCCGTATATCTTATTTGTTTTGTTATATCCAGGTCAATAATTCTGAATGGGCCTTTGATATAAGAGGAGTCCGCGATTAAGACTCCATTCAGCCAAACATTCGCCTTGTAGTTAATGCCATGTAATTTCAGAACCACATTTTTATTTTTCTCTGATGTGGGCAACACAAATTCCTTTCTGAACCACCACGTACTGTCCAGCCTTTTGTCGGCAAGCTTTTCAAAATTCTTTGCATAAAATGGATCAAAGGTATACTCACTATTCGCCAGCAAACCTGCAATAATGGTTGAAGGCACCGTTATTTTATACCAGTTTTTTGCGGGAAAATCTTTTTGCGAAACCTGGGCCCCTGTTGCTTTATCAGTAAGAGATGATTGCATTCTCCAGTCATCATGCAAGAGCATTTGAAAATTTTCTGTCCGGCTTTGACTGCACACCTGCTGAAGAGCTACTACTGGAATCAAAAAGAAAAGAAGCTTTTTCATATTGTGGCATTGGGGTATTACATTATACCATTTCTTTTTTTTCAAACAACTTGATCGTTTTGTTGGTAATGATAGGTTTAGCCCAAAAACCAATACTGAGAATATAGCCCATCGTCAAATACAAAAACAACATTCCATTTCGCAATCCCAAATGATCACCCAGCCATCCAATGACCAGCGGAACAATGGCACCGCCTATTATTCCTGTCACCATGATCCCCGAGAAAGAACCATGATGCTCGTTCACTGAATTAAGGGCCAACGAAAATATAATAGGGTACATGACGGAAGCAAAAAAACCGACCCATGGGAAGGCTATCAGGGAGATTTTTGCCGAACCAAATATGGCGGCGGTCAAAAATACAAGAGCAAGCACAGTGAATATGATCAACACCTTGCGGCTGTCCATTATTTTTAGCAAGATTAAGCCAAGTACTCCGCCTGCTGTCATCAGTCCCCAGAAATAAGCAACCGCTTTTGCTCCTGTTGTCTGAGGATCATAACCATGGTAAGCAGACAGGAATTGAGACATCCAGTTAGCCGTTCCCTGCTCGGTGCCTACATAACATATCATCCCAATGAAAAACAAGATCACTAGTCGTTTTTTGAATAGCATGATATGCGTTTTGATAGGCCCGGCTTTTTCCTCACCGGTTAATTCAACTGTCGGAAATTTTGAAACGGCGATGACCACTACCATCAAAACAGAGATGACGGTAAACAACCAATACAACGAGATCCATGGCAAGCCTGCCGGAACAATCGAGCGAAAAATAGAAAGAGATTTATTGGCAGGCTCTTTTAAATTCAACACCACATATGAATATACAAGAGGACTCAAGAAAGAAGCAGCGCCGAATATCAATTGAGCAAGCACAGAATTAAAAGCAAAATGTTCCTCGCCACCTGCAGTTCGTAGCAACGGATTGATGACAACCTGCAGCATGGCAAATCCGCAACCAATGATGAAAAGCGATAAAACGGCGGTGAGATAATTGGGAAACAGAGCCAGCAACAGGGAACCCAAAAATGCAATGATGAAACCCACGATCATCATCATCTTCTCATCGTATTTTTCAATGAGCATACCGGAAGGAATGGACATCACACCATAGGCGATAAAAAATGCAAAGGGCAATACCGCCACAAGAGTTAAGCTAAGATTGAATCCGTTGATGATATCAGGCACCAGGGGGCCAAGTACATTTGTAACAAAAGAAATAACAAAAAAGGTAACCATGATGAGTGCTACGATGTAGTAGTTGCGTTTCATACTTGGTTTATGGCAGGTAAAGTTGGATACACAAGTTAAAAGAAAGCTTTATAAAATAACGGGACGCTTTTTATTTCATTCAGCATTGAGATCAGTTCATTAATGATTTCTCCCAAGACGAAGAAAGTGACAGGCAATTCAATACTCTATGTTCTTTTTGACTCGATGCAACATCCCATCCTTTCTTTTGCTTGCCCAAAATGCCATTTACTTTCTTTGCTTGTGCAAAGAAAGGAGCAAACCTGCCTGCCGCAGGCAGGTCCGGCATGACAACATGGAATTCCCAGCGCGTTATTTTTCGCCGAGGTTGAAAGAATTACATCAATGAGAAAGCAAGCGATAAATACAGCGCCTGCAGTATTTGACGAACCCTCTTACGTTCTCCTTGAAAGAATGCTGACTGTCATGAAATGTGCTATCTCTTATTGCTCACACCTCTTTGATGTAAACCTGAAAAAATCGAAACGGGCAGGGATTTGTTCAGCACTATCTACGAAACCTTTTAAAGCAAATAAGCCAACGAACCTTGGTTTTATATCAATTTCACGAATAGTAATTTCCCTGAACGCAGAATTAGCCATACTGCCGTTCGCAAACAGCAACCTGAATTTCGTGTCATTTTTTTCAATGCGGAAAGCTGAATGCTGCAGGTTTTGGTTAACCAACTCTTGATTTGGCGAATCAATTTTGAAGATCAGCTGATGCACGATTTCCTCCGGCTTGTCTGCATTATTGCTTTTTGAAATATTTGAAATAATGGCCTGTACAATTATTTCTCTTGATTTCGGAAAACCTCCATAAAAATCATTATACGCCAGAGATAGGCGAAGGCTTTTGCCGGCAAAGCCCGTATCTTCCAACAACAAAATACCCGCCTGCTGCCAATTTTGAGTTGGCACAAAATCACGCAAGTAAACTTCTGTCACAAAACATTTAGACGAAATTTCCCTTAGCAATAAATTCTTGATCCCAGGTCTATTCAAGGAATCAGGCCAGTTGTCGCCTCTCAGCGTAAATAAACTCAGATAACCCGGACTCTCTCCTCTCCTGCTCCAGTATGCAGTATCGATTGATTGCACCAACCAGCCCTGGCTCTTTAAAGATTCTGCTGACGTAGCGTGAAAATCGTCTTCAAACAATTTTGCTGTATTCTTTCGCCACCGCAGCAGGAAGATCATCGCCAAAATGATAATAGCCGCCCCGCCTGCAAGCAAAATTGGTCGCATTATTGTCTTCTTCTTATCGGTTTTTGGCAATGTCCGGTGAAGCTGCTCTTTATATTGAAACCAATAGGGATAGTGACTCTCGCTGTTCTTGCGACTCAGCTCGTCGGTGTACGGCGCGTTTGAAACATACCTGGCCAGCGTGTCCAACGTGGCTATAGAAGGATTTTCTTCTTTGTCATTTCCGATGCCTAAAACGAAGGCTGAATAATTCTTGATGCTCTTGGCCCCGATCACCAGGCCTGTCTGGTCGAGAATCTTATTGGACAAATGTTTACTCTCCGTTTCCGTCAATGGATTTGTCAAAGGCTGAACAAAACACTTGAGGCACGCTTCCTTAAATAAGGTCAAAAAAGCAAAAGTATCCGAATCATTCACTGGAATTACGCTTCTCCGTTCCAAAACTACAATTCCAGAAGATTTCCGTGCCAATTCCGTGGTGTCAAAAATCGCTAAAGCAATTTAGCCGATTCGAAACCCACGCAAACTTCAACCTGAATTAAGAATGAAAATCATTCTTGCTTTCCTGCTGTCTTCCTTTTCATTGAATGCACTGCCTCAGCAGTTGCAATTTCATTATGATCTCAGGCATGCAGTAGATCCGGAAAATACAAAGAAAAATTTCCCGTCCTTTTATTTTGAGTATTTCCGATCGGCCGGGCCTGACTCCCTTTTTGGTTTTATTAAGCCCGGCTCGTTTTTGTTTAAAGCCCAATCCGAGTTTTCGGGTGAGAAAAATAATATGGGCCAGTATTATATGCAGATCTCACAGTCGTTCCGCTTTTGGAAACCAAAGATCTATCTGCAGGCGCAGTACAATGGCGGGCTGGGTATAGCTGAGCCAGGATCCTACGGATATTATCTTACCAATGCATTTTCACTTGGTGCATCCTATTCATTTCAATACCGGGGCACATTATTCTTTAACATGTATGCCAGTTACAAATACACTGCATTTGAAAAACCAAGTCATGATATCATCAGTGCATTTTTTTGGCTATGTTTCTTTTCCCATTTTACTATCAGCTTCACAGGGAATATTGTGATATGGACGGAGAACAGGAATCATGGCGATGCTTTTACAAACATGAAATCGGGCAAAAAAACTTCCCTGTACAGCGACCCCCAGATTTGGTTCAGAGTTTATAAAGGATTGGGGGTCGGCTCAAGGCTTAGCATCTATTATCACACCTTGACTGAAGATGATCAACTTCAGGCTTATCCTTCAATCGCTTTGAGGTATCAATTCTAGCTAGCGGAATCTCTCTTACGGTTCACACTACCGAAAGACGTGCCAGAACCGCCCAGGTCGTTCGGGGAGTGGGGTCGTTCAGTATCAACCGCAGGGAATCCAAGTGAAGTCCCATCATCCTTCGGCAGCATTGAAAATTAACTTGGTTGCTGCGCCTTGAGCAATTGAGTTTTCCAGCGCCTTATTTTTCGCCTTCTTAGAAAAAGCATCATAATGAGAAAGGCAAGCGAAAAATACAGCGCCTGCCATTTGAATTGATTTTATCGTGAAGCTTGCTTATACTGTGCATGTTTCTCAGCAGTGCGTTCTACCTCTCCCCGTGAGCATTATACAATTTTGAACATTTCCTCTGCCCTCTCCACTAGTGGAGAGGGGGTGGTGGAGTCTGCAAACTCGGGAAAATTTCTTGGGGAGAGGAAACTCTACTTCGATTGGCGTCGGAATGAGGCGCTAGAAGTTCCTGCATGGTTGGTCTAAGGATCTCTTTGCGAAGTGAGTTTCTTCCACACCCCGCCAACACTCCGTAATTCAGCCTCTCCCTTGCCCCTCTCCATATGGAGAGGGCGGCGGACTTTACAAAGTCGCGAACTTCCAGCGCCTTATTTTTCGCCGAGTTTGATAGAATTTCATCACTGAGAAGTACAAGCGAAAAATACAGCGCCTGCGCTATGAACTGATTCTCCTTTCCTTTGCTTGCCCAAAGGAAAGGAGCAAAGGAAAGGGCAGCCGATTTCGATGCGGTACATGCCTGCACATCGCGCTTTCCTCTGCCGAAATCGGCGCTAAGAACTGAACTCTATCGAGCACTCTCTGTTGAGCACCAAGCAAGACGGTATGAGTTCATTCTGTTGTACACCCGATGCCGAGTAGGTTAGCAAAACAAGTATGAAAGAGTTTTTAGATGGCCCATTCTGCAGTCGCTCACGCAAGGTCCTTCAGATCCTCATTTTTTCAAATTTCCTTTTTACGGATTCGCTGGACAACAAATGCGAAGAGAGGAAATCTCCCAGCGCCCTCATTTTTCGCCGACTATCAACAATCATCAACATAAAGCACGCAAGCGAAAAATGCCGCGCCTGCAGTATCCACGAAATTCAGCCACATCATCTAACAACCGCCTTCTTGGAGGAGTGAAGTATCAAACTGAGAAGAAAGCAACTAACCATAGTAACTGAACTAGCCAGTAGTTCGGCAACTTGTGCGTGGGCCCGGCAAAAGCAGCGGAGCATTTGCTTTTGCCTTGAACTTTGGGCTCCACCTTTTCTTTCAAGAGAAAAGGTGGAACAGAGTCTACATTACCTTGGAGAAATTTTGCAACCTTTGATAAATGTTCTCAATCCAGTCGGGACTCACTTCAGGTTATCCGTAAAATAATCCGTCACCTTCTGATAAAGATGTGCCCGGTCCTTACCAAGAACATTATGCTCATGCCCCGGATAAATCATATAATCCACCTGTACATTTTTATCAATCGCTGCCCGCACAAAACGCACAGAATTTTGCTGCACTACCACAGGATCCTGCAGCCCATGTATCAATAATAATTTTCCTTTTAATCGATCCACCTTCGTGACAAGATTAGTGGCTGCATAGCCTTCCGGATTTTCCTGTGGTGTATCCATGTAGCGTTCTCCATACATGATCTCGTAAAGCCTCCAGTCAGTGACAGGACCACCCGCCACTCCAACTTTAAAAATTCCGGGGTGATTAAGCATGAAATCAATGGTCATAAAACCACCATAGCTCCAGCCAAACAGACCCATCCTGTTTTGATCAACATAAGTAAGGGCTTGGAGATAAGTTAAGGCGCTCATAAGATCTTCCATCTGCGGATCGCCTTGCCTGCGAAAGATCGCCTGTTCAAATTCTTTACCCCGGTTATCGCTTCCTCTCGGGTCAATCGTAAAAATGATAAATCCTCTTTCGGCCATGTACTGAAACCAGTAATCTTTGGCGCCGCCATTCCACGTATCCGATATCATCTGCACATTCGGCCCACCGTACCAGTAAACGATCACAGGATATTTTTTTGTGCTGTCAAAACCTACCGGCCTGAAAAGGCGACAATAGATGTCATCATTGCTTTTGTTCCTGATCGTAAAAAGTTTCATCTCACCAGTGGCAAAATCCGCGAGCGGGTTGGGTGCCTGCAACAAGGTTTTTGTCTTGTTAGATTTGACTTCTTCCAATTGGATCATGGGGGGATGAGTGGTGTTGGTGAAACTATCTATCACCATCGTTCCTGTGCTATTTAGCCGGACATCATGCGTGCCGGGTAGTGTAGTGATCGATTTCTTATTTCCTTTTTTCATATCTAGTTGGAACAATGTCTTTGTCACAGGAGAAATTTCAGTAGACAGGTAGAACAACTGGTCACCCTTGCTGTTAAACCCTTTTACCTCCAGCACTTCCCAGTGACCGCTGGTGAGTTGTTTAATCAAATTGCCATTGATGTCGTAGAGATATAAATGATTCCATCCGTCGCGATTACTTTGCCAGATAAACTGCGAAGAATTATTTTTTACAAACAGCATAGGCACCAGCGGCTGTACGTATTTTGCATCTTTTTCTTCAAACAATGTTTTTACAAATTCGCCGGTTGCTGCATCATACTGGTTCAACTTCATATCATCCTGGCCACGGTTGAGCACCGCAATAAAAATAAATTTATCATCCGGGCTCCAGGCAATATTGGTCAGGTATTGTTCTGCCGGCTCTCCTGTTTTTAAATAAATAGTTGTTTTCGTTTCTGCAATTTATGTTCTCCTTTCTTTGCTTGTGCAAAGAAAGAAGCAAAGAAAGCACAGCCGATTTTGATGCGGGACATTTCCTCTGTTGAGCTTTTCCTCTGCCAAAATCGGCGTCTAGAAATTGAACTTAATCGAACACTTTCAGTCGACCAACAAGCAAGACGGTATGAGTCGTTTCTGTTGAACCCTCTATGCCGGGTGGGTGACCCTGACAATTAATCAAGAGGTTTCGGTGGAAGATTTCTCCCGAACTTAAGTTGGAGTGCTCCAGCGCCTTATTTTTCGCCTTCTTAAACAAAGCATCATAGTGAGAAAAGCAAGCGAAAAATACAGCGCCTGCAGTATCTAGGCGGTTCGGCCCTGCATCCGTGGCATCTTTCGAAATAGGAGTGAGCGGACTTTTTAAGAGAAAGTAACTAATCATCGTGAATGATTCGGACCAATAGTTCTATAACTTGTGCGCGAGCCCGCCAAAAGCAGCGGAGCATTTGCTTTTGGCTTGAATTTTCTTTGGTTACTTTCTTTGTTTCAAGACAAAGAAAGTGACAAATGCTTCTTTAATTTCTGGTTCAGGTCTGACAGTGATAAAAATGGTTGCTCTGTTGTTTTAAGGCTTCCTTTCACCCAAACATCTTTATCATTTATTTTTTTCAAATAAACGTAGTCTTCTGTGCCATAGACAAACTGCAGTTGTTGCAGCTTTGCTGGCGCAAGGTCAGTACGGTATCTGACCAGGGCATCTTCCATCGTCAGTAACTTATTTTGCGCAGGCAGGGAGTAGCTTATTGCAATGAGTGAGGCGACAAAAAGATATCTTTTCATTTTTCCAATTGAGGGGCAAATTTAGTTTAAGAACTCTCCGGTTTCTCCGTGTCCTTCGCGACTTCGTAGTTTTTCTACCACGGAGTCACAGAGATAAAACAGAGGGTCACAGAGATAGTCCGTGTTCCTCCGTGTCTACCAGTCCGAAGGTCAAATGACTCCTTCGGAGACTCCTTTGGAGCAGACAGGCGTGGTGTGATTTCTACCACGGAGTCACAGAGAGAAAACAGAGGGTCACAGAGATAGTCCGTGTTCCTCCGTGCCTCCCGGTCCGAAGGTCAAATGACTCCTTCGGAGACTCCTTTGGAGCAGGCAGGCGTGGTTTGATTTCTACCACGGAGTCACAGAGAAAAATGTACCCTGTCCTTTCCCAGTACATTATGTTCAATGCCGGGCCCCTCGGAGGACTATCCTGAACAACTCAGAGCTTCCGTTGTCATTCTCCCCAAGAGCTAAAAAAATAAAATCACTGTTGGAGGTCTTTTGCAAAACATCTACTGATTCAATCTTTTCCTTTAATGGCTTGCCTTGTTCATCTCGCAACAAATATGTGGAAGTTATCTTATCTTTTTTTAAGGAGTACGCTGCAAAGTAACTTCCCAAGACGGGACCATCTTTCGTCCAGTCAGGAGTATCTTCCACTGAAGCGCAAACCAATAAATTTTGTTCATCAAGATTACAAATCCCTGAGAGCCTTGCTTCATGCTGGTCAATGGAAGGAAGGTGGATTCGTTGATACTTTATCTCCGGAAAATGGGCACCTGATGCCATCAGCCATGAGAAAAAATCTCGGACATCACAACTTATCAGCAAATTATTACCCCTATTTGCCATTATTAGATTGTTACCTGAAACGGTTAGGCCCTCAATATTCCATTGCGTGGTGTCAGTATGAGTTTTCAATTGAAGCTGCTTATAGAATTCGTCCAACGATATTATTCTTTGATCGCCATAATCCGAAATATTTACAATGAGCAAGCTATCTCTTGATGGGCTATTGCTGCCGGAACCCATGGCCATTAAATATTCCTTGTCTTGCCATTTCACAAAACACGCAGATTCAAAATCATGTTTAACAGGCTTTGCCTCGCGATATTGATTAAAGGGAAGTCCTTTGATCTCAATTTTATTTTGGTTGAAATTTTGAAGATTGATTTGATAGATGCCAGTACCATCATCAGAAACTATGTAAGCAGAATCTCCCCTGATTGCCAGCCCTGAAGCAGAAGGAATACTGTCGAATGTCCTTTCGTATTCCACAGATAAACCATTATTCGAATGTTGGTTGCAGTTGGTTAATACTGCAAACAGCATCAGTATAAAAGTTTGCCTTAGCATCGTATTTGAATTCTGTATTGAATCATCAATTTCTACCTATTGCCGTTACCTGAAGTCTCCCCTCCTTTCTTTTGTTTGGCCAAAAGAAAGGAGCAAAGAAAAGGCCAGGCAAAACGAATTGCTCCGCTCGTTTTGCCATGGCTCACGCACAAGTTACCTTACTACTCGATTCATCATTCACTGTAGTTTAGCTACTTTCTCTTTAGATGTTTCATCTCTCTTTTTACAAACTGCATCCACACCGCTGCGGCCGATGTTTGTAAAACTGCAGGCGCTGTCCCGACGCCTTGCGTTTCTTAACATCGCGTTCGAACTCTATTGGCCGTCGGGAAGGCGCTGGAAAATTTCCCCGGTCCGCTTTTCTTGGTCGCAGTATGTTAAAGCCGAACAACGCAAACGTGTTCCCTCATCGCTCCCACCAGGACTCGCTCGAAAAGTGTGCTTGGTCACTCATCCCGAAGCTTCGGGAGGCATTGGGTGATCAACAAAGCCCCCATCCCCCGTCCGTACCGGCACGGGCGGGCCTAAAGGGGCGTTTTGAAAAATCATCACTGGACGATTTCCTTTTCGCCGGTATCCAATTATAAAGTGAATCCTCAATTTTTACCCATCCCCGCTTTAAGCATCGCCAACAACCGTTGAAATCTCATATCTGTTTCATTCAGTAATCTTTCAGTCTCCCCAACGATCGCTCCTTGTTCACCCATATTCTCCAAAACCTCTTTTGAAGATTTGGTGACTGCTTTTTCACCACGCTTTTGTTCGGTAAATGACACGCTGTCGATGAGATATTCATAGCCGTCTTGCATGGCTCGTAGTTCGATTGAATAATCAACTGTCCGGATAATGTTATATGGCGTTTTCAGTTTCAGTTGTCCTCTGCCCCTCACTGCCTGCCTGCCGGTCCGCAAGGACTCCTTTGGAGTAGGCAGGTTTGTAGATTGCTTTTCAACTTTGTAGTTGTCAACTAGCGAGCGCAAAATATCTGGAATCCTTTTATCGATCTGCGCTGCGGAAACTCCTGTAACTTTTTCTTTGCCTTCAT
>JGI24806J26614_1000029_pt1 | contig 21584 bp, 17 predicted proteins | sample Kansoi200umMDA_FD_26614 | JGI IMG/M metagenome (IMG submission 26614)
CTCCCGGAAAATTCATAACCTCCGCGGCCGCCTTCTTTAATCCGGTTTACTATTTTGTAATTCCAGTCAATGTTGAAAATAAACTTTTGTCCCGGTTTTCTTTTTGGTTGTGATTGAATTCAGTAATGCTAATAAAATAAGGATGAAGTGCTTTACTTACAAGGCTTCCCTTAACAGGAGGAGCATAACCGTAGCCTGCACTTACAAGCAATAGTACAATTGCGAATCTTTTAAATAAGGCGTAAACCATTAAAAAGAAATTTTTCATCACAAAAGTCTGAATTAATTTCAACACCTCATATATCATGGCGGATTTTATATTTTATTTCAATATGGGGTTGGATCATATAACCAGCTGGAAGGCACTTGACCATATCCTGTTTATTATTGCACTGTCATCTATCTATTCTCTCGCGGACTGGAAGCAAGTGCTGATTCTCGTAACCTCATTTACTATAGGCCACTCCATAACCCTGGCTCTAAGTGTTTTTGATATTATACGTTTTTCAAATGACTGGGTGGAATTCCTTATTCCCTGCACGATCGTGATTACAGCAGTAATTAACCTTTTTCAATATAATTTTACGTACAGATCTATAAGTATTCATTACGCGCTGGCTCTTTTTTTCGGACTGATCCATGGAATGGGATTTGCAAATACCCTGCGATTCATATTGGCAAAGGACCAGCATATCGGAATAAGCCTGTTCGCCTTTAACATAGGATTGGAAGTTGGACAGGTGATAATTGTAGTGATGATTTTAATCATTGCTTTCCTCATTATTCAGTATTTAAAAGTGTCGAGAAGAGAATGGATTGTTTTTTTGTCGGCGGCAGTATTTAGCCTTGCTTTTAAAATGGCTCTTGAAAGAATCCCCTGACCAACAAAATCATGTAACAAATGAAAAAAATATTTTTTGTTTTATTGAGCCTGGTCGCTTCGGCAGTGGTTGGCCAGAACATTAGAAACAATCCGAATTCAAACCATGGCAACAAATTTGAGCAACTAGGAACTATTCTTCCCACGCCCAATGAATATCGCACTGCGAGCGGAGCACCGGGGGCGGGATATTGGCAACAACGTGCCGATTACAATATAAAATGTGAACTGGATGAAACCAATCTCCGCCTTATCGGCACCGAAACCATTGTATATTCTAACAATTCACCGGACCCGTTAACTTATTTGTGGCTGCAATTGGACGAAAATCAACACAGCTCAAGTAAAAATGCTAATTACCAGGATACCAGTACCATACCCGCAAAGGCAACAGATCTACTGTTGGATAGATTGACAGCACAAAATAAACCCTATGACCGGGGTGTAAATATTCAGCGGGTCACCGACGCGTTAAATAAACCGCTTAAATACACGGTGAACAAAACAATGATGCGGATCGAATTAACTGTAGCACTAAAACCGGGACAAAAGTTTATTTTCAACATTGACTGGAATTACAAAATAGTAAACCGGATTAAAGAAGGCGGCCGCGGAGGTTATGAATTTTTTCCGGGAGATGGCAATCATTTGTTTACCATCAGCCAGTGGTACCCACGATTATGTGTGTATAGCGATTTCCAGGGATGGCAAAACCACCAATTCGCAGGGCGTGGGGAATTTGCCCTCACTTTTGGAAACTATAAAGTACAAATGACGGTCCCGGCTGATCATGTCGTTGGAGCTACCGGTGAATGCCAGAACTATCAACAGGTATTGACCCGCACCCAATTCGCCNGGTGGCAAAAGGCCCAAACTGCTAAGGAGCCGGTAGAAATTGTAACATTAGATGAAGCGAAAACAACGGAAAAACAAAACAGCAAACAAAAAAAGACCTGGATATTTAAGGCCGATAACGTTCGGGATTTTGCCTGGACCTCCAGCCGTAAATTTATCTGGGATGGCATGGCTACGTACGTGGACGGAAGAAAAGTAATGTGTATGAGTTATTATGGAAAAGAAGCATATGGCCTGTACCGTAAGTACTCTACGAAGGTGGTGGTCCATACGATTCACACCTATTCAAAGTTCACTATACCCTATCCCTACCCGGTAGCGCAGAGCGTCGAAGCTTCAAATGGTATGGAATATCCAATGATTTGTTTTAACAATGGCCGGACAGAAAATGACGGCACTTATAGCGAGGCGATAAAGTATGGCATGCTGGGAGTGATCATTCACGAAGTGGGCCATAACTTCTTCCCGATGGTGATCAATAGCGATGAACGCCAGTGGACATGGATGGATGAAGGGTTGAATACTTTTGTGCAATATCTCACAGAAGAATTGTTCGATAACAAATTTCCTTCGCGTCGTGGTCCCGCATTCAGTATCACCAGTTATATGTCTTTGCCAAAAGACCAGCTGGAACCAATCATGACGAATTCTGAAAACATTATTAATTTTGGCCCGAATGCATATTCGAAGCCGTCTGTTGGGTTAAATATTCTTCGCGAAACGATAATGGGGCGTGAATTATTTGATTACTCATTGAAGGAATATGCCCGTCGATGGGCTTTTAAACATCCAACTCCTGCTGATTTTTTCCGAACCATGGAGGATGCCAGCGCTGAGGACCTGGACTGGTTTTGGAGAGGATGGTTCTACAGTATTGATCCGTGTGATATTTCCATTGACAGCGTTAAACATCTTAAAGCCGATTTTAGCGCAAAAGTGCCGGAGCTAACAGATACTGTTATTTTGAAAGGGCTTGACACTCCGCAGGTAAATCCCTTTGAAGATATTTCAAAGATCAGGAACCGCGAAGATAAAAAATTGAAGTTCCTAACGGATGCGGACACCAGCTTGCGCGATTTCTATTGGAAATATGATCGAGGTATTGTGCCGGTAGATCCCAAGTTATATCCTGTTCCGGTAATATCTATTCTTGCTGAAGCCGACGATACTGTTAAAGCAAACTACGGTGATAAGCACTTTTATGAAGTTAACTGCAGCAATAAAGGTGGTTTAGTAATGCCCCTGATCATCGAATGGACCTTTACAGATGGCAGTACAGAAATTGATCGTATCCCGGCACAGGTATGGCGAAAGAACGAAAAGAGTATAGTCAAAATTTTTATGAAAGAGAAAGAAGTACGTTCTATTAAGCTCGATCCCATGAGGGAGACAGCTGATATTAATGAGGGCAACAATAACTGGCCGAATATTCCTGGTGTCTCAAAATTCCAATTGTTTAAACAAAAGCAGTTACCTGTCCGAGGCCAATCTACAGGTATCAGCCCGATGAAAAACGCCCGGGAATGAGTCGTCAGTCGTGAGTCGTGAGTCCTGACACAAGGAAACGGTTAGTCCCAAGTCGGGAATCGTCAGTGGTAACAGCGAAAGGTTATCGAAGTATGCGGAGACGCCGTCCCTTCCCAGGCGGCTCCGGGGCGGGGAAGGGTGGCTTCCTTCCTTCCTTCCTTCCTGTATTCGCTGATTATAATACTTTGCAACGAGACGCCAAGGACTCACGCCTCACGATTCACGACTGACGACTCAGGACTCACGACTCACGACTCACGACTGACGACTCTCACCAGAATCTCACATAGATCATTGAAAGCAGAAGCAGGATCACCACGATCAAAGCCAGCGTAGAAGGGGTCACTTTAAACATTTTCGTATCGAGGTCGAACGCTTTTGGGTTTATGCGCGGGCCGGCCAGGCTCATGGCCACCATAACGATCAAGGTAAAAACGAATGACCAACCCATGCAGATCAGGAACGGAATTTCCCAAACCATTTTTCCTTCTCGTTCAACCTGAAAGGCTGTATACAATATATTTTCATGGCCGAACCACTGGGGCGCGAATTCGTTAAATACAACTGATAAAACGAAACCCGTGAATACTCCGGCTATGGCTGCCGCTCCTGTAGTCCGTTTCCAGAACATACCCAATACGAACATACAAAATATTCCAGGACTGATGAAGCCTGTGTACTTTTGAATAAAAGTAAAGCCTCCTTCTCCGCCAATTCCCAACATGTCTTCCCATGTCAAAATGATCGAGACAATCATTGCCACAAGAATGGTTATTCTGCCCGTCCAAACCAATTGTTTTTCTGTGGATTCTCTTCGAATAAATTTCTTGTAAATGTCTAGCGTGAAAATGGTTGATATGCTATTTGCTTTACCCGCCAGCGATGCTACGATTGCAGCGGTCAAGGCGGCAACCGACAGGCCTTTTAACCCGGTAGGAAGAAATCCCAAAATAGCGGAATAGGCATTATCAGAATTAAATTTTCCTCCAGGTGCCATTTCGGCTTGTAATGCACCGTTATTATGGAGCACGTAAGCGGCAATGCCCGGGAGCATAACGATCACCGGCATCATGATCTTCAGCAAGGCAGCGAAAAGGATACCTGTTCGGGCGGTGTGCAGATCTGCGCCCAGGGCACGCTGGGTAATATATTGGTTACATCCCCAGTAATTTAAATTAACAACCCACTGCCCAGCGAAATACATGGCAATCCCGGGTAACATCAGGTAATTCTTTATTTCCCCTTGAGATGCATCTTGCGCAGGTTTCTTAAATATCATATGAAAGTGGTCAGGGGAATCTTTCATAAGAGAAGTAAATCCAAGCCACACGTCTTTGCCCAGCCCAAATTTCTCACTGACCATTGTTAACGCGATATAGGTTGTGGCCAGGCCACCAATAATGAGCACCACCACCTGGATCACGTCTGTATAACCGATAACTTTCATTCCGCCCAATGTGATCACCAGGGCAAAGATGGCAAGACCTATTACGATGGTATGAAAATATCCTCCTCCAGATAGGCTGTTGATCGCGACAGCCCCGAGGTATAAAATCGAAGTGAGGTTAACGAATACGTATAAAAATAACCAGAATATCGCCATGATGAGAGCCACTGATTCATTGTACCTCGTCTTTAGAAACTGCGGCATCGTAAAGATGTGGTTCTTGAGGTAAACGGGTATGAACCAGACGGCCACTATGATCAGGGCGATGGCTGCTATCCATTCGTAGGCGGCTATTCCAACTCCAACCAGGTAACCATTTCCACTCATTCCAATAAATTGCTCGGCGGAAATATTTGATGCAATGAGCGACGCACCAATGGCCCACCATGTCAGTGAGCCTTCTGCAAGGAAAAAATCTTTTGTGTCAGTCGAAGCTTTCTTTTTACGGTTGTAGATCCAGACCCCGTAAGTTGAAACGATAATAAAATAAACGATAAAAATTACATAGTCGATGGTCGCCAGTTTACTGTTCATATGCAATTAATCTTTAGAAGTTGGGAAAGTGAGAATGTCAGCAGAAAACGATATTACTAAAATAACAATAATTTGTATTAAGGAACGAGAGTTATTCGTTGTTTTATTTCTTGTTATACTGGTAACTCATGTCATTCCAGCGCAATTCATTTTTGAACTGATATAGGTTGGTATCTTTCCCTATCACAACGAATTCCNCCCCCGCCATTTCTGCAAAATCCTGCATGTATTCCACCGTGAGATTTTGGCTATAACACGTATGATGCGCACCACCGGCTAATATCCAGGCAGTGCAGGCCGTCTTCATATCTGGCAACGGTTTCCATAAAACCCGCGCTACGGGTAGCCTGGGAAGCTCACGTTCAGCGGCAATGGCTTGCACTTCATTTACAATCATCCTAAAACGGTTGCCCATATCAACGACCGAAACATTGATCGCTGCGCATGGAGCCGAATTAAATACCAGCCTCACGGGGTCTGCCTTACCGCCAATTCCAAGAGGATGAATTTCACACCTTGGTTTATCACTGGCAATGGATTCACAAATTTCGAGCATGTGCGAACCCAATACCTGCGGGTTGGAAGGATTGAAATGATAAGTATAGTCTTCCATAAAGGAATTACCTCCCTTCAATCCCGCACCCATCACTTTCATCGTGCGCACAAGGGCGGACGTTTTCCAATCGCCTTCTCCTCCAAAGCCATAACCTTCGTTCATCAGGCGCTGCACTGCAATGCCTGGTAATTGCGTCATACCATGAAGATCTTCGAAGGTATCAGTAAAAGCCGTAAAGTTCCCTGCCTCAAGGAAATGCCGCAACCCTATCTCAGTCTTTGCCGCATCCCGGAGAGAGTTGTGTTTTTCACCTCCTTTTCTAAGTGATTGCATCACATCATAACGGTCTTCATATTCCTGAACAGTCCTTTCAACAGCCGCATCGCTTACTTCATTGATCACTTTCACAAGATCTCCAATTCCGTACCCGTTCACCGAATAGCCAAAGATGAGCTCGGCTTCTACTTTGTCCCCTTCCGTAACCGCTACATATCTCATGTTGTCTCCAAAACGAACGAGTTTGGCGTGCTGCGTATGGTACCAGGCTCCCGCTGCCCTCGTCCATACACCGAGTTGACGCAATGTTTCTTCATCCTGCCAGTGACCCACAATTATTTTCCTGTTCAAACGCATCCTCGACATCATAAAGCCGAATTCCCTGTCTCCATGTGCGCTCTGGTTGAGGTTCATGAAATCCATGTCAATTTCACCCCAGGGAATATCCCGATTGAATTGAGTGTGCATGTGAGCCAGCGGCTTATTTAAGACCTTTAATCCACCAATCCACATTTTGGCCGGAGAAAAGGTGTGCATCCACGTAATGATTCCTATACAATTTTCAGCTACATTGGCTTCCTGGCAAAGCCTGAAGATTTCTTCGGTTGTTTTTACAACCGGTTTAAAAATAATCTTTACGGCGATCCCAGGTGCGTTGCTCAATGCAGCGACGATGGTTTGAGAATGTTCCGCAACCTGCCTCAGGGTTTCTTCGCCATACAAATGCTGGCTCCCAGTCACAAACCAGGCTTCCAAATGGTTTAAGTTCGTCATTAGAAAGTATTTTTTACAATCGCTCTATATTAATCAATAATGAATAATCAATAACGCATTACTGCCCGTAATACGAATCCGGCCCGTGCTTTCTCTCGTAATGCTTCCGGATAAGGGAATCTTTTAATCGTGGAGCATCAGCACGGATCTGTTCGGTGAGATAGGCCATCTTGGCAATTGCTTCAAGCACTGCACTATTGTACAATGCTTTTTCCGCGGTTTTCCCCCAACTGAATGGCGCGTGGTTCCCGACCAGGATCATCTCCACTTCTTCATAGCTCATTCCTCTTTCCTGCAAACAATTGATGATCTGGAAACCAGTTTCATATTCATAGTCTCCCTCTATCATTTTGTCATCCATCGGTGGAGCACAGGGTATGTTTACCGTGTTGTGATCCGCGTGCGTAGTGCCAAATATAGGAATGTCGCGCTGCGATTGCGCCCACGCCGTTGCATATGTAGAATGAGTATGCACAATGCCTCCTATTTTATCCCAATGTTTGTAAAGAAGTGCATGGGTTTTTGTGTCAGAAGAAGGGCGTAAATTTCCCTGGACAATATTTCCATCAAAATCCACGATGACCATTTTCCCGGGTGAAAGATCATCATAGGGAACGCCACTTGGCTTAATCGCGAATACTCCGGATACCCTGTCAACGGCACTTACATTTCCGAACGTAAAAATGACCAGTCCCAGTTTTGGTAATTGCATGTTTGCATGATATGCCTCTTGCTTAAGCGATTCGTAGTTACTCATGTAGGGCCACTTTTAATTAAAAAGAAATTTGGAAGCGCGTTTTCCCAGGTCAATTTAGGAGAGAGAAGCACAGTGTGGGAATTTACTTTAACTGCTCGATGCAGTTTCCCAAAGACGTATATTGGAGGTACCGCTTCGCATAAACATGAACGTTTTTTTCAATAGGGCGGTATTCGGCATCAAAACCCTGGCCCATTGCAGCCATGGCGTCTTCCACTTTTGGAAAAATACCGGCTGCAGTGGCGGCAAACATGGCGGCTCCCAACGCACAGGTTTGTTCGGACTTGTGAATTCGGATGGGCATATTCATAACATCAGCCATCACCTGCATAATAAAAGGAGATTTTTTTGCGACCCCGCCCAGGCCGATCAGCCCTTTTACCGGTACGCCTTCGTCATTGAACCGGTCCACGATTTTTTTTGCCCCGAAGCAGGTGGCTTCCACGATGGCCCTGAAAATGCCTGGTGCATCGCTACCGAGGCCCAGACCACTGATCGCACCTTTTAATTCCTGGTTTGCATCAGGAGTACGGCGGCCATTTAGCCAGTCAATGGCAAGCTCTGCATTTTCACGCAGGTCTGTCATTGAAGCTTGCTTACCGAGTTCGGAAATCATATTGTTTGTAGTTTCATCAATCACTGACTTGGCAAGGTCTGGGTTCAGCAGGGTTGATTGAGAGAGTATATGCGTAAGCGGCCATGAGAGCACGTTCTTAAACCAGGCATACGCATCGCCAAACGCGGATTGGCCAGCTTCCAAACCAATCATCCCGGGAATAATAGAACCATTCACCTGGCCACAAATGCCTTTAACTAATTTTCCATTTATGTCCGGCTCGGGAGCTACGAGCATATCACATGTAGAAGTCCCCATAACCTTGCTCAGATGATAGGGTTCAATTTGTCCTCCCACAGCACCCATATGGGCGTCAAAAGCACCAATACCGATAACGATATCAGTGGAAAGTCCTAATCGTTCCGCCCATTCTTTACTTAGAAGGCCTGCACTTTCTGCAGAGGTATAGGTCTTTTTAAATAAACGGGATCTGTACCCTTTCAACAAGGGGTCTAAGGAAGTAAAAAACTCGTCAGGGGGTAAGCCGCCAAACTCTTCGGCCCACAGCGATTTGTGACCGGCGGCGCATACGCCCCGTTTCATTTCAGTAACATGTTTTCCGCCCGTAAGCAAAAACGGGATCCAATCACAATGCTCAACCCACGAATGGCATGCATTCCTAACCTGCTCATCCTCGCGCAACACATGCAGGAGTTTGGCCCAAAACCATTCCGATGAATAAATGCCTCCGACAAATTTCAGGTAATTAATATCAAATTTCGGTGCATGCTGGTTGATCTCAGCCGCTTCCCTTACAGAAGTATGATCCTTCCACAGAACGAACATCGCATTGGGGTTATTTTCAAACCCGGGAACGAGGGCGAGCGGGGTTCCGGTTTCATTTACGGCCACAGGAGTGGACCCGGTCGTATCTACAGAAATAGCTTTGATGTTTGCTGCGGCACCAGCCCCTGCCTGTATAAGGCATCTTTTAATTGTTTGCTCCAGGCCCTCAATGTAGTCGAACGGATGTTGCCTGAACTGGTTTGTTGCAACATCGCAGAAAAGAGCATCTTTCCAACGGGGATAATAAAATACTGATGAAGCAATTTCATGACCGTTTTTAACATCCGCGATAATGGAGCGCACAGAATCACTCCCGTAGTCTACTCCAATAACATACATTTCTTTATTCATGTGCAAATAAGTGTTAAAATAACACTTGGTTTCTATAAAAAAAAATGAATTTACAATCTCCTATTTGAGGTTCTGGTGGTTGGGGATAAAATTAAAAAAAGCGTGAAACTTGTTATTATATTTCTTCCTGTTTAGTTTATAATAAAAGGCTCCTCGCTTTGAACTTTCCTTTTCTTTTTCTTTCTGTTTTACCAACAACCCGGAGGACATTACTTTTCGTATAAAATTACGTTTGTCAATTACTGCATCGTAGATTCCTTCATAGAGGCTCAGCAATTGTGGCAAAGTAAATTTTTCAGGTAGTAGTTCAAATAGTATTGGGTGAAAAGCCGCTTTATAGCGCAATTTTTCTTTGGCCATGTTTACGATTTCCCTGTGGTCGAATATGAGGGGAGGAATCTTTTTTAAAGAAAACCACTCAGCATGATAATCGGAAGTGATCTGCGCTTCGTAATCATGAATATTGATCAGGGTAAAATAGGCAATAGATATAGTCCTTTCTTTAGGATCCCGTTGGGGATCCCCAAAAGCAAACAATTGCTCCATATACATGTCCTCTAGCCCGGTGAGTTCTTTTAGGATCCTGGCTGCAGCGGCTTCGAGGCTTTCGTCATGTTGAACAAAGCCTCCCATAAGGCTCCAATTGCCTTTTCCAGGCTCAAAGCCTCTTTTAATAAGCAGTAGCTTCAATTCCTGCCCATCGAATCCAAAAATGATACAGTCTGCGGCTACCAGTATTCTATTTTTCTTTGAATAATTTATCATAAGTGAGAAACATAAGCCGGTTGTGCGAGGGAAAAGCAAAAAACACACAATTTATTAAAAGACAATCAGTCAGCAAGAAGTTTTTACTTTATGAATTATGAGTTATGAATTATGAGTTATGAGTTATGAGATACCTTCTGCCCGATTTCAACTAACGGCGGTGAGTGCGACTGCCCACGACCCACCGGCGCTGAAGACAACTCATAACTCATAACTCATAACTAAAAAAAGGCCCTCTGTAGAAACAGAAGGCCTCAACGATTGCTTGCCATATGAAAAAACCTTGAGAAATTACCGCTAATAATGAATAAATCCTGCACACATTACGAAAAGTTATCTTCGTTCTTTCCGAAGTAAAAGTATGATAAAAACCGTCAAACGTCAAAAAAAAAGTCACATAAATTTTTTTATAATCTATTTTCTGCCGGCGACCAACTAGGTTTGAGTCAGGAAAAGGTGGGGGATTTCAGCCTTGAAAGGATTTTGTTGCAGCGCTTTCGCCAGGCAATCCATCGCAGCGTGTATTGCCGTAACGTTAAGCACATAGGCGAGCCGCACCTGGTTTTTCCCAAGGGAGGGAGTTCCATAAAAACCGGTAGCGGGGGCGAGCATTACGGTCTGTCCCTCGTGAGAGAACTCCTCGAGCAACCATTGACAGAACTTATCTGCATCGGTAATTGGTAGTTTAGCCATCGCATAAAATGCCCCACCGGGATTCGGGCAAAATACGCCCGGCATTTCGTTCAATCTTTTTACGATCGTGTCCCGGCGAAGCTTATATTCTTTTTTTGTAATATCAAAATAATCGTCCGGGAGATCAATGGCCGCCTCTCCGGCTATTTGGCCAAAACTAGGCGGACTTAAACGCGCCTGGGCGAACTTGATCGCCGTATTCAAGACTGCTTCATTTTTTGTAACAAGGGCTCCTATACGGGCCCCACAGGCGCTGTAACGCTTGCTGATCGTATCCATCAGGATTACGTGTTCTTCAACCCCGGTTAAATGCATCGCGCTGCAGTGGGTGCCTTCATAACAGAAATCCCTGTAGGCCTCGTCGGCGAATAAGTATAAATTATGTTTTATTATTATCTGTTTCAGGAGTTCCATCTCTTCACGGCTATACAGGTAACCCGTCGGGTTGTTGGGATTGCAGATCACGATCGCCTTTGTTCGTGCCGTAATCACTTTTTCAAAATCCTCCATGGGGGGGAGTGAAAACCCGGTTTCAATCGTTGAAGTGATCGGCTTTACGAAAACCCCCGCAGACACTGCGAACCCATTATAATTCGCATAAAAGGGTTCTGGAATGATGACTTCATCCCCGGGATCAAGGCAACTCATGAAGCCAAACAAGATGGCCTCAGAACCCCCGGTAGTGATCATTACCTGATTATAATTTATATGAATGCCTACTTTCTTGTAGTAATGAACAAGCTTCTTGCGATAGCTTTCATTGCCAGCGCTATGGCTGTATTCCAGCACTGAAAAATCGGAATTCCTCACGGCATCTAAAATCAGTTTTGGGGTTTCGATATCGGGCTGCCCGATGTTCAAGTGGTACACCTTTATTCCCTTCTTTTTGGCCGCTTCCGCGTAAGGAACCAATTTTCTGATGGGTGAAGGCGGCATGGTTTTACCGCGTTGACTGATCGTTAACATCCTGCAAAAATAAGCAGCACCGGTTAGATTGAATCCAACGATAACCGGATTCCAAAAATTAATTGTTAACAATGGGGAGCATGAGTCGTGAGTGTCTTGTCCAGACACCGTGCTCAGTCCTGACAAACGATTGCCGATAGCTGATAGCCGATAGTTCAAGGCAAAAAAAATCCCCATCACTCAGATGGGGATAAGGAAACGTTATCTCGCATTAATTAGCTGTTCTTTTTTGATTTTGTCGCTTCATACTTGGCGTAGTCTGCCACGCTTAATACTTCGCCGTTTATGCGTAACTCTATAGGTTGGTCATAACCGGCAACCTTTACAGTTATGGTTTTATCGAACGGACCGGGAGCGGCTGCGTTAAAGCCCGCTGAAATCTTATCCTTTTTGTTTTTTGCGACCGGGGTTTTAGGCCATGTGGGAGTGGTACATCCACAGCTCGCGGTCGCGGATTCAATTACAACCGGCTTGCCACTCAGGTTCAGGAATTCAAAGTCGTATGTTACAGGAACGCCCTGTTTGATCTTGCCGAAGTCATGCTTAGATTGGGCAAATTTTACTGCCTCATCTGCTTTGATTTGTTGTGCAACTGCTGCAGTAGTAAGGGCAAAAGCACAAAGGGCTAAAAGAATTTTCTTCATATTAATTGTTTGTTTGTTTTAATAATTCAATAGATGAGTTCTGTGGGGCGGAGGTTGCAGCAAGTTTATATACATTCCCCTTTATTGTCACCATTTTCGTTTGTCCCCCATTGTAATAAATCGTTACAGGTTTTTCAAAAGGCCCTTCTGCGGAAGCATTATAGCCTACATTTATCGTTGCGCTACCTCCCGGTGCCACGGGGTCCTTCTTCCACACCGGCGTCGTGCATCCGCAACTCGCCTGTACATTTTCCAGCTTCAGCGTATCCTGCCCGTCATTGGCAATGGCGAATTCATGGGTGACAGGGCGGCCCTGCTGTATCTTACCAAAGTCAAATGTGGTTTCTTTCAAAATCAGTATTTCCCTGGGTACAGCACCTCCATTGGTGGCTTGTGCGTGTAAACCAAGGCTTACAGTAACAAAAATAAAAAAACTGGCTATTTTCTTCATAAATCTGTTCATAAATCTGATTGAGCGCGCGAACATTTGATGATAAAACGAAAAAACAAATTTACATATTGTAACGGATAAGTTAAACACCATTTTTTTTTCCGAGCATAGTCTTCACCCGATCATAATGGTTTACCTTCAGGCGGTTAGAGCAGGTTTTTCAAATTTTAGCAGGTGTTTAACGTTTTTTTTTCACGTACATTCCCATTGCTAAAATTCTTGTACGTTTGTGCCATGGAAAATACCTTACCAGGCGGGTTACTTGAATCCGAAAAACTTTCCTTCGACAAATTCCGCGAAGAGGTGTTGGATGATTACCGCCTGGCTTGTGAAAGTCGCGAAGCGAGCCTGCTAGGTCGAAAAGAGGTATTGACCGGGAAAGCCAAATTTGGGATCTTTGGCGATGGCAAAGAAGTACCGCAGGTGGCTATGGCGAAGTTCTTTACTGAAGGGGATTTCTATTCCGGTTATTACCGGGACCAAACATTCGCCTTTGCGTGCGGTGCGGCCAATATGGAAGAATTCTTTTCGCAGTTATACGCAGACCCAGATATCAATAATGACCCCCATAGTGCGGGCCGGCAGATGAACTCTCATTTTGCGACTCCTTTTGTTAACAAAGAAGGGGATTTTCTCGATTTGGTAAACAGGAAGAATCTTGCCGCCGGTCTGGCACCCACGGCTTCACAAATGCCCAAGGCTTTAGGTCTTGCCTTTGCTTCAAAATCTTTCCGGGAGATTGGTGTTTTGAAGCAATTCTCACACCTCTCAAATAATGGTAACGAGGTATGTTTTTGTACAATCGGGGAGTCTTCTACCAGTGAAGGCCATTTTTGGGAGACCGTTAATGCTGCCGGTGTGATGCAGGTGCCGCTGGCAATTTTTGTTTGGGACGATGGTTACGGCATCTCCGTTCCGAAGAAATATCAAACCACGAAAGGATCCATCTCTGAAGCTCTGAAGGGATTGCAGAAGAAAGAAGGAACAAATGGTATTGATATTTATAAAGTTAAGGCCTGGGACTATGCAGGAATGTGTGAAGTGTTCGAATCAGGAGTTCAAAAGATCAGGGAAACCCATATACCTGCGCTATTCCATGTGGAAGAAGTGACACAACCGCAGGGACACTCCACTTCCGGCAGTCATGAAAGGTATAAAACGACAGAACGGCTGGCGTGGGAAAAAGAATGGGATTGTATCAGGAAAATGAAAGAATGGATCATCGAAAATGCACTGGAAAGTGAGGAGCAACTCAATACCATCCAGGCGCAGGCAAGAGAATATGTGAAAAAGAGCAGGAATCATGCCTGGGAAAAATATCTTTTGCCTATTAAAAGCCAGGTTAACAAAGCTGTTGAATTGGTATCGGCCCTGGCGAGTGAAGCACCTGAGGCAAGTGATACTTTGAAGAAGCTGGCTTCAGAGCTATCCGGTAATAGGGAACCTAACCGGAAGGATGTCATGAAGACCTTATATCATTCAATGCTGGTAACCCGGAATGCCGACGCTGCCTTGCCGTGTAAACAATATTATGAAGAGCTTAAAGGAGAAAACAAAAGGCTCTACAATTCTTACCTCTACCACGAAGGCCCGAAAAGCCCCTTAGTGATCGAAGGTAAAAAAGTGAGCTATGCTGATAATGGACCACTTGTCAACGGCTACGAAGTACTAAATAAATATTTTGATGAGTTGTTTGCGACTAATGCAAAAGTACTTGCGTTCGGGGAAGACCTTGGATATATCGGCGATGTAAACCAGGGTTTTGCCGGTTTGCAAGCCAGGCATGGAGATAACAGGATCTTTGATACCGGTATCCGGGAATTGACGATCCTTGGCCAGGGTATAGGGCTGGCCATGCGGGGATTAAGGCCAATCACAGAGATCCAGTACCTGGATTATCTTTTATACGGTTTACAGATCTTGAGTGACGACTTATCTACGCTGCATTTCAGGACCGCAGGCAGGCAAAGCGCGCCTTTGATCGTTCGCACGCGGGGACATCGCCTCGAAGGAATCTGGCACAGTGGTTCCCCGATGGGAATGATAATCAATTCGCTTCGGGGCATGCATATCTGTGTGCCACGGAATATGGTGCAGGCCGTGGGGATGTATAACACCCTCCTCCAGGGTAATGATCCCGCATTGGTCATTGAATGCCTGAACGGGTATCGTCTCAAGGAGAAGCTCCCTGTCGACCTGCTCGGTTACTCAATTCCGTTAGGAATCCCGGAGGTTATAAAAGAAGGGACCGATATTACAATGGTTTCATATGGTTCTACTCTTCGTGTTGTGGAAGAAGCCGTTCAGACCTTGGAACAAAGAGGAATTAGCTGCGAGATCGTTGACGTGCAGACCTTGCTGCCATTTGATATTCACCATATTCTCCTTGCTTCCCTGAAAAAAACCAGCCGGATCATTTTTATTGACGAAGATGTTCCCGGAGGGGCAGCCGCGTATATGTTCAATAAAGTCATGGAGGAACAGGGTGGCTATAAATGGGTTGATGTCGCTCCGCGGACAATTACCGCAAAAGCTCACCGCCCGGCTTATGCAAGCGACGGGGACTATTTCGGAAAGCCAAATGCAGAAGATGTGATTAAAGTGGCGATGGAGATGATGGAGGAGTAGTTGGGAGTCGGGAGTCCTGAGTCGGGAGTCCTGAGTCGGGAGTTCTGAGTCGGGAGTTCTGAGTCGGGAGTCGGGAGTCCTGAGTCGGGAGTCGTGAGTTGTGAGTCGGGAGTGAAAGGTGAAAAGTGGATCTATCCAATTTCAATATAAATTATTAATCACTAATTTTTTTCTGACAGCCGATGGCCGAAAGCTGATAGCTGATAGCCGATAGCCGATAGCTGATCGCTCAATCAAGAAATTTCGCTTTAAATTCAGGTGTCGGAAGAACACACGCTTCTTTTTTGCCAAACCATTTATACCGATTCCTCGCCACCAGGTTATATATTCCGTTGCGGATGATTTTTGGAACGATAATTAATCCATACAGTACGGGCCATCCCCCGCCGAGTTGCTTTGCAACGCGTAAGGCACCAGTTGACTTCGTATAAGCTATTTCTCCTTCCACTAATATAAAAGAGTTGAATGTATTGACCGGCAGGTTGAACTTTCTCAGGATCTCCCGGCCCGTGTTGCTTTGCAGGGATGCAAATTGAAACTGGTTTTTGCGGTCCCGCTTGATAACGAATTGAACAACCCCGTTGCAGAGGTTGCAGACGCCGTCGAAGAGGATGAGTTTTTTCTCGGAGATCATTTTTAGGCGGGCGTATGAGTTATGAATTATGAATTATGAATTATGAATTATGAGTTATTGGGTACGAGCTATGGGGTATGAGGTATGGGGTATGAGGTATGATGAGCCTGGCAACTATAAAAAAAATTGTGCTCCAGTTTTTGCTTGTAACCAATTCACTAATAACCGGCGTCCTATCCCATAACTCATAACTCATAACTCATAATTCATAACTCATAACCATCCCTCACGCCTATTTCAAATTATGATACACCTTCTGCACATCTTCGTCCTGTTCTAATTTATCAACCAGCTCCAAAACATCTTTGGCATCATCTTCATTTAGTTCCATAGTAGTGGTTGGTATTCTGGTTAATTCGGCCGTGATCGGTGTAATTCCTTTTTCTTCCAGCGCTTTGCTCATGTTGCCAAATTCAGTGAAAGCAGTCCTGATTATTATATTCCCATCGCTGTCTTCACCAATCTCTTCGAGTCCATAATCGATCAGTTCCAATTCAAGGTCATCCAGATTATAACCCTCCTTTTTTATTTTAAATTCACCCATACGCGTAAAGGTAAAACTAACTGACCCGCTGGTACCAAGGCTTCCGCCTTCTTTATTAAAATGCATTCTTACATTGGCAACTGTACGGGTCGGGTTGTCGGTGGCTGTTTCAACCATTATGGCGACACCGTGGGGGGCATATCCTTCATACACGATTTCTTCATAATCGGTTTTATCCTTTCCCATCGCCCTTTTTATTGCAGCTTCCACACGATCCTTGGGCATGTTTACACCCTTTGCATTTAAAAAGCAGCGGCGAAGTGCCGGATTGTTTTCTACATCGGGGCCGGCATTTTTTACAGCGATTGCGATTTCTTTTCCAATTCGGGTAAATTGTTTCGCCATCTTGTCCCAGCGGGCAAACATGGTGGCTTTACGAACTTCAAATATCCTACCCATAATCTTGTATCAGGTTTAGTGTGACTTAGAACAATTACCGGAGGGCAAATTTACGGCATGGGTAATAAGCATCCAATAAAAGCAACAAAAAACCGCCATCAGGAAAGGCGGTTTTTAACTTGTGAAATGAATTGATTAAAGGCCTTCGAGTTTATCAGTTGTCGTTTTAGCCTGTAGTCCGTGCTGCACTTTGCTGTTCTTTTTACCATAACCAAAGTAAACAATAAAACCGATGAGGAGCCAAATAATTAAGCGGGTCCAGTTTTCCCAGCCCAATGCCGCGATCATGCACAAACACACCAGCGCTCCCAGTGGGGCAACTATCCAGACTGCAGGTGTCCGGAAAGGGGCCCTGTGTTGTGCTTTTTTCCGAATGATCATAACACCAATGCAAACCAACACGAAAGCAAACAAAGTACCGATGCTGGTCATATCCCCAACAATATTATCAGGGATGAAGGCCGCGAATAGTGATACAAACAGGAAAAACATCCACTGCGATTTATATGGGGTTCTGTTTTTGGGATGAACATCTGAAAAAATCCCTGGTACAAGGCCGTCTCTTGACATGGTGTAAAAAATGCGGGTTTGTCCTAAAAGCATGACCAGTATTACGGAAGAAAATCCCGCAAGGATGGCGATCGTAATGAATAACGACAACCATCCAAAACCCGGCATATAATGGTTAATCGCATAAGCAACGGAAGCCTCGCTGCCTGCTTTTAAAAAGTCCTGGTAAGGAGCGATTCCTGTTAAGCAATACGAAAACAGAACATACAGGATTGTACATATGGCTAAAGAAACCAGGATTCCTATAGGCATATCCCGCTGCGGTTTCCTTGCTTCCTGGGCGGCTGTAGAAACTGCATCAAAACCGATGAAGGCAAAGAACACAATTCCAGCGCCACGCAATACTCCCAGCCAGCCATGGTTCAGCGGATCAGAATAATTATGGGTTCGCCCATCGCTAAGCAGTACTGTGCCAGCGTCCGGCGGAATTGTAAACGGGTGTTGATTTGCCGGATTGATGAAATGCCATGCCAGGATAATAAACATGATCACGATCGTTACTTTAACGATCACGATAAAACTGTTGAAAGCTGCGGAGCCTTTCGTTCCTTTAGTTAACAGTAAGCTTAGGAAGAATAAAATAAAAACCGCCGGGATATTCATGATACCCCTTGTTCCAGTTACAACTCCTTCCATATCCTGTGCAACCTGGAAAGGGGAGTGACACCATTGATAAGGAATTTGCCAGCCAACCGTTTGCTGCAAGAGGTTATTTAAATATTGCGACCAGGCAATAGAAACCGTTGCTGCACCCAGCGCATACTCGAGCACCAGGTCCCAGCCGATGATCCATGCGACAAACTCGCCCATTGTAGCATAGGAATATGTGTAGGCACTCCCTGCAATTGGAATCATCGAAGCAAATTCGGCATAGCACAGTCCCGCCAGTGCACAACCGAAGGCCGCGATCAGGAATGAAACCACAACAGCCGGCCCCGCGTGTCCCCCCGCTGCCGCAGCCGTCCTTACAAATAATCCCGCACCGATAATAGCACCAATGCCCAACGCTACTAAAGAAACCACTCCTAATGTTCTTTTAAGACCTTTTTCTGAATCATCTGCTTCATTGATCAGGGCACTTAGAGATTTTTTTGCAAATAAACTCATAAGTCTTAATTATGGTTTTAGGAATATTTGAATATAAGGTCGTAAAATAAACAATTATTTAATATCGAATTTAAGTTCTTTATAGTCCGTGAAGCTATAAATAAAGCCATGCGTTATGAATTAACGATATATAAAGTAATTTACCGCTACGGATGCGAGATCATACACGGCAAATTGTAAAGGCGTTGACCGCATTTACTTTTTGTCAAGTCAATTATTTTTCGAATTTTCGGTGATCGTAACCACGGCAATTTTCAAATTCATTTATGCTTAAAAAGAATCGGTTAACTGTTTTCATTCTCGTTGCCATGGTGCTGGGAATAATTGTTGGGTATATTATCCACGAAAAAGCAGACGCCGGTTTCACTGCTAAGTTTGATAAGAACATCAGGTTACTGACCACCATTTTCCTTAGGCTTGTTCAGATGATCATCGCCCCTTTAGTTTTTTCAACCCTTGTTGTCGGTATTGCAAAACTCGGCGATCTTAAAAGTGTGGGCAGGGTCGGTGGGAAGGCCTTACTCTGGTTTGTTTCAGCGTCACTTGTTTCATTGTTGCTGGGAATGCTTTTAGTTAATTTTTTTAAGCCAGGTGCAGCCATAAGGCTCCGAACCGCCGACACTACCGCAGCCAAGGATCTGATTGGCAAAACGCAGGAATTTTCACTTTCCCAGTTTGTTGAGCACGTAGTGCCGAGAAGTGTTTTTGAAGCGATGGCAACCAATGAAATTTTACAGATCGTCATATTCAGTGTTTTCTTTGGCGTCGCAGTTGCTGCGCTTGGCGATTATGCCAAAGGGTTAGTGAAAGCGTTGGATGCAGTGGCCCATGTTATTTTGAAAATGGTTGGATATGTAATGAATTTTGCACCCCTTGGAGTATTTGGCGCCATTGCCGCGGTCATCGCCACAAAAGGATTGGAGGTATTTAAATTCTATGGATTATATCTTTTTTATTTTCTGGTTGGCATCGCCGCGTTATGGGCGTTCCTATTGCTATGCGGGTTCCTGATCCTGAAAAAAAGGGTGCCGGCCTTATTGCGGCGCATAGCACAACCGTTGCTTATCGCATTTAGCACCACCAGCAGCGAAGCTGTTTTTCCAAAGCTGACCGAAGAGCTTGAGCGTTTCGGCTGCAGGGATAAGATCGTTGCTTTTATACTTCCGTTGGGCTACAGCTTTAACCTGGATGGAAGCATGATGTATATGACCTTCGCCAGCCTGGCCATCGCCCAGGCTTCTGGAATTCATCTTGACATGGGGACACAACTGACCATGTTATTAGTGTTGATGCTGACAAGTAAAGGCATCGCAGGCGTACCCAGGGCCTCTTTGGTGGTTGTAGCCGCAACATGTGCTATGTTCAATATTCCGCCTGAAGGTATTGCTTTGATCTTGCCGATCGATCATTTCTGCGACATGTTTCGCACTGCAACGAATGTTTTGGGAAATGCACTGGCAACAAGCGTTGTGAGCAAATGGGAGGGGGAGTTGGAAAATCCATGATTATTCATGCTTCTGTCAAGTCAGCAATTTGTAAGTTTGCAACTCTGAATATTGAAAGGCGCGCAATATTGGCTAAAGACACATGACCGGTGAAACAAAACCTTTTTGAAGAAATTTATGATTGAATTACTGAATTTTACATTTCGGGATCTGCTGCTTCCTGATTTTTATATCAACAATGGAGGATTATGGCTGATATTGTTTATTGTGTTTGCAGAAACCGGCTTAATGGTAGGTTTTTTTTTACCCGGCGACAGCCTGCTGTTCGTAGCAGGTATTTATAGTAAGATGCTGATTGGCAGTGTTATCCCGGGAGGTGTTGGCAGCGACTTTGCAGACCTGATGATCTTGTTTGTTTTGATCACCATCTGCGGTATTTTAGGAAATATGGCAGGCTACTGGTTTGGGCGAAAGGGTGGGCCTTATTTGTTTGAACGGAAGGACACGTTTTTCTTCAAAAAGAAACACTTATTCCAGGCCAAAGAGTTTTATGAGAAGCATGGCGGACAGGCCATCGTATTTGCACGGTTTCTTCCCATCATACGCACCTTTGCACCTATTGTAGCGGGTGTGGTACAAATGGAAAGAAAGAAATTCATGTTATATAATATCATTGGTTGCATTTCATGGGTCTTTACCATGTTGATGGCTGGGCATTACCTGGATAAGTTGTTCATCAGGGAATTTGGCCTGGACCTAAAACAACACCTGGAGCTGATCGTGATCGGCATTATTCTAATCACAACACTGCCCGTTTTATACAAGATATTCTTTACTAAAAAGAAACCCGCTGAATAACCCTAATTCCAACCAAGGCATCATGAGCGGCACAGCTGCTGCTTCCATTATCAGTATACCGGTATTCGTGGCAGCATTGGGATATTTTGTTGATATCTATGATTTATTATTATATACCATCGTGCGTGTGCCGAGCCTTCGCTCCCTGGGCCTGAACGACGATCAGATCAGGGACGATGGGTTACGGATCATCAATATGCAGATGATCGGTTTGCTTCTTGGTGGAATCGTTTGGGGAATGCTTGGCGATAAAAAAGGCAGGCTAAGCGTGCTGTTTGGATCGATCATATTGTACTCAGCAGCTAATTTTGCGAATGGCTTCGTTCAAAATGTTGAACAATACGCCTGGGCACGATTTGTTGCCGGTTTAGGGTTAGCCGGTGAGCTTGGGGCCGGGATTACCCTCGTGAGCGAAATTCTACCCAGGGATAAACGAGGGGGGACACGCGGGGCCGGCTGTTGTGGTTTCATTCCTGATCGCGGCCTTCGGTTGTGCACTGGCGGGACTGTGCTATGCCGAA
>JGI24806J26614_1000030_pt1 | contig 21572 bp, 18 predicted proteins | sample Kansoi200umMDA_FD_26614 | JGI IMG/M metagenome (IMG submission 26614)
TTTTTTTTCCAGTTGTTGATTCAAGTATTTTTATTTCTCTTTCTAACAAACTTTCATCATCGCCACTTGCCCAGGATGGATGAACGCCGATAGAATATTTTTCAGCATGTTGTTTCATTAACTGCAGCATGGCGGGATGAGAAGGAGAAATATTCTTATCATACTTTCCTTTTTCAGTTGCTACATGAAAAAAATAAAATGGCTTTAAATTATTTCTCTCATGCAGTCTATCAATCCATTCATACGCATCATAAGGATCATTTGCTTTTCCACGCAGCACTTTCAATCTTTCATTCACTATTGACCATTCACGATTCACTAAAGATCTTGCTAAGCCTCCTGCTATCTTTGATAATTCTTTATTCTTAAATGCAAAGGCTTCATCAATATCGTAGGTCGGTTGAAAGGTGAAAGGTGAATGGTGAATGGTGAGTGCAGGAAATGTCTTTTTTAGTATGCTTTTAAAATCTTCCAGCCAGATATTAATTAATGGGAGATTTAGAAAACCTTCTTTGAAAGCCAATGAATTTTCATGAGCATATCTTCCATAGATATCTTTTTGATGAGGTAGATATTCTTCGTAACGACTCAACAAATAAAAGATAGCAGCGAAAATATCAAAGGGATAATCGCCTTCGGTTTTAAAAAAAGCCTTAAAACCATTTACTTCAAAACAGGTACTGCTTTGTTCCTTAATTGAATCTTCAAATAATAATGAACAATTATTAATTATTAATTCTTCATTATTAATTCCCGAGTTGCTGTAATTGATCCTGGGGCCAGCATAATCATTGAAGTAAAAACTGTCTGATGTAAGTTTAAACGGTTCACCAATAATTTCTTTTCCAATAAAATCCGCAATATACTGAAGACGGGGAGTAATTTTATTTGCGTAAACAATCACACAATGAAGATAATTATCTGTTTCCGTATTTTTTCTTCCACATTTGATTGAAAGATTTTCTAGGAAACTCCATCTCGCTGCGATGTTCCTTCCACCCTTTCAATAAAGTATTTACCACCCAATTTTTTATTCTCCTGTTTCCCATGTTCATCAGGCTGCGTTTAAGCATTGCCTGTTTCCATAATTTCCATCCAGTTCGTTCTGCAAAACTGGCATTGCCTTCATCAACTGCTTCATGCCTGTTTTCCAGCAGCAATTCATGCAAATTAATTTTCACTGCGCACACTTCGGTACAATTACCGCAAAGCGAAGATGCATAACTCAGGTGTTTCCATTCTTTCATTCCTTGCAAGTGGGGAGTGATCACTGAACCAATTGGTCCGCTATAAGTAGCTTCATAACTATGACCACCGATATTTTTATAAACAGGGCATGCATTCAGACAAGCGCCGCAACGAATGCAATACAGGCTTTCCCTTGATTTTTCATTTGTAAGAATATTTGTTCTTCCATTATCAAGCAGTATCACATACATTTCTTCCGGACCATCAGTTTCTTTTTCCTGCTTTGGACCAGTTATTATTGTACTATAAACAGTTATTTTTTGACCAGTTCCATAAGTTGCAAGCAACGGCCAAAACAATGCAAGATCATTCATTGATGGAATAACTTTTTCAATACCGGCCACCACGATATGTGTTTTCGGCATGGAACAACTTAATCTTGCATTTCCTTCATTTTCTGTTATCGCAATTCCACCAATATCAGCAATAATAAAATTAGCACCGGTTATTCCTACTTCTGCTTCTGCATATTTTTTCCGCAATACTTCCCTTGCAACCAATGTAAGTTGTTCCGGTGTCAACCTTGGATCTGTTCCTAATTTTTCTGCAAAAAGTTTTGCCACATCTTCTTTACTCTTATGCATGGCAGGAGTAACGATATGATATGGCGCCTCACCATCCAACTGTTGAATATATTCGCCAAGGTCTGTTTCTATGCTTTCAATTCCCTGTTCTTCGAGGAATTTATTCAAATGAATTTCTTCTGTCACCATGCTCTTACTCTTCACCAGTGTTTTGCAATTTTTCCCAGCACAAATTTTTCCAATTTCTTCCAATGCCTGCTTTGCATCTTCTGCCCAAATTACCCGTGCTCCCCGTTTTGTAATTTTTGCCTCGAAGCTCTCCAGCATTTTATCAAGGTTCTCAATTGCTTTCCATTTTATATTCTTTGCTTTTTCTCTTGCCAGGTTCACGTTGCTGAATTGTTCTTTTCCTTTTGGCACAACGGCATTATACCTGCCAATATTAAAATTGATCTTGCGGCGATGTTCCCTGTCAGCAGCTTTCTCCGTGCTTTTTGCGATAAAAGATTCTGAGTGTTCAGACATGTTTACAAATATAACTTTTAGTTTATCGTTTATTGTCTTTCGTTTATCGTTTTAAAGTTAATGAATGTTACTTAACGATAAACTATAAACTACAGACGACAAACATTACTATCTCCCTTTTTCAAAATTCCTTTTTATCCATACCACCGCCTTCTTCACATAATACTCTTCATCATTCTCCAGCATCATTACTCTTTTTATTATTTCAGTATGTAATGATTTATCTTTTGTGAATACTTCTATGATCACCAGGGACAATCTTCTTTCCCACAGGTTTTTTGACTTTACCAGTTTTGCAGACAGATCAAAGATCTCTTTCTGAATTTTTTTCGTAACAGGTTTCAGACTTTGCATCCCCACCGCATCACATACAGCCCAATTGGAAATATCTTTTGAAAAACCAGCAACCATTTTTAAAGAAAGCAATGGATCTCTTTTACAAATTACATTAAGCAGTTTTGCAGCAAGCAACTTTTCTTCAAATGCACCGGAATCCCATAACTCTTTTACCAGGTCGAATCCGCCTTCTTTGTACTTCTTCGCCATTACATTCAACACAGGTGTCCTGATACCGTAAACTTTTTCAGCGTTTGGTACAAATTTTAGTGCAGCCGCTTTTGCTTCTTGAGTCGCATGTTCTTTTAATTCTTTTTGAACCTGTTTTAATAGAACTGACATCAGCGAATACTGTTTTTGATTTTATATTTTTCACAAAGTGCACCGCCTCTTTTCTTCAACTCTTGCTGATACTGCCATGACGAGTAATAAACCGACCCATACATCTTCTCATACTTTTCTAATAGATCAGGATAATTATTTCTGAGAAACCTAAAAACCAGTTGCTTGCTATCTCGTTCATCATTTCCAAAAAGAGTCAGGCCTGCTATCAAAATATAATTTGCACCATATTGTTTTGCAGCTGCCACAATCTTTTCTATCTCCTCTTCGGTATCAGAGATATAAGGCAATAATGGCATTGCATTTACCCCGCATAAAAAACCATTATCACTGCAAAGCTTCAATGTCTCCAATCTTTTTTGCGGAGCCGGAGCACCCGTCTCAATTTGCTTTGCCAGTTTTTCATCAAGTGTAGAAAAAGAAAATGAAATAATAACTCCACGACCAGGGTTTTGTTTCAGATCTTCGGGTAGAATTGCATTTTCGTCTATTTGTTTCAGCAGGTCAAGATCTTTTTTTATCAACTCAGATTTTGTAGAAATAAAAACTGGAAAACGATATTTGAGGATCACCTTCAATAATTCTTTTGTTAAACCCATCTCCTCTTCCACCTGCATATAGGCATCAGTTGCTGATCCAACTGCGATAAAACCAAATTCATTTTTCTTTGCACGATTTGCAAGCTGTTTATCAAGAATTGCAACTGCATCTTTTTTTATTACAATTTTCTCAGCAAGATTTTCGCCGTATTTACTTCCATGCACATAACAGTAAGTGCAATTGAATCCACAGCCTTCGTAAGGATTGATAGAATAATCATCAAGGAACCAACTATCCCTTTTCTTATGTTTGTTGAGAATTGATTTGACTTCTTTATAAGCTATCATTTTGTAGTAGCATGGTAATATTCTTTAGCTGCTTTTTCCAACGCATCATAAAATTCGTGACCGTATTTTCTTATCAATGGTTCTTTTAAAAATTCGTAGGTAGGAACTTTTAATTTTTCTCCCAAAGCACAACCTGGGCTGCAGAGCTTTTCCCTTGGTTCATAATTCACTCGTTCGTAGTCGCCATACTTTCCTTTTTTTACAGTAATTGGATAAAGGTGGCAACTGATCGGTTTTTTCCATGGAATTACTCCATCATGGTAAGCTTGCTCAAACGCACATTTTATCATTCCGCTTTTTTCTCTAATTGCATAGACACATATTTCATTATCGCTTTTGAGTGTAGGCGTTACCCAGCCGAATTCCCGATCATAAACATATTTCCCTTTTTGTTCTATTTCTTTTATAGAAGCTTTCGTAAGATAAGGCTTTACCTTTTCATACATTTCATCAACGATCTCCAATTCCTCATCATCAAGTGGCGCCCCGGCATCACCATCCTCACAGCAACCACCTTTACATTTACCAAGATCACAAACGAACTGCGTTTCCACCACGTCATCACTGATCTGCTTATTATCAATTATAATCACTTTGCTATTTTTTGCAAATTTACTTAAGAATTCTCTTCTCCTTTCCTGGAAAAAATTCCACGCAATTTTAGCATATGATGTGAAGTGAGAAAATGAATAACCTTGTGTTCCAGCCAATGATGCAGCGGAACGAGTATGGCTGCAAGCCCGATCATAAAAGCAAGATCATACAAAGGCTCCCCATGCGTCAACCCGTAAATATTTTTCTTGAAGACAAGAAAAATAAATTCAAAAAATATAAGGAAGGAAAAAAATCCTATTGCTTTAATGGTATTGGCTGAAACTTTGAACCAGCCCATCATTACCAATACAACAAATAATATAGTAATACCGATGATGATACCCATATATTGGACACGATTCCTCTTTGCTTTTGCTTCTTGTTCTTCTTGCAATATCCTTTCATGCCTTTGCTGTTCATCAAAAGCTGCGATCTGTGTCAGTTCATTTTCTTTTTTCAACTTATCAATGCTGTCTTTATATTGATAGTATAAGACATTATATTCATTGGCTAATTTGAAATTTCCTTTTTTCACATATATACTATCGAGATGTTTCAATGCGGCCTGGGTGTTTTCCAACTGTCCGTTTCTTTCACCCATTTCTTTCACCTTTTGAAAATATTCAATTGACTTATCATAGTTGCCCGTTTTTTGATAATAATCCGCTAATTGTCCATAAAAATTAATACGGTTTGCTTCGCTGGTCTTCTGTTCGAAATAAGGCAAAGCCCTGTTAAAATAAAACCCTGCTGAATCAAATTGATTTAGTTTAGTATAAATAACTGCATATACCTGGTCTATCTGCGCAGTCATACCAAAATTGGAAAGAAATTTTTTCAAATTAAGCCCCGAAGAAGAACTCATGTACTCCAATGCTTTTTGCGGATGATCAATTCTTAAATGTTGGTTCAGGAGACTTACATAACCGGGAATTTTTAATGTAGAAAATTTTAGCGAATCTGCCATAGCAAGAGATCTTTCAAAATAGCTGAGAGCTATATCATTGTTCTTTTTATTGGCAAATAAATTTCCCAATGCATTAAAATCAATTGCACGCTGATATGGGACATTCCTTTCTTTAACATGATCAAGTTCTTTATAAGCTTTCATGTAATAATCGATCGCCTTGTCAAAATCGTCGATCCTTGAATAAAAACTTGATAAATACAAGTAGCAATTCCTTTTTAATTCCGGGATCTTAGTTTCTTCTGCTATTTGCAAACCATTGAGAAAATGACGGAGCGCCAATGTTTTTTCATTTCTTGCCTGGTATACTAGGCCGTATGAATTGTGAGCTTCTGCCTTCAGGCTATCATTTTTAAGTGTTGAGATCAATGAAAAAGCCTGGTTGATATAATTAAGTGCTTTGTCTTTATCAGGAATAGCAAGATGAACTGCACATAACCTTAGTTGGATCGCCCCTGTTTCCTCTTCCATTTTATTTTGCTTTGCTATTTCCAAAGCCTTAGTATAATATTCAATGGAAAGAGTTGTATAATCTTTTTGACCTACGAAATAACTGCAGCGTAATCCATTTGACATATATGCCTTAATCATCAATTTCCTGTCTCTGGTTTCCTCTGCAAAAGTGATTAACTGCTTACCATATTCTTCGGCCAGTTCAAGTTTAACATTCATTGCTGTACGTGAAATAATATCAAGCCAATAAACTTTTTCTTCAGGTGTTTTTGCTTTTGCCAAAGATGATTTCATGGAGTCAAGTCTGGGCGTTTCTTGAGAAAATGATTTGACTCCCCATAAAGCGATAACGAAGAATGAAAGCGTTAGAATTCTCATAATAGTCAGTTTGGTTTACCAAATTAATAAACAGATCTGACAGTGTAAATTATAATTCAAGCAAGAATTGGATCGAATATATTTATTTCCACTTCAATGTATTGATAAGATATTGAAGATCTTTTTTTAAAAAATCATTTACAATGGAAAGAGAATCTTCATTTGGCGTGGCATCAAAATATAATGCTCCCCGCAAAAAATGTTTTACTGAATCGGTAAGAAAAAACTGGTTAGCAGTTGCTGTTTCCCCCTCCAGTGTAAAATAAATTCCATCGATATTATTAGGAGTACGAAATGGTCTGGGTTCTATAGAAGATGCTTTTTGAACATGTTGTTTATAGCTCATTGTAAAAGCATCGTTGATAAGCGAATCAAATTTATTTTTTCCTATTTCCTTATAGCTTACAAAAACTCGTCCATGAAATTGTGGAAAGTCGATATTGAGCCACCAGTCATTCTCCGGTTTGTTGTCGAAAAAAGTAGTGTCTTTTACTACATTGGCATAAACAGGATATTCAAATGAATAAGGATAACCGGCCTGATCAAAAAGTTTATATTGCTTTTCCGGGAAATCAATTTTATAATATCCTCTTTTTTTATCCACTGTATAATTGGTGTTACAGGATAAAATTGAAACAAAAATTATCGTTGCGAGAGAAAAATAAGAACCTGTTTTCATTAATCTGTACTTCGTTTAATGGTGACTTTAATTTCCATGACCCTGTTTTTATAAGCTTCAAGTACAGTAAATTCAAAATCGCCGGTCGTTACAACAGAGTTGGTTGTAGGAAATTCTCCTGACAACTCCAACACGAGACCCGCCATTGATTCACTATCTCCTTTTACCGGATCAAACGTATCCTGTGGGATCTTCATTGCCTTGCACGCATCATTTATAGTTGTTTTGCCCTCAAATATGAAATTGCTCTCATCCAACTTCCGGATATTGCCTTCTTCTTCATCAAACTCGTCCTTTATTTCTCCTATGATCTCTTCAAGGATGTCTTCCATTGTTACAATGCCACTTGTGCCGCCAAATTCATCAACCACTACAGCAAAATGAATTCGCTTACTCTGAAATTCTTTGAGCAGGTCTTCGATCAATTTTGTTTCAGGAACAAAAAAAGGTTGTCGCAGTAAAACATGCCAGTCAAAATCTTCCGGCTGTTGCAAATGCGCCTGCAGATCTTTTGTATTGAGAACACCAACTACTTCATCAAGACTTGTTTTATAAACCGGCAATCGTGAGTAGTGAAGCTCTTCTACCTTTTTAAAAAGATCATGCAAAGGAATATTATATTCGATACCGCTGACGTCAAGCCGGGTACGCATGACTTGTTTCACAGAAATGTTCCCGAATTTGACAATTCCTTTTAAAATATTTTTTTCTTCAATAGAAGTTTCTTCATCAGTGGTAATATCAATTGCGTCATCTAGTTCCTGCAGGCTGGCGGTGCGGCTTTTTGTGGCGCCAAGTCTTTTGCCAATCACATCTGCGATGGCAACCATTCTGCGGCTTATGCGTACCAGCAAAAGATGAATCCCCTCGATAACATAAGAACAATCATAAGCAACCCGCAGATTATTTTGTGTAGCCCACACTTTTGGTAATATGCGGCAAAAAAATACAAGAATGAAAGCGATCATAAAAACTTTGATCACTAATTCTGCTATATAAGCAAATGAGCCCAGCCTAATCAATGCATCTCCTAAATGCAACAATTCATTAATAAGAAAGTTAGAAAGCACGATAATACAGATATTAAAAAAAGTACCTGCTATTAGTAATGAAGTATAAACTTCTTTTGGCTCATCGAGAAGATCAACAATACGCCGTGCGGATGAATGCTGTTTTGTTTTCAGCATATTTATGTCTTTGCTATGCAAAGAGAATAAGGCTACTTCGCCAGCTGCAATAAAAAATGACAGTGTCATTAATGCAAATAATAAAGCTCCGAGAATAATAGTTCCATCGGCTTTAACAGCAAGAAGTGTAAAAAGAAGATTATCAATAAAAGATGTAATAACCGAATGATAATCCAAAGCAAGTGTTTTTGGTGATTAATCATAGCCACACAGGCAGGTGTTTACCTGCCTGCTGATATTGCTACAAAAGTAAAGTTTTCAGGTAGATTAATTAATAGGGTAAATCCTGCGACGCTTCGGTGTCAGCAGGAGGAATTTCGTGGCTACCCAAATTTTCACCATGGCTGCTATCAGTATGCGTGCCGCCATCTGTTCTTTTATCGAGCATTATAAGATTATCGCCCACCACTTCAGTGGCAAACTTGCGATGTCCTTCTTTATCGTCCCAGTTTCGGGTACGAAGGCGCCCTTCGATATAAACCAGGCTTCCTTTATGAAGATACTTTTGCGCCAGTTCAGCAAGTCCGCGCCATAATACAACAGTATGCCATTCTGTTTGCGATACCAGTTTACCTCCACGGTCTTTAAAAGTTTCAGTTGTTGCGAGTGGAAATTTTGCTACGGCGATATTGCCTTCCAATACCTGTACGTCGGGATCTTTTCCAAGATTGCCAATGAGCATGACCCTGTTTACGCCTCTCATAGTGATAAGTTTTCGTTATTAAAAATCTTCTATAGAGTTCAATGCTCTTTAAAATTAATTTTTTTTATTCGTAAATCTCAAATTTTTTATGGGGCAATTAAGAACTCCTTGCTTCAAAATATGCATTGATTAACCGGGGAAATGTATATCGGGAAAGTTGTTTTAAAGAGACAGGTTTAAATCCAGGCAGGGAAAATTCTTTTTTGAGAGTGATTTTAATAAACCTGCCCATGATCTTTTGATGTGATAATTGTTGAGAATAAACCTGAGAAACTGATAGGATCTTGTAAGAATCTTTTTTTAGAATTTTTTCTTTTTCTGCTTTTGCTAAAAGCCTTTTCACAGAGGCGTCATTATTAGTTTCGATCAAAACAAATTCATGAAGATTTTTCCAGATATCATTGGCTGTCCTCTTAGTAATATAAATCCTTGCCTGGTATTCTATCACGAGATAATTGAACCAACGTGTTGTTATCTTATTTTTTTTCTCTTTTACCGGTAGCTTATTTACAAGATCATTTTTAAATGCGAAACAATGATCTCGTAAAACACAATTATTACAAATTGGATTTTGTGGCTTGCAAATGACAGCGCCGAAATCCATTAATGCCTGGTTGTAAATACCTGGTTGCTTTTTATCCAATAATTCAAATGCCAATTCGGAAAAAAGCTTTTTCCCGTCTGTATTATCGATTGGGTTTTTGATCCCAAAAACTCTTGACAATACACGAAAAACATTGCCATCAACAACTGCATAAGGGAGATTGTATGCAAAAGATGCGATGGCCGATGCAGTATATATCCCGATTCCTTTCAAAGAAAGAATTTCTTCAAATTCATTGGGAAATTTTCCATTGAATTTTTTTGAAATGAACCTGGCTGTTTCAATCAAATTCTTACAGCGGGAATAATAACCCAGCCCTTCCCACATCTTGTAAACCTTCTCTTCTTTTGCAGATGCCAGCTTATTTATGTCAGGGAAAACAGCAATAAATTTTTCATAGTACTTCAATCCTTGATCTACTCTTGTTTGTTGAAGAATGATCTCACTTAACCATATTTTGTAAGGATCTTTTTCTCCTTTCCAGGGCATTTTCCGGGTATTCTGTTGCCTGTTCCATTGCATCAGCAAGGCCGGAAATTTCAATAGAAGTTCTTTATTAAAAGTCATTGGTTAAAAAAAAATTGCCTATCCCTTTGACAATCACCATATTTTGTCCTACATTAGAGCAAATTAACTGCTAAAATTTTAATAAATGAGAAAAGCTGACCTCGTAAACAAGATATCTGAAAAAACAGGTATTCCCAAAGTGGATGTACTTGTTACTCTTGAAACTATGTTCAAGGAGGTGAAAGATACTCTGGCCGCAGGTGAAAATATTTATGTTCGCGGCTTCGGCAGTTTTATAACAAAAAAAAGAGCTGCTAAAATTGGAAGGAACATCAAGAAGAACATTGCTGTACATATTCCTGAACATTATATCCCCGCTTTTAAACCTGCTAAGGAATTCGTAGCAGAAGTTAAAAAATTGGTAACAGTAAAACCAGATGATGGTCCTGGTGAAGATGGAGATAATTGATCTTGCCTAATTTCTATTTAATCAGCTACAATCTCATCCTGTTCGGTTAACTTGCAGCCCTAAATTTTATTGGTGAATAAAGTACGGTGGATCACTATTGCTATTGGTGTATTGATAGTTGCCGGATTATTCCGTTTTGGAAGAACAGGTCCTTACAAAAGTGAAATAACAAAAACTGTTCAGTCTATTACTCCAAGTGAGTTAACAACTGATTCCATTCTATTTCATGTAAAAGAAACATTGAATCCTGCTCAAATACAGTGGATGAATGATCTTGAACAATCTGTGATCAGGGGTGATGTAAAGAAACAAAAGCTTGATGTATTTCATCAATTAGCACATTTCTGGAGAGATTCAGCAAGGATCTTTGAACCTTATGCCTGGTATGAAGCTGAAGCTGCAAGATTGGAAAATTCGGAAAAATCACTCACCTTTGCTGCCCATTTGTTTTTAGAGAACCTGAGGAATGAAGAAAATGATCGGCTAAAAAAATGGAAAGCCTTACAAGCAAAAGACCTGTTTGAAAGATCTTTGAGAATTAATGATAAAAACGATTCAACAATTGTTGGATTAGGTGCCTGTTATATTTTCGGAAACGTTGCCGATAACCCTATGGAAGGGATATTAAAAGTGAGACAAGTAGTTGAAAGAGATAGCACTAATATATTTGCTCAGCTGGTACTTGGTCACGGATCACTTATTTCTGGACAATACGACAGAGCCATTGATCGTTTTGGAAAAGTCCTGACGATTCATCCGCAAAATCTTGAGGCTGTCTTAATGATGGCCGAGGTTTATGAAAGAAAAGAGGATAAGGCTAATGCCATTAAATGGTATTCCAAAGCATTGCCATTAGCCCCTAACCCAAATATGAAAATTGCCCTGAAAAAACGAATAGAAGAGTTAAAAAAATAACCTCATTAATAAATTAATTTAAAAAAAATTCTGAAGTATGCCTTCTGGTAAAAAGAGAAAGCGCCATAAAATGGCGACGCATAAGCGTAAAAAAAGACTGAGAAAGAATCGTCACAAGAAAAAGAATAAATAAGTATATAAAGTTTGTAAAAGTAGCTAAGTACCTTATCAAAGGAGATTTCTATACTTATAAACTTTATATACCGTTCTTTCTTTGTCAACTGGTTGCTGCCGTTTCGGATCATTTTTCCCGTCAATTTGCTCCAAATCACCCATCCAACCATTAAACGGATCTATCACGGTTTAAACACAACCAGTAATCATTTACCGGCAAATGGCAGAGTAAACGCCATAAAGCTTTGAACAAAGAACTGATCATAAATGCTGCGCCGCAGGGTGTCGAAATTGCCCTGCTTGAAGATAAAAAACTGGTAGAGCTTCATAATGAAAAAAGCGATGCCCGTTTTGCTGTCGGCGACTTATACCTAGGAAAAGTAAAAAAACTGATCCCCGGGTTGAATGCCGCATTCGTGGATGTTGGTTTTGAAAAGGATGCTTTTCTTCACTATACAGACCTGAGTCCTTATGCAAAATCTCTTTTAAAATTTACTCAACTTTCCATTAACCTCAAGGAGATCGCTGATTTCGGAAATTTTGAAAATGAACCCGAAATAATTAAAACAGGTAAGATAAATGAGGTACTTGGTGGCAAGCCAAATATTCTTGTTCAAATTTTAAAAGAACCGATTGCAGCAAAAGGACCAAGATTAAGTTGCGAAATTTCATTACCTGGCCGGTTTGTCGTTATTACTCCTTTTAATAATATCGTCGCAGTTTCAAGAAAAATTCATTCCTCCGAAGAAAGAAAACGTTTACAAAAAATAGTGGAAGCAATTAAGCCAAAGAATTTTGGCGTAATTGTAAGAACCGCAGCAGAAGGTAAAAAAACAGCCGAGCTTCATGAAGATCTTACGGAGCTGGTAGAAACTTGGAAGACAATTCAAACAAATCTTAGAAGCGCTGTTGCTCCTGCAAAAATATTAAGTGAGCAAACAAAAACGACCAGCATTTTACGTGATTTATTAAATGAAGATTTCAATAAGATCGTTGTTAATGATCGCAATATTTTCCAGGATGCAAAATCTTACATACAACGTATTGCTCCCGAAAAAGCAGATATAGTTTCTTTTTATCAAAATGGTTCACCCATTTTTGATTCGTTCGGAATTACAAAACAGGTCAAAGCTTCGTTTGGTAAAACGGTGAACCTCAACAGCGGTGCATACCTTATTATTGAACATACAGAAGCTTTGCATGTAATTGATGTAAACAGCGGTTATAAAAGTGTAAGCAATAACCAGGAGCAAAATGCACTGGAAACAAACCTTGAAGCCGCAGATGAAATAGCAAGGCAGTTAAGACTAAGAGATATTGGAGGAATAATTGTTGTTGATTTTATTGATATGAAACTTCCTGAGAATAAAAAGAAACTCATGGAGGCAATGGAAAAATTCATGTTGCCGGACAGGGCTAAACATGCTGTGCTGCCAATTTCGAAATTTGGATTAATGCAGATCACCCGTCAGCGGATGAAGCCCGAGATGAATATTAATACGCAGGAGGTTTGTCCAAGCTGTGCCGGAACAGGAAAAATTTCTTCAACCATCATTCTTGAAGATGAGATCGAAAAGAACTTAAACTACCTATTTACTCATCAGCATAACAATCTCACCATTGTAGTTAACCCGATCATCTATGCATACCTTACCAAAGGCTGGCTTTGGTCAAAGTTCTCAAAATGGAAAAGAAAATATAGAAAGAGGATTACTCTCCGGGCTGATACTAATTATCATCTTATCGAATTCAAATTTTACGATCGGAATGATGATGAAATAAGACTATGATAATAAAAAAAGCTACCATTATGGTAGCTTTTTTTATTAAAGTCAGGATCGTTTAATTATCCCAAAAAACTTTACCCTGTAAATTATCAGCCTTCTGACCAGGGTTATTAGGATTCAAATCAATTTCAGATTGAGGGTAGAATAAAACTCGTGGAACAGCAGTAACTGAAGTTATCGCATTCGTAGGAACAGATAAGGCAGGATAGCCTGTTCTTCTCCAGTCATTCCAAGGCTCAACTGAAACTCCAAATAGGGCAATATATTTTTCTTCAATTATTTGCTTAAGCTTTTGCGCATTAGTACCAGCTAAACTTCCATTGTCAGTTAGATAGGTTGTAATATCGGCAGCAGCTACACCAGCTTCCTGCATAGAGGCAGTGATACCAGCAGTAAACCAGGTTTGTGGATCTCCGGGTACTCCCATTAAAGCTGCTTCAGCACGGATAAAGCAATATTCAGCATAAGGGAGTATTCTTTGAGGAGCAGCTCCGCTATATACAGCAGAATTAGTTCCTGTCGCAGCGGTAGTAACTGCACCGCGTAAGAAGGTATGAATACGGCTGTAATTATTATTTGGAGCCGCTGGAGGTGCTGTTGCTGATACACCTAAATAAATACCGCTGCCTACTGGAAAATCAGAAAAATAAAAAGGACGACGCGGATCATTTTTAGCATTCATCATACCAACCATCTTTGAATCAGCAAAAAGATAATTAGGTCTGCTTACTTCAAAAGCTGAAATAGGGTTACGTTGATTAGCTACATTGTAAAAAGGATGCTGAAAATTATCAGCATTAGAACTCATAAAAGTAATACCTGCAGTATTGATTAATGCGGTCATTTGTGATACCATGAAAGCAGGATCTTTTTTACTATAATGAAGCAATAATCTTAATTGAAGCGTATTTGCCAGTTTGATCCAAAAAGGCCTTGCAGTGGTCCAACTTGCATTAGAATAAAACGTAGAATTAGTTCCAGGTGATTGAGTGCTTGTGGCAGCATTCATATCTGTAATAGCTGATGAAAGTAATGCAATTAACTTTGGATAGATAGTTGCATCATCATCATACTTAGGCTGTGTATTTTTATCTAACTGCTGTGCTTCAGAATAAGGAATATCACCCCATGTATCAACCGCTTTTGAATATTCATACGCTTTCAGAATTTTTGCCACACCAACATAGTGAGGACTACCCGCTGCAGTAGCCTGGTTTATAACCAACTCAAGATCACTTAAAGTCGAGGCCATCATACTACCCCAAAGATTATTCTGATCACTGCCTGTAACGTTATAGCGATAGTACTCATATGACTGGTTAGGTTGCGATGCTTGTCCTGACATTTGTTGCATAATTTCAGTTGTATATCGGAACAAGTCACTTCCGCCTTCAAATCCGAGATTTACTTCAGCAGAAGTAAGCAATTGTGGATAAAGGTTGGAAGAGGCAGGAAGCCTGTCGGGGTCTGTATTAATATCCATCATTTTCTTACAGGAACAAAGAATGACAATTCCCATAAAAAACAGAATTAATTTATAGTATCTTCTTTTCATTTTATTTCGATTTAAATTAATTAAAAGGTTAGTCTTAAAGAAACTCCCATTGACCTGGTTTGAGGCAATGCATTAAATTCCAATCCTTGTGCATTGCTAATGCCTAATGCATTTTGTTCCGGATCAAGATGAGGATAATCTGGTGCATTTAACCAAAGATTGCGTCCGAATACAGCAAACTCTGCACTGCCAAATGGTGTTTTATTTAAGATTGTTGAAGGGAATTGAAATGCCAGAGAAGCTTCACGAATCCTATACCAGGTGGTATTGTAAATATATCCTTCAGCTGCTGCATACTTACCACTGTTACCAAAATAATCCTGCGCAGATACATATGTTGTATTTGGTTGACCATTTGCATAGACTGCGTCAAAAATATATGGCTTTGTTGGATTTCCAGCTGCATCAAATCTCGGGAATTCAGCAGTTTCTTTTCCTACTCCATTGCGTTGAATATCGGCAACATTCCGGCTATATAGATCACCTCCTCTTTTATAGTCAAAAAGAACGGAGAGTGAGAAACTTTTATAGATAACTGTATTTGTAATGCCTAAGATATAGTCAGGGTTAGGGTTTCCAATTTTTTCAACCCCGCTCGTTATCAGAGGTAGTCCATTGGCACCAACAATTATTTTACCAGTTTTAGCGTCTTTTTGGAAAGCATTTCCATATATCTGGCCGTATTCATCTCCCACAACTAATCGAATGTTAGGAGTTGTAAAACCTCCGAGAAATATGTTAGTAACGCCTACATCAAGTTTGTCTACTTTACTCTTGAAATCTGTAAATGCTACGTCTATTTTCCATGTTACTGATTTTGATTTTATTGGGGTCCCATTTACGGCAATCTCAACTCCAATATTTGATAAATCACCTGCATTTTTAGTTATCGCAGTTATTCCTGATGACGCTGATACGGGAACTGAGAAGATCAGATCTCTTGAAGCCTGCCAATAATGTGTTGCTTCTATACCCAGGCGGCCTTTAAAGAAGGCCATTTCCAATGCGATTTCTTTGTTGGTAGTAAATTCAGGTCCGAGCTCTGAATTTCCTGCGGAATTACTTAACGCAAATCCTTGTATTCCGTTAAAGGGGAAATTGATCGTGGGTCCGAATCCATCAGCAGATCCGGCGCCACCGAAATAAGAATCAGTTGCATAAACAAAATCACCCGCCTTACCCACGGTTGCAACATTTCCTCTTAATTTAATATTATCAATCACCTTTCCTTTGATTTTCGGGAACAATTCAGTTATGTTGACTGAACCTCCTACACCACTGTACAAATAAGAATTATTTCCAACTTTAAATGTAGATGACCAGTCATTTCTCAAAGTAAGATTCAAGCTGGCAATGCTTTTATAGTTAACTGTGAAATCACCATATAATCCAAGTAATCTTGTTTTACTTGACCCGTGAGAAGGTGAAGGAGTAAAAGTGGTTGTATTGCTGAGCTGCTCAAAATCTCTGACGATAATGCCCTTGCCATCTAGTTGAGCGGAGTTCGAGTATATCTGTTGAAACTCAGTTCCAACAATTGCTACACCACTAAAGTCATTGAATTTTTTGGTTGCGGTAAAAAATCCATTGGAATTAAGGCTCCTGTAGTTATTTCTTACTTCACGAATTCCACCCACACCATTTGCGCTTGTGTTTGCACCACCACGGGCGCCTATTTGATCGTATCCATGACGAAAAGTAGAATAGACATCTGTGCCTAATTTATAATCTGCCTGCAACCATTTAGCAAGCTTGAAATTCAAACCCACATTTCCGATGAGTCGGTTGATCTCATCGTTATACCTGTTATGCTTGATCGTCCATAAAGGATGATCTTCACCAAGCGGGTAACGTTGGTTGCCAAGCGCATCTTCAAAAGCAAGTCCTTTAATGTCATAACTGCGTGGAGTGAACCAACCACGGAATAACGGATTACTTAACTGGTTGCCTTGCTGGGTTCTTGTTGATCTGTTATTTGAATAATTGGCACTGGCACTTACGGTCAAATAATTATTAACTCTTGAGCTTACATTCAAAGAAAAATTATGACGGTTGAGCACATTGTTCTCGATAACCCCTTCATTCTTCAAATAACCATAGGAAAACCGGAAAGAACTTCTATCGGAGCCACCTGAAAAAGCAATATTGGTTTGAAAATTATATCCATTTTGAAAGACATCATTAATATTACTGGGATAAGCTTTGAGGGGTGATGGTAAGTCAACGGCATTTGTAGCGGGATTGTATTGATTTACGACCTGGCCGGTGATAAGTGGCCCCCATGAAGTTTGCGCTACGCCTGAAAAGATTCCATTATTTCCCTCTGCATATTCATTTTGCAAGTCGGGAACCCGATTTACATTTTCAATGGAGTAGTTAGTTGAAAATTGTATAGAATTTTTTTGTCCTGCTTTACCCTTTTTTGTTGTAATTAGAATAACACCATTGGAAGCTCTGGAACCATAAAGAACCGCAGCTGAAGGTCCTTTTAAAACGCTTAAGCTTTCTATATCCTCCTGGTTTAAGTCAATCACCCTGTTTGATACTGACGGACCATTTTGTAAAGGGCTTCCACCTCCACTATTATCAATTGGAACTCCATCTACAACATATAATGGCTGGTTTGATCCGGTAAAAGTAGTGTAACCGCGGATCAGAATGCCTGAGCCTGTGAAAGAGCCGCCACTACCACTTACTCTTACACCTGGAACTTTTGCAGCCAGTGCATTGGAAAGATTAGTAGTATGGCCTTGTGTAAGCTCGGCATTGTTTAACTGCGACACGCCATAACCTAGTGTCTTTTTGTCTTTTTTAATACCAAAAGCTGTTACGACAACTTCCGACATTACTTTGTCCTGGGGGCTTAATACAATATCAAGCACATTGCTGCTGCCAATTGGTTTTTCAACAGCACTCATATCAACAGTAGATATAAGTAATGCCTTTGCACCAGCAGGAACATTTAGCGAATAAGTACCGTCATCTTTGGTAACCGTGCCTACAGTCGTTCCTTTCACAATTACTGAAGCATTGGCAAGAGGGTTGCCCTTATCATCAGTTACCTTACCGGTAATAGTTTTTTGGGCCATCAAATTACCCATATAGAGTAATATGGCCATTACAAGAAGCAATAGTTTTCTCATGTTTGTTTAATTTTGGAAGAAATAAGTGGTCAAATATAAAGATATCTGCCTTTGAGCAGTACCTATAGACAAAAAAAACCGCCCATCCTGCTGCACAGCCTCTAAAAACAATAGCAATTATTTTATTTTTTGTTGTAAATCAAGAGAATTTATCATATTATGAATAATAAGAAGCGTTAAAATGTTGCCTTGGATAAGAACTATAATATTCCAGAATCCTGCTGATTAATTCGGAGTCTAATAATGTATTTAACCTATTTTTTCGCTCCACCAGGTTAAAATGATAAAGAGTTGTAATAATCGATTAATTTTTTAATTGAGTCCATTGATTTAAAGTTCAATTTTCTATCTGCTACATATGCTTCCAGTTCTTTCCTTTTGTCTGCAAGCAGGTTCAGTAAATATTCTTTATCTTTTTTCACCCGTTTCATTTCGTATTTCACATAGAGGTAATGATCCTCATACATATCAAATTGACTGCTTATTTCTCCTGACATTTCATTTTTAGTTTTGTTTATTTTCTTAATGGAAGATTTAAGCAACATGACTTTTCCATCTGAAAGGACCTGGTAGAAATTATTCTTGTTTAACTTGTCGATCTCAGGATATCCTGTTGAAATTTATACTCACAGGGCAACGATTGAACCGTGTCATAAAAAATGATCTCAACAATATTTCCAGGGAGAACCATTTTCACAGTATCTCCATTTTTTTTGATCTGAATTATTTGATCGTCCCAGTTTACACGAGCAGCACCAGGTTTGTCTTGCGATAATGCCGACAAATTCAGACAAACAAAACCACAGAATAAAAAGAATGATCTCATTATCTTAAAAATAAAGAGACCCCTTTTTCAAAGGGGTCTCTTGCAAAACTAAATTATTGTTTAGGATTTTTTGTTGGTACACTTCCTGCAGCGGCAGGATTATATGCAAGCTCATTATCTGGCACATCCCAATAATCAAGATAATTATAATCAATTGTTGCATTTGTATTCAATGCACCAGAATTATCTACGAGGTTACAACCAAGTCTGCCACCGCCTGCACTAATTGGATCAATAACTTTCCATCTCCGTGCATCATAAAATACAAGCCCACGGAAAACTAAACCACTTCTTCTTTCTTTTCTTAATTCCTCCAATGCGGCGGCCTGAGTAACAACTACTCCTGCTACAGCAGTTAAGCCGGCGCCTTGCGCAGTTCTTACCGCATCAATAAGCCCCATAGCTGTATTAATTGAGCCGGCACTGAAGTTTCCTGCGTACATGGTTGCTTCAGCTAACATTAGTTGATTTTCTTCCCATGTTCCTGCTAAATAATATTCAGAAGCACCTGGTACAGTATTATTCGTATAAACAATTACGCCTGCCAAACCAAAGCCACCGCTCTTTAATCCAAATCTTGTGTGAAATGCATTTCCTCTATCACTGTTATATCTATAAGGAGCAGATTGAAGAAAATTATTTGCTTTTCTTTGATCGCCGGTTTTATAATCCTGCATTAGCCTTTCGCTTATTTTATAAGTTCCGGCACTGGCAGGAGTAGCAGCTGAGCTTGCAGATTTTGCAGGCACTGTACCGCCATCGGTTGAAATAAAATCTCCCGTTGTATTCGAACGGGCAGTAAATACATAATCACCAGATTGAATTCCATTGGTTGTTAATGTTACAATAGCATTCCAATCGGCCGCTGTCATGGCGGCAACTGTTTTATTCACTAAAATATTTCTTGCTTTCATTGTATTAATGTTCCTTACCCACATGGCAGGAGTCGGGGGCAATCCTTTTCCCACCTGGTGAAAATCAGGGATCATTTTAGCAAGAGTGGCTGTGTATGTGGAATTTAGTGCCTGGGTATTAAGAATAGCTAAGGCTTTATCATAATTTGAATTACTTTCTGCAATGATAGCGGCACTTGTTACATAATTACCATGTGGATCTGGATCAACAAGGTTTGACTCATTTCTGATAAGGCCTGCATAATACATACTGCCAATCCTTCCGTATGCATAGCCTTTCCACCAATAAGCCCATGCCTTAATCACATTCTTTTTCGTAGCTGCAGCTGTTGCATCACCTGTGAAAGCAACTATATCAGCGTTTTCAAGTAGTACGTTGCAGGCATTATTCAATGAATACATCCAATGCCATTCATAATACATTGGGTTGGCGCCAGCGCTTGCATTTTTGTTATTAGCTCTTAAAACAAGTGTACTTCTGTTTGGCGTGCCAGGATTCAATACAACTGTGCCATTATCAAGAGTAACTTTATCCGGACAACCCACCTGGTTTGCATACACGTTTGCTGCTTCAATTCCTACTTCATCACCAAGCAAGCCATGAAAACCATTTACAAAAGCAAGGAATGATTCGCCGACAACACCATCGCCATATTTTGTTGATCTAAATCCGTTTTGATATACACCACCCAGGCCATATAGGATTATACCGTTTTCTGTTTTTAATGTTTCCGGGTTTGGCTCATTGGGATTTTTTATATCTAATTGTTTTTTACAGGAAACAGCCAATAAGCTGATCGCTGTAAAAAGTATGTATGTTTTTTTTATCGCTTTCATAATAATTTTTTTAGATGGTTAGAATCCTACGTTAACTCCGACTGTCAGGTATCTTAAATTAGGCATTGTGTTATGATCTGTACCCCTGTCCCATGCCGAAGCGCTATTTCCAGTAACTGCCCCTGAACTGATCTCGGGATCAAATCCTGTATAGTTCGTACTTGTTATTAGGTTTCGTCCGCTTAATACCAATTGTAGTTTTCTTATTCCTTTTATTGTTTTAAACCTTGCGATATCGAAACCTACCGAAAGATTTCTTAAACGAAGGAATGTGGCATCTTCATAGAAATAGTCTTTAGTACCATTATTAGCACCTGCCTGGTAAACACCACGATAAAAAGCAGTCCATGCACCTGTTTGTCCATTTATTGTGATAGGTTTTTCATAATCTGCATGTATACCATCACGATACATCCATGATTTTGTCTGATTATATAAATGGCTTTTGTAAATCCAGTCCCATTGCATACTAATGGTTAAAAATCCTTTGAATGTGAAATCATTCAAAAATGCCATATTGAATTTAGGATTAGGATCTCCAAAATCATATGGAGTTGGATCAGCAATAGGTTGTTTTGTTGTTTTATTTACAACATAACCATTACTTGCCACTTCATATTGACTTTGATTAGCTACGGGAATAACAGGAACTCCTTTACCATTAACCTGATCAACAGAGCGAAGCATTTTATAACCAAATAACTGACCTATCTTTAGTCCTGGCCGTAAAATATAATTTGTACTTCCCGCACTTGATAATAAAATAACGTCAGAGCCTATAACTTTTGTGATCTCTGAAGTTTGCTTTCCAAAGTTCACAGTAAGATTCCAGTTCATTTTTTTATTGCTAAATACAGGAGTGCTCAATTGAGCCTGTATACCATGTGATGCAAGTGTAAACGCATTTTGTTTGTATCCACCCACACCTAAGCTTGGAGCAACATCCACATTGTAAATAGCGTTATCTGTTGTTCTATCCCAATATGTAAAGGATAAATTCAGGTTGCTAAGCCAATTTCTTGAACCTAACCTAAGAGACAGGTCAGTTCCTATCTCTAATTCTTTAGATACTTCAACG
>JGI24806J26614_1000031_pt1 | contig 21446 bp, 16 predicted proteins | sample Kansoi200umMDA_FD_26614 | JGI IMG/M metagenome (IMG submission 26614)
GTTCAGGCGCCTGGGCAAGCGGTCCGCAAGCAACCATTACTTTCAATAAAGTGTATGCAAATACCCCAATTGTGATAATTACGCCAGCCAATTCAGCAGCGCTGCCGAGATCCGTTTTAATGCTGGTGCAATTAACTCTACTGATTATTTAATCGTAAAGAATGCACTTGATCGCGCAAAAGAAAATCTTGCGCAAGCGAAATATGAATTTATTATTCGGAATAAAGTTTTGGATTATTATCAGGGAAAACCGATTGCTGACTAGAAGTTACTTAGTTAATTGGTTGATTGGGTTAAGAAATTTTGTATTCCCCGATCAACCAATCAACCAATTAACCAATCAACTAATTATTCACCGTCTCTATCACGTGATAGTTGAACCGCATCATATTGCCATTTGTTGCAGCTGCTCCAAAACTGATGGTGAAAGAGGTTATGTTTGTTGTGACATGGGGGCGTTGTTGCTCAACTCCGGCAGCCGCTGCTGAATTGGCTGGCGTAATTATCACAATTGGGGTATTTGCATACACTTTATTGAAAGTAATGGTTGCTTGCGGACCGCTTGCCCAGGCGCCTGAACCGAGATCAAGATCAATGATACCTGCGATATCTGTTGCATCATTCAAAGTAGCTATTGCACCTGTTCCCATATTGGAGTTTGTAGAAATAGTTGGTTTTGTTGTTTGTCCTGTTTGCAAGTGTCCATCAATTATGGATAGTTTTGCATTTGGAACAGTCGTATATGTTCCGATCTGAACACTGCCATCATAATTTATAACAACCGGATCATTTGTTCCAGTACCGGCATATTCAAAAGCCCTTCGTGTTCCTGAGGTAAGGGCGATATCGCCGATGAATATTCCTCTGTAATTGGTGATATTGGTCGTCATACTTATTGGGGCAACATAATGTCCATAGCAGTGCGTTATTCCTGCCCCTGAACCTGTTTGGAAAAGGGATTTTGTTCCATACGCCTCGGTGAAAATGGAATTGGAAATGGCGGTTATTTTATTGTCGAGTGCAGAAACAATAGCAATCGTAGATCCCGAGAAATGTTGAATTGAGTTACTTATTCCATACATTCTATCTACGGATGCATTCGGGTTATGTGTAGATACAACGTTTTTTTGTGCGCCGAATTGAATGATTGAAGTCACGCCGCTGCCATCTAAACTTGCATTCGATGAGGTTCCAAACATTTCATTAAACGCCCCCGAACCAGGAGGTACCGTTTCGGCTAAGAAGTATCCTCCATAATAAGTTCCATCAAGACTCCCTGTTGAATAACGTCCAACAGTACTCATGGTACCTGCCACCATTCCAAACCTACCGGAGCCTGTTGTTCCAATCCTTACATTGTTTCCTGCGAAGGCATTTGCTGCCCCGGAAAAGAATATTTCTGTGTGCATTCCGGTAACAAAGTTGTGGGTAAAACCGGCGTTGAAAATTGGGCTATTGAAGATTGAATAAAGATCTTGTCCATTTGCTGTTGCATTTATATTGCCACTTAGACCTAATGTCGCTGCCTGGGAGCCTGTTGAAAGTCCTCCCATTCTTATCCGCATGTTACCGGGAAGGTAGTAGTTGATACCAATATCGACCGTGCCGTTTGAATAGATTCGAATCTGTTCGGAACCATCCGTTCTAATTGAAAGGTCTGTTGCATCGCTTGTGCCAATGAATTGGTCCGCAGGGTTTGTAGCCGCGTTGCCTGAAAGTGACCAGGTCTCCAAAGAATTTGATATTCTGATCCACTTTATGCCGTCGCTATAATAATAACCCGGCCGCACATCCGATACGTTAGCCGTATTGTAAATGACCATTCCGGCGCTGAATGCAGATAAAGGAGCAGGACTGCTTGATCCTGCAAGCGCAAGTCGCGGCAATAAAAGTCCTTTCGAACTACCTGCCAACTCAAGGACCGCATTAATATCCGGATCGCCCGGCGCGCCGATTTTTACCTGAGCATTGGCGTTAAGCAAGATTGAATTAACTACAAGAAGGGAAATCAGAAATTTCATAAAAACCAGGTTTTGGTCTTAAGAAAGGTATAACTATAGGGAATGGAATTCTATACCCCAATCATGCGATGCATTATTATTTATCGATTTCCCAATTCAGCGGTAAAGTAGCAACAAGCATTGTTAGCTATAGGCAGGTATTTCAATTGAATTAATACTTATGGAATTGCAGTTTAAGGATTGCCGCTGAAGGCAAAACGCGTTTCTTATGCAATGGTTAATTAATTATTCGGCGTCTCAATTACGTAATAATTAAATTGCATTGCAGCCGGGATCCCTGCTGGGATGGTGAAATTAATCATGAAGGACCCATTTGTCGCGGTAACATAAGGACGCTGGTTCACCACTGCTGAAGAAGCAGCGGAGTTTGTTGGCGTAATAATCACAATTGGGGGATTTGAATAAGGTTTAACGAAGTGAACTTCTACAATTTGTCCACTACCCCAGTTGGACGTGCCGAGACCTATCAAGATAATTCCTGCGACATCAGTTGCATCACTCATACTAACTGTTCCACCTGTACCGATGGACGATCCTGCGGTCGCGAACGGCTTAGAAGTTTGTCCACTCAGAATATGACCATTATAAACGGCTAGTTTAGCATTAGCGACCGAACTTGAAGTACCAATCAAAACACTACCATCATAATTAATGATAACAGGACCGTTCGTGATGTTTGCATATTCAAATGGTCTTCTTGCCCCGGAACCTGGTAGAAAATTGGCTATGTAAATTCCTCTGTAATCGGTGACGTTCGAACCCGCGTCAACGTCATTAATATAAAGACCAAAAGCGCTACCGATAGAACTACCAGTACCAGAAGTTCCAATACGTGTATAATTTCCGTAGGCAAACCCGACAGTACCACCAGAGCCTGCAGTTATCTGATTGAATAAACCGTAGACTGCAGAAAGGGTAGAGTTGGTCTGATGACTAATAGTATTCTTTACGCCAAATACATTGCCTACCGCCGCATTGGGGTTAAGCGTGCTAATAATATTATTGAGCCCGCCTACATTATTTACTGAGATTGTTGAATTGCCAAGAACCGCCGCATTGCTGAAAATTCCAAAACCTTCATTTACAGCACCTGTGCCACTGCTAAAAAACGAGCGGAAATTGCCGCCATAATAATTCCCATCACTTGTACCGGAAGAGGATCTGTTAGCCACTCCATAGACACCAGAAACCACACCTGGGTATGAATTAGCTCCAGTTGTTCGTACTAAATTATAGTTTGCACCCAAAGAATTTTGGGCTCCGCCATTATAATCAAATTGAGTTGCTGAGCCGAAAACCTGGGCAGGCAGGAAACTCGTTCCGAAGCGCGGATTATTGCGAAAAGAATACAAAGTTTGATTATCTGCTGTTGCATTGATGGTCGGATCTAGCCCTATTGCTGCAGAGCTGTCTCCGGTTATTGTACCGCCAATTTTTAATTGAACTCTATTGGGTAGAGAGCTGGCTCCGATCTCTATCCATCCCGCTCCAGCAATCCTTATTCGGTCAAGATTAGCGGTCCTGATTTTGAAATCCATAGAGTCACTTGTACCAATAAAGTCTGATGCAGGGTTCGTTCCCGAATTTCCATTCAAAGACCAGGTTTCGCCGGCATTTGTAATGCGAAGCCACTTAACTCCATCATTATAATAATAACCGGGTTTGATATCACCTGCGGTTGATGTGTTATACACAACCATTCCTGCTGTATGTGCTGACAAAGGAGACGGGTCTGTTGTACCGGCAAGGGATACCCGAGGCAATAACAAACCCTTTGGGCCGGTCAATTCAAGAACAGCATTGAGATCCGGATCACCTGGAGCGCCAATTTTTACCTGAGCACGAAGAAAGTTGAACGCACAAATACATATCAAAAGGAGAGGAATCTTTCTCATACACGACAGCTATTTTCGTTCGACATGCAATTGCTATCATCGGCTCTTACTAAAATAAACTATGATAAAAGGCATAACAATAGCATGACCGTTCTATCAAGGAAAACCGGTGGTGGAATAAGCTTTGAACGGTATTGCTCGCGGCTCCCGTTCCATAAGTATTTCCGTTCTGCATACAATCACTAATTTTGATTCACTCGGAAAGGTGCCAGAGCGGCCGAATGGGGCGGTCTCGAAAACCGTTATCTGCGCAAGTGGATCGAGGGTTCGAATCCCTCCCTTTCCGCTAAATCAAATCGAAACAGAAGAACAGGCCAACTCTGTCCGCTAGGTGGGGGATAATGAAATTCAACAGTAGAACAAGGAACAAGGAATTTCCAACTTCATCGGACGGGTCCGACGTAAATTGAGTATTGCTTGTTGCTTCTTCTACTTTTGACAGACCCGTCCGATGGAAATTGGTTATTCCTTGTTCCTTGTTGTTCTGTTGTATCGGAGTTCCTTGTTCTACTGTTGATATCAGCTGGCACAATAATTTTGAAAACTCTCTAATGGATTCTCTCACCCATATCGTCATCGGCGCCGTTGTGGGAGATGCCATTGTTGACAAAGAATTCGGAAAACGCGCTATGTTTCTTGGTGCAATTGCGCAGAGTGCTCCTGATATTGATTTTCTCGCTTCATTCTGGATGGACCCGATCAATAACCTGCTTGCGCATCGTGGCTTCACTCATTCGATACTCTTTTGTTTAATGGCAACGCCTTTTCTTGCTTTAATAGCAGAGCGCGTACACAGACCGCATAACATTTCATTCTGGAAATGGTGCGAATTCTTCGGCATTCTTATCTTCCTGCATATATTTCTCGATGCATTCAATAATTATGGTATCGGTTGGTTTGAGCCTTTCAGTCATTATAGAGTATCCTTCAATACCGTTTTTGTGGCTGATCCTTTATTCTCTATTTGGCCAACGATTTCTTTTGTGGCCATTCTTATTCTTCCGAGAAAAAGCCACCGCCGAAAATTCTGGATCATTATAGGGATGGGACTGACTACTGTTTATCTGCTTTATTGCACATCAAATAAGTTTAAGCTTAAGTATGACGTGTATAAAAGTCTTAAGGAACAAAATATTCCGCATCATCGTTATTTCACCACACCAACTGCATTCAATAATTTTCTTTGGTATATAGTGGTTGATGACAAAAAAGGTTTTTATATCGGCTATCGATCGGTGTTCGATTCACAATCCAAGATCGACTACACTTATTTTCCAAAGAATGATCACTTACTGGATCGCATTGACGAAGATGAAAACCTCCAAAAGCTAATTCGCTTTTCAAAAGGATACTACACCGTAGAAAAATGGAAGGATACACTAGTATTTAATGATCTTCGATTTGGGCAGGTTGCAGGTTGGCATGATCCAAAGAATCCATTCGCTTTCCATTTCTTTTTAAATCGTCCTGAAGCGAATGATATGGTTGTTCAGCGCGGCAGATTCGCCCAATGGAACAAGGAAACGATTCAATCACTTATTAAAAGAATAAAAGGCAATTAAACTTTTCCCGATGATGGGGTAACGATATAAAGTATCAATCGTATGATGCGATAAGAGGACCAGCGAACGATTTTTTTAATGACATTAGTGGTACGATGGTATTCCTTAGCAGTGATTTGTACGCAATCATGTTCCATAATACGCACCAATTCGTCTTTTACCTGCTGTGCGAAGTTCGGATTGCTGATATCAAGATTTAATTCAATACTCGCGTAAGCACTCAGATCATTCAAATTGTAGGATCCGATGGTCACCAGGTCAGAGTCACAAACTGCAAGCTTACCGTGCAAGACGTTTTTCTGGTATTCAAAAATTTGAATTTTGTTCCTAAGCAGCCATGCATACATGAAGCGCTCTGCATTTTTTGATAATATGACGTCTGACCGGCCCGTAGTAATAACCTTGATCTTGATCCCTCTTCTTGTTGCTGATCTTATATGGCGTTTGATCTGATTACCGGGAAGAAAATAGCTGCAAAGAATGATGATTTCCTCTTTGGCATTTTGGAAGATCTGTATATAGCTTGTAGAAATCTGGTTTCTCCGCCTCACCCAATCGTTTCTCCTCACCCGGATTTTTGAATTCTCTTCCTCGCTAATATCCTTTGGTGTATGTTCTGTATCGCAAGATGGATATTTGGTGGGCTGTAAATATCCCTGCCATGTTTTTACGCAGATGAGGCAAAGTTGATACACAATAGGACCTTCGACCACTACACCGTAATCGAGCCAGGCTGGCTGACCCGGAAGATCGTTGTAACGGTCACCTATATTAATACCACCGACCATGCCTATGCGCGAATCAACAGCGAGTATCTTGTGATGCAGGCGTCGACCCAGGTAGAATTCCTTGCTTCGGAACATTGGCTCAAAGAATCTGAAGTAGATTCCTGCAGACTCAATTTCCTGCACCATCGCCTTTCCCATCCCTTGTGACGCATATCCATCAACCAATAAATAGACCTTGACTCCACGTTTTACGGCGTTCTTCAAGCCTTCAACGATCTGCGCCCCCGTACTGTCATTTTCCAGGATATAAATTTGAAGATGGATTACATTTTTTGCTCCATTGATCAATTGAAGCATCGAACTAAAATAGTCCTTGCCGCCGCGTATAAGGGTTACGCAGTTGCCGGTAAGATAATTGCGCTCAACAGTGTGTCTCCTCCTTGCCATCAATTCTGAAGGAAATTTACCCAATTTTCAGGCCACCAGGGTTCGGAACCAACTTTAAAGGTTTTCTTAGGGTTCCGAACCTTAATCATTCATAACTTGGGCAAATTTCCTGATTGAGACATCTTAAAGCCCTAAATAAATATTTCTGGAAATACCGTTGGCGATTCCTGCTCGGCATTGTTTTCATTGTACTGTCCAACTATTTTCGAATACTTGCACCACAACTGACCGGTTTTGTAGTCGACGAAGTACAGCTTGCATTGCTTCAACAAAAAGATCCGGCTGGATTCGAAAAGAAGACAACTGAGATTAACAAAAAACAGGAACGTTATGATGTACTGGTGAAAGGCGTTACCGAAACGATTGAAACTAGTGAATCAGGTCTTGGATTAAGAATTTTATACTGCGGAATAACATTACTCGTTCTGGCACTATTGGGTGGTTTCTTTATGTTTCTTATGCGACAAACGATCATCGTAATGAGTCGCCATATTGAATATGACCAAAAAAATGAAGTTTTTCGGCATTACCTGAAGCTGGACAGCAATTTTTACAAAACACATAGTACGGGCGACCTGATGAATCGCATTGCCGAAGATGTTAGTCGCGTAAGAATGTATACCGGTCCTGCACTGATGTATTTCATTAACCTCGCAGCCACCATTGGTTTTGCCATGTATTTCATGTTTGCAACACAACCACGGCTTACATTATATGTTCTTGCACCTTTGCCGCTGCTGGCAATTACTATCTACTATGTAAATAATATCATCGACAAAAAGAGTGAACGTATTCAGGCCCTGTTATCGGATTTGACTACAAATGCCCAGGAATCGTATAGCGGTATACGTGTTATAAAATCCTTTGTGCAGGAAAAAGCAATGTTTGGTTTTTTCGACCGTAACAGTGAAGAATACAAAAAGAACGCAATTGGATTGGCAAAAGTCGAAGCCATCTATTTTCCTTCAATGGGCTTATTGATAGGGTTAAGTACCTTACTAACGATCATGATTGGGGGAATTGAATATGTGAGAGGAACCAGCGATGTCACACTCGGCACGATTGCAGAATTTGTGATGTATATAAACATGCTAACCTTTCCTGTCAGCGCCATTGGGTGGACGGCCAGCATGATCCAGCGGGCTGCCGCCTCACAGAAACGGTTGAACGATTTTCTGCTGACTGAGCCGGTAATCGTTAACCCAATCGACCCCTCAATACAGGTTCTCGAGGGAAAAATTGAGTTTGAGAATGTAAATTTCGTGTATCCCAATACGGGAATTAAAGCACTTGAAGACTTCAATCTCCGAATAGAAAAAGGGCAGAAAATCGCAATCATTGGACATACCGGCAGCGGAAAAACGACCATTGCTCAATTACTTCTCAGGATGTATGATCCAAATTCAGGAAGAATCACCGTCGACAACACCGATATCCGGGATATGGATCTCCAGGCTTATCGAAGCCAGATCAGTTATGTGCCGCAAGATATATTTCTCTTCAGTGATACGGTGAATAATAATATTCGTTTTGGAGTTGATCATGCAAGTAAGGATAAAGTCGTCGACGCAGCGAAATTCTCCAGCGTAGAAGGGGAAATCAGGGGGTTCAGTTCCCAATATGAGACGATGATTGGCGAAAGAGGAGTGACACTAAGCGGTGGTCAAAAACAACGGATTTCAATTGCTCGTGCACTGATAAAAGACTCGAGAATTATTGTTTTTGACGACTGCTTAAGCGCAGTTGACGCGAAAACTGAGAAAGAAATACTGCAAAATTTGCAGTTATTCCTGACTGACAGGACAGCCATCATCATCACGCATCGTATTTTTACGCTGTTTGATTTTGACAAGATCGTTGTGCTTGAAGACGGAAGGATTGTAGAGGTCGGCAAACACCAGGACTTGCTTGCGATCAACGGTTATTATACTTTTCTCTACCAGCAGCAGGCAAAGGAGCGCGAAACACATTAATTCCCCTCGTACCAATTGTGTTTTTCAGGTCGTTAAGCGACATAAAAAGACTCTATTAATTTTGCTGGTTCCAAAACAATATTATATTTGTGCGTATATTTTTCTCCCCATTAATCAACGGTAAAACCAAAACAAGTGGCGTACGACAACAATGACAAAAAAATGGAAAGCGTTTATAGCAAACGCATCCGAGCTGGGAAAAGACGAACATACTTCTTTGATGTAAGAGCAACGCGTGGAAATGATTATTACATCACGATCACTGAAAGCCGTAAGAAATTCAATGAAAATGGTTATGACAGACACAAAATCTTTCTTTACAAAGAAGATTTCAACAAGTTTCTCAAAGCGCTAACCGAAGCTGTTGACTATGTCAAAACTGAATTGATGCCGGACTTTGATTTTGATGCCTACAATCACGACCAGCCTGCAGAAACAGAACATCACGATGCTCCTGCGGAAATTGAAACTCCCAGCAGCAATGGCACTCCAAGCAACCCGGCGGACGAAGTAGATAAATGGTAAAGCTCTGACCTAAACTTATTCCATTAAGCTCCTATCATAGGAGCTTTTTTATTTTCTATACTTCCCCATTTTTTGTCGTTGCAAGTTTCTTTTTGGTATTTAAGTATTTCCTAACTTTATTGATCGCCCAATTAATTCTAATTAATTCAAAACTAAAACTATGAGAATGCGGTTGATTGTATCAATTTCCGCCATTGTTATTCTTTTGACCTCTGCTTTAATCTTACTTTCCGACAAAACTTATCGTGAATCATCAGTTGCAGGCATTTCAGATGAACCAATACAACGCGGCGCTGAAGTGAATGAGCAGGAAGAGTTGAGGGAGCGAATGGAACAGGAAGTTGAAATGACGAAGGACCTTACGTTAGGCTATGTTCCAAAGGAAAGATTGCTGATAGCCGAACAACAGGCCCAGGAGATTATGCTTTCGATGAAAAACTCGCCAATGGCATTAATGACCTGGACCGAAAGAGGTCCTAATAACATGGGAGGAAGAAGCCGGGCCATTCTTGTTGACCGCAATGATGCGACAAATAACACTGTATTGGTTGGCAGTGTTAGCGGTGGAATGTGGAGAACAACGAATTTCAAAGCGGCTACACCGACCTGGACCAGGATTAGCACCGTATCAGCAAATCTTGCAATTACCTGCATTGCGCAGGACCCTTCAAGCTTCAATACTATGTATGCCGGAACGGGTGAGGGTTATTTCAATATTGACGCAGTGCGCGGATTGGGAATTTACAAGAGTATCGATGGAGGGCTAACCTGGGCTCTCATTGCTTCCACAACAACCGGAGGCACCAATGTTGGAGATTTCACCTTTGTGCAGGATATAGTAGTCTATTCTAACGGTAACGTATACGCGTCTGGGATTAGTTCAGTATTTTGTAACAATGGGGGTGTTCTCAAGTCCACAAACGGCGGTACAACCTGGACAAGAGTTATCGGCCTGTTGACAGGAGGCATGTGTTCGGGTGCGGCAGACTTTAGGGGATATGACCTGGAGATTTCAGCAAGCGGAGACATCTATGCAACCACACAGGATGTTTCGACAGCCGATACTTCAATTGGACGTGTCTGGCGCTCAGATGCAGGAGTAAATGTTGGAAACGTTGGAACATGGACCGATATCACACCGCATCCTAACGCCGGGGAGTTCTGGCAACGTATTGAGTTAGCCTGCGCGCCAAGCAACAACAATAGAGTATATGCATTGATCCAGGGCACAACGAATGCAATCGATACGATACTCCGGTCTGACGATCGCGGCGTTAACTGGACCAACATCAACAATACTGCTACCCTTTGGTGTGATCAGGGTAGTTCTACCAGCACAGATTTTTCGCGTAATCAGGCCTGGTATGATCTTATTCTTGCGGTTAAACCCGATAACCAGGATGTTGTTTTCGCTGGTGGCGTCGACTTGATGACTTCAGCAAATGCAGGAGGAGTGTGGACACAAGCAACACAGTGGGCAAGTGGGTGCGGATTTATTCCTAATATTCATGCAGACAACCATAATATTGTTTATTTGCCTGGAGCACCAAACGAGTTTATTGCATTAAATGATGGAGGTATTTATTATACTACAAATAATGGTACAAGCTTTACAAACAAAAGTGCTGGATACAATTCAATTCAATACTATGCCGGCGCTCTTCATCCCACAGCAGGATCTAACTATATGTTGGGAGGTTCTCAGGACAACGGTTCACACGCGCTGAACGCAGCAGGTTTAACTTCCGGCACAACGGTTACTGGAGGTGATGGAGGATTCTGCTTCATCGATCAGGACGATCCGACTTTCCAAATCACGAGTTTTACAGGAAGTCAGTATTCTATTTCAAGAAACTCAGGCGCTTCATTCGGTGTGGGTGCTTTCTTTGCAGGTGGAAGATTTATTAATCCAACCGAGTATGATAACACGGCAAATCTTATTTATTGCGCTGGAGTTGGAAGAAACTTCAGAAGAATAGAAAATATTACAAGCGGACCAATTCAGGCTTTTAGTACACCGACATCTTCTAATACTTCGGTAATGATATCAGCGCTCAAAGTTGATCCAAACACCGCCAACAGAGTTTGGTTGGCCTATCAGGGAAGCGGCCAGACTCCTATGATTTATCGATTAGATAACGCTCATACAGCAATGACTGGCCCCCCTCCCGACACGGTCCGTGTATCTGCTCCTGCAATTCCAAATGGGGCATTCATAAGTAGTATTGACGTTGAAACCGGCAATGCGAGTCACCTGATGCTAACGGTATCGAATTACGGCGTCAATAGCGTATGGGAGTCTATTGATATGGGAGCATCATGGCAATCTATTGAAGGTAATCTGCCCGACATGCCCGTGAGATGGGGAGTATTTGTTCCAGCAGGATTCAATCCTGGAAGTGCGCCAAATGCCATTGGCGGTGTCGTGCTTGCGACCGAATTAGGTGTTTGGTCAACGCAAACGTTGAATGGTGGTTCAACTGTATGGATCCAAAACAGTACAGGTCTTGGCAACGTAAGAACCGACATGTTAAAGATCAGAGCATCTGATAAGACCATTCTTGCAGCTACTCACGGACGAGGAATGTTTACAGCAGCCCTGTTCTCTTTGCCTGTAACATTTGTAAGCTTTGATGGTCAGACGGAAAAACTTCAAAACAGACTTTGCTGGGATGTTGAAAACGAGCAAAACAACAAAGGTTTCGAGATACAAAGGAAGCAACCCGGAGAAACAGAGTTCAGAAAAATTGGTTTTGTGGCCGGTAAAGAGAATTCGGTTGCGAGGACCCGTTATACTTTTGCCGATAAGGACGTTGATCTGGGCAAAACTCACGCCATCTACAGGCTGAAACAAATTGACTACGACAATCACGCTTCCTATTCGAAAATGGTTACGTTGAATCGACAAATTTCATCGAAATTCATTGAATACGTTTCTGTGGAAGGTAGTCAAATGTTTATACGGGTGAATAACCAAAGACCCGGTAATATGCGTCTTCTCTTGATTGATCAATCAGGTAGAACGGTCATTAAGCGAGAGGTATCCATTCAAACCCAATTCGTGGATCTGAGTGGAGTTAGTTCAGGTATTTATACCGTGCAACTGAATGATGGCAAACAATCCTTCACCGGAAGAATTGTTAAGCAGAAATAATATTCGATAACAATAAAGAACCCCATCTTCATTAAGTTGAAGATGGTGTTCTTTTTATTTGGTTAAAAATCAAACCGTGTCTCCGTGTCTTCGTGGTTATTTTGACGCGAGTTCAGAAAGTTTCATACTCTTCGCGATTCCTTTCAAAAAACTCTCATCATTATTTCCCTCACTATCCAATTCAATAAAAAAGCGATCTGCGACAATTACCACCAAATGGGAGCGGGGGTCCTTTTTGTAGATGGTCTCGTAGCCTACAACATCCTTCATTCCCATATCAACAGCGCTTTCTTTTTTGGTATCGTTTTCTGAAGAATAACCCATACTATATAACATCGTTACTCCAGCATATGCACCTTGCGCCCCATTGTAGTCGGTGATTGTAACTTCAACTTCCTTCTCACCATCTTTATAACGTTGTTTCGCTTGCGACCAGCTGCCCATTCCTGGCATATTTGTTTGCTCACCCGATGGTTCTCCGTCTTTGGTATAACCACTTATTTCCGGGAGATAAGCCTGCAGGTCTTTATATTGGATTGCTATGGTGTCGCCTTTCTGCTTTCGTTCTTCCCAGCGGTCTTTTGATTTTTCAACAGCAGTTGCAGCTTTTTCGGTGGCTTCTTTTAGTTCGCCCAGGGTATCAATCTTATTATTCTTGCTTTTGCAGCAAACTAATGCCAAAACGCTTAACAGCGCGATGATTCTTTTCATGTGTTGGTTATTGTTGGTTAAAATGAATAATTAAATCTTGATGAATTCTACACGACGGTTATTTGCTTTTCCTTCGGGTGTGTCGTTTTTGTCAACAGGTTCGGATTCGCCCTTGCCATCCACTTCGATACGAGATGCATCTATTCCGAATTCTTTTTGAAGTGTGGCCCTTACTGATTCGGCTCTTCTCTTGGAAAGGTCCATATTTTTTTTGTCATCGCCATCAGCATCCGTATGACCAATCACCCAGACTTTTACATCCGGATTTTCTTTTAGTACATTGGCAATATCCTTTAATGTACCGTAAGATTCTGGTTTTATCGTCGCGCTATTGACATCAAACAGTATTCCTCTCGTAACAAACCTTCCTTCTTCAATCAATTTGTTCCTTGTATCTGCTGCACCAACCGCCATTCGGAAATTGTTGAGCACATAATAGTCCTGGCCCTGATGGAAATTGCCCGTTGCAATGACCAGGGCGTTGTATGTAGCCGTTGCGCTAAATAATCTCGGAATATCCCAGACCTTTTCCTGGTTGATATAAACTCTTACTCTTTGCTTTTGTCTCCAAATAGAAACATGCGCAAAATTATTCTTTATTGCATTCCAGTTGTTAACCTGAACTTCATTATTAATGGTGAAATTTCCATCTGTGGTAGCCATGATTTTCGTGGTGGAGCGTTGATTGCCTGCATCGATAGGATGCAAGGCGAGACGAACTGAATGCTGCCCCTGCCAGCGTGGAAACCAATCATAATTTACAAAATCTTCTGGTTTCAGGAGATTAGTGATGGTAAGATAAATTTCGCTTGAATAATAACTAAAATCATTGTTGACGGCAATATCAAATTCAAGTGTGAAGTTTTCCGGGAAACTTGTTAAGGGCTCCAGGTGATAAGCCCCTTTGCGATTTAGCTTCAGCCATTTTCCTTCTCGTCCATTAAGTGTTACTACTTCCCCAGTTGAGTTCGTATTCCATCGCGCTGGAAAATCTCCAACAGCATCGTTTGCAAAATTTTCAATGCTGATTACTTTTTCTCCAGGAACAAAATCATATTTACTGTACGCTTCCAGGCTGGTACTTCCTGCAGTTTCATTGGGTGAACTTCCACCACTGTTACTATTAGTTCCGCTATTCTGATCGGAACTTGTTTTCTTTTCTTTGGAACTGCCATTTATAGTGCTATCGGATTTGCCCGTCTTATCACCAGGCTTTTTTCCGTCTACCGTCTTATCAATCGCTTCTTCTATTTTATCACCAGCTTTACGTTCTAATTTACCCTTTGTTCTATCAATTAAGCGTTTTACAACTTGTCCATTCACTAAAACCGTAAAACCTGTCATGCAGGCAATCATCAGGATCTTTTTCATAAAAAGGTTTTTATATTGTGAAGGAGTACCGAAGGTAAAAACTCGTCAGTTTCATCGCATACCACATTTAGGGTAATTTTGATGTTGAATTAAATACTAGCTTTAATGGATATAGAATGGCTGAGGAAGTTTTGTCTCCAGCTTCCCGGAACAAAGGAAGATATCAAGTGGGGAAATGATTTATGCTTTTTAGTTGGCGGCAAGATGTATTGCGTAACTGGCTTGANCCCGCCACTTTCAGTTGCATTCAAAGTACCTGACGAAGAATTCGAGGAACTATCTCAAACCGACGGATTCATACCTGCGCCTTATATGGCAAGAGCAAAATGGGTACTGGTAACAAAACCAGCAAGGCTTTCCAAAAAAGAATGGGAAACATATATCCGTAACTCTTATGAGCTAATCAAGGCAAAGCTGCCAAAGAAAACCCGCGAAAACTTATGAAAAAATAGATACTTTTTTAGCCTTTTGCCTGTTGCTCGCTGCCACTTGCCTATTGCCTGTCGACAATCGATAATTGCACCAATGTCTTTTTATTAAAATCTCTAGCTTTATAGTTAAGGATGTTCGAAAGCAAACACTCCTTCTTTTTACCACATCCCACGTTTAGGGTAATTTATGAAACTGAATTAAATTATAGCTTTAGTGCACATAGAATGGTTGAGAAAGTTTTGCCTAAAGCTTGCAGATACTAACGACATCAAATGAGGAAACGATCTTTGTTTCACTGTTGCAATTAAAATGTATTGTGTAACGGGTTTTAATCCATCATTATCCGTTGCATTCCAAAGTATCCGATGAAGACTTCGAAAGCTTATGTTTACCTAAGTACTAATTGTTCTTTCCTACTCTTGATCACATTTCTTACCCAACGATTACCTCTCGTCTGCTTTATTATTTAAGGTTTTGCTTAGTTGTTTTATTTGATAAAACCTAAATCAAATGCTATGAACATTAGAACAATTCTAAGTTTAGCTAAAGCATTATTGTTCCTATTAATTACAAATTCATTATTGGAATGGTTCAGCCTTCTAACGAAGAGCAGGAATATTACACGCTTGATTATTCTGGATTCGCAGTTTTGGCAATAAAGGCGATACAGGAACAACAAGAAATAATTAAAAAGCAGCAAAACAAGATCGATGAACTCGAGAAAAGATTGAAAGCGATTGAGGAGAGATTGAAATAAAAAGGATTAACTTCTTTATTATCTTAGCTCCGACAGGAGCTACATGTTTGTAGCACTAAAATGCTTATGCGAATATTTAATTTCATCTTCTTTCTTCTCTTTGTATTTAGTGCAGCGCTGCAATACAATGATCCCGATCCATACATATGGATGCCGATCTACCTTTATGGCGCTGCACTTTGCTTTCTTGCATTCAGAGGAAAATATTATCCGCGTGCTTACCTGATTGGTATCGTCGTTTACCTGGGATATGCGGTCTATTTGTTCTTTACAAAAGATGGAGTGCTCGATTGGGTTAACGAACACAATGCTGAAAGTCTAGTGCAAACAATGAAAGCAGAAAAGCCCTGGATTGAAGACACGCGGGAGTTTGGAGGACTGCTAATCTTAATCGTTGTGTTGTTAATAAACTACTTCTTTGCTAAACGAAAGCGAACAAATAATCAATAATTAATAATCAATAATCAATAATTCGTCTGGCATGAGATCGCTTACAATTAGTAAGCTCCTCGCACGTCGAAGAATTATTGATTAGTAATTATTGATTATTGCCTTCCGAGGTTTCAGGATGCCCTTTGCTCACTCGTGACCTTCCTTATCAACCTGTTAACTTGTCAACCTTGTCAACCTTACTCATGAACTGCCACTACCGGAACATGACTATGATACGCCATCTTCTTTGTATGACTCGGCTTAAAGAATCCTCCCAGGAATGAATGTTTTCTTGGAATAGTTATGATCAAATCAATTTCCTTGTCTTCCGTGAAAGAGTTTACAGCATCCTGAAAATCGTATAGTCTTATGAAAGAGAATTGAGGATTATAAGCGCCAAAGAATTTTTCCATTTTGGCTCTTTCAGTCTTGTATTCTTCTGTGAGTTCAACGTAATGTTCGGCGTCAACATTAACAATATGGAGATTTGGTTTGAAGAGATCAAGAATTCTGCGGATTGGAGCTACCGGGATTGTTGAATCCACATCTTTGAAGTCGCTGGTGATCATCACATCTTTTATTTCCACATATTTAGCGTCGGGTGGAATGATCATGACCGGAACGATGGCTTCCTTTGCCAATTTCAGGGTATTGCTTCCCATAAAGATCTGCTCGAGGCGGGTTGCGCCCGTGATTCCCATAATCACCATGTCAATTCCGTTGTGTCGCACAAAACGGCCTATGGCTTCGATAAGGTCCTTTCCTTCCTCGGCGGCAACACTAATGCTTAGGCTTGACGATACCCTCAGCATGTCTGACTTCACATTACCCAGAGCATTTGAATATATGGTCTGCCGGTCTTCATCTTCTTCTGTAAGGGGAGATCCGTCTGAACCTACGGCAATCTTCTCATACACGTGGAAAAGAACGATCTCCGCATTTTTACCAGCCAGCATCTGGGCCGCGAACCGCGCTGCATTTTTGGCTGTCTCAGAAAAATCTGTGGGAACTAAGAACTTTCTCATTACAGGTTTTTTTTTGAAAGGTACAAATATAGGTAAGAAGTTTATCTGGAAAGATTTAGGAGAAGATTTCTTTTATAATTTACAGTCCGCTTACAGGGGTGTTATTTTGCGAAAATATCGATAGCGAACCAAAGTTTAAACTTGTCAGTATGAAGAGAATCCTATCCATCCAACTCGCAATTCTTTTTGCGATGAATCTGTTTGGTCAGGCAGAATTTGGCATCATTCCCCAACCCGTTTCCATTGAAAAAAGGGGAGGAACATTTGAGTTGAATAATTTCACCAGGATCGAAGTGCCCGACCGCGCGCCGGAAGTACAACAGGTGGCCCGTTGGCTCGCACAGTACTTATTAAAAGTTACAGGATATCAAATATCAATTCAGCCTTCTTCTGTTGCGCGTGACTCCAGAGGCTCGGTGATTTCAATCGGCCTTAATCGTAAAGAGGATCCGGTGTTGGGTAACGAAGGCTACAAACTCTCAACTGATCCCGGTCTTGTAATACTTGCCGCAAATAAACCTGCGGGTTTGTTTTATGCGGCACAAACACTGCTCCAATTGTTTCCAAAGGAAATTGAAAGTAAGACACTCGTAAAGAAGAATTATTGGGAAGCCCCTGCTGTTCGGATTACAGATTATCCCCGTTTCGGCTGGCGAGGATTGATGTTGGATGTCTCCCGTCACTTTTTTACTAAAGATGAAGTAAAGCAATTCATCGACGAAATGGTTCGATATAAGTTCAACCTATTGCATTGGCACCTGACCGACGATCAGGGATGGAGAATAGAAATCAAAAGTTATCCAAAGCTTACTGAAGTAGGTGCATGGAACGTAAAGAAAACAGGCACATTTGGACGCTTTAGTGCTCCTGAGGCCGATGAACCAAGGAATTTCGGTGGGTTCTATACGCAAGAAGATATCAAAGAGGTTGTTCAATATGCTCGGGATCGTTTTGTAAATGTTTTACCAGAAGTCGATGTACCTGGCCATAGCCTGGCTGCAATTGCTTCCTATCCTGAGCTGAGTTGCACACCCGGTACTTACAAAGTGAATTCCGGTGAACGATTCATGAACTGGGCAAATGGTGGCTTTACTGCATTAATCGATAATACGCTTTGCCCCGCAAACGAAAAAGTTTATACGTTTCTTGATAAAGTATTTGGCGAAGTAGCTTCATTGTTTCCGTTTGGATATATTCATATGGGCGGCGATGAGTGCGCTAAAAATTTTTGGGAAAAAAGTGATCAGATCAAGCAATTGATGGAGAAAGAAAAGTTGAAAGACATGCATGAAGTGCAGAGTTATTTTGTGAAAAGGGTAGAGAAGATCATTGAATCAAAAGGGAAGAAACTAATCGGCTGGGATGAAATCCTCGAAGGTGGTCTTGCACCAAACGCAGCGGTGATGAGTTGGAGAGGAATGAAAGGTGGTATTGAAGCAGCAAAAATGGGACATGAAGTGGTGATGAGTCCCACAACTTTTGTTTATATCGACTATATGCAGGGCGATGCAGTAGTTGAACCTCCGGTTTATGCCACACTTCGTTTGAAAACAGCTTATCAGTTTGAGCCCGTTCCGGAAGGTGTAGATGCGAAACTCATTAAAGGAGGTCAGGCGAATCTTTGGACAGAACAGATCTATAACATGCGCCATGCTCAGTATATGACATGGCCGAGAAGCTTTGCGATTGCAGAAGCTGTATGGTCGCCCAAAGAAAAACGGAACTGGGATGATTTTGCAAAGCGTGTAGAAAAACATTTCGAGCGTTACGATGCCGCTGAAATAAAATACGCCCGAAGCATGTACGATCCAATCTTCACATCCATAAAAAAAGACACAAACAAGATAGCTGTTGAATTGAGCACGGAGATAACGGGATTGGATATTCATTATAGTTTCGATAATTCATTTCCTGATAAATACTATCCCAAATACGCAGCGCAACTTGATGTTCCAAAAGACGCGGTGAATCTTCGGGTAATAACCTATCGTAATGGCAAACCGATTGGGCAGATGATCACGATGCCGGTTGAAGAACTTAAACGTCGTGCTAGAAGTCGTTAGGCGAAAATTTTTTGGCCACGGAGGACATGGAGAACAGGGAGGACACGGAAGACACTCAGGGGATCTGTCATCTCGAGCTCGTTTAATTTTTTGGTTTCTCACATTAAAAGAAGGTAGGGCGAGAGACCTGCATAATCAGGGAATTCCTGCATTGTGGAAATGCGGTAAGTCGCCCGATGATGCAGTTCTCTCGCCCTATTTTCCTTGAATGTGGGATGCGTAAATTCAACCGAGCTCGAGATGAGATCCCCTGGGTGTCCTCCGTGTTCTCCGTGGCCTCCGTGTCAAAAAAACTAATCCACAGCATATCGTATCCCAGCCTTTTTCCGCACTTTATCCATAATCTCCATCAACAGAATCGTGTCCGCATGCGACATAATCGGACTTTCGGTTAGTCCTTTGCGTAAGCATTCATTAACGTGACGCGCTTCGTATTGATAGCCCCAGCCCGCTTCTTTGTCGTAGGGGATTACTTGTTTAGTTTCAGGCCTGCCGGGATAATATTCTATTGTTGTACTGGGTTCGTAGAATCTGCTCGTTAGGCGTATTCTTCCTTTGTCTCCTGAAATATCGGCTTCCGTTGCGAGATTGGTTGAAAGACTGCAGAATAGTTGCGCAATTGCGCCGTTTTTATATTTGAATACTATTGAACATTGTTCGTCCACACCTGTAGAAGCAGGAGTCATTGTAGCAATAATCTCATCAGGCTTTCCCAATACAGAAATTGCAATAAAAATGTTATAAATGCCGATATCCAGTAAACTGCCACCACCAAGTGAGGGATCAAATAATCTTGCAGGAATAGGTGGAGTAGGAGCAAAACCGAAATTCACCAATACATTTTTTATCGTTCCAAGTGCACCTTCTTTAACCATTTGCACCACCTTGTTATAATGCGGCATGAATTTGGTCCAAAGCGCTTCCATTAAAAATATCTCCTTCTTCCTTGCCTTTTCGATCATTTCTTTCACCTGTCTTGAATTCAATGCAAATGCTTTTTCATTCAGAACCGGCTTGTTATTGTCGAGGCAAAGCATTACATGATCATAGTGCATGCCATGCGGGGAAGCAACATAAATAATATCAACTTCCGGGTTTTTTACCAAAGCTTCATAGCTGTCATGTAAATGCTTTACAGGAAATTCACTTGCAAACTTTTCTCCGGCTTCACGGCTGCGCGAGCCTGCAGCAATTAGTTCTGCGTCTTCAACGTATTTCAAATCCGATGCAAATTTTCTTGCTATTCTTCCACAGCCCAATATGCCCCACCTGATTTTTGTTGCCATAATGTTTAATTCTTATTCGAATATAAATACTCAAATCAATTTTTTTCCTTTTGCGCTTCCTTCAATCAATCTTTTCAATCGGGATTCTCTTGTCGCCTCCTGTTTTGCAGTCATAATCCATTTCACCATTACTTTTTTGTAGTAATTGCCCTGCAATTGAAACCAGTCCCAGGCTTTTTTATTCGCTTTGAATTTCTTTTGATACGCGGGATCCAGTTTCATCATCTCCATTTCATAGGCATAAATCCTCGATTTCTCTTCACTGCGTTTTTCGAATGCGGCGATGCCATTAGGATGCATTAATCCTTTCTTCTTTAATTCGTCAATCTTTTTGATGTTAATTCCGCTCCAATTGCTGTCTGCCTTTCTAGGTGAGAAACGAATAGTATAACTATCTTCATCGATGCTCTTTCTAACTCCATCAATCCAACCAAAACATAAAGCTTCATCAACTGACTGCGACCAGGTCATGCTTGGCTTTCCGGTATGAACCTTCCAAAAGCCGACCAATAGCTCCGACTTATTATTATGATTTTTCTCAAGCCATTTTCTGAAGTCAGATGATTTTGAAAAGAATTTGGGAATCATTCGCTAAATAAATCATTTTAACCGATCGGGCGGTTTGCAAATTTCATGATTCAAATTGACAATTATTCACTGGCAAGGTATTATGGCTTTCAAAATAGTACTTAAGCCAGTCAACTCCTAAAAACTCCCAACCTTAAACGGAATGCCTATTTTTGATCTCTGCAAATCAACCCAAATGGCAATTCGCATCTTCATTACCGGTGGAACTTTCGATAAAGAATACAATGAACTCAATGGTCAGCTTTATTTCAAGGATACGCATATGCATGACCTTCTGGAAATGGGCCGTAGCAGGTTGGATGTAGAGATCCGGACATTAATGATGATTGATAGCCTTGAAATGACAGACGAAGACCGCGAATTAATCGTGCATCAATGCAATCAATGCGAAGAGAAACAAATCATCATTACACATGGAACCGACACGATGGCGAGAACAGCCAAAGTGTTGGCCAAACATGTAAAAGGAAAAACTA
>JGI24806J26614_1000032_pt1 | contig 21437 bp, 19 predicted proteins | sample Kansoi200umMDA_FD_26614 | JGI IMG/M metagenome (IMG submission 26614)
TGTGAAATGGGAGACCACCTACCGGTAAATCCGCCGATGGTCTTCGACCTCTAGAATTGAACAAGGGGTGTTCAGAAAGTGAGACGAGGGCTTCACCCTTTCTCTTTTGTCAGCATTGGAACAAATCGAACAGCGCCCAGCTCTTTACAGGCGAGCCCCTCTTTCGTCGCGGTCAACAAAATGAGTTCATGTCGCTCCCCGTTCGCGAGCGGGAGGATAACCCGACCACCCGGCTTAAGCTGCTTTACAAGCTCTCGAGGAATCTCTGGAGGTGCCGCCGCAACGATAATTGCGTCGAACGGAGATTCTTCTCTCCAACCGTTAAAGCCGTCTCTACATTCTATGATGACACTCTTATAGCCAAGCTCCTGGAGAAGAACCTTAGCGCCTTTAGTGAGCTTCTCCTCAATATCTATGGAATACACCTCTGTCTTGAGCTCGGCCAGGACTGCAGCTTGGTACCCAGAGCCTGTTCCAACATCGAGCACGCGCTCTCCCTCCGCAAGGTCAAGCTCTTGAAGCATAAGTGCTACGATATACGGCTGAGATATTGTCTGCTCAGGACCAAGAGGAAGTGGACGGTCATCGTACGCCTTTGTTTGAAATTCCTTGGGAACGAATCGGTGTCGGGGGACCGACCCCATCGCAGCTAAAACTCGGGGGTCTCGAATATCGCGAGCGAGAAGTTGCTCTTGAACCATTTGACTTCGAGCACGCTCAAAGTCGCACTCTCTTTTCATACCCTTACATTCACTAAAAGAAGGGGGAAAAGGGTATGATCAGAAACCGTGTCTTCGCCGCTACTTTCTTGCAACGACTAAATACCCTGAGCCGTAATAGATTTCATTGGTTGCTTCAACGATCTCTGAAAATCCGGCTGCTTTAAGCCGTTTCACAACCTCTTCAGGCTCTAGAAAGGTGCAACTTCCGGAAAGAAGCCTTTTATTCACTTGAACTATTTGACGGAAGGTCTCTTCTGCTTTCGGAAGATGGCCGTCGTGGACAAGCTGGGTGCGGATTGCCTCTTCGATCATCTCAAAACTTTCTTGCCGTCGGGGACCAGAGATACAGAGAAGTCCTCCTCGTCTCAATGAATCGAATGACGACCGTAACACCTTCTCAACGTTAATTCCGGATTGGTAAATGACGTTCAAGAGGCAGGTGACGTCAAAACCCTTTGATACGATCTCAAGGTCATTAACGTTCTGTTCAATGAAAGCGGTTCTTGGAACCCCTTTAAAGCGTTCAGCACAACTCTTGATGAAATCGGGAAATGCATCGATGCCAAGATACTCACCCTCCCTTTGACCAAGTTTTTCACGAAGTAGACCGAGACCTGAGCCGAGGTCGAGCACTTTGTCGGTAGATTTAATATGCCGAACTACTCTCGCAAGAAGGTCTCGATGGACCTCAATATTTCGTAGAAAATCGTACGGATACTCGTCGTAAGCCTCAAAGAGTCGCTCAAGCTCGGTGCCTTTCTCGGCAACGGTGATTTCGCCAGGACAGAACATTATGCTCTTGTCTCGCTCAAACACGATTCGGCCGTTCCTCCTCATGGTGCGCGCCTTAGCTTGAGCTGAGTGAAGGAGGGTTTCAAATGCTTCTCTCCTCTCTAATGGAAAGTAATGCTCGGCTGCCACACTCGATCGAAGGGTGTAAACGAATGGACTTCGATGGAGTATCCTTCGGAAACCTGCCTGACCAAGCGCCGCTTCAAATTCCCTCCGAGTTAGGAAGTGGCGGCTTTTCACCATGTTTCTCAATCCGGCAAGGGAATCTTTTATTCGCGTTATTTTTCGGAACTCCTGCCTTTCCTTCTCATCCTCAAAGAGAAATCCGAGGTTAATGAATCTCCCCTTCTCTTTAAGGAGTTTGAAGACATTCGTGTAAAGAAGGGTCTGAAGTTCGAGTGGAAGCTCGTGGTTCCCACTCTTTATAGCCACTCTGTCGTACAGATTGAGCGGGAGGAGTTCACCTGAGTCTCGCCTTTTGAGAGAAAGCATATCTCCCCATACGCAGTTCGCATCGGGAAGCGCCTTCTCGGCAAACTCGATCTGCACCCTCGAATAATCGAGAACAGTAACGTGAGGAAGAGGAAGCCGCTGCGCCCGGCAGTAGTTAATAATTCGAGCAGAGAGATTGCCATCACCCGCCATCGCGTCAAGTAAGGTAGCTGCTGATTCAGGCTCAATCAACTCAACAAGGTGGTTTAGTATCTCCTCTCCGAAGCCGTTGATATCATCCTGCTTGTATTTCCCAACCAGATCGTAGTCTGCAGATAAGGCACTTTGAATAACTTCTTGCATCTACCTCCTGCCACTTAAACGCCTTTTGTCAAGCTGGGGTAGATATCGGCCCGAATCGAGGAACCTTTCGGAACTGAGCCGCTAATAGGAATTATTATTACGAAGAGAGATTGACTGGAGAGGTCACCCTCTCAAGGGGGAGGGGGATTTGATTAGTCAAAGCTAAGCTGCGACGGATACCTTCCCTGCCTTTCCAGCCGCCCGAAGGAGTTCTCGTGCAGATGCAGGTTTTGAAACGCAAGCTGTGGCTCCCATGGCAGAGAGCCTAAGAGTATCTTCGGAGGAGATGAAATCAGAATAAATGACGATGCTTGCTATTGGCGTGAGAGGCCCGAGCTCTTGGAGTAGATCAGCCCCGTCCATCTCCGGTAATCGTAAATCGAGAATAATGAGATCAAGCGCGGACTGCTCCATTACCTGAAGCGCCTCCTTTCCGTTAGAGACAGCTGAAACTTCGCAGCCGAGTCGTTCGAAGTCGTGCCGTAGTCCATCAAGGAGGAGAGCATCATCATCAACGAGAAGGACACGCTTCGGTTCTACAGGGAGCTCCGCCCTGTCGGATGGGGATACTTGCGGAATATATAACTCGAACTTTGTCCCGTCACTGTTGGTTGTGAGATCGAGGACCCCTTTATGATCCTCAACAACAGCCGCAACGATACTGAGGCCCAGGCCGGAGCCGGACCCGCTCCCGGATCTCTTAGAAGAGAAAAAAGGTTCAAAGATCTTATCAATGATCTCCCGCGGGATCCCTTTGCCTTTATCGATGACCTGTAAAATTACGTATCGTCCTGGCAGAAGATGTCCGAGGTGGCATCGCTTTTCAGCAGTCACAACCGCGGCTCGACAGCCAACTGATACTCGTTGCCCGTTACTTGCTTCCCGCGCGTTTACAATCAAGTTTGTCAATGCTCTTGCAAGCTGCCCCCACGAACCACTCACCCAACTTTCCTCCTCCGCGCAAAGTTCGAGATCCACGCCTTCGATGCGCGAGGCAACCTCACGAGCAAGTTCATGGAGGCTAAGAGGGGTAAGTTCAAGCTGACCGCGACGAGCAAGGGAGAGGAGCTGTCCATTTAGCTCTCCCAGGTCGTTCACGGTTCGTCGCATTCGCCGGCCTAACTCCTGAGGTGTAATATTTACCTTTGACCCTCTCTCGAGGATATCGAGATAGTTTATTAAGGGGGTGAGGAGATTGCGAATGTCATGGGATGCTTGACCCGCAGTTTGCGCTGCAAGCTCAAGTCGACGTTGTCGTTCAATAACCTCGGACTGGTCGCGAAGGGAGCGCGCTTGCTCTTCAAGCTTCTCAGCCTGAATTTGATTTTGGAGAGCAAGCGCTTGTCGCGCATCCTCGAGCAGCGCAGTTCGTTCGGAGAGGAGCGCTGAAACATCGTCGGTAAACTCAACGAGAAGATGACGATGGTAAAAGAAAAAGGCGACAAGAATTCCGATCTGTACGAGGGAAAAAGCTCCCGCAATCTGGAAAGCGAAAGGAGCTCCCCCAAGAAGAGCAGGAAAGATAAAAAGCTCAGCCACGGTAAACGCCGCAAAAAACAGCAACGCTTTTTTTAGAGGGATTTTTACCGGTGACCTTCCTCTCACCTCCCTAGGCAGGTGTACCCATCCGAGGAGAACTCCAGCAACAGTATTGGCGCCGTAATGGACATAACCGAGAGCGTTAAACGCTGGTACCCCAAGACTTATGATGGAAAAAAAGAAGGAACACTGGAGTGCCTGACAAAACGAGACTGCTGTAAGGACGCACGAGGAGTATCCTTGACTCGCTCGATAGGAGCGAGCATGAGAGACGGCAGCAGTGAAAAAGGAGAGGGGAAGGGTGATGGTTGTTGCTAAGTTTCGATCAACAAAAAGGTATGTTGATAAGCCGGCTACTAGAATTCCTCCTGCTGCTCCCGCTGCAGAAGAGAGTTTGCCGCCAAGCAAAAAAAGTACTGCGGGCCCGTAAAGCGCCCAACCAATTACACGGAGTAGTTCATAGAGACTCTTATCCAGCACCGGAAAAAGGAGGTCGGTACCGAGATTTCCGAAACAGACTGCTGCAAAGGCAAGAAGGCGAAAGCGTCTCTGTGCATCGAGAAATGACTGCACAAACATGAAGCAGCCAAGGACGAGGGAAGCGAAGATCGATCCCCAAATGGAGAGGGCTGAAACTGATTCGATGAGCGTTGGCATAAGAGATGCCGTTTAATCAGCGACAAGGTTACGGCGAGAGGTGATCTTTCCTAGTACTGCCTCCACGAGAACCGCTCATTCGTTGTAGGACGCTTCACCGACCGACCGGAAAGTATCACTTGCGACGAGAAAAAGCACCTCTTATTTAACTGAGGGAGCTGAAGGAATTGAGGTAAGAACTATGGACCAAGGGTAATCTACTGTGGGCTCTCTAGAGGCTCTTGCAGATCGGGCCAGAGGCAAACTACATCTTCGCCCGGTACTGAATAAACCCCAAGCTCATCACTGTTTCGTGAAAACCCGTAACGAACAGCACCCCCATTATCTCTAAGAAGGTCACGACACGCTTTGTCTTGACCACTAAACCAAAGTTGTTGGTACTTCTCAAGCAAGCCACTATCATCGAGAAGCTCCCGGTCAATCATTGCAAGGCATCGAGTATCGACAAATACGTGCCCGAGATTCGTTGATGCTTTCGAGGCAAGGTCCTCCTTCTCCGGGGAATCCCCTTCGGGATGAATAACGATAGAGTACCTGAATGGATCTCGCTCAATGCGATACGTCCCCGGGGTAAGCTCTACAACTCGGCCACCATAATAAGAGATTAGCTCACTCTTAACCTCAGGAGCTTCATCGATAATATCGCCGAACTTCTTGATGAACTCAGGATTGGCGAGCATAAACTGGTCGATAAGAACAAGGCCGCCACTTTCGACAGCTATTCGTTCCCGTTGATTTCCGCCTTCATAGGAATTTCGCTGCTGATGACCTCGATTCCGGTAGTTACCCCCGTTTCCGCGGCCGCGACCACCGCCGGAACCGCCTCGTCGTCCTCGTCCCTTTTGAAAGCGCTCTTTTCGCATAGTTTTGTAGTCTCTCGTTTTGATTCTGTCAGAAAGAATATCTGGAAAATGTTAGGAAGCTGCTCTTCCTTAGCGTCCCTCCTGGGACCTACGAGGAAGGTAGAATTCCCCTTGGACCAGCTCCAAATCCACAATTATTAAGGGCTCGCCCCCTTCTAAGGATTCCTCGGTCTATACCATTGCTTCCTGTAAAAAAGCAATCGTAAGGGCCCGTATTAAGAATTCCGAAAAATCGGTCGATATCCTCTTTAACGGAACATAGTCCGATACTACTGGCTTAAAATCGATGCGGGAAGAGCTAAAACCTATTGAGTTAACAAGAGAAGTCACCTTCACGCCAGGTGTGTGTTTCGATCCTGAGTACGCCTCGCTAGAGGGGACTTACACTGACCAGATCTCTGCCTACCGGGCACGACGGGTATGGACTGAGGCGCTCGAAACGAATTTTCTTATTGATTCCGGACACGATTTTTTGATTAAGGTTGAGTCGTTCGTTGATGAAGGAAGGTTTACCTTGAAGTGTGATTTTTTGACCGCTTGTGGACGATATGCCTTCTGGAGACTCACCCATAATCAGGCTCCCGAGGCGCAATATCTTATCGAAACCGCCCATATCCCCTTTTCAGAGGCACGAATTACCGAGCACTCATTCGGAGCGGACTTAGCACCCCGTGAAGGCCATGAACCTCTCATTCTAGATCAGAATCAGAACGTCGAGGAGCCTGGGTTGCCCCGTCCAAAAAAGGGCCTCTTCTCGGTATGTCGAGCGCTCCTTCGGGGTAAAAGAAAGGGTGCCTCGAGCCTCCCCTCATAAGTGTGCCCTTCCTAGGAAATTCTAGTAAGCTCCCTCCATAAGCAGGTTCATATCAACCGAGGGGTCTAAGTAGCTGTTTTTCGCGTTGCGGGGGAAGGTTTTGCCACATTATGTCCGTCGCAGTCGTAAAAAGCCCCTTCTTCTGACCCTTATTGAGTGAAATCAGCCATAACCTTACGAGGAGGGTCTCTCTATGGCCAGAAAGGGTTTATCAGGTCGTCATATTTTATCTGCCGGAGAGATTGGTGCCTATACCGTGTGTCCAGAAGCGTGGCGCCTTCAAGCACTTGAGAAGGTAAAGGTTGCGTCCTCCAAAGGGGTCGAAGAGGGTCGTGAGCTTCATAAAAAATGGGCTACAAACTATGAGCGGTCCATTGCACTTGCATATCAAGCAAAACTCGTTATTTTCCTTCTCTTCGTCACAATCCTTCTCGTTATCGTTTTAAAGATGTCATGAAACAAGAGCTTGGTGCCCAGGTAGTTTACTTCCTCCGGGATGTAGCGGCGATCGACACACGAATAGTTTTTCTTGTGCTTCTCCTTGTTATCTCGGTGATGGTCCTTGACGCTGTTTTTGGTGGGGCAAGAAAGGCGAAGAAAGATTCCGGTATTAACGACAATGCATCCGCCGTAAGTATAGATGGAAGTAAGACAGTTCCACTTCGTGACTACGTGTCAGAGATGCAAGGGCTTGCCGGTCGTCCCGATGCCCTCATTAGTGAAGATGGTCATATAATTCCTGTCGAGCGAAAACCGCTCGCAAAGAAGATACGTGACCGCCACGTGGCACAACTCCTTGTCTATATGAGGCTTGTAGAGGAGTTTGAAGGGAAGAAGCCCCCTTACGGCTATTTGATCCTTGGCGCTAACTGTCGGCGGGTTCGAATTGATAACACTGAAGAGAGACAGGCTTGGCTTCAGGGAATCATCGACCAGATGCGCGGAATTCTTAACGGCGCGGCTGCCGTAGCTACTCCCCATCCAAAAAAGTGCCGAAAATGCTATGTTAAGGAGTCATGTGCCTTCCGAGAAGACACCGTCGACGCCATACAAAGTCGCTCCCCCTCGCTTGCAAAGAGTGCATAAGAACTTCTGACACGTGAGTTGTTGGATTCGAGACCCGTAAGAGCGATTAATCGACCCCGAGAAGCTCATTGAAATCAGATCGATCTTCAATCCTATAGACTGGATTCTGAAGAGGAGAAACCAGCTGAATCTTTCCGTTTTCGTTGTAGCGATACTCTTGGTTACCTAACTGTCGATGGTGAACCCGTAGCCTCCAACAATCCTTTGAGGACATGTAGCACCCCAGCTGCTCATTCTCTCGAAGTAATACCTTGTTGTTAAATGCTAATTCGAAAGTCTCAAGCTCCTCTTTGGTTGTAAGTCGCTTTACTTCATCATGAGCATGGTCACTCACAGCTACCTCGTCGATGAAACTTTCTGTAAGCGAGGGAGGGCGGGTCGCAGAGCAGGCGACAAAAAGAGGGCATGCTAGAAAGAGAAGCTTAATGTTCGTCATAATCTTTCACGAGAGTAGGCATTGCCACCGGTTATATCTTACCTAGTACCCTGCTGGCACCACACAAATTACTGACGCTTGGTTTTTAGTGCGGAAAAAATCACTGTTTGAACTACCCTGTCTCAGGAGTGAAAGTCTAAGAGAGATTGTACCAAAGGGGTGGAGTCCCTGGTATTCTTCATCCGATGAAAACACGGGAGCTTGAAAACATCGGTTTTGAGTCCAAGGAGACGCTAGGCTTTGCGCGGAGCGCATGTGCTGCTGCTGCGCAGAATGGGTACAACAAGAAAGAGATCAGGAACGACTTAAAAAGCGTGAGTCTCAGTCCCTCCCTCTATCTTGACCATCCCGTTTACGGTGAGCTCGCCCGCGCTATTATGAGCGAACCAAAAGATCCAAATAAGTATCATTATCGTGAAGTAAAATACGCGACCTTCGGAGAGGAGATCGAGCCGGATGCCCATAAGCAGATGGAAAATGCTTGTAAGCTCCCTATCGCTTTTAAAGGGGCACTTATGCCTGATGCCCACGTCGGATATGGGCTTCCGGTTGGCGGAGTGCTCGCGACTGAAGGCGCAGTCATTCCGTATGCTGTGGGCGTTGATATCGCTTGCAGAGTAATGATTACAGCGTTCGACATCCCCACTAAGGCTATGGGGCAGGATCCAACAAAGTTTGCGAAGGCTATTGAGGAGAATACTCAGTTTGGAGTTGGAGCTAAGTGGAAGAGGAGAAAGGAGCACCCTGTTCTCGACGAAAACTGGAAGGTGACCCCTATTACAGCGTCGGTCAGAGAGACAGCGTGGTCACAGCTTGGCACAAGTGGGTCAGGAAACCATTTTGTAGAGTTTGGTGAACTTGAGCTTCTCGAGCAGTTTGAAGGCGTACCGGCCGGAAGATACCTAGCACTCGTGTCCCATAGCGGTTCCCGCGGAGCTGGCGCTCAGATTGCCGCTCACTTCAGTGCACTTGCTCAGAAGCTTCACAAGCAGCTTCCAGGTCCTCTTAAACATCTCGCGTGGCTCCCGATGGAAGGAGAGGGGGCTGAGTACTGGGCTGCGATGGAGCTTATGGGAAAGTATGCCTCAGCGAATCATCACTTGATTCATCAGGACGTTGGAAAAGCTATTGGGGGAAAGCCGTTATTGCAGGTAGAGAATCACCATAACTTCGCGTGGAAGGAGACGCATGATGGAGAGGAGGTGATTGTTCATCGGAAAGGCGCGACCCCTGCCGGTAAAGGAGTACGCGGATACATACCAGGCACAATGGTAAATCCTGGGTACCTCGTAGAGGGTTTAGGGGACGAGACTTCACTCTTGTCAGCCTCTCATGGAGCAGGGCGGCTCATGTCCCGCAAACAAGCCAAAAATTCCGTTACACGAAGTGCGCTTAACAAGCTTCTCGAAGAAGCTCGCGTAAAACTCCTTTCAGCAGGGCTCGACGAATCGCCGCACGCCTACAAGGATATCGATAAAGTGATGAGTGCACAGCGGGACCTCGTGAGGACCCTCGGAAAATTCACTCCGAAGATCGTCAAGATGGCGCCGGAGGGGGAGCGGGCGGAAGATTAGCCGCCTCCTCTTTCTTTCCATGTCCGCGATTAAAGAAAGCGAACGACGCGCCTGAAAGAGGCCGAATCTGGGTAACTCGAAAGATGATGTCGCGATGTCGAATTGCGTCGACGTCTCGCACCTCTCTAAAAAGTGGGAGAAAAAGGAAACAGGTGAGAATCCGAAGGATTCCAGAGATAAACATAAGAATGAGAAGCGGCGAGGGTGGAGTCCAAGTGGTGTGAAGACCGAATTCAATATCACCGAAATGGGTGACCAACGTTCCTCCAAGGTATGTCGCCGTGAAGATAGAGATGTAGGTTAAAAGATTCTGATACGCGGCACACCGGCCCCTCTTTGCGGGACTGACCGCATCAAACATAAAACTTGCGCTTGCTAAGTTGTACCCTGCCCAAAAAACACCGGTGTACATCTGAATAAAGAGAACCGCCCAAAAATCTGCGGAGAGGAGCCACAAAAACGGCGTTAAGGCGGTGCCGCAAGCTGAAACTGTGAGGATCTTCTTTGCTCCGAATTGATCGGTCAGTGCTCCCCACCGCTGCATAGTAAGAAACTGCGTCGCAATAGTGGTACCGGTAATAATGGTGAACTGGGCGTATGAAAAGTGAAGATAGCGCAGCATATAGACCGCGTAATACGGTCCAGCAACGTTAACGGAGAAATTAAGAGCCGATACGAAAAAGACAAACTTGGCAAAATTGGAGTGACGAGCGCGCGAGAGAAACTGAAAGAAGCTAAAATGATCCTCTGCTTTTGATGCATAGGTTGGATCATCGTGAAGGGATAGTTGGCGCGCCGCGTAGAGTCGTGCTAGACACGCGAGCGTAAAAAGGGTGAGGAAGCCGTACTCAGTTCTGCCATAAATCCGGCTCACTTCAAGTATGGTGCCGCCGACCACGAGAGCAATCAGCGTCATGAGGTTACTTTTCCGATTTCTGTATCCGAAAAAAGTACCACGGGTTGTGTCAGGGATGAGATCTCCAATGAGACTATTCCAGATCGGAGCCACAAAATTTGAAAAACATTGATAGAGAATAAAGAGACAGATTAAAATGGTAACGCTCTGTGAACCGTCACCAAATACAAATGGAACAAGGGCAGCTGGAATCCAGATAAGCGCTTGAAGTGTGGCTCCCGAGACAATCAGAAGTCGACGTTTCCGAAACCGATCCATAACCCAGACGCCAAGAAGCTGGGAAAGTGCACCAACGAGGGCGGGGAGGGTTGCAAGGATACCAATCTGAAGGGCTGTTCCCCGAAGAAAGATAGCAAAGGTACTTAGAAAATTGTCCCCGAAACCTATCATCACCGAGGTGCCCATAGCATCTCGAACAGAGGCTCTTAGGGAAGGCTTCTGTGTGTGGTGACCGATCTTCTCCATAATGCATCAATCCAGCCGCCAACAGAAAGTCGTGAAAAGTTAGGCAGCGGCTCTCTCCCCTGACTTCGGCGCGCTGAAGTAACTCATACCGAGCTTTTCTAAAAGCTTTCTATCGTGGTCTTCGCCAGGATTTGGAGTGGTGAGAAGCTTCTCCCCCGCAAATATCGAATTGGCACCGGCAATAAAACAGAGTGCCTGAGTTTCATCACTCATTTGGGCTCGACCGGCGGAGAGCCTTACCATTGATTGTGGTAAAGCAATTCGGGCTGTCGCAACGAGCCTCACGAAGTCGAGTGGGTCGACCTCTTTCTCTTGTGCGAGAGGGGTGCCCTCTACACGAACCAACATGTTGAGTGGTACACTTTCAGGATGCGGGTTTTGTCGTGTCAGCTCCGCGAGAAGTCCAAGCCTATCATCAACAGATTCCCCCATCCCGACAATTCCGCCGCAACAGACGGAGATTCCGGCAGAGCGCACATTGTTGAGTGTGCGAAGTCGATCCTCGTAAGTTCTGGTGGTGATTATCTCTCCGTAATACTCCGGAGAGGTATCGAGATTGTGATTGTATGCGTAACATCCCGCGTCGTGGAGTCTCTTCGCCTGATCTTGGTCGAGCATTCCAAGAGTGCAGCATACCTCCATGCCGAGTGCAGAAACTCCCTCAACAAGCTCGATAATCTTATCGAAGTCTTTACCGTTTTTTACCTCTCTCCAGGCAGCGCCCATACAAAAGCGAGTGGACCCATTTGCTTTTGCCTCTTCGGCTTTTGCAATTACAACCTCTTTAGGGAGGACAGGATGCCTCTCAACGCCCGTATCGTAGTGCGCACTCTGTGGACAGTAGGCACAGTTTTCAGGGCACCCTCCTGTTTTCACAGAGAGAAGAGTCGAGCGTTGCACCTCGTCTGATCGGAAAAACTGACGGTGAGTCGATTGTGCTTGAAAGATGAGATCCGGTAAGGGCTGAGTGTAAAGAGAGCGAAGTTCTTCTATAGTCCAATCGTGACGAATCATGCCGTGTCATCCGTTTGAGGTAAGCCGTGAGGAGTCTATCTTAGTTAGGGCGAGGGCGGCAACTAGGGGAGGTTTGAACGGTCTCACCGACCCTGTGTTTGGAAGCTCGTATAGCCGAGGAGGAAGGCCCCGTCATCGAAGCGTCTGGAAGCTTGCAATCTCTCCTGCAAAAGCGCCAGCACTCCACTACTTTTTTACCCGAGCGACCGTTAGCGCCGTCAGATATGGCATCTCCACTCTCCCGGCACGATTTTCAAAAACGTGAGCGATGCCTTCATAGAGATGTTTTCTTTGACTGACGGAGAGAGATTGATGATTAGAATAAGTATCGAGAAGCCCTAAGTACTCATCAGTTTTATAAGGGCAGCTCCATCTGTAAGATTTTATTGTCACATCCTTAAAGTTTTTCTCATGGAGAAGCTCCTCAGTCCGTACTCTCATGCTCTCCCGCCTTAAATCTGAATACGAGGCACGTCCTTCGCTCGGGAAATGACGATCATAAACCTCGTCAAGTTCACTCTGGAGATCAGGATCGAGGCCATCTTCAATATGTCCAAAAACTGCAATGGTACCATCAAACTGGAGGAGCTCGGCTATCCGCTTATACCGCACCTCAGCCGAAACAAAGTGAAGGGATTGAGCTGCTATAATAAGAGGAAATGTCACCTCACCTGGAGTCCAGCTCTCAAACTTTTCCTCGTAAAGGGTAAAATGAGGGTACTTCTCAAATTTTTTTCGTAGATATCTCGCAAGCGCTTCACCTGGCTCAAGAGCGACGACGGGGTACCCTTCTTTCAGAAAAAGTTCGGTAGCCTTTCCGGTTCCTGCGCCGATCTCTAGGATCGTTTGGTCCTGGGGTAGATGGGAGAAGGCAAGAATCTCTGCTATAAGTTCCGAAGGGAAAGAAGGGCGGTATCGGTCGTACCCCTCCGGATCGCGATTAAAAGGGTGAATGCCAGGCTCTTGCATGAATAAGAGCTTATTATGTTTTATTGGGGGAGAACCAGCATAACAAAGGCTCCTTTTGGCCCTCGATGATTTTCTCACGGTAACACAGGCCGTTTGGCCTGGGAACTATGACATGATCGAGTTCGTGAAGCATTAGAAAAAACCGCCAATTTTCGTACCTGGAATAATGGTAAATTGATTGATGTGCTCGTCTCCCAACTGACGGCTACTTCTTTGCAACCGTACCGGAAATACTCGTTCCAAAAGAATGGCAAAAAGATGGTGTGGGTCGAAAGTCAATGGATCTGGTATTTGATTTCTCACTTTCACTATCTTCCTTGGAGCGCCACTCGGTCAATTCGGAAGACTATTTACACAGTTAGTGCTACAGAGCCGCTTGGTCAGCCTTTTCTACCTATTGCAATAAGCCTCTTTGCTTTGTCGCCATAAGGAGTAAATCGATAGTCCTCATAAAGCTTTAGATTATAGAATCCGACGTCTTCCAGCATTTCCACCAATTCTTCTGAGTGGTAGAGATTTATTTTCAGCGATTTACTGAACACTTTATTGTCTCGAGTCATTGTCCACTCGGTTTGGAGGGAATTCCTATCTGCATTTAGTTTTTGCCGCTCGTTAATCACAATACCATTTCCCAGATTGATTACCTGGTGCTCTTGATGGTCCATCAAGATTAGTTCTTTAGGCTTCAAATCAATAACAACGGCGCCGGAAACTTTTAAGTTTTCATAAAGTCGTCTAAGAACAGATTTGTCATCGTCCCTGGATTCGAGATATCCGAACGAGCTATAAAGGAAGAGAGCCAAATCAAAGAAATTTGGATGAACAAAATTTCTCATATCCTCCGCAATAAAAGTTACATCAACTTTTTCTGCTCTGGCATAGTCTGTGGCTTTGGAAAGAAGGAATGCGCTGGTATCAACTCCAACAACGTTGAATCCTAAGGCAGCAAAAGCCACGGCATGGCGACCTGGCCCGCATGCAAGGTCAAGGACGGTCCCTCCCCTAATGTTTTCATGTTCTACAAGGAATCGTGCATCTTCTTTAGCTGAAAGGAAGTAGGAAGAAGGGAAGATAAATGAGTAGAACTCACTCCAAAGCTCTTCGTCGCTGTACCAAGGCATGGCTATCTATACTTAGACAGTGTCTAGTTTGAACCCGCCGATTCTAATAATGATGCGACGGGCACTTGAAATTGGGGAACTATGAAAGAAAGCGTTCTCTTGATAGATAATTATATCATTAACATCAACCTGCCGTACCCTGCATTCGGGACAAAGATTTTGCAACTCCTCTTTTAACCTTAATGTACGACTATCTTCGGTAGCATCTGAATCTAAGATCAGTAAGGATAACTCCCGAGCTCTATCAATATCAAAATCACTCTCGTCTATCCATACAGGTCCTTTTTCACCAAGAATCGTTCCAAGGGGTACCCATTAAGTGGATCCTGGTGGGCATCCGTCAATCTTTATCTGGTTCCATTCACAATGAGGAAGTTTCACCTTTCGAGCTAAAGCTTCGTCGTGTGAAATAGTAATCAGCATAACTATTACCCTCGATGAAACTCTTCTAACGTGGGGACCTTCAGTAGGGCGTCAAAATTGCTCGGATCAATAATAACTGGCACCGCTTTTTTATGAGTAGCGAGAAATTGTTGGAGACCGAAAGTGTTTTTTCGCATACGTCCCGACTTCACCTCAATTGCATAAAGCTTCTCATCGCTCTCAAAGACGAAGTCGACCTCGTAGTTACCCTCCCTCCAATAAAACAGTTTGCCCCTCATCTGATTGAGCTTGCTGCCTACCACTGCTTCAAACACTCTTCCACGCCAGTCTGGATCATCATTAATTTTGAGTGGAGACGTTACGGCATGAATGAGCGCCGGGGCGAGAGGAAGAATTTTCGGTATCGAAGACTTTGCAACGTGGGCGGCACCGGAATATTTGCTAAGTGTGCGTAATAGAAATGCGGCCTCGTAAAGGTCTAGATAATGTCGAATTGTCGTTACGTTGCCCTTGTCTTGGAGGGACCCGAGAATTTTATTGAGTGAGAGCTCTTGAGCAGGATACTTTAAGCATAGTTCAAATGCCTGCCTAAAAAGTGCTGGCTTATTTACCACACCATCATGAAGGAGATCCCTTGAAAATACAGGTTCCAATACTCCCTTCTGCATGAAATCCTGCCAACGAAGGACATTAGAGGTGAGTTCTGCGCCTCCTGGATACCCGCCAAATTTCAGAAATGTGTTTAAATCCCATCCAAAGGCATGGTTACACTCGAGGTAGTCCCAGTGGTGGGCCGGAATGATCTCGTAACGGCCAGTTAAACTTTCGGTCAACCCTCTTTGAATGGATAAGCTTGCAGAACCGAGAAGTATAACTCTGAGATTTCTCTTCTTTCTATCCTCATCAAATAATACCTTTATGCGCTCGCTCCACCCTTCAACCTTCTGTATTTCATCAAAGACGAGAAGGACAGGAGAGGGAAGTTCGCGTGCCCGTCTCCAGTGAAGGTCAATCCAACGCGAGTCAGGGGCGGCAATTCTATCAGCGGTTTCAAAAATATGTGAGCCATTCCATTCGCTAATAAGCTCCTCGACCGCGGTTGTTTTTCCTACCTGTCGAGGCCCAAGAAGCACCTGAACAAAATTGAGGGGTTCCCTAATGCGTGTCTTAAGTTGGGGAAGAAAATCACGAGCAAACATAGCTAGTTACAAAAATTCTAGATTGATCTATAATTTATTCTAGATGAAGCTAGAATTCTTAACAAGAAAAAGGAAAGTATTCCTCGAGCGTCGGGTGTTGAGATAATCATTTTGATACTCATTGAACTTCGTTCTCATATTTTCCTTCTCATATTCTCTGAGACTTCGTGATTTAAAGCTCTCATATTCTTTCTCTCAGGAGTCCTTGGCTTTGTATCCCCTCTTCCGAAGAAGAGGCGGCCGGACTTGAGTTTCCTTAAGTCAAAATATTTTCTTGGGCGTACTGCTCTCTTTAACGGCTAAATGATCTTTATTTACATTGCGATCTCCTTAGGGACTCGAAAGCGCTTTTGGGAGAAAGGATCTTGTTGTTAGCAGCCTCAGAAAGGGGCTTCAAATCTTAAGCTGCTGGAAGGTTAAGCTCTTCAGGGAGCATGATGGTATTATGATTGCGTAGGGATTGCGCAAGACGCCTACTATTTTTCCCCTTTCAATCTCCTGTCTTCACAAGCCTTCTTATCTTAAGAAAAACTTTTTTTGAATTCCTTACGCCTAGCTTAGGTGATTTGATCTGTTAAAATAGCTTCCTTTATGAACGATAGAACACACCGACAAACTCCTACGAATGGTGAGCGTGACCAAAGAGATACCTTTAGTCAGGTATCGGCACCGACAACCCTTGAACCTCATCTCTTTATAATCAGAGAAGTGCTTCAAGAAGCGGCAAAATTTCCGGGACGCTCAATCATCGGACGTTCTGGGCAAGAGAGGGTTGACGAGAGACACGGCACCGCCCACCTTCAAATTAATAGGCATAGAAAAGATGAAAGCAGTGTTCGCTCAGTCATCTATTTTATGGACAGTACCGATGGGGACCGATTTCGAATTAATGCCGGGGAGGACAGAGTTGGGCTTAAAGACGTAAAGGTCACCTACACCCACAGGGTCAGGCAAAAGGTGACAATATAGATATTGTATGGGTTAAAAGGCTCGATGCAGGAAACGGATACGAGGAAAAGTGGGCTACTCATCCTCGTGCCCTTGAATCGTTACAGAGATTGCAAACGTCATTCAGCCGCTTTATCAAGAACTTCCCACAAACTTAGCGTCGTGAAATTATAAACCACCCGTACTACAGAAACATTCTTTCTCTCTCATCCAAAGAAGACCCATCACGTTTCTCTTCTCATTGGAGAAGCTAGGAAAAAGAAAAGCTGATATTGGAGGCCTCTTTCTGGAGTCGAGAGCGGTGACGGCTTATGGGGCGGTGCGTTGTTAGATTTTTCTCGAGTTAATGGCTTTTAAAAGGTCTGCTGGGGGTGCGATACGATAACGATTCGGGTTAAAGTGAGGTGCTCGTAAGCTCTATTTGCATAGCCATAGGTGTCTGCACCTTTTCTGAGACCATCGAGAATTGATACGAATTGTACTGCTCTTGAAAATGCCTCGCTGCCTCCTTCTACTCTTCCCAAAGCGTCTAAAATACCACTCCCAGGAAAAGCTTCAGGGCCGGTAGCACTCGTATCAATCTTTAATAGCTGATCTCTTAGCACCTGCATTGCTCGGGGGCTGCCGTCTCGCAACAGAATCTCGGTTACATCTTTTCCAACCCCCGACGCTTGGCCAGCCCGGACTCTATCAAGGTACTTGCCAAGTGGTGCAACATCAAAAGGGATGCGCTCTATGTCTAAATTTGCGAGGGCACTTATTGCCATGGAGGGGTCGCGCCAGGTTTCAACAGCATGAAGTAAGGCACCAACTGCAGCGGTCGATTTTCTTGCCCCCAAAATACAAGCGGCATGATGTGCCAAAGTCTTATCTGGATGGTCTCCTGCTCCGTGGCGTACAAGGTGAATTAAGGCCGCATCACTAAGTCTGTCGATATGTCGCTCCATCCCCTGAAACATCGGGCCTGATAGAAGCTCAATTGCCCTATCTAAATCGTGCGGAGAGGAACCAGTATCTAAGGTAGGCATAAACGTGTGAATAACAACCAAAAACTTTATATCACCTGCTTCAAGGCTACTCAAATGATGGCTGCGGAATCTCCTCTCTTTTTGCCATTAGAGAGGCTACGAAGCACTCTAATCGCAAAAATTTCAAAGCTCGAGATATCCCCTCTTGGCAGATTCTAGTACCTCCTGATCTCAATGATTCCCTCTGAACCACCAATCCGTCAGAGAACCTCTTTGCGACTGCTATCTGCCCTACGGCAAGATTTGCCGCGATAGCCACTGCCGCAGCTTTCACTCCGGGATCATTCAGCACTGGTTCCGGGAGGGGGACAGGAAGATCAAAGTCCAGCGCTCTTGTAGTGAGCAGCGACAAGATGAGAGAGAGTTTGTTCAGGAACGAGCATGGAGAATATTGTGACAGCTCCCTTGATCAGTACGCAAAATTGAGACAGGAGCAGAACCAGTCGTAATCAGGCCCTTATAACGCTTATCTGATGCGCCCTCTTGCCGCTATGCAGATGGAAGTTTAAGAGGTATGCCCTCGCGCCACGTGGTCAATGCTTCAAGAAAGGAGTATATGATCTCTTTTGTTCTAGGTTGGCCCTCTCGATCAAGCAAGCGAGTAAGCTTATAAACCAGCCCCTGAAGCTGGTGTGGAACCTTGAGGATCTCTTCGAGTGCTTCTGCAATGAAGCCCCGTTCTGGCGAGGAGGAATACGAGATCGCTTTAACTGCCTCGAGCGCCCCGAGTTCGTCCTCACAAGCGATGAGCGCTTCCAATGCCTCACGATGGAGAAACTCGTCAGATACATATCCTGCAACTCTTTCGAAACCCTCTTTATCGTTAAGGTTCGCCATAAGCTTTGAAGCTCTGAACCGCACAAAGTAGTCAGCCGACAACATAAACCGTCGAAAGAGCGACATAATTGCCGGGTCCCGGTCCGGGCGCATCACCTCAAGGATAGATTCCCGCACAATCGGGGGAAGGTCATCGGAGAGTGCACGGTAAAGCGCATCCTTCGCCAAGCTACTGCGATGATTACCAAGCAGCCGACCCGCCCAGCATCGCTCCTGAAGAGTGCCGCTTTCGAGGTATGGTACGACCTCTGAAATCACACCTTCATCACTTAAGGTACAAAGGAGCTCGATCGCCCCATACCGTACCTCCTTCGCGACACTTGCTTGGTGAAGCAGGTCACTCATTGCAATTCGTGCGGCTTGAGCATTCCCGCGAGCAAAGGTCCGCGCTGCTTCGAGTTTCAGCGCCGGATGAGTTTTTGCATCAGTGACCGTTGAAAAAGCAATAGCATTTATAAGAGGAGTGAGCTGGACATTTTGAAGGGCACGGAAAGCCACTTTTCTGAGCTCATCGGGCTGCTTCGCATCTCGCGCTACCGCAAGAATAAAAGAAACCGCTGCGCGAACGTTAACGGTGCCAATAACAGAAAGAGCCGAAACTCGAACCTCAAGATCTTCGCTGGGATTAGTGGCTATCGAGTTAAGAAATTCCAGAACCTTCGGCTCGGAAGACGCAATTGACTCAACCGCTACTCGTCGTAGGTTTAGTGGGTATTTAGAAAAGGATGCGACGATCTGAATAAGTGTTCTGATACTCTCCTCAGTTCGCGAGAACTTAAGACCGCGCACCGCAGAGAGGCGAATGTCGATATCACTCTCATTCTCTAAAGCTTCGCAAAAGAGCTGAGAGAGATCGTCTCGCTTAAGTGAGGCAAGCGCCTGAAAAGCGGCTCGACGGACTTCGATTGACACACTCCCAGTTGCTGCCTCTAGAAGTGGTCCAAGGGGTGCTTCGGAACCAAAGGCTCCAAGGGCGAGAGCAGCACGCGCGCGGAGGCGCGTCTCGCTGCAATTTCTTAAAACCCCGACGATCGTTGGAATCCCTCCAATAAGCTTCAGTTTTGAAAGTGTGGTCAAAGCCTCCTGCCGATGGGGGACGGACTCAGAATCGTCACCCGCGATACTGCAAAGAAGCGTCAGGGAGCTTGACGAACCGAGTTTTGAGAGTCCCTTGAGTGCGAGAAGCTTAAGTTTGACTGAAGAGCCATTTCGTATAACCCTCTGAAATGTTGGCTCAACCTCATTATAGCCGAGCTTAATCAAAAGTGAGAGGCTCAGCAGTCTGACCTTTTCCGACTTAAGCATTTTCTACCGCCTCGCACAGCGCTTTTAGGGAGTCCCTTCCCAACCGAAGAAGGGTAGTTTGTGCCTGTCGAGAATTTCGACCGCCAAGCTCCCGAACGCATTCGGCCGCAAGCTCTTCTCCCCGCTTCTCCGATCTTTCAGCCCGCCGCTGACGAGCCAGGGTGATCTCAACGACATTAGACGGCAGGCCGGGCGAGACGGAGGTCTCAACGACCTCAGCCTTCGATTCTATTTCTGACAGATCGTTACGCGTTGTGACCATAAAAAATTCTCTCACCAAGAAGTTATGGAGAGATCCTCGAGGAGGTTATCCTTAATTTTCACAGTACCATACCAAACTCTCGGGAGAGTTGAAAAACTAATTATCGAGGATCTTATACACGAAAGAACCCGTAAGGCCCTGAAATGTCTTGCGATCGGCAGAGCCATCCCCTTTGAAACGCAACGGTCCCTCGGTGCCTGAGAGATATCTACGCCCTGCTGTTCTTATAAAAAGTAGCGAAGTCGTCGGCAAAATAGGTAATTATGATGTCAGCGCCGGCCCTCTTTATGGCGGTAAGGGTCTCATTCATTATCTTCGTTTCGTCAATCCATCCCTTCGACGCGGCCGCCTTTACCATCGAGTATTCACCGCTCACATTGTAGGCGGCAACCGGGAGATCAAACCTATCCCGAACCTTACTAATGATGTCGAGGTAGCTTAGAGCTGGTTTTACCATAAGAACATCAGCCCCCTCTTCTACATCGAGCGCGGCTTCACGGAGCGCCTCACGGCCGTTAGCAAAATCCATCTGGTAGCTCTTTCGGTCCCCGTACTCTGGAGCTGACTCAACCGCATCACGAAAGGGGCCGTAAAAGGCAGACGCGAATTTAACCGCATAGCTCATTATCCCGACAGAGGGGTACTTCCTCTCGTCAAGGGCCGACCGAAGAGCGGCGACCGCACCATCGAGCATCCCGCTTGGCGCAACGAGATCCACTCCTGAGTCCGCATGGCTCAACGCCTGAACTGTGAGATTCCTAACGGAGTCATCGTTAACAAGTTCACCGTGTGCCATGACGCCGCAGTGACCGTGCGATGTGTACTCACAAAAACAGAGGTCGGTGATGACGGTAAGTTCAGGAATTCCTTTTTTTAACTCACGAACTGCTTTTTGGACGACCCCATTCGGATCCCAGGAGCTTGAGCCAACCTCATCCTTCCATTCAGGGATGCCGAAGAGAAGAACACTTCGAATGCCATTCTCAAAACTTTTAGACGCTTCCGCGAGGACGCGGTCTACCGAGAGTTGCCACTGGCCAGGGAGGGAGGTGATCTCTCTCCGCACGCCGGAACCGGGAACGATAAAGAGCGGTTTTACAAGGTTTTCAGGGGTTACCTTCGTCTCTTGCACCAATGAACGTAGGGCTGTCGTGCGTCTCAGTCGACGAAGTCTTGTCGCAGGAAAAGACATAAAAGCAGACTCCAAAATTCGGTTCCTTATAGCCTACTCAAGGCTGCCCGAGCTTGTAAAGACTCGGCGGGGAGAAGCGGATCCACACAATTTTTAGAGGAAAAGAATAGAAAATGGAAAAGACACAACAAGAGATGACAAGGGATGAGGTAATTGAGCGGTTTGAGCCTTTTACTCACTACGTTGTCAACAGATTGATCAAATCGTTTGGATTACCTGTGAGCTCTTATGATGAACTCGTCTCTGCAGGTCATATCGGTTTAGTAGAGGCTGCAGATCGATACGATCCAGAGACAGGGGTCGATTTTAGGACGTACGCCTATCTTCGCATTCGCGGAAGTATCATTGATAGTCTGCGGACAACCTCTGAACTGTCGGGAGCCGTGTATCGGGCCGCGCGGGCATTTCGACAAGGAGATTTTCATGAGCGTTGCGGTCAATCAAAATACGATCGCCGAGTGGAAACCCATTTGCGTCAAGCAGCAAGCAAAGGCTCTTTCACGTATCGACTGAACGTTG
>JGI24806J26614_1000033_pt1 | contig 21319 bp, 23 predicted proteins | sample Kansoi200umMDA_FD_26614 | JGI IMG/M metagenome (IMG submission 26614)
ACAGTCAGATCGGCACCATCATCAATTGTAACATTTGGTTTAATCCTCATTGCTGAATGAATATCATCATAGTATTGTTCATTTGAAACTCCTCTGCTAGCATAAATTGAGAACCCTTCGTCTACTAGTGCCGCGGCAACATCATCCTGCGTGCTCAGAGGATTGCAACCACACCAAGTTAAGTCGGCGTCCAAATCCCGTAACGTGCGAATTAACACTCCAGTCTCTTTCGTAACATGTAGACATCCAGCAAATTTAACACCTTTTAAGGGACTCTTGGCTAGTAATTTTTTAATTAAACTTGCGTTACATGATAGAACTTTATCAATCCACTTTATTGCGCTTAAATTCTTTATTTATTTCTCCTAATTAAGTAAAAAGAGATTCTTATTTCATACTATCAACTATTTTTCTAGTCTCATCTAGACTAAATGTTTTAAGAGTCGTAATACGCATATTTCCTAGAGCGCCTATTTCTGGACAGCAACTATTTTTATCAAAATTTATGAATGTCCCATTTGCCATTATGAGAATGTTGAATTTATCCCTTTAAACTTAGATGAAAAGTATGAATACCATATAGACCGAAATAAGTGTCTTGAGTCAAGTTTCTACAAGGTTTTAGCTTTTCTATAATTTATTGATAATGACTAAATAACGTAAACCGCGCTTCAAATTCTGGTGGCCAGTAATTCAATACTTCTTGGTCCACTAGTTCTTAACTATTGCTTAAATTAGATCCTGAAATCTTAATTATTCTATTTCAGATATGGAAATTACCAACACGGATATTGAAATTGGAGGTTCACATCGTGCATATTCTCCTCCTTTGTCAATGTCCTGTGATGGTCTACTCATAGCAAAAATTGACACCACCTGATGGGCCAGGTCTTATCCAATCAAAATGGCCCATCAGTTTTTAATAATTTATTTACTGACTCTGCATTATTGTAACAATATTTCCTTTTCTTAATTTCTTATTAACGGTCTTAATTTTTTTCTGATTCTATTCTATCTTGGTTTCTGCATCTCATGAAATTATGTTAACTTTACTTTATTACCAATTCCGGTAAGTGACTTAACTCGATCAAATATTCATCAAGATATTAATTGGGAAAATAATAATAAAATTTGGGATGGGTGGTCTAGGCTGGTTATGATACCTGTCTCACACACAGGTGGTCGAGAGTTCAAATCTCTCCCCATCCATTCTCTCCAATCGCGCAATTATTTTGGACACTGAATTTATCGTTTGGTTGAGTATATTTAAAACGGAGTAAATTACCGTTTAATGCGTCTAAGATGCCAAAAATAGTTATATCCATAAAAAATATATGGATTTGAAAAATGAATTAATATAGTATTGAAAAGAGAAGTTCTAAATTATCCTGATAAAAAGCTAGTTTCTCCAAAATCCCACCCGAAGTGGGGAAAAGAGGAAGAAACTGAGATTTTTGGTCAAAATGTGAAACTTTTTAGAAAGGGAAAGATAAGCGAAGATGATTTTCGCCGTTTTCGACTTCAACACGGAGCATATGGATCTCGTCTTCAGCAGAATTATAGCATGGTCAGAATCAAAGTACCTAGCGGAGAAATGACTCCGGAACAATTAGAGAAGATTGCGTCGCTGTCAGAAGCATTTTCAATAGGCTCTGCTCATGTTTCGACCCGTCAAAACATTCAACTTCACTGGGTACAGCTCGAAGATGTAAGCGAGGTAATGCGTGGTCTCGTTGAGGTAGGACTCACGACAAGAGAGGCCTGTGGAAACACAGTCAGGAATGTTATGTGTAGCCATTTTGCAGGTGTCTGTCCGGACGAAGAATTTGATTCGACTCCTTATGCAAAAGCAATCGCCCGATTCTTTCTCAGAAATCCAGTATGCCAGAATTTGCCAAGAAAATTCAAAATCAACTTTGCGTGTTGCTCTCAACACGGTTTAGTTAGGATCGCAGATATCGGTTTGATTCCCTCAAAAAAAGATGGAAACAATGGATTCAAGATTTACTTGGGAGGAGGTCTTGGAGCGGCGTCGTTTATAGGACACCAATTGGAAGAATTTACTTCGGAAGTTAGACTAGTATCTACATGTATGGCAGTGGTTAGGCTATTTGATAGACTTGGGAATCGCGAAAATATGGCTAGAAATAGAATGAGATACCTCGTAAATGAAATGGGCTGGGAAAAATTCCAGAAATTGGTGATTAAAGAAAGATCAAATGTGGAGATGACGGTTTCACTTGAAACGCTAGGTAGATACAAAGTGGAAACGGAACCGCAGAATATGAGGCAATTAGCCAATGGTAAGAAATTACCACTACTAAATGAAAAAGTGGACGTTAATAGTGACCCGTATAAAAGATGGCTTCATACAAATGTGGTCTCGCAAAAGCAAAATGGTTATTTTGTTGTCTTTATTACTTTGGGCGCGGGTGATATAACGGCTAGTCAGCTTCGGTCGCTTGCAACGACCATTCGTGATTACTCGGGTGAAGGTTGTGCAAGAAATACTGCGAATCAAAATTTTGCAATCCGGTTCATTAAAGCCAAAGACTTGCCAGAATTTTACAACGATCTTGCCAAAATTGGACTTGCAAATCCTGGGGCACTAACAATGTCGTCAGCGGTTGGATGTTCTGGTACTACTTCTTGTAATCTAGCAATCACCAATTCTCACAGACTCGCAAAAGAAATACAATCGAAATTCATTGAACTCGGATTGGATACAGCGGATGATCTAAGGGATTCAACAATCAAAATAAGTGGATGTCCTAATTCATGTGGACAGCATGAGATTGCAACTATTGGATTCTATGGAGGAGCATCAAGAATAGGAGGAACTATGACTCCAACATATACGATGATGTTTGGAGGAAGAGACGGGGAAGATGGGCTGTTGGGTAAAACGGCAATGCGTGTGCCAGCTAAACGAGTCATACCTACCTTGACAAAAATAATTGAAATATACAGAAAAGAACGAGGTGAAAACGAATCGCTTTCGGTGTGGATAGGTAAACTGATTAATGGTGCAGTTAATGTCAAAAGTCAAATAAAGAATTTGGAAGATATAAAAACAGTTTTGATGTCGACAATTTCATTACCGAGTGCCGAAGAGGATCCAGAAGCCTATATGGATTATGGTAACGATATAAAATTTAGTGCAAAAACAGCAAAAGGAGAATGTGCAGCTTGAAATACAATACTAAGGAAAAAAAAACTAAAAATATTTTATCAAGGAGTCATGAGCTCAGCAACGCACATGATGTTGTAATAAGTTCAGATATTCTTAGAACTTTGATTAGGAAAAACTCAGTAAGAGTCGTAGATGTCAGGAAAGAGGATGAATACAGAAGAGAACATATCAAAACGGCAGTGTCTCTTCCACTTGCAAAGGTGCTTGAAAATGATTCGCCAGAAATAATCGTTCATCTTTTAGAACAGTTGGGAATTTCCGATAAAACTCCGGTTGTAGTTTATGATGATACTTTTGGGGCCCTTGCTGCGAGAGTTGCATGGACATTTCAGTACGTAGGGCATTCGAACACATCCTTACTCGAAACAACTTTTACCAAATGGAAAAGTTATGGATTTGAAACAGAAAAAAAAGTTAATGTATTTGCACCTGCTAAGCATTTGCTCAAAGTAAATGACGAAATATTTGCTAATTACGATGAGATAGAGAAGGCAAAAAGTAAACAAAATAAGATCTTAGTAGATTCAAGAGAACGCCTAAATTTTTTGACCGAACATATTCCAGGCGCTACTAATTTACCGTATACAATGTTAGGAACAGCTGATTCTATATTAAGGGAGCCTCAAGAAATCAAGAGATTTATGGAAAACAGAGGGATTTCAGCAGATGACGAGGTTATCACATACTGTGGAAGTGTTGGAACTCTGTCAGGACTTGCATACTATGCACTGAGGATGGGTGGAGTTAAAAAAATTAGATTATACTCAAGATCATTTAAAGAATGGAAAAAATTAGGGAAACCCATCGAAGAATTTAAGGATGCGAATTTTTGGGATCTCTCAGCAGAGTAACCATATTTATTTTCTGCAAACCAACTTATTTCACATATTTATTCTGTTGTAGTTTTCAGATATTTCAAGAGTTTTATGGCGTCACGAGCTTTTAGGCTGTCTCTGTTTTTCATAATATAAGACCTAAACTTTTCAACTTCGTCATGAATTGATGGAAATCGCTGTTGGGTCAGCTTTATGATATCTTCATAGTTTCGGTATGGAAAGTAAATATTCTTTGCGACCTTTGCGAGCATTATCTTGGACTCTCTGCTGATAATTCCCTTTTTATACGCCAAAAAAAGATTGAACCTGATGTCGATCATGGCCTCCGACTGGAGGATGTTTTTGTCTGGGACAAAGGTAACTGCTACTTCATCATCAGCATTTAGGATACCATTCTTGTACATTTGAAAAATCTTGCCGATTCCTTTCATTCCAAATTTTTCTAATTCCACTGCCCTTAATGCACCTAGACTGGACGCGCCAATTAGTTCGATGTTTTTTCTTGTGGCTAGATGATATACTTCAATAGGCGATGGGGGATAATCGTGCAAAAATACTCCATCTATAAATCCTATAGATTTTCTTTCATCAGTTGTCTGCGATAATCTCAAAAAATCACCTTTCTTTGCAGGATCTCGATAGTCTGCATCTAATATCTTAATTGCCACCTCTCTACTTAGAGTAGGTCCGAGAAATACTATTGGTTGATTCATATCCTATACGATTCTCTGCCTCTTTTTCCGATGACAGCTTTGGTTATCTTGAATGTTTCAAGCCCAGGCACTATTGTTCTTACAACAGGGATCATAATTTTAGGATTTGTAAGATCAACTATTATTACCTGGTTCAAGCCATTTGAGGTTAGCCTTGAAAGAATAAATTTAATATCATCTAAAATGTCATCATAAATATAAGATTTTATTTCTGAGAATTGAACAGTTTTTTTTGACTTCATGAATTGCCACGTCTTTTTTTCATCACTATTGCTGTTGCCATAGGAGATTTTTCGGAGATCATCTCTTGCCCCTTGAATATTTGCGGCACGAGTTTGTGAAACTTCGGTGATTGCTCTCAACATAGCTATTCTTGCATCAGGATGGGTTCCATGACCTTCTGCAAGATATCCATAATCTTCGGTAATCCATTCAATACTACTTGCATTAAATGATGGTATTCCAATAGGCGATGTTATGTCCTTAATTATAAGTGATATATTTGCATCATTAAATTTTCTTGCCAGGTCTGCAACAGGTTTAAAATCAATATTTGAAATATCAACATCGGGATAATTGAAATCATTATCTACGAATTCTTTACCATCTACAGGATTTATTTGTATTCCACTGTCTGACAAATATTTTGTTATTGATCTTAGAATACTATATGGTAATGCACTTGAATTTAATTCCGCCAGACTCGTGGCATCTCTCTCAATAACTTCGCATAGTGAATGACAAATCGCTTCTTCTAACACGTTCCCTGATGCAAGACCATTAGTATGATGATATGCAAATGGATTTACTGCTGGGGGTTTTGGAGTGTACCTAAATAATGCGAGTGGCGCAGGGATTAGAATCTGCTCATTTTGTATCAAATCGAAGCCTGGTAGAAAATCCATAATCATGTCTTCATCGTATTCAAATAACGTTGGTTCAACTACATTAGTAGGATAAAGCGTGTTTGACATTTTTGAAACGTCTTTAAAAGATCCTTGAATCATCTTTTTTTGATTATTAGATGGTAGGGAACTATATCTTTCAATACTTTCCATTAATGCGCTTGCCTTTGCATCCAACTTAGTAGGACCCTTTCCACTATAAACCCAAATATAATCCTCGGTACCAGGCAAAACAGCTGAAAAATTCGGTATTCCTAGAACATCCATATCCGTTATATCTGCAAGGCGTGTTATTCCAATATCTCGAGAAACTGGAAGTATCATACTTAGGGTCTCCTGTACTGATTTTGTTCTGGATGATACTTTACCTTTCAATTTCATCTGGCTTCTGAGCAATATTGGCTCGAGCTCCATAGGAGATTTGAATATTAGGTATCAATATCAATTTTACTAAAGATAGAAATATCGGAAAATAATATAGTTAGATAACTTGGAATATACTGCTAACGATTTAAAGGCCTTAAGTGATATTGTTCATTTGGCCCATTCAGACCCTGAGTTTAGAATAGAATTTTTCAAAAATCCTAAAAAAACCTTAGAGAAATATGATGTATCAGATAATGCAAAAATTCTAGTTTTGAAATTTTTTAATGAACTGAAAATTTAGAATAGATTGGATTAGACTCATTCAAGAAATTTTGGTTATCAATTAGTTAGTAGAAGGATAAATGTACCCCGTTTCTGACCCACAACTAGTCATTGATAGCCGTACACTCAAATGTACATCTCGTAGTGCACTCTCTACCGGGGCTCCTTGTCAACTTACTCAATTGACCAAGTAGAAAGAAGATTGTGTCAATTCATTATAAACATTCTGCTTAAATTTGTAGTAGTTCTGTAAGATCAAGATCAAATGCAGCAACAGGCATTTTTATTTTAAAACTATCTATTAGTAAAGGTGAAACTTCTCCTATTTGCCCTACTGTTTTTCCCCTATAGAATATGTCTGCACTTCTACCGCTAATCAATGATGAATGTTCTGCCGCCTTCGTTTCAAACGTAGTGCCAAGACAAATTTTCATTAGTGTTTGAAGTATCCCTTTAATTTCCGTAAAGGTAACTCCATTAAAAGCAGTAGCGCAACACAAATTCCACTTTTCAAAATTTTCCTGCTCAGGAAGAAAGACCTGTCCTATTTCGAACAGTTTTTGTGGATATTCCTCATGAATATTCTTTGATAGGGAAAATATCAAGGATGGCAGAAGTGATCTTCTTAAAATATCATGTTCTTCGCTTTTGGAATTGTTAACTGTAAAGAAATCAGATTTTTCAATTTTCATCCTTCTGAGGTGGATATCTTTATTACTTAAAATGAAATTAATATTTTCAATTAATCCCATGCCTACCAAGGCCTGGCGGATTTTATCAAAATAATGATTTTGTCTGCTCTTATTACCATAAAGTGTAAATTCTGGTAGAGTAGGTTCCATGTTATAGATACCGTAGCCAATCGCTACTTCCTCCACAATATCCATGGGATTAAAAATATCTATTCTATAACTTGGAATGATGCAATTAATGTTACTTTCAGCAGTAACTTTAGCATCCAACCTGCTTTTTCTCAAGCAAAGTATCACATCCTCGTTTGAAAGAGATAGGCCTAGTTTCTTATTGATGTAATCTGTCTTAATGTTATCTAACTTAGTATTTTCCATTGAATTGAAAGAAGTTGTAGTATTACTATCCTGATTAATAGAGACAGTTTCTAAGCTGAATCCGATGTCAGCTAGCGTTGCCGCAATATTTGCCAAAACTTTGTCTACGGTTGTCTTGTCAACACCAGTAACTTCTACTAACAAATTTTTAACTCCTCCCTTGATTCTTGTATATTCAGCATTTATGACAGGGGGGAATGATAGCAAATTTCCCCTGGAATCCATTAAGACAGGATATATAGACCCTGGCAACAGCTCCCTAAATTTTTTGCCTGATTCGGTTTTCTCTAACACTTCGCTCAATGTCAACGAAGAGGAATAATCTAGTGGTGTAAAGCTCAGGTTACCGAGTCTTGTTGTGTAGTCCAATGGAAATTCAATCGTATCCAAGTTATGTAACCCTATTGACGCCTTTGACCTTTTTCTCCCTATACCATTATGCAGATCTTCTTGCATAGAAACAATTTGTTTTATCGTTTTGTCATTTAATTTATGACCTCTGGCAACAATGCTCGCTATATAGGGTCTTATGTTTGATACAGAAGAATCCACATTAATGAAATTTTTTCTGTTTTCAATTAGTATAAACTTTGGAATTCCTACTTCCTTCCCGAGCAGGCCATTCAATGCCCTAGAGATTCCATAATAAGTGGAAAAATCAGGTCGATTTGGACTGTATTCCAATCTAATACATTTATCATCCCTATATTCTATATCTAGTCCTAAAAAAGGTAACATATTAATAGTGTATTCTAAATCATAGTCAGGAAACAATTTACTAATATCCTCTAGTGGAAATTCTACAACGGGCATATTGATTGCGTCCTTAACCACGATAATTTGTTTTCGTAGAGCTCACGTACATCATCCAATCCATAGCGAATCATAGCAATTCGTTCAAGGCCGCCTCCCCATGCAAGCACATTATTGACCATACCAATTGACTGAGTAACCTCTGGTCTAAACATACCCATACCAAACAACTCAATCCACTTTTCTACTTTATCTATATACACCATCGATTGTAGTGACGGTTCGGTATAGGGAAAATATGTCGGCCAGAACTTTACCTTCTCTATCCCGAGCTTGGAATAAAATTGCTTTTGCAGACCCATCAAATCCCTTAAACTTATTGATTCACCTATTACAATTCCTTCGATTTGATGAAATTCCATTAAATGCTTGTAAGACATTTTTTCATTCCTAAAAACTCGTCCAATAGAAAAGATTCGCCCGTATGTCGGCTTATTCTCTGAAAGATATTTTATAGTAACCGGTGTAGTATGTGTGCGAAGAACTGTTTTCTTTGATTTTTCAAGGTTCCAATCGTAATTCCATTCATTCTTGTGAAAGTCCGAAACTTTGTTACTTATGACGGAATCTATATCGTCATCAATTAAATTTGACATATAGAACGTATCTTGCATATCCCTTGCCGGATGATCTTGGGGTGTAAATAGTACATCAAAGTTCCAAAAACAAGATTGAATCGTTGATCCTTCAATTTCAGAAAATCCCATAGAAACAAAAATTTCTCTGATTTCAGCAATAATATCGGTTAGAGGATGTGTTCTTCCCATAAGGAAAGTGCGTACAGGGGAAGTAACGTCTATTTGTGTAAACTTCTCATTTTTCCACTTACCGCTATTCAGTATCTCAGAAGTGAGTATCCCTATCTCATTATCTTCGTCTAGCTTTATTTCAGGTACAAGTATTTTTCCTTGCTTCGTTAGAGAAACAAGGAAGGATTTTTCAACATTCTCCTTTATATAGCCGGGACGATTCTTCAAGAGAGTAAATCCACGTAGCTCATCTTCGGATAATTCAGCCATTTTAATCCTTTTCAATTTTGATAATTGTTGTAATAGAATCTCTTCGAATGATAGAATCTCAGAATTATTTGTAATCTTCAGGCTATCTGATTCTTTTGTCAACCAACCATTTCTAATGGCATTTTTTATACCAACACCGAATTCACTATTTGACATGCGGTATTGATTAACAAACTCACCAATCTTGATACTCTTTTGATCCGTTTTTTTTATCTCATTAATTATTCTTCTTTCTGGTAATGTTATAAAATCTGCGGGTTGATTCTTCTCATTTGGGTTTTTATTTTGTGATTCGGAAGTTAGTTCAAGTATTGATTCCTTTTGAATAGAGATGGATACCATTCCCTTGTACTTTAACCACTCAATTCCGCGTCTTACATTATCTAGTGAAAGGTTCGTAAGGGTTGCAAGTTTCTCAATCTCCATATTGTCGTCATTTACGAGTGAAAGAAGAATTTTTTTCTCTATTTTATGCAAATTTAATTGCGTCATTTAAATATGGATCTGACATTGATGGAATACTTTTTAAACGTTTAAAGCTCTCGATTGTTGTATATACAGGAAAATGAGTGAATCATTTAAAGAGAATTCTGATGATTTTGAAGTTACCCCGTGGAAAGTCGAGGGATCGGTAGATTATGCTCGATTAATAAAAAAATTTGGAACTCAAGAAATAACTAACGAAATACTTGAAAAAATTGAATCATTCACAGGTGAATTACATCCTTTACTTAAACACAAATTCTTTTTTTCACATAGAGATCTTGATTGGATACTAAACAAGTATGATATTAATGAAAAATTCTATTTGTATACTGGAAGAGGACCATCTGGCATGGTTCACCTAGGACATCTGATGCCATGGTTCCTGACTAAACATTTGCAAGATAAATTTGATTCTAATCTGCTGTTTCAGATAACTGATGATGAAAAGTTCTTGTTTGGAAATCAAACATTGGATGAAATCAAGAAAAATGTGTATGAGAATATCCTTGACATAATTGCAATTGGGTTCAAAAAGAGTAAAACAAAAATAATTATCAATTCAAGACACATCAAGCATCTTTATTCGACTTCACTTGAAATAGCAAAAAGGATAACGTTTTCAACAGCAAAGAGCGTATTCGGTTTTACAAACTCAACCAATATTGGAATGATTGGTTTTCCCCCACTTCAGGCTGTCCCCTGTTTTCTTCCATCGATAATCGAAGGAAAACCTACACCTGTGCTAATTCCCGCTGCAATAGATCAGGATCCGTACTGGAGATTAACACGAGATATTGCCGAAAAAATTGGATTTTATAAGCCTGCACAGATACACAGTAAGTTTTTACCCAGTTTGCATACAATAGGAAAGATGTCATCATCGAGTCCTGAAACTGCGATATTTACTACCGACGAGACAAAAATAATAGAGGAAAAAATATCAAATGCTATCACCGGAGGTCAACCAACTATTTCTCTTCAGAAAAAATTGGGTGGAAATCCTAGTGTATGCTCCGTATTTTCATATCTCAAGTATTTGTTTGATAGACCTGCGGAGTCAAATGAGAGGGAACTAAAATGCAGAAGCGGCAATCTACTTTGTGGAGAATGTAAACATGATCTATCCGACGACTCAACTGCATTTATATCAACGTTCCAGAAGCGGAGAGAAGAAGCTAAAGACATTGTTTCCGATTTTATGTATAGTGAGGAAAGTTGAGCGGTTGGAAAAAGTGACGAGATTTGAATGTCTTGACTCATACGAAACCGAAAAATTAGGTAGTATGTTGTTACGGGATAAAGATAGTGTCCACTTTGTGGTTGAAGTCATAAAAATTATAGATAATGAGATAATACTTAGGTTGAAAGACAAATCATGTCATGCGGTTCTTATGAAAGATAACATAAATGCGGTTAAATTGAGGGAATTTGTAGGAGAATTACTATTCGGACCTATGATAGTTATTAGGACATTTGGTCAGGAAAATGTATTGAATGTTGTGCATGAAACTTAATTTTGAACAGATTACTTGAATTTAACACGTAAGACGTGCAAATAGCTTTAATCAGTTCCATGTTAACATAGTACGGGCAACGCAATAATCATGTGCTAGCTTTAATCAATACAATGATAGTTTGTTTCCATTTATGTCAATTTCACCCTGTCTTATTCTTGTTGAAGATATCACTTTGCCTTCATGATCCTCGGCTAAGGGAACAATAACAATTTCCATTTTCGTGATGTTTTTTGATTCTCTTAATGCATTAATTTTAATGCAATTTTCCTTTGATGATTCAGTGGTAACGATAGCCTGTACTTCTCTATTCAATACTGTTGGACCATAAAAATCATTTAACTCATAAATAGTATAGTTGGATTTATTAAATTTTTCTTTAATAAATTTCCTTAAATTTTTTAATCGGATATGGTAGTCGTTAGCAATTTTTTTCTTTTTCTGATTTGCATAATTATCACTGCTCAGCCCGATTATTACATAATTTCCAACTTCAAATGCTTTTAGTAACAGTATATTATGACCCTTGTGCAAAATGTCAAATGTGCCACCGGTAGCTACGGTGTCAAACATCAATCTTCAGCCTTGCTAGTTTGACGTCGAAATACTATTGACTCTTTTGGAATATCTTTACGCATTGTGGGGGACAAACGTTCTCACATGCCATGCAGAAAATGCAATCTTTTTCTCTTATCATAAATGGTTTCTTCTCTGACGCCGGATGACCTGGTGTATCCAACCACTCGTATACGTTTACAGGACAAGCCTCAATACAGGCCCCATCAGCAACGCAGATATCAAAATCAACCGTAACCTCGGTTCCCCAAATGCCAAGTTGTCCTGGCGGATCTACCGGACCCCATATCTTTATTCCTTGATACATACCTTTTACCTGACGCTTTGATTTGAACTCAGGATCAATTGGACCTTCAACCTTTGAATAGTTCGCTCCGCTACCTGTCAAAGAAATAGTTGTTTGACCACCTGAAGATGGTGTAGCTGTGGATTGTTGTGGAGACGGAGGATTGAGTGCAGTTTGAGCTTCAGGCGTCGTCGAAACAGACTGTTGAGCAGACGGGGCTGGCCTCTGGGTAACCTGTGGAACAGGAGTAACTATATTTTGCCTCTTAACTGAACATAGCTGCTTATGAACGTCCTTCATACTATCGAGTGTTACTTCATTACTATGAACTAATAGCGTACCACAAGATTCACATATGTACTCCATTTTCTCAGACAATATTTCATAATCATGAGTCCCATATCAATTTTGTGAACCAATTTATGGATTAGCATGGCCGTATTGGGTCGTAAAGTATCGTATAAAGTACTGGTGTCGAAATTAATAGCCTCACTATTCCAAAATAAGAAATAGCCATTCATTTTTTAGACTTGGTAATTGTCAGGACTGGGACTTAACTATTGGAAGGAAGTAATTGGAGTTTTGAGGAGCATAATTCCCGTTTACGATAAGGTCAACAAGAGTATTTCATTAGGACAGGATGACAAGTACAGGCAATTAGGCCTGAATGGTCAAATCCGTCCAGGTGATTTGATACTTGATGCGGGTTCGGGTTTTGGCAATATGTCATCTAAGGCATTAGAGATCCTGAGCGGAAATGCCAAGATAATTCTTCATGATCCCATACCCGAAATGCTACATCACGCCCAGAATCGGGCAAATCAAAGACTCAAACTCTCGTGTGGAGTTTTCGAATATATGCCATTCAGGGAATCAACGATAGATGATGTCCTTTGCGGATACTCTCTAAGAGATGCCTTCTGTTTAGTCGAGGCAATCTCCGAAATTCACAGGGTCCTAAAAAATGATGGAAGATTCGTTATTGTTGATATAGGAAAACCCGATAACATGTTCCTTAGAATCTTTGTTGCATTTTACTTGAAATATGTTCTTGGCATAATTGCATATTCCGTTTCTGGCAAGAGAGGTTTGAAGTTTAAGACTTTGCATGGAACTTTTTTACGATGGCCCAGGAACGGTAAGTTAAACGATCTCCTACTTGAGAAATTTTCGACAGTCAAATTCACAAAAAAAATGTTTGGAGGCGCAATAATTGTTGTGGCGTACAAATAGGGGCGTATTTGTCAGACAATTAGAACTTGTTTATTGAGAAAAAGTAAATGTTAGCTAGTCAAAAACCAGATAATTCTCTACTCTTCCATTTATAGACAGATTTCCTAATAATGGCACATTGAATTATCGGAGTACTGCTGACATTATCGCCATGATATTGTTCACCACAATCAATGGAGAAAGAAAATCATCCATCATGTCAAAAGCACATTTGAATTACAGCCAAATCAAAAAATACATAAAAATTTTGGTGATAAATGACTTAGTTATTGAGAGAAGTAATGTGTATGAAGGCTCCGTCACATATCATACCACTGACAAAGGAAAAAATTACTTGGAAATGTACGAAGAATCAAAAGCATACAATTTGACTTCTAACATGTATGTATTTGGAAAACAAGAAAATCAGAACGTATTTTCTGTATAATATTAAATGTACTAAAGAATTTTTCGTATGAGTTCTGAATCTTATTAGCGTGACCTTATTTCATTCATAGTAACAATTTTCTTTTGCTTAAAAAAATCAGCTGCAGTTAGGCAAACTAGTCGCTTCAGCATATTTGTTATAGAAAACATGTCAATATCTATTATTAATTCAACATCTACTTTGTTCTTACGATTATACTGACAAAATTACTGGAAAAAGTGAAAATCCATTTACTATAAGAGTTAATGACGAAGTTTTTATTTTATATATTTGCTTATCTTTTGTGGAATCACTCAGCAACTTAGACGTAATTGCCATTATCTTAAAAAACGCATACAAAGACTGTGACTACGAGGAAATATATTCTAGATTAAAACCCAACATTACGGTGCCGGAGTTAATGAAATTTCTGTTCGAATTAAGAAAGCACAATTTACTAATGTATTCAGAGGGTCAAAACAATAAGATAATCATTACTACAAAAGGAATGCAATATATGCATATACATGAAGAATTAATGAATCAGATATATCCAAGAAATAACAAGAGTTCAGGCATTTTTAATCGTCGTGTTCGATTTTTGAAATTACCGAGTTTATTTAAAAAGTAGAGTATTAGATGAATAAGATAATTACATAAGTCGACATAAAACGAGCCTTGAGTAAAGTTAATTAAAAACAAAGAAAACCCTTTCTCATTAACATGGTTGATGAACAAAAGATCCAAAACATTGTTGAATCTTCTAAGGGCAATCCAAAAGTAATAACCGAAGAATCGTCAAAAGAAATTCTAAGTGAATATGGAATCAAAGTCCCTCAATATGCACTTGTAACAAATAGTGATGAAGCGGTAAAGAAATCAAAGGAGATCGGATTTCCTTTAGTAGCAAAGATTGTGTCAGCCGATATTTTACACAAGACAGATCTCGGTGGAGTAAAAGTAGGTTTAAGGTCTGAGGATGAAGTCAAAAAGGCTTTTGACGATATGTATCATAGGCTTAAAGAAAAATTTGATGTTAAAGGGGTCTTGTTGGAAAAAATGGTTCCAAATGGAGTTGAATTAATTATTGGACTCCAAAACGATTCACAATTTGGTCCCTCAATCATGGTCGGATTAGGCGGCATCTACACGGAGTTATTTAAGGACGTTTCATTCAGAGTTCTTCCAATTACGAAAGATGATGCAATAAAAATGTTGAATTCTCTAAGAGGCAGAGATATCCTCAAAGGGTTCAGGGGATCAAAAGCCGTTAACATGGATATGATTTCTGAAGCAATTGTGAATATTGGAACCTTAGGGGTAGACTTGGCTGGCAAATATGAGAGCATTGACTTTAATCCTGTAGTTGTATACCGTGATGGATATTTTGTTGTAGATGCAAAGATTATACTTAAGGAAAAATCTTCAGATGATGCTATATCGAAAGCTAATCCCGACGCCAGTTTCATGGACTTGTTCTTTAATGCAAAATCGGTCGCGTTAATAGGAGCATCACCGGAGCCAGGCAAGATAGGGAACTCTGTTATGGAGAGCCTTGTAAAACATGATTACAAGGGAAAGGTTTATCCCGTAAATGCAAAAGATTATCCAGAAATAATGGGTGTCAAGGCATACAAGAACCTGTTGGACATCAAGGATCCAATTGATGTAGTAATCGTTACCGTTGATCTTAAGTTTGTCCCTGACCTTCTTGCAGAATGTGGAAAAAAGAATATCCACAATATGGTAATAATTTCTGGCGGCGGTAAGGAATTAGGAGGAGAACGTGCAGCAATCGAGAAACGAGTTCAGGATCTTTCTCGTGAATTAAATGTTAGAATAATCGGCCCAAACTGCATCGGTATTTTTAACGGAGAAAATAGGTTGGATTGTGCATTTCAGGGACATCTAAGAATGATAAGACCAAAACGTGGAAATGTGGCTTTTCTTTCTCAGAGCGGAACTGTTGGTATTGCTTTTATGGAGACTGCAGATGCATTCGGACTAAGTAAGATGATCTCTTATGGTAACAGATCGGATGTTGATGAAGCTGACATGATACACTATTTAGCTCAAGATCCAAACACAAACGTGATTGGCTTGTATGTAGAAGGGCTAGGAGATGGTCGCAAATTTATGAATTCTGCAAAAAATGTAATAAAAGAGTATCAAAAGCCTATTGTTGTTTTCAAAAATGGACGGTCTACTAAAGGGGCCAAACAAGCAGCCTCACATACTGGTTCTCTTGGTGGATCTTTTGCAGTAATAAGTGGAGCCTTTGAGCAAACAGGAATTATTTCTGTAGATTCTTATGAAGAGTTGACATCAGCACTCAAGGCGTTGACATGGCAACCTGTTCCAAAAGGAAATCGGATCGCCATGGTAACAAATGGAGCAGGACCAATTATAGCTGCGATAGATAATTTTGAAAGATTGAATTTAGAGTTGGCTCAACTGAGTGATCAAACTATAAAATCATTCAAAGAACATTATCCCGCAACCTATGTAATCGGCAACCCGTGCGATGTTACTGGTTCTGCAAGCGCAGATGATTACCGATTCGCAATACAAGCATTCCTAGACGATCCTAATGTGGATATCGTCATGCCTTGGTTCGTTTTCCAAGATGACCCACTGGAAGAAAAAATAGTTGACATACTGGGGGATTTGCAAAAGCAAAAGAAAAAGCCAATTGTTGTAGGCGCAATGGGCGGCCCGTTCACCGAAAAAATATCTAAAAAAATTGAAGCATTCAACATACCGGTATACGAATCGGTAATCACCTGGATTACAGCAGCAGGTAGTCTGGCAAAATGGCAAAAAATTAAGGAAAGCCTAAAATAAAATCTGTCGGAAATGGGTCTTTTATTTTATTTTCGCACCCAGAATTCTCATTTTCAAAACGTTATTATAGTTTAGCAGGGCATTGTACTCATAATGGAAAGTACACATCAAACGGAATTGATTACAATAACTCCAAAGGCAGCAGAAAAAGTCACGGAATTCATGAAACAAGAGAATAAGGAAAGCTTGTATCTCCGAGTTTATGTTTCTGGTGGAGGTTGTTCAGGTCTTTCATATGGTATGGGTTTTGAGGAAAAGCCAGACGAAGATGATAATGTGATTGATCAAAATGGCATAAAAATGATTGTCGATAGTTACAGTCAAAAATACCTAAAGGGAACAAATATTGATTACATTGAAAGCTTGATGGGATCTGGATTCAAGATTAATAATCCTAATGTGACAAAATCATGTTCATGTGGACATTCCTTTTCAACTGAATAAAAGAGAATTTTTTAGTTACCTTTTTTATCTCATATTTTTGTCATGCGAAATTTTGTAATTGTCTCCCAATCTTTAAGGCCACAGTCCTCTAATCTTTATGGCGTCAACTACTCTGTTCAACGCAACTACCATACTTGCCTTTCTCATGTGGGTATTGTGTTTTACATGGGTATCATAGACACCTAAAAATGCCTGTGTGATATTTGTATCCAACCGTTCATTAACTTCTGCTTCTGTCCAATACTCTCTACGCAGATTTTGCAACCATTCGAAATAGGATACAGTGACTCCACCACCGTTTGCCAGGATATCAGGAATTACCAAAATTTTATTGTTAAATAATATCTTGTCGGCTTCTGGAGTGGTAGGTCCATTCGCAGCCTCTGCTACTATCTTGGCATTTATCTTTCCAGCGTTATCTTTTGTTATTTGGTTTTCGAGAGCAGCAGGGATCAAAATTGTACATTCTGTTTCAAGAAGTTCCTTATTGGAAATAGGTTGACTTCCAGCAAAATTTGTAACAGAGCCTGTCTTTTCCTTGTGCTTCCTAAGTGAGTTAATATCAATTCCATTTTTATTAATCATGCACCCTTTCGAATCACTTGCTGCAATTATCGTTGCGCCTTGCTCTTGTACTAATTGTGCCGAAAATTGTCCGGCATTACCGAATCCTTGAACAACGACTTTTGCATTTTTCATATCGATATTCAGCTTTTTTGCTGCCTCCCTAACAGTAATAGCAAGACCTCTTCCCGTTGCCTCATTACGCCCAAGAGATCCTCCAATCTGAATCGGTTTACCTGTGATAACTTCTGGCTGTATGTAATTACCCTTGATTACTGAAAATGTGTCCATAATCCATGCCATTTCTTTTCCACCAGTATAAACATCAGGGGCGGGAATGTCTTTGTAAGGGCCAATGATATCTGAAATTCCATATGCATACCTTCTAGTCATTCTCTCTAACTCTCCTTCAGACATGTTTTTTGGATCACATATTATACCGCCCTTTCCACCACCAAAGGGGATATTTGCTATGGCGCACTTCCAAGTCATCCACATAGAAAGTGCCTTAACTTCATCAATAGTTACTTGCGGATGGTAACGTATACCTCCTTTAAAAGGACCCAAGGCATCGTTATGCTGAGATCGAAAACCCGTAAAAACTTTAATGGACCCATCATCCATTTTAATAGGAATAGATATAGTTAACACTCTTTTTGGTTGAGCCAAAAATTGATGTATACCATTGTCAAGTCCTATCATTGATGAAACTTCGTCAAGTTGTGTAAGTGCTACTTCAAATGGATTGATTCCAATATTTGCAGGTTTCGACATTACGTGAGTTGAAAAAATCACGTATTTAAATTTTGAAGGGAACCGAGTTTCTTTAAATTATTTGTTAATCTTTTCGGATATAAGGAGCCTCAATTCCTCGTCATTTTTGTTGACATGGTCTATTCCCAATGATTCGGCTATCAATTCAAGTTTGTGTCGTTCACTGTCCACAGCTCCGGCTATACGTGGTCCAGTATAACTAGATTCAGCTTCAATCCTTTCTCTAAGGGAAACTGCACGCATCTTTTCAAATTCTCCCATTGCTTTTCCTATTGTTCTTGAGAATTCAGGTAATTTCTTTGCACCAAATAAGAGAATTACAATAAGCAATCCAATAATTATCCACTCTGAACCACCGATGTTCATCTGGTAACTGGCAAGCATACGATGGAGTATTACCAAACAGAATGAAAAATAAGTCTTTGCCAAGAAAAACAATCTTGAAAATTTTAAGTTTGGGAATACTTCATGATACTTTTAGCATATCTGAGAAAATTCAAACTAACGTCAACGACAATGAAATCCGAAAATAACTGCGGTAACAAAGACAAAATTCATTAATGCTAGACGCCTATCCTATTTCAGTAAATGATATACGAAAGGGAACAAATTACCCTGGAAATTCAATCGTTTATAGAATCCTTAAATCATGAAAGTAAAGCAGGCGCAGTAGTCGTAGTAGAGGGAAAAAAGGATGGAAATGCCTTGAGAGATATAGGATTCAACGGAGAGATTTTGGTTTACAATAATTTTAAAGGAATCATTAATCTTGTAGACTATTTGTCCAGAAAAGGAAAAAAGGTCATTCTTTTGCTTGATAGAGACAAGAAAGGCAAAGCTCTTACATCAAAAATTATCAGAAAACTAGATCTGTTCTGTACCCATGATAATTTGTATTACAAAAAATGGTTTGTGAAGATGACCAGGGGTAAGATTACATGTGTAGAAAACCTGTCGAAATATTGTTTACCGTTTGTGGAGAATTAGCGTAAAAATGAGATTCCGTCAGTGCCTTAATCTAAGTTTATATCTGTTATGACCTATCCTAAGATTTGATGCAAAGAAGCATTGTAAATAGCTATGAGCTAAGGAATGATTTTCCAATTTTCAAGAAGAAAATTAATGGCAAGGATCTGGTATATCTCGATAATGCTTCTACTACGCAAAAGCCATATTCGGTGATAAATTCGATAACTGATTTTTATTCGAATTATAACTCTAATATTCATAGAGCGGTTTATCAACTCGCAGAAGAAGCTACAGAACTCTATGAGCAATCTCGTAAGAAAATTGCAAATTTTATAAATGTACGTCCCGAAGAGATCATCTTTACAAGAAACACAACTGAATCAATAAATCTTATTGCGCATTCTTGGGCTAGGTCGAATCTTAAGAAGGACGACGTTATAGCAATAACCGAAATTGAACATCATAGTAATATCGTACCTTGGCAGATATTATGTCAAGAAATCGGAACGCGTTTAGACTATGTAGGAATAGATGAAAGCGGATTTTTGGATGTTGAATACTTGATTGAATTGATTTCATCAAGAAAAATAAAATTGGTTTCGATAAGTCATATGTCGAATGTTCTTGGCACTATAGTACCAATTGAAAGGATCATTAAAGTTGCACATCAATACGACATACCGGTGATTGTGGATGGTGCGCAATCAGTGCCACATATGCCCGTCGATGCGAAAAATTTGGACTGTGATTTTTTGGTCTTTTCTGCGCATAAAATGTTAGGCCCCACGGGAGTCGGAGTATTATATGCAAAGAAGGAATTTCTTGAAAAGATGAAACCGTTCATGGGTGGTGGCGATATGATAAAGGAGGTTTTTAAATTTCATACAAATTACAATGAAGTACCATACAAGTTTGAGGCAGGTACTCCTAACATCGCAGATGTAGTTGGCTTTGGGGCAGCTGTCGACTATCTGGAAAAAACTGGGATGGAAAATATAAGGAAACATGAAATTTATTTAACTGAATACGCTCTTGAATCAATGCAATCGTTGAACTATATCACAATTTATGGTCCCATGGATTCCAAATTCAGAGGAGGAGTAATTTCATTTAATATTGCCGATATTCATCCTCATGATCTTGCCACAATAATGAATGACCATGGAATTGCAATAAGGTCTGGCCATCATTGTGCACAGGTATTGATGCAGAGACTTGATGTACCAGCTACTTCTAGGGCTAGCTTTTACATTTATAATACTAAAGAAGAAATAGATAAGTTCGTTAATGTTATTAAAGAAGCTGGGAGGATCTTCAAAATATGAGCGATGATATATACAGAGAAATCATATTGGAAAGAACAGGCGAAGGTGGACAATTACAGTGAATATTATGAATAAAGATAAAATGACTATAAATTGAAATGATCGGATGTATATCAATCATAATTACCAAAAAATTCTCGACTCAGCACTAAACCCATGGGTATCAATGAAAAATCAAAAGTAATGCACTATACATATAATATAGCCGGTCAATAAAGGGAAGATTCATTTTTGACTTGTTCAGCGGAACTAGGATCATTTTCTGAATAATATTTTATCATCCCTACTTTCAACACCTTTAAAGAAAGAAGGGCGCACTTGATTCTTGCAGGCCCTAAGTTTGTCAAGCCGATGTTTTCAAGTATGTCTTCCTTTTTCAAATCCTTGACTACCTTCAAATCTTTACCCATGACCAGTTCAGTTAACATCGAGGCACTGGCTTGGCTAATAGCACAACCTTTTCCTTCAAATTTTACATCGCTAATTACACCATCATTTACCTTCAAATGGATATCAATTTCATCTCCACATAGGGGGTTACTGTCATGTACCGTAACGTTTGCATTTTCCAATTTTCCTTTATTTCTTGGGTTTCTGTAGTGGTCCAATATGATTTCTCTGTATATATCATCGCTCATATTTTGAAGATCCTCCCAGCTTCTTTAATAACATTAACGAACTTATCTATTTCTTCTTTAGTATTA
>JGI24806J26614_1000034_pt1 | contig 21072 bp, 25 predicted proteins | sample Kansoi200umMDA_FD_26614 | JGI IMG/M metagenome (IMG submission 26614)
GTCTTCGATTTGCCACGGCCTCACACATAACTCCTCACTTATCACGGTTTGCTTTATTTTATCCTCACGATTTGATCACCCGATGTGTGAGATGAAATTGCCTTCCAGACGCCGTTTCTTTTGATCAGCACATTTGAAGATTGATAGATAAGGTCATATTCTCCTTTCTCATCCTTTCTTCGGATAGTGCTGGTACCGGAAACTACGGCTGTTCCATTTTCAAATATTTCCAGTCGTCTTATCTGGAACTTAAAAGAAATATAGTTGGGTTTGTGCGTTTTGATATATTGGATTTGGTGGGCCTTGTCAGAATATTCACCGTCGGAACCAATCATTTTAAATTCGTCAGCAAGTATTTTGTCCAGGAGAACTGTGTCTTGTTCCCTGTACGCCCGGGGCCACTCAACTTCTTTGATGTGCCGGAGCATTGTCTCATCATTTGTTTGGGCTTTTGCATTAACGCCAATCAAAAATAGCAAGAGGCAAAAAAACGACTTCATAGATTAGAGTTGACAAAACATCCCTCAGTAAAGCACGGCACTCTATCAAGCTCGATTCGATAGCGAACACCAATGCATCGTAAAGGTATGAAGGCGAAAATATCTTCGTCACCCGGGTATTAGAAGTTTGCATTAGTTTTTAATTAACTTTTTTCCGGAGTATACTCAAGCAAATCACCCGGTTGACATTCCAGGGCTTTACACAATGCCTCGAGCGTGCTGAACCGAACAGCTTTGGCTTTTCCTGTTTTTAATATTGAGAGGTTAGCCAGCGTTAGATCCACCTTTTCCGAAAGCTCATTTAATGAAATCTTTCTTTTGGCCATCATCACATCTAGATTTACAATAATCGGCATAGTTATACGGTTAATTCGTTTTCAGATTGGATTTCAACACCCCGCTTGAATATTTGTGCAAACACATATACGATGCCCGCGAGAAAAAGAAAATCCCCGGGTATGTACTCAGATGTAATTCCGTAAAGCTTTTCCAGTATTGCTATATGAATATTATGTAGCATAGCAATGCCCCATATAACCACGATATAAAAGCTTATTCGCTGTAGCATTATCGCCAGGTTGGCATGGAAAGGCCTGGAAATATTTACGCTGCTAAGCAACCGTGTCAGTAACAGGGCAACATAGGCCTGGGTTGCGTACAGAAGAATTTTATACCATACTATTAGGGTATAATTCCAGAAATTTTGCTGCCTGTAAGCAGATAGATCTGTACCGTTGTATAGATCTTTCGAAGCGATCGGATTGCCCAGGCTTACAAAATAAGAAATAAGGAAGGAACCAGCCTTGATGGCAAGGCCCGCAAAAGCAAGCCACGAGAGTATATTCAATCCAATTAATAAGACTTTGGTTTTCGGTTTCATATTTTTATGTTTAATGAGGGTACAAATATAGATAAATATTTATCGACAAACAATAAATAATTACTTTTTTTCAAGAAATTTTTGTTGACAATGACATCGTTTACGGCGGCGATTTGAATAGCAGCTTAAAAATGTTTTACTTAAACGCTCATTAACGGAATGAAGCGAACACTTGGAACCCGCAATCTCCGAATGCCCCTGGTTTGTATATTTTCCGTTTTCGTTACCTTGTAAACGAATTCCAAATTAAACTGCCCGTTTATGAAAAAATTTATTTTGCCGTCTTTAGTTGCACTAGTGACCCTGGTAAGCATGCCGGCACATTCCCAGGACAAGGAAAAGGTGGACACTACGAACAAACTGGGTCTTGCGGGAGACGGACTCGATCTGTATGCGGTATTAGATCTGTTTCAAAATTCAAAGACGATTGAAGCTTTTGAAAAATCGTTGAATGATAAAGAAAACAAAATAAATAACCTTGACCTGGACCTGGATAAAAAAGTGGACTTTATCAAAGTGGTTACAGAGAAAAATGACAAAAAGGACGACGATTCTCACATGTTTATCCTTCGGGTCGATGTCAGCAAAAAAGAATCGCAGGATGTTGCGGTCATTTTATTAGACAGGGATAAAGACAAAAAAGTCAGCCTCCAGATTGTTGGAGACGAGGAACTGTATGGTAAAGATTATGTCATTGAGCCAAAAGGAAATTCGTCTATTACGCCTAACCCGGGGTACAAGGGCACGGACCCGGTTACAGTAACCGTCGAGGCGCCGGCTACTAATGTTGTCGTGCAACAGGCGCCCGTCGTGCAGTATGTATATTCACCGGCCTATGTACCATATTATCCACCTTATTACTACGGATATTATCCCGGCTGGTTTGCATTTACCGCAGTGGTTTCATGGGGCATGTATGCTGGCTTTCATAATCACTACCATGGTGGTTATTATGGTGGTCATTACGGCGGCGGCAATACCGTGATCATAAATAATGGAGACAAGATCAATCATTACAAGAATAGCGATAGGAGCAGGTCCAATTCTGTGTCGGATAACAGGGCCAGGGGTAACTATGGCAATGGATCGTTGGATCATGGACGGGGAGGCGGACTCTCCTCATCACGGCCTTCTGCATCTACACGACCCTCAACCGGGGGTGGAAGTAGACCTTCCGCTTCAACGCGTCCTTCAAATACCGGTGGACTTGGAACTTCTGCATCAACAAGACCGTCCACATCAGACAGGTCGGGAAGCGGCCTTTCTTCTTCCAACCGTGCGTCGACAACAAACAAATCGTCATCAAGCTTTAATTCTCCCTCTACAAGATCCAGTTCATACGGTGGAGGCGGTCGTTCTATGGGCGGTAGCAGCGGCGGATTCAGGGGCGGCGGTGGCGGTGGAAGAAGGCGTTAATTGAATTACCAAGGTTATTAAAGGGATAAAATCGTTTCTACTTATAAAGCTTTATGAAAAAGGCTTTCCGAAATTAACTGCGGAAAGCCTTTTCAATTATGGATGATGTTATACTTATCTATTTATTGACCCATCAGAAGCACTCATATCTCTTACAGCAACAAATTTTCCATTTCTTTTCTCAAACAGGCTCATATAGTTCCCGGAGTTCAGTGGAGCGTTGAGAGAATCTACGACTTTAAAAGCACCGATTTCAACAACCATGTTCCCATCATTGGATACAAAAATCTCGTTTGTCTTGAATGAAATCCTGTCAGCTTGTGACAGTATATCGCTGCCTAAAAACGCGGCGATTGAGTCCTTGCCCACGATTGGGGCCCTGTTTTGAAAATAGCTGACCGCATCGTCTGCGTAGTACCCAATACTTCTCAATTGTCCGCTATTGTAAACAGCAGCAAATGAATCTTCCTTGGCTTGGATTTCTTTTTTGATTTGTTCTTTATCAATAACCACCGCGGCAGCAGGTTCTTCCTTTTTTTCGTTACAGGCGAATAGTAACCCTGTTATAATTCCCGTTAATACTCCTTTGGCAATGATGTTTTTCATAATTACGTTATTTATTGAAAACGATGTATAACGGCTTAAAAATAAATAAAAATAGACCTCCGCACTGAATTTTTTCCCTTTTAACCGTTACACCAGGTGGCAATTTATACGCAGCAGTTGTTCTTCAGGAAAGCTAATAATAACTCAGCTTAAACCATTTCAAATACGTAATACTTCCATCCCGGCTCATCGAGGTACAAACCATTTGCTTGAATGTCATCGCCACTTCGTTCATAGCTGACGTCCCTGAACTGATCGTTTAAGAACCAATTTTTACCGGCAATATCAGAAAACGGAAGTTTTAATAAACAGTGGCTTCTTTCCCCGGAATAGTTAACTACAACGATAAACTTTGTGTTCTCATCAATTGCCTGCCAGGAAAAACAGATATAGTTGTCGAAGTTGGGATTTCCATCCAGGGCAGGTATACACTCCAGCAATTGCCAGTTGCCATTATTAAAAGCAGATTCGCATAGTGCGGACAATAGTGTTTGATAGAAATTTTGTATGCGCTCATTGACCGGTTCAAGGGGTCCGCGACCGAGATGCGGAGAGATGCGTTTCTTTTTTCCTTCCAGTTGACCCTGGTGAAAAAATCGAAACCCGGGTGAAAAAAATGTCAGGATTGCTGCTGCCTCATGCTTTTCATCGGGGAATTCAGCTGCTGCTCTCTGTTCATCGTGATTTTCGAGAAACCGGACCATCTTCTGTTGATAATCTACCCCGGCATAAAAATGTTCCCGTACCGGTTTTGGATATCCCTCTTTCAGCCGGTCATATAAACGCTTGTCGTAAGTGTAATCAAAGCCCTGTTGCTGCAGTGTCCATTCCATGTCCCAATAGACTTCGGCCATGAAACAAAATCCGGGAGCATGATTCTTTACTCTTGTTATTGCTTCCGGCCAGAAATTTTTACAGGTGAGCCCCCATGTTTTTTGAAACACTTCCGGCACTACGAGCATTGCCATATCACACCTCACTCCGTCACATTGCCCGGAAATTTTAATGAGTTCATTGATCAAAGCTTCCTGCAATTCTTGATTACCATAATTGAGTTGAAGGGTATCCGGCCATCCGGGATAATAAGGATCCCTTCCATGTGCAAGAATTAATTCGCCGGTAAGCGTTCTAATTTTTGTATAATTCTTAGGCTCGTTTGCTAGCAACATTTCATTTCCGCGGATGAAATAATCCGGGAATTGGTTTATCCAATCATTATCAAGAGCAGCATGATTCGGAACAAAGTCGAGCATGAGTTTTAACCCGCGATCCTGCAGGCGCTTACGCAGACGGGCCAATGCGGCATCACCTCCCAGTTGTTCGTGAACGACGTAACGGGTAATCGCAAAACCTGAACCAGGGATATCTTCATCTTTTAAATCGGGTAAGGTATCATGAAAGTCATTTAGCCACTCGGAGTTTGACCTTGAAAGACGTTTGCCTTCTTCACCTGTTTGCCATACGCTCAAAAACCAAACCCAATCGAAACCCATTTTGGCAAATCGATCAATTTCGTCGTCAGGAATATCATCCAGCGTGCAGGGCTTTCCCGAATGTGCCGACAAATCCGTCAACCATACTCTTGTGTTGATTTGATAAAGGGAAGGAAAATCAGACTTCTTCATACTGCTTTTCCAGTTTTGTACCATTATCATTTCTTACAAATGCAGCCTGCTTGCCTCCCGCAAGCATTTGTTCCGCATCTATTAAACCAAAAATCTGGATGATCTTTGCCACCAGGCCGGTCCAGCCTGTTTGATGACTGGCGCCAAGTCCTGCGCCATTGTCGCCATGGAAATATTCGTAAAACAGTATATAATCACGCCAATGTGGGTCATGCTGGAATTTTTCGGTCCCGCCATAAACCGGCCGGATGCCTTGCTCATTTCGCGTAAAGATATTTGTGAGTCTATCTGCGATTTCTTTTGAAACTTCGAACAGGTTCATCATTCTACCGGAACCAGTAGGGCATTCAATTTTGAAGTTGTCACCGTAGTAGAGGTAGAAATTAAGCAGAGCGCGGATAATCATCACGTTTATTGGCATCCAAATGGGTCCCCGCCAATTCGAGTTACCACCAAACATGCCGGTGTTCGACTCGGCAGGCAGATAATCTACCCGGAATTCCTGGCCATTGACATGAACTACAAATGGGTGATGCAGATGATATTTCGAGATGGAACGAATTCCATATTGACTAAGAAATTCATCCTCGTCGAGCAGCCGTGTCAAAATTCGTCTCAATCTCTCCGGATTAACCAGTGCGAGTATGCCGCGTTCGTGTTCCCCATAATGTTTGGGTCCTGTTGGATGAATAGTGGACCATAGCTCAGGAATCCTGCGCAGGCGTTCACTTATTGAGGCCATCGTTCCGGGTATCGCTTCGCGCTGCCATTTTTCCATTACGGTAGTAGCGCAAAGAGGAAGAATGCCAACCAATGATCTTACTTTGAGTCGCTGTGTGCTGCCGTTGGGAAGCCGAAGCAGGTCGTAATAAAATCCGTCTTCTTCGTCCCACATACTATCTTCTCCGGGACGGTTCATGGCCATTGCGATGTAATAGAAATGCTCCACGAATTTGAATGCCATATCCTCATACCTGGAATCCTTTGCAGCTAATTCGATCGCCATCTCCACCATATTTTGGCTATAAAGCGACATCCAGGCAGTACCATCCGCCTGTTCGAGATGACCGCCCGTAGGCAGAGGCGCACTGCGATCAAAAACACCGATATTATCTAGACCCAGGAAACCGCCTTCGAATACGTTTTTACCAAAGCGATCTTTCCGGTTGACCCACCAGGTGAAATTCAGTAATAGTTTACTGAAGGCGTTTTTAAGAAACTCTATGTCGCCGGTTCCTCTCAAGGCCTGTTCAGTGCGATAAAGGAACAATGTCGCCCAGGCGTGAACCGGGGGGTTCACATCACTGAAATTCCATTCATATGCTGGTAGCTGTCCATTAGGATGCAAGTATGCGCCACGCAGCATCAACAGCATTTGATCTTTGGCGAAATCAGGGTCTGCTATTGAAATCGGAAGAGTGTGGAAAGCCAGATCCCAGGCCGCATACCATGGATATTCCCATTTGTCGGGCATGGAAATAACATCCTGGTTCAACATGTGGAACCATTCCGAATTTCTTGAAATATTATAGCCTTTATGTAGTGGATTTGAATTGTGTTCATCAAGCCAGTTATCACCGTCAAAGAAGTAAAACTGTTTACTCCAAAGCATACCTGCAAGAGCCTGGCGGAAAATATTAACTTTATCGGCCCCAACAGCCTGAGGAGTTACATGATCGTAAAAATCATCGGCATCAAGCAACCTGTCGGCAAATATTTTGTCAAACGAATTCCCCAAAAGATCCGAATCAGGTTCACCTGTATTTTTTCTAAGACGCAGGCGGATTGACGAAGTCTGGCCCGCGTCAATATTTAACTGGTAGTGGGCCGCAACCTTAGTTCCGGTTTTCCCGGGGTTTACGGTTCCCTGTTTATTATTCACCACAAAATCGTTAATCCCATCCTTCACATGTTCGCTTTCATTTTTTTCCGAATCAAACAACTTTACATGGTTGGTTTCATTCTCCGTGAACAATAGGGGCACATCACCTTCGCATGATAAAACAAATTCACCAAGTTTGTTATGCCAAACCGCAACAGCACTTATTCCATCAACCGTATTGATCTGCTGGAGACTGGGTTTTTCGTGTGCGCGGTTTGATTCAGCGATCCATTGTGACCAGTTATTTCTGAACCAGAGTGTGGGCAGGAGGTGAAGCGGGGCGGCTTCGGGACCCCGGTTGATGGCGGTAATTTTTACCAATATATCTTCCGGGCCAGCTTTTGCATACTCGACAAAAATGTCAAAGTACCGGTTTTCATTAAAGGCCCCGGTATCCAGCAATTCATATTCCATTTCTTCCCGCGACCGTCGGCCGTTTGTACGCACCAGGTCGACATAAGGATACTCAGACTGTGGATACTTGTACAGCATTCTCATATACGAGTGTGTGGGAGTACTGTCGAGATAGAAATAATACTCCTTCACATCTTCACCGTGATTACCCTCACTATTGGTCAGGCCAAAAAGGCGTTCTTTCAAAATTGGATCCTTGCCGTTCCAGAGCGCCAAAGCGAAACAAAGAAGCTGCTTGTCGTCCGAAATTCCTGCAAGGCCATCTTCCCCCCACCTATTAGCGCGGGATCTGGCGTGATCGTGTGAAAAGAAATTCCAGGCATCACCATTCTCACTGTAGTCTTCGCGAACGGTGCCCCACTGTCTCTCACTTAAGTAGGGTCCCCATTTTTTCCAGGATACCATATTATTGCGACTATCTTCAAGTCGTTTCAATTCCGTAATCGCATCATGGGTTGATGATTGTGTTGTTTCGCTTGCCATAAAAGCTTTTTTTAATGGTTCATATAAGATGCTTTCATGGGCCCGGTATTATCTGCTGTTGTCAAGGTACGATTATTACTGAACCCAATGTAGAACATTCCTCATGACCGACCACCGTGGTTCTTTATTTTTCGTGTCCTTGCCAAGTATCCAATGGTCATATAGCACGGCAATTGTTTTATCTTTTTGCTTCAGTTCAATCCATGTATCCAGGTAATTTTTGAATTCATTGTCGCCTTTGGCCAGGCCGTATGCCAGAGGTACTTCAAGGACATCGGGATAAGGTATGGCCACTGCATACTCGGGATAAATCAGGCTCCATGCTGATCCTGCTTCAGCCGAATAAACAAATGCATCCAGTTGACCATCTTTTTGTTTAAAAAATTCCTCCGGAGATTGCAGGATTACTATGTCGGCCTGCGGTAAAACCTGTCTCAATTTATCAATATAATAGGGTACGTCCAGGGAGCCTATTTTCAGATTTTTACTGCTTTTCAATTTGCTCCTGCTATTGAAATCTTCAAGCCGGTGATCTTTTACCACAAATGCAAATGTTTGATTTGTGTAAGGGATGGTCAATCCCATTTCAGCGGTTTTATCAAGTGTGACTGCCATGCCCGACATGACCACATCAACGGTTCCATTGTTGAGCAGTTGAGCAGCCTGTTTTCTTTTTGTTAATACCAGCTCAAGCTTTACTTTCATATCCTGCGCCAGGATATGTGCCATTTCAACATCATATCCCACCAGCTTCCCGGTTTTGTTTGTAAAGGCAAAGGGGAGTGCATCGGCAAAATACCCTACCCTGATCGTTCCGCGGTTCCGGATTTGTTCAACCCGTGAACTGTCCGGATGCGGGATTAACGGCGACGGCATTTCCTGGTTGTAAATAGTTTCCACCGGGTAAGGCCGAATCATTTCCATAGAAATGACGGCTTCGTAATCGTTGTATTCGTGCTTTACTATTTTCTGATAATAAAAACGCAGACTGCCAATTGAAATAATCAGCAATACAATTGTAACGCCAATAAACGAAATCATTTTTTTCCATTGCACTTTCACCATTCCGCTAACGGCACTTGCGCTCAATACCGCCAACACCAGCGTGTACATCGCGGCAAGAAGAGTTCCAAAGCGGGTACCGACCAGGTTATCTGCAATAAGGAAAAAACGAAAAGTGTCAGAGGGAATATGGTAGATGTTAAGCAACGAAGGAATAGCGACTGTTGGATCACCAAAAAAACTAAAGAATCCCATGAAGGCAAATACGGGATACTTTGAAACCGGGATCATTGCATTGGCAAACCAACCGGCAAACAATACAAAGCTGATTGATAAAATCTTTCCCATATTCGGAAAACTGAAAGAAGCCGGGATTATTACGTCTACCGTTGTCCCGGATTTGTCCGTGGATTCCCATTTTGACTGCATCAGCTTTTTGCTGTTTTCGGCGAGCACCGGCAAGACGACAAAAATATTTCCTGTCGCAAATGCAGTAATCAGCGCAGTCTTCACCGGCTTGACTATTTCTTTATACCGGAAAGGCGTAATGGATGCTACTAAACCCGGCAATATCCAGAAAGAAAGCAACAACGAGATGACCATATAATTGATCATATAAACCTGGAGGCGTTCCAACTCATCAAACCTGATGACCCCGAGATAGCTGGCAATAATTGCAAATACTCCGTATGGCGCCAGCGTGACGAGGAAGTTAGTGATCCGCCCGAGTGCACTGCCGATTGGAACCAGTGTCTTTAACAAGATGTCTTTTTCCTTTATGCCAATTAAAGCTATTCCAACCGCAAGACTGAAGACTACGACTGCCGGAACAATGTTATTTGCGAGCGAGAAAAAGATGTTGGAGGGAATATAGAAGTTGAGAAAATTGAATTCTCCTTTCTGTTCAATCTGGCTGGTACTAAAGAACGAGGCTATCTGCCAGTTGGGAAATGCAAGGGGCATTACCAAAACCATTATCAATCCAATTCCCCACAATACCAAAATCACCCACCCGCATTTTTTTGCAAGCAACTTTGCATTCTCAAAAGAAAGTGCGCCCAAACCGGTGATGAGTGATATCATTATATAAGGCAGCACGGTCATCTGAAGGCTCAGGATAAAAATATCGCCGAATATTTTCAGGAACGCGATATTTTCCCCAAAGAAAATGCCCGCCACAATGCCAAGACCTAAGCCAATTAAGATTTTGGTTGAAAGTTGCATTCTCAATCAGGTCAAAAGAGATCATCAAATGCGATTAGTTTCCCACTACAGCGTCGCCGGTTGCCTAACTGGTTCAATATATTGAAAGTTTCGCCCGGGCACTTAGTAAAAACAACCAAATGCAAAACAGTTTCCATTTTACGGTAAAGTCATCACCTCGTGTTTGATGATCATCAATACGAGGTGGGGATTTCGGCAGTCAGAAATCGGGATAAAAACATCGTTCTCCCTCTTTGGTTAAAACAAATTCCGCAACTGTACAATTTTTTCCTGTCCAACATCGGGTTTTATCAACCCTTGCATGGGTCGGGCAAGATCAATGGTTATATAGATAATTGTGCACGCTAACAAAACAAATCCAACAATAACAACCCACTCTTTTTGTTTGAGTACGGGTGAGGTGAATCCTCCGACAAAACTGATGACCAGCGCCAGGAAACCCAGCATAAACGAAATCGGACTGGGAATACCGGACATCAACAATGCATCCCTCCTGGTGCCAATGTCAAACATGCTGGTCAAACTTGCCATCATACCGTTGCCTGCCGGAGCGAAACCCTGAACTTGCGACGCTTTGACCGTTCTTGTCCACAAACTCCTGCCAATGTTCACTGCATCTTGTTTTGACTTATCAAATTTTTCCGGATCCCCTGAAAGTTCGTAATAATCAATCCTGGCTTCAAGATATTTTTTCAAATCATCCCGAAAACCGTTTTGCAAACTATCCGGAAAAGTTTCCGAACGAAGTAATACATTCCGAATCAAACTGGCCTCTTCAACCATCATGGAGCGAACATTCTCAAACCGCGTTGCTGAATTGCCAAATGTGAAAGCCAGCACAAATCCCCATAAACCAAATAACGCCCCCAGCAATGAATTGACTCCACCCTTTGATTCCTGCTCATCCTTTTGCAAGAATTTAGTTCGAACAGCTTTTCCTGCCATCACCATAAGAATACAACCGGCAAAAAGAATCAAACACAGGACAGAAGCATCAATATTGGAGAAGGCCGATGGTCTCATTATCAGGTGCAGTAGGTTTTGGTGATCAAGTCCGGTAAATTAACATTGTTCTTAAAAAAGCGCTGGAACCAGGATAAATTTAATAATCTGCTTTGAGATAGGCTACCGGCAAACCTGTTAGTAATTCAATACCTTTTGAGGTTCCTATCCTCGATGCACCGGCATCAATCATTGCAAGAAATTTTTCAGTGCTATGAACGGCTCCGCTTGCCTTAACTTTTAAGCCTTTAGATGCAACCGTATCATACATGAGTTTCACCGTTTGAACCTCTGCAGGTTTACTTCCTCTTAAAAGGCCAACAGACGTTTTCACAAAATCAGCTCCGACATCTGCAACAATATTACAAGCTTCAACAATTTCCTCGTCTGACAAAAGCTCAACTTCAAGAATAACTTTTAACAACGCATTTTTCTTCCTGACTTTTTTTAACACGGCATCGATGTCACGTTTTACATGGTCCATCTTACCACTTTTGAATGCAGAAAGATTCATCACCATATCAATTTCGTCGGCCCCCATATCCAGGTACTGCTCCGCCTGGCGGGCTTTTAATTCAATAAGGTCATTGCCAAAAGGAAAGCCGGCAACAGTGTCTAATTTGACGTCGGATCCTTCAATCACTTTTTTTGCTGTTTCAATATAGTAAGGGAAAACCACTATCGAATGAAACGAGTAATCAATTGCTTCTTTACAAAATTGGATTATCTCTGTTTCTGTGGCGTCCATTTTCAGTGGACTGTGATCGATATACTTTGAATATTGTTTCATGGTCGGTGTCATTAAGCTCCGAAGTTATGAAATTCAATGGGGTTGCTTTTGCAAAGGATTCCGATCAACGTTTCGATTCAATACTCTCGTCGTACATTTGTTGCACACCTTGCCGGTAAGTTGTTACGGCAAAATCCGGAAACCTTGTTTTAAATTTTGTTGACTCAAAAATATTATCCTGCTCATACCTTGGAAACAACTCCTGGATTTCCCTGATCCGTTTGTTAAATACACTCGCGAGCATCAAAACAGGTTTGGATAATACTTTGTAATCAAAAGGTTCTCCATAGATCTCCGATACGAGTTGTATGAGCTGTTTATACGTTAACCTGTTATCATCGCATGGCAAGTGCCAGGTCTGATTATAACAATCCGGAGTATTGGCAAGTAATGCCATTGCTTTGCTTGCATCCGGCGTCCATATAAGAGTGCGCAATTTGTCATCTCTTAACAGGACTTTTGGTTTTTCCCCTTTTTTAATGTTCGCAAACACCAAACTGTTAGTTATACTTTCGGTTTTTCCCGGTCCGTAAAATTCCGGAGCCCTGCATATAACCGCATTAATTTTTCCTTTATTCATCTCTTTTAAGAGCATTGACGCGAGCAATGCACGGACTTTTCCTTTTTCTCCGTTTGGAGCAAATGCAGTTTCCTCGGACAGTGGTACCCCGGTTTGCGGATACATATAAGTATTGTCAAAGAATACAAATCGAACTGCATGCTTTTTGCAGGCATCGATTACATTTTGCATAATCAGAGGAAAAGTTTTCTTCCAAAACGCAGTATCGACTGGTAATCCCAAAGTGAAATAAGCAATCTCACTGCCTTTCACAGCTTCCATAGTTTTTTCGGCGTTCGTCAAATCCGCAGGAAAAAGCGTGTCACTTTCGTTGACCTTTACAGGATTCCTGCTGACCAACCTTAATTCGGAAGAATAATTTCGTTTGAGCTCGAGCGCAAGCTCGTTTGCGATTTGTCCGTTTGCTCCAAGAATTGTGTGCATGATGTTTACCGGTCAGGTCTTGTGTTCAACTGTTTTTCTTCACTTGCGAATGAAAGGTATAAAAAAAGTTTATTGCCTTAAAAAATGTTCGATGTTGACAATGCTGCCGTTCAGGGAAGGTCATCTTTTTGCCTTTGCTGATCGGAACAGATTTTATGAAATCACGCACACTTCCTGTGTTTTCAGTAGTCTTTGCTTTAGCTTTTGGCATGAACAATCTTTAATGGGCAATCTTAGTTGTTATTTATTTTTATAAAGCCGCACTTTCCAATTGGCCGCTTTATATAATTCAATTTCGAATGTTTGACCATCGGAAAGCGTTCCAAATAATTTACAGGGAAAACCAACCAGCTCGTAAGTCGCATAGCTTTTAAAGCTACTTTCGTAACGGGATTGCATTTTTAAGATACATGATGTTGGAGAAGTAAGTTCTGCAAGTTGAAGGATATAGCCGGGTGCCGAGACTCCGTTTGGTGTACCTGAGGTTGTAGCAATTTCGATGGACACCGTATTACCGCTGTTAACCGATGGCGATATTTCCTTTAGATCAAACTGTTCGGTTGTACTAAAGGTGTAGGTAATATATTTCTTTCCCCTGTATTCGTCGCCACTCCAGAACCCGGTTATAACACTGTCGGCCATCGATGACCTGGTATAATGCATTTCCCCTTTCCCTTCTTTTTTGCCCTCCTGGAAATTGCCCTTGTAGAATTGGGAATCGCTGTAATAATAAGTCCCGGTACCATTTGGCAACCCGTCCTTAAACTTCCCTGTATAACGATGAAGCCCGCTGGCTGTCCCTTCTCCATTTGCTAATCCCAATTTGCAATCACCCAGGTAGCTGCCGTTGAGTTGTTCCATAATCACTTTACAAAGAAACGAGTCCTTTTCCGCATGGGACAGGTTTTGTGCCTGTAAAAAGGAAAAACTTAAAAGAATATTCATAAACAAGATGGCAAAAGGATGAATAGGTTTCATATAATAGATGTTTGAAGATTTATACCGCCCCTGCACAAAGCATTTCGGAATTATTGCTTGTTTTTCTTGTAAACCATTAAGGCTTTTTGTTTTTAACCAGGCTCATGGCCGGGGGTATAAAAAATAACACAAATCGTCCTATGCCCGGGCTTACAAAGATTGCAACGAGTAATGAAACGATGAAGATCGCAGGCAAGAGTAGGGATCGGATCTTTGCTTTTGTCAAAAAGTCCCCGGCAGGAAAATCTTCTGCGACACCGTTAGAGGGATTGCCGATATATCGCCACAGGAAATAGTTCAGGATGCCGTTAAGGCATATGTTAAAAACATATATCGCATACGGAAGTATAAGATGTATAAACGCAGGAGAGGAATATTCGCTGTAAATAGCAGTTGAAAATGGCATCAGGACTATCGAGAACAAAAAGCCGAGGTTTAACCAGATCAATTTGCCATTATAGTTAGTAACAAATCCGAACATCCTGTGATGGATAAACCAGTAGAGGCCAATTATAAAAAAGCTGATGATGAACCCAAAAAACTTGGGAAGCAGAGGCTTTAGAGCTTCCAGTAAAGCCTGCTCCGTTGCCAAACCGTGCTCCGGCTCAGGAACCTTTATTTCGATGATTAAAAGAGTAATTGCAATGGCGAACACGGCATCGCTGAATAAAATCAGCCGTTCTAATTGAAAGTCCTTTCTACTATGGTGATGGAGGTTTTTGGATGTTGCCACGGCCTCGTTTATTTGAAATCAATGACCGGCTGAACCAGCGAAACCCTGGATATCCGATTTGTCGAATTTTATCAGCTCAATAATATGTGCATTATGTCTCAAGAAAGGCGGCACAATCTGCAGCGCTTCTTCCTTGCTGTTAAAATCGCTAATAAACCATGATTTGTGGACCCCGGATTTACAACCCCAAAACGCATTTGCTAACAAATGGGAACCGGATTCTACAAAGAGTTTTACTACCTGTTTGCACTCAAATGTGTTTTCCGAATGGGGAATTTCAATTAAAAAAGTTGCCATCTGATAAATTTTGCGCCGTTGATTGAAGTTAATATTTCCTGAAGATAGTATTAATATAGAATACTGAAAACACCACAATTGACTTGATAGTTATCGCTTAAAACTATGCCATAAGTGAATGAATGTTGCTCCAGGGCGCGTCCGTTCACCCGGGACTTATTCCTGTCATGACTGCCATTTTCTCACCGGCAATAATGATCACCTGCTGCACACTAACTTTTATTGTGATTTTAACCAGGTTGGTTACATCATTGTTGCCAAAAGGGGCAGGATAATTGTAGCATAATCAGAAATTGACAAGGTCGAATAATGAAAACAGTCGTTATTGTTGGTGGCGGGTTCGCCGGACTTACCCTGGCAAAAAAACTTTCAAAGAGTCCGCTTTTCCAGGTAAAATTGGTGGTAAGCAACAACTATCACTTTTTCCCGCCGTTATTGTACCAGGTAGCCACTGCGTTTATTGAGCCTTCCAACATTAGCTATCCATTTCGGAAAATGCTGCAGGGCAAAAAAAACATACGTTTCTACATGGGCACTTTTCAAAGACTTTTCCCGAAATCAAAAATTATTGAAACGGAAAACGGCACCTTAAGCTATGACTACCTGGTGCTCGCAATGGGCACTGAGAGTAATTTCTTTGGTAACTCAAATGTGATGAAGGATGCTTTGCCAATGAAGACGATCGATGATGCATTGAACATTCGCAACCATATACTTCTGAAATTGGAGCAAGCAGTGCGTTCCAAATCAATACAGGATAGACAGCGATTGGCCAATATAGTTATAGCAGGCGGGGGACCTACGGGTGTAGAATTGGCTGGCATGATGGCAGAAATGGCGAGGAATATCTCGTCGAAGGATTACCCGGAAATTTCGTCACGGGTGGGAAAGATTTACCTGGTCGACGGATCGCCAACACTACTCGGCAGCATGAGTAAAAAAGCGCAGCCTGAAGCTTATGATGTGTTAAGCAATTTAGGAGTTGAAATTATTCTGAACACATTGGTAAAAGATTATGTGAATGATGAAGTGATATTGTCAAGCGGAGCAGTGATAAATTCCGCAACCCTGATTTGGGCATCGGGGGTAATAGCACGTGAAGTAAAAGGGCTGCCGGCAGAAACAATTGCAAAAGGAAAACGAGTCATTGTCGACGCCGTCAACCGGGTAAAAGGATACGATGACATTTTTGTAATCGGTGATCAATGTTTCCAAACCGGTGATGTGAACTACCCGGAAGGCCATCCCCAACTTGCACAAGTAGCGATTCAACAAGGCAAACTCTTAGCTGAGAATTTGGAAAAACTGGAGAGCGGTAAACCATTAGTTCCTTTCCGCTATAGGAACAAAGGAACTGCCGCGATAATTTCAAAATACAAAGCAGTCGTTGATTTACCGAAGTTTTCTTTTACAGGAATTTTTGCGTGGCTGTTATGGTTGTTCATTCATATTATTCCCCTTGTTGGTTTTCGCAATAAACTCAAGCTTACGTTCAATTGGTTCTGGAGTTTTATCACAGACGATCCGACACTTCGGCTCATCATACGACCTGCTGCGAAAGAAACAGTGGACAAAGAGGCGGTACCTGGTTAGCAAAAACTTGTTGAATTCTCATTTAATTGTAATCACCATTTTCCATCCCGGAAGTGTCATTAAACTGATTGACTTTTGCAGTTTCAATCCTGCTTTCTGCTGCCACGAACTTATTTCTTCAACGGACCATGTTCCAGATTCACTGGTTAATGAAAAATAGAGTCCAACGACCGAGGCAATTGCGCCACCCTCACCAGGTCTTTTGCCCCTGATCACTTCGCCTACGGCATACATGCCCCCGGGCTTTAATGCCCGGGCGACCTTTTGAGCAAGAAGAATGTTTTGTTCTTCTGTAAAATGATGCACGACATTATTAATCATAATTAAGTCGTAAATACCCCCGCCTAAATCGTCGGTGAGGGCATTGCCGGCTTTGTATTGTACACGATCTCCCAGTCCGGCTTGTGCAGCAATGGAACTTGCACTTTTAATTGCTCCTGGTAATTCAAGAATTGTGCTTGACAATGAAGGATTCTTTTTACACAACTCAATAGAGTATAGTCCGTGGGAACCACCGATGTCAAGCATATTTGTCGCACCTGCCGGTAATTTGATTTTTCCTGAAAGTTCTTTTGAAGCGTTCACTGATAAGTCACGCATGCCTTGTTGATAGTTCTTCCACTCCGATTCATTAATGACCGAGTGCAGCTCTAATGGTTTGCCGGAACGGACATAGTCTTCCATCTTTCCAACCCAGTTCCATTCGCTGAGCTGGAAACGAAGTTTGCCTACTATGTTGGATGGATATTCTTTCAACAGCCATTTGTAGTATTTTGGTCTCAGTGAATAGCTGTCATTACTCCATTTGAGGTAACCGATTCCCGTAAGGCAATCGAGTAATTGTTTAGTTGCTGCCGGATGCGTCTTACAAGTATTAGCTACGTCCTGGAATGTCTTGCTACCCTTGCCTAATGTTTCAAATATGTCCAGCTCGGCAGCTGCCATGATCGCTCTTGCACTTGTAAATGCAATTTGCGTGTCAAACATTGGTGTGGGTGCAAGGTTGAACATTAATGCGACCCGTTCCAAAAGGTTTTCCGGTACTGATTTTAATTTCATGATTGAAAAGTATTGTTAGCTTTCATACAACACTGTTTGTTTCCGCCCGGTTTGATGATGGGCTCTAAACCATCTTCATATTCGATTTATTACGCTATGGCTTGTCTTTTACACACCGGACATAAAGGCCAAACTCCTTAGCCACATGTCATTACTCCCTTGTTTTCAAACTGAACGCCCCTGCGCCATATAAACTTCTTATTGTCTTTGGAATCTTCAAGTTTGTCTTCCGTTGCGCCCGATAAATAGGTGAACTTGCCCGCCCCGGTGAAGTTGCCGTTCCTGTCCCGATATCCTCCAGGAACCACACAAAGATTACTGCTGTTATCGCCGTTGCCATTCTCATTCCAGCCCCTGTTACATTTTAATCGCGTGCCGGCTTCAGGAATACCAAGGTATGTTTCCAGGGCGATCCATTCTTCATTCGCAGATATATGCCAACCTTTAGGGCAGAGTCCTCTCTCATCGTTTACTGCATACCAGTTATACATGCGCCCGTAAGACCTTTCACTGTGTCGTTTGAATAATAACACCAGGCCGGTCTACCCTCCGTCCCAGCTTCTTCCCCTTCTTCATTTGAACAAATAAGACCGTGTGTTTAAATACTCTGCTATGCAGGTTGACTTCGGGACAATGCAGAGAATCAACACTGGCACCATATGGAGCAAGTTTTTCGCTACTAACGTCGAATAAGATACTAAGCTAATGAAAATTAACCACCTGCCTCTGACGTCCCCAAAAGGGAAATTTTCCATGTTTACTTTGAAATACAAAGTACTTTTAGTTTCTTTGGACTTTCAAAATACTTTAGATAATTGTAGCAAAAGGGATTTTAAAAGAGGGGATACAAACAATTTTTTTTAAACAGGATTTTTATGAATACACAAAACAAAAGACTTACCGGCATTCTGGTCGCCATAGCGGTTGTATTGCTCATACCTCTAATAGCTATGCAATTCTCAAATGAAGTGAAGTGGTCGTTGGCTGACTTTATTGCGGCTGGCATCCTGCTGCTCGGCACTGGCCTGGCATGTGAGATTGTGATGAGAAAGGTAAAGAAGATCGAATACCGCATCGCCATTTGTGCCGCTATACTGCTGGCTTTTTTACTTATCTGGGCCGAACTTGCAGTCGGTATTTTCGGAACTCCATTTGCGGGATCATAGAAACATAAACGGGGAGTCAGAAACAAAATAATCCGGTTATTCTTTTGAAAATTCGGCAGCGATTGCTTCCTTTTCAAAAGGTATCTCTGAGTAATTGCGAAATACGGAATAAAAGAGATAGATAGTAAGGAACCGGCCGATACCATACTTTTTATACTGTTTCACATGGGTAAGTTCGTGCCTCACCCACCATGTCCGCGCAAAGAACTCCTCTTCCTTGCAATTGATATAAATAGTTCTGCCAATAGTGATGGCATACCTGTCTTGCTTGTTGATTCTGGCTGCCAGTTTAGCAATCCTGCTATTTTCTCTTATTTTGATTTTTTGAGAATAAGCCTGAGTGGCAAAAATGAAGCAAAACAAAGCTAATAAGAGTTTTTTCATAGGTGGTACGGGGCTTGGTTAACGTAGTAAACTTAATAAATCTAAGTTTAAATTCTTAGTAAATGGCTCAAAAAATTTGAAGATCAGGATGTTATCGGCCGACTATTGAACGTTGCTGTTGGCTAATGTTATTTAACGGCGTGCGATGAAGAAAAAGATCGATTTACCGTAACCTGAGAGGAACCTTCACTAATGTTTTATCCCATGCAAAATTCATTATTAACCCGGATGAATCCTCATTAAAACTGATGGTGAATTGTTCGGTTTCCGACGGGTTTGTTTCAACCGGAGCTTTTGCGGTAACGATATCGAATGAATGATCAGCTTCGTGATATCCAAATTTGCCTAATTCGCTGTTTAAAATGACGTCCCAGGTATCCTGGTTGGGCACGGCATACATCCGGTATTTCCCCGCATTCACAGGCTTTCCCGCAAAATCAATGTTCTTATTAAAGCTAATTTCCGTTGCGTCATTAGCACCAAGCCTCCAATAAATTCCATTGGGAACAAGGGCGCCCTTCGTACGCGGCAATCCTGTCAAAATTCTAAACCCGTCTGTCCAGAATTGTCCCTTTGGCAGCCATGCCCTGTCTTTTGCTTCCCCAAAAATCTGCCTACCTTTTTTATACGGTCTGCTGTACGTGACAGAGATTTCAAGGCCATTATTGTTGAAGGATATGGTTTCTTTGGGACTGTGAGAGCGGGTCGTTGCTATACGGTATGCACGATATCCAATCCATGCCAGCGCTAAAATGGCTAACGTAATGAAAATCTTCCTTTTCATAACTGGAATTTTAGGATTTAATTTTCCTTTGGGCGTAGCTCACATTGAGCGGAACAAGTGTGGCCGGTGTTGCTGTTCATCCAGGGAGGATCGTTACTGCATAAAGGTAGGCAACTTAAGTTGGTAGCAAATCAAAGTTTATTCGAAGGGCCTTAAATTAAATTGATAAGAAAGTGTCCGGGAAACGTGGACCTGGGACAAAAAAAATACGAATGACAATGTTGTTATCTCGATACTTTAAATGACGCCAGGATTTGTTCCGCGGTCTTTTTGTAGGCATCATATTTATCAACTTCTGCACTGAAAGTAGACAGGTAAGCTTTTTCGTTTTGTATAAAACACACCGAGGTAATTTTCACTCTGAATTTACCTTGCGACATCAGGTACGTTATCCGATAAAATTCCTGGTTATTCTTCCGCAATATGGAAGATTCAAGAATTTCGCCATCAAAAGCCAGGTCTTTTACCTGTTTGTCAGTGATTTCCTTGTATCGTGCAAGGTTTATGTCTTCTCCGCGGAGGTCCTGGATCACAACATTTACATTTTCCCTGAATTTGTCGTCAGCATTTTCCAGTGGTGAAAAAAAGAATATGGCCGGCCCCAACGACTTTGAAGTATCAAGCGTCCATGATGCCGGGTACTGCAGCTTATAGTTTTTACCTGTAAATTCTATTGGCTCTGCTGACGATTCTTTTTGAGAAAAACCTGTGGTGGTCGACATCAATAAAATAGAAAATGCTATAAGTTTTCGGGCGTTTCTAAAAATCGTTCTTAAACGACCACCTCCGGGTGATCGTTTGATATGTAGAAAATGTCGGCGCGACCTTGCCATAGAGTTGCATTGGAAATACAAATGTAGAAATTACGGCTTGTATCTCCCACTCCTATTCCAGAGTTGCGTGCACAATTTGTTCAATATCCAGTTTTCGCATAGCCATAAACGCCTTAGCCGCTTTGCCGGCTTTGGCCGGGTCACCCAAAATTTTTTCCAGTACGACCGGCACTACCTGCCACGAGACACCAAATTTATCCTTTAACCAACCGCACATACTTTCCTCGCCACTTTCTGTTAGCCTTTGCCAATAATAGTCAATTTCATCCTGCGTTTCACAATGGATCGTAAGCGATACACCTTCGCTAAATGTAAACTTGTGAGGGGCGGCGCTGTCCATCACCATGAATTTATTCCCCATCAACGCAAACTGTGCATGTCGCACCAGGTCTTTGTTTTGATCTTCATAAAGATCCTG
>JGI24806J26614_1000035_pt1 | contig 20958 bp, 20 predicted proteins | sample Kansoi200umMDA_FD_26614 | JGI IMG/M metagenome (IMG submission 26614)
CCTTACAACTGCACAAGAAGAAAAGGCTTATGCAATTTTGCTTGAGAAGAACAAAGCAATAGAAGCTACTCCCGCGAATGCTGAGAAGATAAACCAGGAACGGATTACAGAGATCAATGCTATTTTAACTCCTGAACAACAACCTGCTTTCCAGAGAGCTATTGATGAGCAAAAGAAAAAGGCGAAAAAGTAACTAACAATACCATATTCAGGATGCCATACAAATTATTGTATGGCATTTTTTTTACCATGAATCAAGGATCTGCATCGTATATAAATATTCACACACATCGTGCTCCTGATGAGAATTGCATTGCCGTTTTTAATGCCGGATTAGAAACCGCGAAACAACAATCTTTTATTTCAGCAGGCATTCATCCCTGGTACATTAAGGATTTTAATGAAGCATTGGTATTTGATGATCTGTTCCTGGTTTATCTTCTCAGCATTCGCGGGAGTAGCTTCTATTGCTTTGTTCTTCTCAAGCAAAATTGCATAAGCCTTTTCTTCTTGTGCAGTTGTAAGGTTCACCGCTTCATCAAGCATTTTTGCCTGTCTGGATGTTTTTGCCAGTACCTCTTCAACTTGTTGAGCTGACTGAGGGCGGTCTACAGATTGTGCGTTCACACAAATTCCGGTGAAAAGTATTGCAGAAAGTAAAAGTGACTTTTTCATGGTTGTATTTTTTTGTTTGAAAAATTATGAAAATTGATCAATTAAGTAATAAATATAGTAAATAATTTATTAAAGTCAAATCCTTATAATATTCGATTATCCGTTATCCCCGTCAAACATTCTTCCAAGTCCTCCTAAAACACTTCCTTCTTCCTTGCCATTGTTGGCATATGCCATCATTCTGCCTGCAAGCCTGCTTACCGGCAACGACTGGATCCAGACTTTACCCGGACCACGCAACGTTGCAAAAAACAGACCCTCACCGCCAAAAATAGTGTTCCTTATTCCGCCAACAAACTGTATGTCGTATTCAACTTCCTGGGTGAATGCAACAATACATCCCGTATCCACTTTTATCATTTCGCCCGGGTTCAGTTGTTTTTCAATGATCATTCCTCCTGAATGTACAAAAGCCATCCCGTCACCCTCAAGCTTTTGCATAATAAAGCCTTCACCACCGAACAATCCTGTTCCAAGTTTCTTTTGAAACTCAATTCCAATGCTTACACCCTTTGCCGAACATAAGAATGAATCTTTCTGACAAATTAGCTTTCCATTGAGTTTACTCAGGTCCATCGGGATGATCTTTCCCGGATAAGGTGAAGCAAAATGGATGTGCTTTTTTCCCTGGCCGATATTCGTAAAAGCGGTCATGAATAAACTTTCTCCCACCAGTAATCTCTTTCCTGCTGAGAACAACTTATCCATAAATCCACTCTGCTGTTTAGACCCGTCTCCGAAGATCGTATCCATACGGATCCCGTCTTCCATCATCATAAAGTTTCCTGCTTCAGCTACAACCGTTTCATTTGGGTCTAGCTCAATTTCTACTGCCTGGAGCTCTTCTCCGAGGATCTTGTAGTCGATTTCGTGGTTTTGAGGCATGGTTATTTTGTTTTTACCACCAAGACGCAAAGGCGTCAAGGTTACTGTTATATTTCGTAAAACACAGATTCATAAATTTTTAATTCGTTATCTGCACTTACATGTTTCTTCTGTATTGCCCACCCACCTCAAACAATGCTTGTGTGATTTGTCCAAGCGAACAATATTTGGATGCTTCCATTAATCCTTCAAAAATGTTCTTGTTCTGGATCGCTAAGTGCTGCAGACTTCTTAGCTGATCATGTGTTTTGTCTGCATTTCCTTTGTGAAGCTGTTCCAGCATTTCGATCTGGTAATTCTTTTCTTCCTCAGTTGCCCTGATCACTTCTTTTGGTACGATCGTAGGAGAACCTTTCGATGATAAGAATGTATTTACACCTATGATCGGATATTCACCGGTATGTTTCAATGTTTCATAATATAAACTTTCTTCCTGGATCTTCCCGCGCTGGTACATGGTTTCCATGGCACCTAAAACTCCTCCGCGTTCAGAGATTCTTTCAAATTCAGTCAATACAGCTTCTTCAACAAGATCCGTAAGTTCTTCGATAATAAACGATCCCTGTAACGGATTTTCGTTCTTAGCTAATCCTAACTCACGGTTAATGATCAGCTGGATCGCCATTGCTCTTCTTACTGATTCTTCAGTAGGAGTAGTGATCGCTTCATCATAAGCATTTGTGTGAAGGGAATTGCAATTATCATAGATCGCATACAATGCCTGGAGCGTTGTTCTGATATCATTGAAATCAATCTCCTGTGCATGCAGCGAACGCCCCGATGTCTGAATATGATACTTCAGCATTTGTGAACGCTCATTCGCATTGTATTTCATTTTCATTGCTTTTGCCCAAATCCTGCGGGCAACACGGCCGATTACCGAATATTCCGGATCAATTCCGTTGCTAAAGAAGAAAGATAGGTTCGGTGCGAATTTGTTGATATCCATCCCGCGGCTCACATAATATTCAACATAGGTAAATCCGTTCGATAAGGTTAATGCAAGCTGTGTTATAGGATTCGCGCCTGCTTCAGAGATATGGTATCCTGAGATGGAAACAGAATAAAAATTGCGGATGTTATTTTGAATGAAATAATCCTGCATATCACCCATCAGTCTTAATGCAAACTCTGTAGAGAAGATACAGGTGTTCTGCGCCTGGTCTTCTTTTAGAATGTCAGCCTGCACTGTACCGCGTACCGCAGCAATTGATTCTGCTTTGATCTTTTCGTAAACATCTTTTGGCAATACCTGATCCCCGGTAACACCCAATAACATTAAACCTAATCCATCATTTCCTTCAGGAAGTTTTCCCTGGTATTTCGGACGAGTAACATTTTTGGATTTATAAATCTTTTCAATTTTCGCTTCAACTTCTTTTTCCAGCCCGTTCTTTTTAATGTAGATCTCGCATTGCTGATCGATCGCAGCATTCATGAAAAATCCTGTAAGCATTGCAGCCGGTCCATTGATGGTCATACTCACTGAAGTTTTAGGATCTGCAAGGTTGAATCCACTGTATAATTTTTTTGCATCATCCAGGCAACAGATCGAAACTCCTGAATTACCTATTTTCCCATAAATGTCAGGTCGGATAGCAGGATCTTGTCCGTACAAGGTCACACTGTCAAATGCAGTACTTAAACGATGTGCAGGCATTCCAAGGCTCACGTAGTGGAAGCGCCTGTTGGTTCTTTCCGGTCCACCTTCTCCTGCGAACATACGTGTCGGATCTTCTCCTTCACGTTTAAAAGGGAACACTCCTGCAGTGTATGGAAATTCTCCCGGAACGTTTTCCTGTAAATTCCATTTCAGGATATCACCCCATGCTTCATAGCGCGGAGTGCTGATCTTTGGAATCTGTGAATGTGAAAGAGATTCGTAATGTGTTTTGATCTTTAATTCTTTATCACGCACTTTAAAAATGAAATATTCATTCTTATACTGCTGCACTTTATCGCTCCACCCTTCAAGAATTTTTTTGTTACGGCCGTCAAAGCTTAATGACACCTGTGCATATGTTTCTTCCAGGCCTTTTATGATCCTGTCTTTATCATCAAGCTTGGATTCTTTTAATGTCTCGATCGATTTATTGATGGAATATAATTTCTGCGCGATCTCTTTCTGTTCATCCACCCATTTGTCGTAACCACGGTTGTTCTCCGCGATCTCCGCCAAATATCTTGTTCTGTGAGGAGGAATGATATAGATCTTCTCGCTCATTTCGTCAGTGTCCTCAAAATCTGATTTGAGATCAGCACCGGTTTTCTCTGCAAGTTTATTTACAATGGCCTTGTAAAGCTTGTTCATCCCCGGATCATTGAATTGTGATGCGATCGTTCCGTAAACCGGGATCTCATCATCGCTTGTATCCCAGAGCTGATGATTGCGCTTGTATTGTTTTTTAACATCACGCAGAGCATCGAGTGCACCACGCTTATCAAACTTATTCAGTGCAATGATGTCTGCAAAATCAAGCATGTCGATTTTTTCAAGCTGTGTTGCTGCACCGTATTCAGGCGTCATAACATACAGGCTCATATCACTGTGTTCTGTGATCTCTGTATCGCTTTGCCCGATCCCTGATGTCTCAAGAATGATCAGGTCATAATTTGCTGCTTTCACGATCTCAACAGCTTCCTTCACATATTTAGAAAGTGCAAGGTTGCTTTGACGTGTAGCGAGAGAACGCATGTATACCCGCGGATTCTTGATCGCATTCATGCGGATACGGTCGCCAAGCAATGCGCCACCCGTTTTACGTTTTGAAGGATCAACAGAAATAATGGCGATTGTTTTATCTTTAAAGTCGATGAGGAATCTTCTTACAAGCTCGTCTACAAGACTTGATTTTCCAGCTCCTCCGGTTCCTGTAATACCAAGAACAGGGACGGTTTTAGTTTTAATAGACTTTGAGATCTCATCACTGAATCTGGAAAATTCTTCAGGAAAGTTTTCAGCTGCAGAGATCAGTCTTGCGATAGATTTCACATCTTTTTCTTTCAGATGTTTTACTTCGCCATTCAGATTCGCTCCCGTTGGAAAATCACATTGTTGAAGCATATCATTGATCATTCCCTGCAAACCCATTGCGCGACCATCATCAGGGGCGTAAATGCGCGTAATGCCGTATGCGTGTAATTCTTCGATCTCTGAAGGCAGGATCGTTCCGCCTCCGCCACCAAATATTTTAATATGTCCACAGCCTCTTTCTTTCAAAAGGTCATACATGTATTTGAAGAATTCATTATGTCCGCCCTGGTAAGAGGTAAGTGCAATTGCGTTGGCATCTTCCTGTATAGCACAATCCACAATTTCCTGCACACTTCTGTCGTGTCCTAAATGGATCACTTCAGCGCCACTGCTCTGTATAATTCTGCGCATGATATTGATTGCTGCATCATGACCGTCAAAAAGTGATGCGGCAGTTACAATTCTGATCTTATTTTTTGCCTTGTAAGGCTCGGTAACAAATGTGTTCATTTTTGTAATTATAGGTAAGACCGGATGGGTTCCGGCAGGGTGCAAATTTAACCTTTTGAGGGCAGTAAAGCAAATTGAAACAGGCCTAAAAAAAGAACGTTTTTAGGCCATATTTGCTCAGATAGGTGGTGGATTTATTTTAGAAATAAGCTTTACAAACAAACCAGGTGTTTAATAGCACATAGATCAAAAGCATGATCCATGGAGCTTTTTTATCAAAGAGTGTAGCTTGTTCGAGGCGATGGGCTTTAATCAGTTTCAGGGAATATGCTGTGCAGGCTACTCCGGCAAGGATAAAGCATAGGGTAAGTCCATGCAGTGTATCTACAAGCGTGTATGAGGATGATTCCGGTAAAGTGGAATCAATAACATATTTATTACCGATTACAGCGAACAAAGAACCGACATTTAAGCTGAAACGGGAATCGATGCTGTCGCGATGAATAAAAAAGCAGATGAATGATAGTAAAAAGGAAATATACATTCCTATGAATAATTTAAGGAATAACCACCAGGAATCACGTTCGATTCCAATAAGCACCTTAAAATTACCAAACTCGGAATGAGGGATCTTTACTTCCGGATCACCAAAAGCGGTCTCATATTTTTTGATCCCGGTTGTGATCTTAAAGCTGTCGGGAATAACATTCCAGCCAGAGATGGTCCATTTTGAATAATGATTGCCTGCTGTATCTTCAGCAAATACAAGGTCATCAGAATCATACTGGGAGTTCTCGATTGTAAATCTGAGCTTTTGTCTGTCGAACGGGAAATTCTTTATCATCCAGGAATCCTTCATTACACATTGAAGCTTCATCATCATATAAATTCTTCCGTCTTCTAAAGTATCAACAGTATAAAAGGATTTGTCTACGGTTTTGGCCATCGGCACTTCAAGGTATTTTGAAAAGTCAAAATCCGGGTTCTTGTATTTTAGCCACAGCCAGAGGTTAATGGAGTATTGTTTCTCTGCAAAATCAATATCATGAATGCTGTTTATGTAGATCCCAACAGTAACCGTATCCGGAAGCCGATCCGGTTTTGCTGAAATGTCATTTAAAATGAAAGCAAAAAGAATGAAAAATAATTTTTTCATGAAGATTAATTCTGATTAGGTGAAGATAATGAAAGCTTTTGTTAATCGGTATTATATTATTACAGAGAAGGATATTTCTCCTTCATCGCTTTCAGATACATTTTAAGATCTGAATTGTAGTAACGTTTAAACTCCGTTTCAAAAACTTTGTACTCAGAATCATATCTTTCAAACGACATAAAAAATGCATTACCTTCTTTAAACGCCTGTAGTGAATATTTAAATAATTGTTTCTTTTTATAGAGTTTAAGCTTGTTGACACCAAGAACGATCTCAGCGATCATGTCTTTTTTTCTTTTTCTTTTAAATTCTTCTGTATCGTTCGCTTTAAAAGACTTGTAGAGTGTATCCAGTTTTGTGATGCATGATAAGATGTAATTATTGTAAATACTTTCATCTTCTTTGTCTTCTATATAATCGATGTATTCTTTTGATTCTTTCCCGAATCGGTGAATAAGGAAAAGTTCTGCTCCCTTGTCGCCTATAAAGTTTGCCAGGTTTTCATTGAAAGTCACATCGTTTTTAACGTACAGCGTACCATGTGTAAGTTCATGTATGATAAGATTTGCTAAAGCTCCCTCATCTTTTTTTAACATCCCCGATAAAATTGGGTCTTTGAACCAGCCAAGCGTGGACCATCCGGAAGGACTATAGATATCAATATCCATGTTTTCACTGACCAGCTCAAGATATTCCTCGCGAAGTGCTTTTTTATTGAAAAAGCCCTTATAGGAAACGCTTCCGAGAAAGGGAAATGTCCATTCTTTGGCTTTCAAATTATAAGGTTCAGCAGCAGATATGGTCCACAATATAGCTTTGTTGTGCTGATCAAAAACGGTAGTATAATTGTCGCTGGGATTTATTCCCAGGCTGTCAATAGCGAATTGTTTTATCTCAGTAATGAGAATTAATTTTTGTTTAAGTGAGTCGGGAAATTCAGGATTGCCGATGATCTCTTCAATTGGTTCAGCATTGATGATGATGTTCAGTTGCCCTTTTCCCTGCGAAATGCCGTAAATGACAAGCTCGTGAAATATGAGGCAAAACAGCATAAGAGCCGCTAAAACAATATTTAGAATAAGCCTGAGAGCAGCTTTGAACATTCACCAAAGATAGGATTTATAAAATGTGTATTTTTGAAACATATATCTCATGTATGTTTTTTCTTCTTTCTAAATTATTGGTATTTCTGATTACACCCCTGGTCTGGATCCTCGGGCTGTTGGCCTGCGCTTTTATTGTAAAGGACGACAGGAGAAGAAAAAAGATGCTCGGATGGACATTGATCCTCGCCTTGTTTTTCTCTAACGGATTTATTTTTGATGAAGCAGCTAGAGCATGGGAGATCCCTGCCAAACCGCATAATGAAGTGAAACAATATGAATATGGAATTGTACTTGGCGGAATGAGTGCGTATGACCCGGCTTTTCAACGGGCGCAATTTTATAGGGGAGTAGATCGCCTGATTCAAACAGTGGAACTGTACAGGAAAGGATATATTAAAAAAATAATCTTTACGGGTGGTTCTGGAAGAATCCTGCATCCTGAAATGAAAGAAGGAAATTATATCAATCGTTATCTTTTATACATGGGCATTCCGAAAGAAGATTTTTTAATAGAATCCGAATCACAGAATACCCGTGAGAATGCAACACTTACAAAAAAGTTGCTCGGGGAGAATAATATCAAAGGAGAATTCCTGTTGATCACTTCAGCATTTCACATGAGAAGGAGCGTGGGTTGTTTCAATAAAGTAGGTTTAACTGTAGATCCCTACAGCACCGATCGTTATTCCGGCCCAAGGAAATTTGAGTTCGATCATATGTTCATCCCAAACATTTCGGCCTTGAATGATTGGACCAATCTGATACACGAGATTGTTGGATACATTACCTATAAGATCTCGGGTTATTGTTAAAAAAAATGCGGACCAAAAGTCCGCATTTAAATTTTTACAAAGCATTCAGCTTTTCAATAAAGCCGATCACCTTATCTCCAAGTTCTTCTTTAATATCCGAAAAATGTTTTTTCACATCTTTTCTTGCTTTAAGCGTTTTTGCTGCATTTGCCCTTGAAATAAGTTCGTCAGCAAGATCTACCGCTTCATCCACAATTGCTTCAACTTCTTTTTCGTTCTTCCCTTCATTGTTTAAAAGCGATTCATAGCATTCTTCAATTACATCGCCTAATAATCCGTTGATGTTCCTCTTTAATTCTCTTCTGTTTGACATGTCTTGTTTTTTTAAATTAATTTAATCCTGCTAATTGTTCTTCGATCGCTTTTATTTTGGCAAGCGCGTCTGCCTGCTTTTTCTTCTCATTTTCCAATAATTCAGGTTTTGCATTTGCTACGAATTTCTCGTTAGCCAGCTTAACTTGAACGGATTTCAGGAAGCCTTTATTGTATTCAAGGTCTTTTGTCAGCCTTTCTTTTTCTGCCTCCACATCAATATTCTGTGAAAGCGGTACAAAGAATTCGGCATGCTTTAAAACAAAGGAAAACGCTCCGTCTACTTTCTCTGTAACATAACCAAAACTGCTAAGATTGCAAAGCTTCACAATAATATCATCATAGATTTTTATTACTTCTCCCTGGTTTACTTTTTCATATACATGGAGTTTTTCCTTAGGTGAAATATTCTTTTGCTTCCGGATGTTTCTGATGTTGGTAATAACTTCCATTACAACGTCAAAATGTTTAACGATCTCATCACTTGCACCAGATTCAGGCCATTCAGCTACAATAATACAATCCTTTTCACTTCGTGTTTTTATAAGGTGCCAGATCTCTTCTGTGATAAAAGGCATGAAAGGATGAAGCACCTTAAGGATCTTCTCAAGGAAGTTGATAGTCGCATTGTATGTTTCCAGGTCTATTGGCAATGATTTTCCATCAACAAATTCAGGCTTGATCATTTCAAGGTACCAGGCACAGAAATCATCCCAGACAAGCTTGTAGGTAGTCATCAACGCCTCACTCATCCTGTATTTGGAGTAAAGGTCATTTATTACATCCAATTGCTCATTGAACTTCGCGTCAAACCATTTGATCGCGATCCTGTTAGCTTCTGATTGTTTTTCTGCGCCTGTTTCCCATCCGTTGATCAAACGGAAAGCATTCCATATTTTATTTGAAAAGTTTCTTCCCTGCTCACACATGCTTTCATCAAACGGAAGATCGTTCCCTGCAGGAGAGCACAATAACATTCCTACGCGAACTCCATCGGCACCATATTGATTGATCAGGTCGATCGGATCAGGAGAGTTCCCCAAGGATTTACTCATCTTGCGTCCTTGTTTGTCGCGTACAATTCCGGTTAAATAAACATTCGTAAACGGCTTTTGACCGCGATATTCATATCCTGCAATGATCATACGGGCTACCCAGAAGAAAAGGATCTCCGGTGCAGTAACAAGATCATTTGTCGGATAATAATAATTGATGTCCTTTCCTTCCGGATCCTTAAACCCGTCAAATACAGAGATTGGCCATAACCATGAAGAAAACCAGGTATCTAATACGTCATCATCCTGTTTTATATCTTCAGGTTTTACTTCAACTTTATGGATCTTAAACTTTTCTATGGCTTCTTCTTTCGTTTTGCACACAACCGTATTCCCTTTGCCATCGTACCAGGCCGGAATTCTCTGTCCCCACCATAGCTGACGGCTGATACACCAGTCGTGCACATTTTCCATCCAGTGTTTGTATGTATTTACATACTTTTCCGGGATCAGGTTGATCTCTCCGTTCAATACATTTTCCAGGGCTGGTTTGGAGATCTTATCCATTTTCAGGAACCACTGTAATGAAAGTTTCGGTTCAATTACCGCATTGGTTCTTTCACTGTAGCCGACCTTGTTTTTAATGTCTTCGATCTTTACGATTTGTCCCATTTCTTCAAGGTCCTTCGCAATTTTTTTACGGACAGTGAATCGGTCTTCACCAACATAAAATTTTGCAGCTTCACTCATTTTACCATCCGCTGCAATGGTATCGATAACTTCCAGCTTATGTTTAACACCGAGATTGTAGTCATTTATATCGTGAGCCGGGGTTACTTTTAACGCTCCGGTTCCAAATTCCATGGTGATATACTCATCAGTAATGATCGGAACACTGCGGTTAACCATTGGAATGATGCAGCGTTTACCATGCAGATGCTTATAGCGTTCGTCATCAGGATGAACGCATACGGCAGTATCACCCAGTATCGTTTCCGGACGGGTGGTGGCTATCGTTATCCATTCATCTGTTCCTTCAACCTTATACTTAACGTAATACAGTTTGGAGTTAACTTCTTTATGCTGAACTTCTTCATCCGATACCGCAGTTAAACCCTGAGGATCCCAGTTTACCATTCTTACTCCGCGGTAGATATGTCCTTTGTTATAAAGATCAATAAAAACGTCAATAACCGCTTCACTCAGGTCATTTTCCATTGTAAAACGGGTTCTGTCCCAGTCACATGAGGCGCCCAGCTTTTCCAGCTGTTTAAGGATTATTCCTCCATATTTGTCTTTCCATTCGAAAGCATGCTTTAGGAAATCCTCGCGTGTAAGATCAGATTTGTTGATTCCTTTCTCTTTAAGCAATGCTACCACCTTAGCCTCAGTAGCGATAGATGCATGGTCTGTACCCGGTACCCAGCATGCGTTCTTACCCTGCATACGTGCCCTCCGGATAAGAACATCCTGTATCGTATTGTTAAGCATATGACCCATGTGAAGTACCCCTGTGACATTCGGAGGCGGGATCACGATGGTATATGGTTCTCTTTCATCAGGAACTGATTTAAAGAATTTATGTTTCAGCCAGTGGCTATACCATTTATCCTCGGTTATTTTCGGATCGTAGGTTTTAGGAATTTCCATAATATTTTACTTACTTCGTTTTCTCTTAAGAAGCGCAAAGCTACTAAAAATTAAAAAATTTCGGGCTCTTAAATATGGCATGATTTTGGCTTGTCAGCGGCAACCGAAAAAATTTAACTTAAAAATTAAATTTCAGAACATGAAATAGCCATAGCGCTGAGGAGAAATTTGGAATGAAGAATGGAGTATTCCATATGACCTTAAACAAAAGTTATTACATATGAAAAAACTATTATTTACACTTGGAGTTTTAGTATTATCCTACGCGATAAACGCTCAAAATGCTACTTCTACTCCTCCTGCAGGAATACAAGCTTCAACAAGTCTGGCAGAAATGACTTTTGAAAAAGATGTTCATGATTTCGGTACAATTGAATATGCGGGAAACGGGACTTATGAATTTAAATTCAAGAATACCGGAAAAGAGCCTTTGATCATTAGTGATGCTAAAGGTTCGTGCGGCTGTACGGTTCCTACATATCCTAAAAATGTACCTATTAAACCGGGTGAATCACAGGTGATCAAAGTTACTTACGATACAAAACGTGCCGGAAACTTCACAAAAACAGTTACAATTCACTCGAATGCTAAAACACCTGAAAAGGTGATAACAATAAAAGGTCATGTTGAACCGGCTCCAACTGAAGAAGCTTTTCCTGCAAATGGAAAAAAAGATGACGGAGCAACACCGTTTGAAAAACACTAATTACATTAAATCAATATATTAACTAAACCAAACAAACCCCAAACAATGAAAAAAGCAATCTTATCAATCGGATTATTTGTTTGTGTTGCGATCGGTGCAAAAGCACAGGAAACCGCAACTCCAAACCCGGTAAATCCAAATGCGCCTAAGTTCAAATTTGAAACTGAAGTTATCGATTACGGTACAATTGAACACAATGCTGATGGTAACCGCGAATTTAAGTTTACCAACGTTGGTAAGGAACCATTGATCATTTCAAGTACTGTAGGTTCTTGCGGATGTACAGTTCCAACTCCTCCAAAAGATCCGATCAAGCCGGGTGCTCAGGGTGTTATTAAAGTTCATTACGCAACTGACCGTGTTGGAGCATTTGAAAAAACGATCACAATAACTTCAAATGCTGATACCCCTTCAAAAGTTGTCAAAATCAAAGGTGTAGTTAAGCCGGATCCAACTCCTGCTGAAGGAACAACTCCAACTCCTCCTGCTGAAAAGCACTAATTATTGTTATATTAGTATCTCAGAATCCCTTCGTTATATGTTTCATATTTCGGAGGGATTTTTGTTAACAGACTAATTGGATGCGGTAGTAAATTTTAGCCTGAACAGATCGTGAAATTTTTAATAATTAATTCCCACACAATGAAAAAAATAATGATGTTAACCGTGATGTTATTTCTTGTAGTAGCTTATGCCAGGTCACAGGAGCCTATGAAAGAATATATTGATCCGAATGCTCCGGTCATGACTTTTAAATCACTTGTGTATGACTATGGAACGATTGCTCACAACTCTGATGGCATTTGCGAATTCAAATTCACCAATACAGGAAAATCACCATTGATACTAAGCAATGTACAGGGAAGTTGCGGCTGCATTGTTCCTACATGGCCTAAAGAGCCGATCAAGCCTGGAGCAAGCGAAATAATTAAGGTGCGTTATGATACAGGGAGAGTAGGTGCTTTCGAAAAAACACTAACAATTACTTCTAATGCTTCAATACCTTCTATAGTTATAAAGGTAAAAGGAAAAGTATTGCCGGACCAAAATATTGATCCTGTAACGGGAGCTCCAAAATAAATTTTTAAGCATGAAATGTTTTATCTCCTTCCTTTTTCTTGTCATATCATTCTCATCCGTTTCACAGGAGATCAGGTTCAAATCAATGAAACAGAATTTTGGATTTGTTCATGAAGGTGATACTGTAAAAATTAATTATGAGCTTAAAAATATTGGTGACAAGTCCCTGCGTATAATTGATTACGAGGTTGAATGCGGCTGCACTGTGATGGAAAAACCTATAACCCCTATAGCCCCGGGAGAAACGTATACTTTAAAAATTACATTTGACACCCATCAAAAATACGACAGGCAGGATCGTACTATTAAAGTGATCTCCAATGCAACGAATTCTCCTTCGGTGTTAAGATTCAAAGGAGTAGTTTTAAAACCTAAATAAGATAGATCCTGAAATTATCCTCTCTTAAACTTAGTGAATCTAAATGCTCTGAGTGTCTTGGTGGTGAAAAAATCTTTACCTTTGCGCCACACAAAAAAATCCCATGCCTAAAGTATCTTTTAAAGGCGAGCATATGCCCGCATCCCCGATCAGGAAACTCGTACCTTTTGCAGAAGCTGCAAAAAAGAAAGGACGTAAAATATATCATCTGAATATCGGTCAGCCGGACATTGAAACTCCGGAAGTAATGATGAATGCGATCAAGAACACTGACATTAAGATCCTGGAGTACTCGCATTCTGCAGGTATGGAATCTTACAGAAAAAAACTTGCAGGTTATTATGGCTCATTCAATATTAATATTGATCATCATGATATTATAATAACCACAGGGGGATCTGAAGCTATCGAGATAGCAATGATGACATGCTTTAATGCGGGTGATGAGATCATTATTCCTGAGCCTTTTTATGCAAATTATAATGGGTTTTCCTGTGCTGCTGATGTTGTGATTAAGCCTGTAAAGTCCTTTATTGAAACCGGATTTGCATTGCCTCCTATCTCGGAATTTGAGAAACTGATCACTCCTAAAACAAAGGGGATAATGATCTGTAACCCGGGTAATCCAACCGGTTATCTTTATTCAAAAGAAGAGCTGGAGTCTTTAAAACAACTTGTATTGAAATACGATCTGTTTCTTTTAAGCGATGAGGTGTACCGTGAATTTTGTTACGATGGAAAAGAATATGTTTCTGTCATGCATCTTAAAGGAATAGAGAATAATACCGTATTGTTAGATTCTATATCAAAGCGTTACAGTGCATGTGGTGCGCGTATCGGTGCAATGATCTCTAAAAATAGAGAAGTGATGGCAGCTGCCATGAAATTTGCCCAGGCACGTTTAAGTCCGCCTACATTCGGACAAATAGGAGCAGAGGCTGCACTTGATACACCGAAATCATATTTTGATAAGGTCCAAAAGGAATATGTAGGTCGTAGAGATTTTCTGATAGAAGCACTTAATAAGATGGAAGGCGTTTTTTGTCCGAAACCAAGTGGTGCTTTTTATTGCATAGCACGTTTGCCGATTGACAACGCTGATAAATTTTGTCAATGGTTGCTCGAATCTTTTGAATATGAAGGCCAAACGGTTATGCTGGCACCGGCAACAGGGTTTTACTCCACTCCCGGATCAGGTATCAATGAGGTAAGGCTTGCGTATGTCCTGAATAAAGAATCATTGAAGAATGCCATGCTTTGTCTTGAAAAAGCGTTAAAGGAATATCCCGGCAGGACTGTATAAAAACAAAAAAATCGTTAAAAAGCTGACGGACATTGTGATTAATCGCAATGTCCGTTTGTTTTTACACTTTCATTTTCTTAATTTAGCAATCCTTAAATCAAGAACTTTAATGATCTTCAGTAAACCACATGCTTTTTCAAAGGCAGGAGCATTCTTTTTTCTGTTCCTTTTCTTTACGCTCCCGTTTCAGGTGAGCGGGAGACATGTTGTTAACGGTCCGGAAGATACTGTTAGTGTATCGACTCCTGCTTTCAGGCAAAAAAGCCTTGTTCAGAGTATGAACAGGGAGCAGTTGAATGCACTGATAGATTTTTTAATGGAAATGGACACAATTCCCGGGGACCTCGCGAGGGAAATAGAAATTGCATCTGCAAGATTCAGGAACGAAGAGAATAAGACCACGGCTGCGCAAATACGCGCCTCTATACCGGCATCAGATCTTTATGCAAGCTGGGAGGTTAATAATCTTTTTCCTGAAAAGGATATGTTAAAATTCAAAGGAGATACATCTGTTTGCCTGGTATTAAATGGTGGACAGATGGGAGAATATCATCATCCTTTTAACGGACCTGTAACCTCCAATTTTGGGTGGCGTGATAGTACTCAGCATAATGGGATTGATATTGACCTTAATAAAGGTGATAAAGTGGCTGCAGCTTTTGATGGAATGGTGAGGATAGCCAAGAATGGAGGAGGATTTGGAAATGTCGTGATTATCAGGCATTACAACGGGCTCGAAACAGTATATGCACACCTTTCACGGATAAAGGTAAAATCGGGGCAGGTTGTAACTGCAGGTCAATTGATAGGTCTGGGCGGGAGTACCGGACATTCAACGGGCAGCCATTTGCATTTCGAAGTGCGTTTTAAAGGAGTGCCCGTTAATCCTAAATACCTTATTTCTTTCAGAGAACAGAAGCTTTTATGCACCGAGCTTATCATTAAAAAAAGCAAGTGGGGATTAGCAGCATATCCCAAAGACACACATTTCTATACTATAGAAAAAGGTGATACCATTTTCGAGATCGCAAAAAGATTTGGTACTACGACTGCATCTTTAAAACAGATCAATGGATTTACAAATGGTCGCGTAAGATTAAAGGTCGGCCAGCAGATCAGTGTAATGCGGTGATCATTCAGTTTGGTAGATTCGTGTTCAATTTATTCAGGCATCTCATAAAAGCATCCCTCATTCCTTCATATTGAGATTCACGACCATAATTGCATTCTTTGTGGGCTTCGTTGATTGCAGTATTAATATGTGCGATCTGTTGATTCAGCCATTGAACCATTTCTTGTAGTTGTTCTGGTTTCATGGGGATGTGTAGTTTAGGGTTCGTTACTTGGTACGGTTAACGACCCTTTAAGGTTTCGCCTATGGTCAGAACCGTTAATAATTAAGATATTTGTTATTATTTTTTAGATAAAAGAATGTTTTTAAGGTTCATAGACCAGTTAAGAATCAGATTAAAGCAGCCCTTGCCCGGGGAAAAAAGCCAGTTTTTGATGGCACCTTATAAAAGAGAACGACTTTCTGATATTTCAATCTCTGAAAAAAAACCACGTACAAGCGCGGTAATGATCCTGCTTTATCCTCATTATAATTCAATAAGAACCGTTTTGATTGAACGACCTGTGTATGATGGAGTGCATAGTGGTCAGGTAGCTTTCCCGGGTGGAAAATTCGATCCGGAAGACCGAAGTTTAGAACATACCGCATTAAGGGAAACTGAAGAGGAGATCGGTATCAGGCAAAGCGATATAAATGTTATTGGGCGGCTTACTGATCTGTACATATCCCCAAGTAATTTCCTGGTAAGCCCTTTTATCGGTTTTGTGGATCATTTGCCGTCTTTTGTTCCTAATGAAAGAGAAGTTAATAAGATCATTACAATAGAATTGTCACTTTTAAGTGATATTTCAATCAAGGGAATCAAAACCATCACGCACAGCAGCGGTTATAAAATAAAAACCCCCTACTATGATGTAGAGGGTTTAACTGTATGGGGTGCCACTGCAATGATCATCAGTGAACTGAATGCGATCGTGGATGATGTAAATGCTATTTTTTAGCGAAATCTGCCATGATGTTATCGTAGCAGAGATAATAACTTCCTTTTGAAAGGGTTACAATATTAAGATCATTTCCGTATCCGCGTTTTACTACATTACCGTAGGCATCATAAACTTCGTAAAGGGTTTCTCCTGAAAATTTAATGTCTGATTTGTCTTTTGATATGGTATAAGTTGGTTGTCCAACAGTAGAAATATAGGTTACATTATCGGAAGACTTAGAGGTGCCACCAAAACCGATCTGCTTTACGCGGAATTTATTTTCTCCGGAGTGTGCAGTTGTTTGAAAACTGTAAATATTCATATCCATTTTTCCTGTTCCCTGAACTTCACCTACCGGGATCCACTTGTTCCAACGGAATTGTTCAACAATAAAAGGTAATGAACCTGTTTCATTTTTAGTTTTCCATGTAAGCAAACCATCTTTATCAACAGAAATATTTATTACTTCAAAAGTAGCTTTAGGTTTTAAGGCTTCAGGATTAAGAACTTTAGGCATACAATCATCCTTGTGGCGGATCTCAACAACAACCGGTGTACCCGGTTTTATCTGGTAGGCCGTGAAATCGATCTCAAAAGCGCTGGAATTAACCTCATCGGTTGTGGTTCTCCCGTTGATGGTCACCTCATAGGTACAAAATCCTATACCGTTCCCGGAATAGCCATTCTGAACATAAAGATTTTTATCCTGGTATTTTCCTTCAACAACAATGACTCCTGCGAAAGAGCTGATAGTTAAACAAATAAGTGGTAATGTGAGTAGTTTTTTCATTATTCAATTCAGAGAAAAATTCGTCTACAAATATATAAAATTAATCCGTGAAAATTCCAAATATAACGCTTCGAAAGTAAAAATAAAACCTTTGAGTGGTTGATAAAGCGCTAATAAACAGCGGTTTATCGAGTAATAAAAAATGATTTTTTGTTAAAAACTAAGGTTTCGAGGCCTAAAATAAGAGGTGTTTCAGCTTTACCAAGCCGAATAAAATAAAAAATACGCAGATTATAAAGATCAATACCTTGTAACTGCCTTTAAAGAATACCTGGTTTCCTTTTTTATCTTTCATATACGCATACGTTATCGCAATAACGAAAGTGACAAAAAAAACGATGGCGAAGATGACCTGACCCCTGGTTAGCATGATTTTTTATTTTGCAGCGTGAAGGTACAATTTTAATAAAGGCCGGATTAAAATATCAGTAAATTAATTGAATTGCTAATTTTACAAAAATTCGAGTTCAGAAGATGCAGTTGAGAAAAGCGGTACTTACATTTATAATGGTCCTTGCTGCTATTTCTGCTGAAGCCCATAAACTTGATAAAGCATTTTCTGCACTTAAGATCTATAATTATTTCGAGGCAAAGAGGTTGTTCGAAAAGTGTCTCAGGAATAATACTGCCCCTTCTGCATACGGCTTAAGTGTTATATACAGCCGCAGCGACAATCCTTTCTCGCAGATCGACAGTTCCTATAAATATATTCTTCTTTCAGAGAATGCATTAAGGAATACCGAACCTAAGCGAACGGCTTCGTATTCGAAGTATAATGTTAATTCACACACAGTCGATTCTTTAAAGGAATTTATTCATTCTAAAGCTTTTGAACTTTACAGATCAAAAGGAAGTATTGCGGCACTTGATAAATTCATTGACATTTACGTGACCGCTCCGCAATGCTTTGATGCAATAAGTCTGCGCAATGCAATGGCGTTTGAAGAGGCTAAAAAGGAAGGCACTCATACCGCTTTTAAGAACTTCATTGAAAAATATCCATTTGCAAAAGAGCTGAATGAGGCAAAAGACCTCTATGCTTCATCACTTTTTCTCTCATCTACAAAAAATCAAACGATTCAGGAATTTGAAATTTTTATTAAAGAACAACCGAATAGTCCGTTCATCAGCGAGGCAGAAAACTCTATTTATGCGCTTTCGGTTCCACAGGGTTCAATAAAGGAATATCATGATTTCATCAAACGCTATCCTGATAACCATAATACGGAGGACGCCTGGCAGAACATCTACCTCATGTATTCAGCTGATTATAAAACGGAAACACTTGAAAAGTTCAAAAAAGAATATCCCGATTATCCATTTATGAAATCAGTTGAGCAGGATATAGAATTATCCAGGAAAGAATTGTTTCCCTTCAGAGATAATGGTAAATGGGGTTTTCTGGATAATAGCGGAGTTGTAGCTGTTTCTGCTATTTACGAGTGGGTGGATGACTTTTCAGAAGGACTCGCGGAGTGTGGCCTCAATGGTAAATCCGGATTCATTAATAAAGCCGGTAAGCTTGTTATTCCTTTTACATATGAAGAGGTTGAGGCTTTTAAAAAGGGAACTTCAATTGTTAAGCAAGGCGAAAAATATGGGATCATCAATAAAGCAGGAAAAGTTATTTTACCATTTGTTTATGATGAGATCTCTGAGTTTTCAGAGGGTTTGACTGCAGTTGAACTGAATAAAAAATACGGTTATGTAAATGAATCGGGAAAACTTGTAATACCTGTTATCTATTCCAAGGCTGCCGATTTCAGGGAAGGATTAGCAGCCGTTGAATTTGGTGGACAGATTGGTTACATAAACAAAAAAGGAAATGTTGAGATACCGTATCGTTACGACTGGGCCGATAATTTCAAAGAAGGAATAGCGAAAGTTAAATCACTAAAAAAATACGGTCTTATAAACAGGAAAGGTGAATTCATCCTTCCATGTGATTATGATCTGTTGGGCGATTATTCTGAAGATGCTATCCTTGTTGTAAAAGATGGTAAATATGGTTTTGCGGACAGAGCCGGCAAGGTCTTTATTCAACCTGAATTTGATTATAATGAATCAACTCTTCCTGTTTTGGTCTTTTCATATGGACTTACAATAGGAGAAAAAAATAAGAAACAAGGAATTATTGACAAAAGCGGAGCATATATAACAGGGAAAGATTACGACAGGATCATGCTTTTCAATGAAGGATTAGCGGCTGTCATGAAAAAAGATAAATGGGGTTATATCGATACGAAATTAAAGCAGGTAGTGCCTTATATCTACCAGGCAGCGGACGATTTTAAAGATTGTATTGCCGCAGTGACCAAAAATGAAAGTGTTGGTTTTATTAATAAAGCAGGTAAAGTTATTATAGAACCTCAGTTTGATGAGGTGAATGATTTTATTGATGGATTGTGCGAAGTAAAGATCGATGGTAAATCGGGCCTTATAGATCTTGCCGGAACATTTATTATTCCGTGCGAGCTTGACGCAATAGCTGAGACAGGAAACAAAAATATCTTCAAACTTGAAAAGTCAGGTAAGTATGCTTATTTTAATAAGCTTTCAAGAAATTATATCTGGAAAGAAACCGGGTTTTAAATCTTTATCTTTTGGCCCAGTCGCAATTTGGAGGTAGTCTTCAAGCCATTTTTCTGGCAAAGCGCTTTTGTGGTAGTGCCATATTTCCGGGCAATTGCCGAAAGAGTATCGCCTTTTTTTACAACATATGTCTTGCCTTTTCCACCTTTACCTTTTGAATAATTCTTAGCGGCTGCTTTCTTTGCTTCAGCAAGATAATTGAAAGTGTTGCAGGATATAGTTAACGTGTCCGAAATGAGCTTATGTTCATTAAATGAGATCAGCTGATCCGGGTTAATAGGCTGTCCCATGTAGCGCACTTCAAAATGCAGGTGGCTTCCGCGGGAACGACCGGTGTTGCCGCCTAACCCAATAACCTGGCCTGCAAAAACTTCCTGACCGATCTCTACATTAAGTTTTGAAAGATGAGCGTAATATGTTTCAAGGCCGTTAGGATGGCGGATGACAATTACATTTCCATAGGATTTACTTTTTTTGGCGATACGTACCTTGCCGTCAAAAGCAGCAGAAACACAGTCACCGGTCTCAAGGTCAATGTCCACACCATAATGGTAACGCTTTTTACGAGGTCCGAAAGCTGAAGTAATCTTTCCTTCGAAAGGATGAACATATCCGCAGCTTTTCTCATCATAGAGAAGAATATTCCTTGCTGTATCTTTTAAACTTGCAACATTAAACTTAGCTGCATGAATGTTAACTGTATCCCAACCACAGTAAAGGTCATAGGCAGGAAACGATATCAATGAATCATTATAATCCATCATTTCGTCTTCATCTATTGTAAAAGGTATTGTGTCGCCCGGGGTAGTGGTTAAGATAATAATATTGCTGCCTTTAACCGCGCTTGCGGTTAAAAAAGATATGTAAAGGAAAAAAGAGAGTATTATCTTTTTCATTCGTTAAGCTGCAATAAAATGTTTTATTATCGGGGTCCATCGTGTTATTGGATATGCAAAGATGTATATTTTTTTGAAAAAAACAAGTGTTAATTAATGTTAAGGGTAGCAAATAAAGAAACAGAAAAAGATAACCTTTTTT
>JGI24806J26614_1000036_pt1 | contig 20918 bp, 21 predicted proteins | sample Kansoi200umMDA_FD_26614 | JGI IMG/M metagenome (IMG submission 26614)
ATTGAATACTATGATAGAAGGTCAAGTGATTTATTGTTTTCTGTACCTACTCCATTATCCAGTGGGTTGCTATCACGTACAAAAAATACGGCAACAATGTATAATAAAGGTATTGAGGTTCAGTTAAGTGGTGATATTATCAGAATGAAAGATTTTACCTGGAACATGGAAGTGAATTTTTCAACCGTGAAAAATGAAATTACCAAGATGCCAGAGGAGACAAAGGAGTTTATTAGCGGAACAAAAAAATACCAGGTAGGCGCTTCTCTTTTTGATTATTGGTTAAGGTCTTATTATGGTGTCGATCCTACCGACGGCGCAATACTGTATTGGGCAGATAATACAACTGCATCTTCAGGAATCAGACTAATAACTAATAAAAATGGTGGTAAGGATACTGTATCTACACTTGTATCAAATGGAAAGTTTGCATATCATGAAGGAGTAATTCCTGACCTGTATGGCAGCTTTTCTCCTACATTCAGTTATAAAGGAATTTCCCTTACCGCTCTATTCACATTCCAAATAGGAGGAAAAACATTTGACGCAAATTACCAGACGTTAATGTCATCAGGCACATATGGAAGCGCTGTTCATGTTGATATATTAAAGAGATGGCAAAAGCCAGGTGATGTTACAGATGTGCCAAGAATGGATAACGGTCAAACCACAGATTTCAATGCCACATCATCACGCTGGTTAATTGATGCGTCGTATTTAAATATCAGGGCGATTACTCTTTCCTATCAATTGCCAACATCGTTAATCTCCCGTGCTAAAATTTCCAGTGCACAATTTTTTATAAGCGTTGAAAATGCCTGGTTTCATTCTAAAAGGATCGGCATGAATAATCAAACTGCATTTTCGGGTATTACAGGTGGCGAATATCCTCCTGCACGAATATTTACTACCGGAATTTCTTTTAATCTATAATCTGAAAATTGACATTATATGAAATACAAAATAATATTATCGTCTTTTTTAACGCTGGCAATTTTCAGCTCGTGTAAAAAAAGCTATTTAGATACTTATTCAACCACGGCGGTTCCGGCTGTTGATGCGCTTGCCAACATATCAAATGCATGGGCTGCTTTAAACGGTATTCATAGAATCATGTATACGCAATATGATGCTCAACCCCAGGGTGGGTTTGGTGGAATTATGGTCATAAGGGATTTGATGGGAGAGGATGTAATTTATACTTTGGCAGGTGGCAGACAGGATTTCCAGGGTCATGTTCGGTGGCTTGATCACAGAAATGTAAATTCTGGCAACTCACGGTTTGTTTTTCGTTTGTATTACAGATTAATTTCTAATGCCAACATTCTTATTAATGGTATAGATGCCGTACAAGGTGATCAGAAAGAAAAAAATTATATCAAAGGTCAGGCGTTGGTATACAGAGCGTGGGCTCATTTTGAATTGGTGCAGTATTGGGGACAAAGATTTGACACCTCCGGGCAAAACTCTGGTTTGGGAGTGTCTCTATTAATGAGCAGTAATCCAGATAGTGTTATAGTTGGTCAACCAAGAGCGACCGTAGCTCAGGTGTATGCCCAAGTTAATAAAGATCTAGATGAAGCAATCACTTTGCTTGACGGATATGTAAGAGCAGGGTCCGCATTGAAATCGAACTTCAATAAAAATGTAGCACAGGGTATTAAGGCAAGGGTAGCATTGACTCAGCAAAACTGGGATGTTGCCGCTACCATGGCGGCAGCAGCAAGAGCAGGATTTCCTTTAATGTCAAATGCTGATTATTTAGCTGGCTTTAATAATACTGCAATCAATGAGTGGATGTGGGGCAGTGATCAAATTGCAGATCACAATACGTTCTTCTGGTCTTTTTTTGCAAATATGGGTTGTAATTTTAATGGAACTAACACCAGAACACAACCTAAAGCAATTAATTCGGCATTGTGGAATGCGCTACCTTCAACTGATATCCGGAAAGGTTGTTGGGATTTAACTGGGGCAAATGTTCCAATACCACCCGGTGGCGCAAGGATACCTTACCAGAGTAAAAAGTTTTTGGCTTTTGATGCATCAACCAGTATTGGAGATGTACCTTATATGAGAGCTGCTGAAATGTATTTGATAGAGGCAGAAGCAAGAGCAAGACAAGGAGGTCATGATGCAGAAGCAAGACAAGCACTATATACCCTGGTTAAAAACAGGGATGCGAGTTATGTTTTGTCAACTAATTCAGGCCAGGCATTAATTGATGAAATTATGTTTCACCGTAGAGTTGAGTTATGGGGTGAAGGTTTCAGATGGTTTGATCTTAAAAGAACAAATGTGGCTTTGAATAGAAATGCAGCTCCCAATACAAATGCAACTATTTCTTTAACAATGACAGTACCTGCTGGCGATAAACTTTGGCAATGGTTATTTCACCAGGATGAAATAAATGCAAATTCAAGTTTGGTGCAAAACCCTTTGTAATTTCTTTTGACCTGCTTAATAAAAAAAGAAGCCACAATCAGCTTCTTTTTTTATTTAAAGAATTAATGTAGCCCACGTGGAGCATCGCATGCGGTAGGCAGATGAGGTGAAATTGTAGTGCTGCGGTCTATACGTAAAGTTTGTATAATAGTTTTTTTACCAAACTATAATTGGTAATTGCCGAAAGCAAGACAAGCAGTAATGCTATGATCATAATGATCCAATGTATAAAAGAGGAAAGCTCCGGTCTGTCATACATAGCAAAATGATGAAATGCCCATTGCATAATTTCAGTAGCTGCCAAAGCTGTAAGAATAACTAAAATATAAACCGGCATGAATTGCTTCGATATTTTTTTACTCAGCCAGGCCGGCGAATAACCCAGGGTAAGCAATAACCGGAGATTATCTTTACTTTTTGCCATCACAAGCTGCAGATAAAAAGAAAATAGCATGAGTGCAAGAATTACCACCAGCAATCCAAATATTCCGAGGCCGCTAAAAATACTTTGTATCACTATTTTATTTCGTCCCAATATCGTTTTTTCCTTATTGACTTTATAATTTTTCTTATCCAGGAACTTAAGAAATTCGGGATTGTTAGCGTTTTTTGTTTTGATAAAAAGACGTGAAGTCTCAATGGATTTTTGTTGTCCAAACGTTTTATTCGCCCAGTTTAAAAAAGTTTTAGGTGCTAAAACAGAATTTACCCTGTCGCTGAAAGCGACAATCTTTCCCGTAAACTTTTGTTCCAGCCCGTTGCCTTCACAGGTGATCTGAATAGGAAGACCCATAGCTGTTTCTTCTGAAATTTGTGGCAGATCTTGCCCCGGAGCAAAAACAACATTATATGTTTCAAAAAAATCGGAAGAAAGAATAATAGGAATATCGGTTTGTCCTTCCCTCCAGGAAAAAGAAGAAGGAACCGTATCAATGAAATCATTATCCAGCGTTTCTAAAAAAAAATCGGTTTTGAAAGGCAATTGTTGTCCGGCGCTGAGTTGTACCCGGAATTGATTAGCGATCACAGGCGCTGCATCATCAATAAATTTCTGAGATTTGATTTCATCAATCTCGGTTTGTGTGAATACATTTTTTTCCGGTTGCCCCATTGTTTCATTGGTCACATTCTTTGTGATAGAAATGAAATCGAATCCATTTTTACGGATGCTGCCTTCTGTCAGCAAATGTTGTATGTTAATATACATTTGTACTGAACATAATAACAACAACACACCAATGCCCAGGCCAATATAAGAAAACCATCTTGACCAGGAATTGGTGCCGGGCTGCAATAATGAATGTATAGGTTTGAAAGAAATGGCCACCACGCAATTTTATAAATGATACAATCGGGTAAAAGGGAAATAATCGATGCGTTCAAGATCGGCGAAAATAATTGTCGCATCACGCAATTTTGCTTCTTCCACCATCAGTTCCATTGCTTTTTCAGCATTGTTATTATCAAGATGGCTGAATGGCTCATCCAATAATAAAATATCAAAAGGCTGCATCAATGAACGGATAATAGCTATTCGTTGCTGTTCGCCATAGGAGCAAGTACTGCATTTAGATGAAAGTTTATCGCCAATACCTAATCGTTGAAACATGGCCCCTATTTTTTCCGAAGGATGATAAGGATTGAGTTGTCTTTTTATTTCTATATTTTCCTGCGCAGTCTGATCAGGGAAAAGTTTCATATCCTGGAACACAATACTGATATGATCTTTGCGATACCTTGAAATATCTTCGGCTGAAAAATTTCTGATATTTTTATCCGAGTAAGTGATTGTTCCATTGTAATCATTTCTCATGCCATATAGAAAATTCATTAGTGATGATTTGCCGCTTCCGGAAGGCGCTACTATTTTTATATATTCTCCTTTTTCAAACACAAAGTCTTTTCCCCATACTTCAGAAGTCTGTGTAACGCTTTCGTGAAAATAAGCGGGTAAAAGATGGCGGATAGATAATTGCATACAGGCAGGTCATTTTTAAAAGCCAGGCTCACGATTTTATTCCATGAGCCGCCTGGCACTTCAATTATTTTTATTTGGGAGTAACAATAGTATCTGCCGGTGTTGGGGTAGCCATATCTTCATTAGTATCCCATACTTGCTCTCTTTTTTTTCTTTCCGCTTTAATGTTTGCCAGTTTATCAATATACTGGTTTAATTGTTTCAGACTGTTGGTGTTTTTATCTACTAAATTTATTTCAAATTCAAACTGCAATGCATTATTCTTAAAGTCACCACCGGTAGCTACTATATCCTGCCACATTTGCAGCGAAGCCTCCAAAGCTTCTTTTTCGCTGCTATCTTTAAAAGCGGTTCCCATTGTTCCTAATATTTTTTGCAGATCAACATAACCGCCAAAAGGGTGTCCGCTTATCTTGTCAGCAAATGGAAGTTTGTTGTTACCTCCTGCAAGAAATTTGTCGGTATAATCTGCAGAATTACTGGCGGCAAACCAGTTATTTCCCAGCTTATAGTTGATGTCAGACATATCTCTGGGAACTCTTTTTGAAGATTCCAGGAGCAGCGTGATCAGTTTTTCAAAAGCTGTTTTGTCATTGACGGATGTAGCAAAAAGAACTTTCACGTCAGGTTTTGTTGAAGGATGTATATAAGGTTTGCTTTCAGGTCCCATATCAATGGTATCCTGCCTGGTAATTATATTAACATCACTAAAGGCCAGCAACACCTCACCTTTATTTGCTTTTATAAATTCATCAACACTAAAATTAGCCTCCGCAAGAAACATATTGGCAAGCCCATCCAGACCAGTTATTTTTAAAAACTCTTTTAATCCTTTTGGCGAATAATTGAAGGCTAATATGCCAACTATATTTTGAGAAGGAATACGATTAATAATATCAGCCTTGACATTTTCCGGTTCATATTCATCGAGCAGTTTGCTCATTTCCTTTCCATAATATTGTTTTGCCTTTGCTGTGATCCTGCCATTGTCAAAGTTCAGGGATGAAGCTGAAATATTATCTTCGAGCAACACACCCATCTTCATCATAGACATCATGGCGCCCATACCCGTATAAAACTGCGACATATTCAGCCATATATGTACATCGCTACCATCTTTCACCAATGAAGCAAAACGTTTATCGTTATCAAGGTTATTACTGCTTTTTAATGTAAGAGCTCCTATGCCCAATATTTTCAGGCTGTCTTGAGGAAATCCGGATTTATCGTTGTCGCTATGAGGACGAGGGCCCATCATACCTTTCATGTCAGGCAGGGGAACGTTAGCTACATAAGCAAAATGAGATTTATTCCAAACCACAGTGCCATTTCCATGTTCTGCCGGCATGGCCTGAAAATCTCCATTCTTGCTTACTTGTCCTCCTTTATTAATTTTTTTGGCGAGTGTTTCAAAAGCGATGGCATCTGTCAAAGAGCCTTCGAAAATTAAATAACCTCCTCTTCCCAGCTTTTTCATGTAGAAGACTAAATCAGCTTTTGTATCTATACCCGAGTTGGCAGGATCTGCCAGCAATTGCTGAGCTGTTGTGTCTGTGGTTTCCTTAGCCATTTCTTTGAACCAGTTGGTTTGCCTGATTTCTTCCCAGCTAAGTTTGGAAGCAAGAGAAGAACTATTAATGTGCACTACAATGGCCGCATCTTCGGGAACCAGCAATCCTGATTTGCCGCCTTTTTTGCAGGAGGCAAACAGTAATACCAAAGAGAAAAGGATAAGGAATGATTTACGTGTCATAACAATTGGTTTCGTTTATAAAAATGAAAAATTAAAAAGCTGATTTAACGGAATTGTTTGTTGTTCACCATTACGAATATCTTTTATCACGCAAGTTTTTTCTTCTGCCTCTTTGCTGCCGATGATAACAACATAAGGAATATTTTTCTTCTCAGCATATTTGAATTGCTTATCAAACTTTGCCTGTTCATGATATAGTTCGCAACGAACGTCTTTATTGCGCAGTTCTTGCATCAGCTTAAAGGCTACCTGACTTTCTGTTTCTCCAAGGTTAAAAAATAAAACTTGTGTACCCACATGCACGTCTGCAGGAAAGAGATTCAATTCTTCCATTACATCATAAATTCTGTCAACACCAAATGAAATACCAACACCGGGAATATTGGGAACACCGAATAAACCAGTAAGATCATCATAGCGGCCACCGCCGCCGATGCTGCCGATCTTGACTTCTTCAGGAGCCTTTGCTTCGAATATTATCCCAGTGTAATAATTAAGCCCTCTTGCAAGAGTAAGATCGAGATGATAATTGACAGATGATAGATGAGAGTTGTTACAGATTTGTTGAAGTTCATCTATTCCTTTTTTCCCATGCCCCGATGAACAGATCAGGTTGTTTAACTCTTTTAATTTTTCTTCATTGGTCCCTGAAATGGAAATATATTTTTCAATTATAGTTAATTGTTCTTTGCTAAAACCTTTTTGTTTCAACTCATCTTTTATTTTTTCCAGGCCAATCTTATCCAGCTTATCAATTGCAACAGCGATATCATTCATCCTTTCTGAACCGCCGCATTGTTCTGATAAACCTGTTAATATTTTTCTATCATTGATTTTTAATTCATAGCTCTTAATTCCAAGTTTGATAAACACCTCATGATAAATAAAAGCCAGTTCTATTTCATTGAATAATGAATTGCTGCCCACCACATCCGCATCGCATTGATAAAATTCTCTGTACCTACCTCTTTGTGGTCTGTCGGCTCTCCATACAGGTTGTATCTGGTAACGTTTAAATGGAAATGTGAGTTGATTATGATTCATCGCCACATAGCGGGCAAAAGGAATGGTAAGATCATATTTCAAGGCTCTTTCAGTAATGCCTTTTACATTTTTCCCCTGTAATATTTTTTCAAAATCTTCTCTTACTTGTTTTTCTTTGTCAGGATTATCAAGACCGTTATTCAGAATTTTAAAAATTAATTTATCTCCTTCCTCACCATATTTTCCCATTAATGTTTCTAAGTTTTCCATCGCCGGTGTTTCCAATGGCTGAAACCCATATAGCTCGAAAACATTTCTGATTGTATTGAGAATATAATTGCGTTTGCGAACGACATCGGGTCCGAAATCTCTTGTTCCCTGTGGTATAGAAGCTATAGCCTTTGCCATTTATAAACTTATTTCGAATTTAGTAAGGTCTGTAAAGTCCCTCCCTTGGAGGGATTTAAGGAGGCCTTCTTTACGATAGCCTCACATGCTTTTTCCATTAGGTTATATGCTTCAACGTAACCACTCTCAGCTCCATAATAAGGATCAGGTACGTCCATGTTTTTTCCCGGATATAATTCATTCATCAGCAAATCAATTTTTGTTGCATCAAATTTTTTCCCGGCGATGCGCTGTATATCATTCATTACATCATCTGCCAGCGCATAAATTTTATCATATATGTCAAAATCACCGGCAACAAATCTTCTGGCTCTTTGTTTGCTTATATCAATTCCATTTCTCCTTGCTACTTTTTGTGAAAGCGGGTGGGGTGGTTCCCCGATATGATAACTATTAGTGCCCGCACTTTCAACACTCCATGTTAATCCTGCTTTGAAAGCCTTGTCCTGCAAAATACCCTCAGCCAATGGGCTGCGACAGATATTACCAAGGCAAACCATTAAAATTTTCATAAACGCAAAGATAGTGTTCGGTCATCAGTTATGGATTTGCTACCAGCCGGCATCTTATACCTGCTGCCGGTAAGATTTGTCGGCGAAGAACAACAAAATTTCTATAATTTGCTGCCCTTGAAAAAAATCCATGTTTGACGAGTACGAAAAGAAAAAAAGAAAACAGATTTCGCAAATGAAATCCATTATGGATTATGGAATGGGTATGCTTATGATATTAGCAGGTTTGTTTTTTTTGTTTCATCAAACGTTGCACATTAACATTGGCGATAGCTCGTCGTCTTTACTGGAAAAGTTTTTTGGAGTTATGTGTTTGTTGTATGGAAGCTGGCGTATTTACAGGGGCTATAAGAAAAATTATTTCAGATGAGCCTCTGGCTGAAGATAAAATACAAAAGCCCGCTTATTTCACTTATATGCCTTTTGCTTTGGCTGGTAAGTTGTAAATCATATAAAGAAAAGGAAGATGAATTGCGGGATAATAAATACAGAGGAGTGATTAATGTCAGTGCCGATGAATCCTTTAAACCAATTATTGACGCACAGGTGCAGGTGTATGAAGCTAACTACCGCCAAACAACAATCAACGTTAAATACAAACCCGAAGCAGAGTGTTTGAAAGATTTTGGCGTCGATAGTATTCGTATGATCATTGTCACCAGAGTTAATAATGAAGATGAAAAAGATTTCATGGTTGACTCGATGAAGGTATCGCCGGAAAGCATGGTTGTAGCCAGAGATGCAATCGCTGTCATTGTAAATCCGGATGCTCCATACACGGAGTTTTCAATGAAAGACATCGTGGAAATACTAAAGGGAACATTTAGCAAAAATTTAATCCCTGTATTTGATGGTGTAAAAGCAACCAGTACGGTACGTTTTATCATCGATTCAGTGCTGCATGGTGATTCACTTACTTCCAAAGCGATGGCAGCACGCAGCAGCGAAGAAGTGATCGATTATGTCTCAAAAAATCCGGATGTTGTTGGTTTTATCGGTGTAAGCTGGATAGGCAACCCGGAGGATACGGCGCAAATTGGTTATTTAAAAAAAGTCAGAATGGCGGCAATTGAAAGTACGGACAAGCCGGGTGTATATATAAAACCATCTCAGGCAAATATTTATCTGAAGCGTTATCCTATGGTACGGGATTTGGTTTATATACTGAAAGAAAATTATAAAGGATTAGGACATGGATTTGCCGATTTTATGAGCGGAGAGATTGGACAACTTATTTTCAGAAGAGCTTACCTGATGCCGGCACAAAAAAATTTTGGTATCAGGCCCGTAAGGCTAAAGGAGTAAACAAATCAGTTATATTTACAATTATAAAAAGTGAACAATAAAATGAAGAAAACCACAATTACATTTTTAATTTCCGGTCTATTATTAATAACCGGAATAAAAGCGCAATCGCTGCAGGATGGCATCAACCACCTGTATGCAGACAGGTTTAAAAGTGCCGCGGCAGTATTCAGAAACCTGCTTGCGGTAAACCCTAATAATATCGAAGCTACTTATTGGCTGGGTCAAACTTACCTGGATAATGACATTAACGATTCAGCCCGTCAACTGTATCAAAAAGCATTAATGACAAGCGCCAATGCTCCTTTATTATTAGTAGGAATGGGACATGTAGAATTGCTGGATAAAAAAACCAATGAAGCCCGTCAGCGGTTTGAAGCAGCCATTACTATGACAAGAAATAAGAAAGGAGATGATCCTGTTATTTTATATGCAATTGGGCGTGCTAATGTGGATGCAAAAGCCGGTGATGTAGCTTATGCTATTGAAAAACTTGAAGCGGCTGCATTAAAAGATCCTAAAAACCCCGAGATATATTTACAGCTTGGCAATGCTTATCGTAAAGCAAGGCCCGGTGAGGGCGGTGGCCAGGCTTATACAAACTATAAAAAAGCGCTGGAGCTTAATCCTAATTTTGCGGTAGCAAGTTTAAGATTAGCCAAATTGTTTGAAACTCAAAAAAACTGGGAACTTGTCTTGCAATATTTGAATGAGGCAGTGGCAAAAGATCCAAAGTTTGCACCGGCTTACTATGAGTTGTTCTACTATTATTTCTACCGTCAGAAATATCCTGAAGCAGAAGCTCAGTTACAGAAATATATTACTGTTACTGATGACCAGGTAGCGAATGACTACCTGTATGCACAAATGTGTTATGGTAAAAAAGATTTTGATTGCACGATTACAAAAGCAACAAGTGTTGTAAATGCGATGGGCAGCATGACCAAGCCAAAAGTCTACAAATTGCTGGCTTACGGCTATTTTGACAAAGGTGATTATGCTAATGCACAAAAAAATGTAAATGACTATTTCGCAAAAGAAAAACCCGAGGGTTTGATTGCCCTTGATTATAAACTAAAGGCAGACATTCTTTCAAAAACGGGAGGCACGCCTGATGAAGTATATACTACATATATACAAGGATCGACATTGGATACTGTGCTTACCTCAAAAATTGATTTTATAAGACAAGGCGCTGAGTATTTTAAAGCAAAAGGAGACAGTATTAGCCGTAACAAAGAAGGAGATCTGCGTTTAGCTATTATTAAATTAAAACCCAATCCTGGTCAGCGTGATTTTTTTGATGCCGGCTTTGCCTTTTATCAGGGAAAAAATTATACGAGATCAGACAGTTTGTTTACTATTTATTCGCAAAAATGGCCGGAAGAAACTTTTGGATGGCAATGGAAGTTTAATATTCAGCGTGCACTTGATACCACTATGGAAAAAGGTTTGGCGGTACAACCGGCAACGAAATACCTCGAAGTACTTGAAAAAGATACGGCAAAAAATAAATCAGCGATTATAAGTACAGCAGGTTACCTGGCTGGGTATTATGCTAATATAGCAAAAGATAAAGCTAAGGCTATTGAATATCTAAAGAAAATGCAGGCGCTCGATCCTGCCAATGAAGCTATACAAAACAATATTAAAATTCTTGAAAAGTCCCCGGCGCCAAAACAACCAGCTACTAACCCAAAAGGTAATTCGGTGCCAAAACCTGGTAACCCTAAACCCGAACCGGTTGCAAAATCTAAAACAACAACAGCTACAAAAAATGCTGTTGTAAAGAAATAGAAACTCGGTTTTCTTCTTTTACAAAAAAAGGTCCTCTGTCTTCATGGCAGGGGATCTTTATTTTTTAATGATAGATTGATTATACAGTAACTTCTGATCTATTATTAATTAAGGTAAATTCAGGCTGTCACCTTATTTTTGCTATTCAGCAAAAGCTATGATTCATTTACTTCAAACCGGTCTGAATACATCTGATTCCGGCTCTTATCTGCCGGTTGCTATACAAATCATTTTTGCCACGGGACTTGTCGCTTTTCTCATGTTAGTAACGCATTTGCTGGGTCCCCGGAGAAAAACAAAAGATAAACTGCAAAATTTTGCAAGCGGCATCGAAACACATGGTGATGCACGCCAACCTATGGCTATTAAATATTTTCTTACTGCTATTTTATTTGTGTTGTTTGATGTAGAGGTAATCTTTTTTTATCCCTATGCAGTTAATTTTAAAGGACTTGGTTGGAGTGGTTTTTGGGCAGTATTATTGTTTGTAGGTTTTTTTCTTTGTGGATTTATTTATATCATTAAAAAAGGGGCATTGAAGTGGGAAGATTAAGGCCCCTGTCCCCTAAAGGGGAACTTAAATCGAACTGTTATCACCGATTAATTGTTTGATATTTAATGAGAGTAATTAATATCTGTGTTTAATAATTTGTACGTGTATTTTTTACTTAGTTCTTTAATCAATTTTTTAAAAATATTATACTCATAAATTGAGTATTTAAAACTCCCCTTTAGGGGATGGGGGTATTATGGCACGTCCTGTAGCATATAACTTAGTGCAGAAACCTTTAGAAGCTGATATTAGTATGGCAGAGATGCCGGAGGGAAGTATGGGAGAAGGTTTTTTTGCCACATCACTGAATAAAGTAATCGGTCTTGCCAGAAAAAACTCAATCTGGCCTTTGCCGTTTGCAACTTCCTGCTGCGGTATTGAATTTATGGCCACTATGGGATCGCATTACGACCTTGCAAGATTCGGAAGTGAAAGAGTGGGTTTCTCGCCGAGACAATGTGATTTGTTAATGGTAATGGGAACTATTGCGAAAAAAATGGGTCCTGTGCTTAAGCAGGTCTATTTACAAATGGCCGAACCTCGTTGGGTATTGGCAATGGGAGCTTGTGCCAGTAGCGGTGGCATCTTCGATACCTATAGCGTATTACAGGGCATTGATCAGATAATACCTGTTGATGTATATATACCCGGTTGTCCCCCGCGTCCCGAAGCAGTATTGGATGGCATTATCAGAATACAGGATTTAGTGGGTAAAGAAAGTTTGCGGAGACGAAATGGTGAAAAGTATAAAGGATTATTGGAAAGTTATGGAATACAATAAATAAATCACAAGAAAAAATCCCGATAAATATCAGGACCAAATTCCAATTTTTCGCAGAGGGTTTTGGAATTTGGGATTTCTAATTTGGAATTTATATAGTGGCATTAACCAGCGAACATATCAAACAAAGATTAAAAGAAAAGTTTGGCGAACAGGTTATAAATTTTACTGAGCCTTACGGAATGCTCACATTTGAGGCGCCAAAAGAAATAAACCTGAAGGTGCTGAACTTTTTATATGATGATGAGGAACTAAAGTTTCGTTTTCTTACAACTCTTGGCGCTGTTCATTATCCTGGCAACAAAGGGCAAGAGCTTGCCGTAGTATATCATCTGCATAATCTTTCTGATAATGTTCGTATACGATTCAAAGTATTTACGGACATAAATCATCCTGATATTTATACAGCAACAGGTTTATTTTCTGCTGCCAATTGGATGGAAAGAGAAACTTATGATTTTTATGGTGTGAATTTCGTTGGTCATCCTAACCTGAAAAGAATTTTGAACGTAGAAGAAATGGATTATTTCCCGATGAGAAAAGAATACCCTTTGGAAGATCAAACAAGGACTGATAAGGATGATGAAATGTTTGGGCGGGGAGGAACATTTGGATTTGGAAATGAAAAAGCTGAAAATGGCAGGGCGACAATTGCTGAGGCTGATAAAGATGAAAAGGAAAAAGAAATTTGATAAGTTTTACTAAAAAAGAAGATGCAAGTAATATTGAGTGGAACTATAAATGAAATGGTATCGAGATAATAAAATTCTAGGGTCTATACTGATATTGATAATATTATTAATGATAATACTTTTTGTTATTACTTGTAATGGATTTTTGAAAGGATTCAAAGGCGTTTAAAATAAATAAAATTCCCTCTTAGGGCATGAGTGAGCAACATATAAAATTACCGGAAGGAAGTATTGAAAAAACGACTACCACGCTTAACCTGGGGCCAACACACCCGGCTACACATGGTGTAATGCAGAACATTCTTGAGTTAGATGGCGAACGTATAGTTTCAACAGAACAAACCATCGGTTATATTCATCGTGCCTTTGAGAAAATTGCAGAACGCCGTCCTTTATATCAAATCACTCCTCTCACAGATAGAATGAATTATTGTTCATCACCGATTAATAATATGGGTTGGCATATCACCTGCGAAAAATTGCTGGGTGTTAAAACACCTAAACGGGTTGATTATCTCCGTGTTATTATTATGGAGTTGGCAAGAATTGCTGATCACCTTATTTGTAATTCTATTGTCGGTGTTGATGCCGGAGCATATACAGGCTTTTTATATTTAATGCAATACCGGGAGTTAATTTATGAAATATGGGAAGAAGTATGCGGGTCAAGACTAACAACCAACATTGGGCGCATTGGCGGTTTTGAAAGAAATTTTAATGATATTTCTTTTCAGAAGCTGGAGAAGTTTTTAAAAGAATACCCCAAAGTGCTGAAAGAGTTTGAAAATCTTTTTCAACGCAACCGAATTTTTATGGAAAGAACCATTGGCACCGGGGCTATCAGTGCTGAGCGGGCATTGAATTATGGTTTTACCGGGCCTAATCTTCGTGCTGCAGGTGTTGATTATGATGTACGGGTGCATACACCTTATTCAAGCTATGAAGATTTTCAATTCAATATTCCCGTTGGCACTACAGGTGATAATTATGATCGATGGCTTGTGCGTGGCCAGGAAATGTGGCAGAGCTTAAGCATCATTGAACAGGCTTATCATAAAGTACAGGAGTTTAAGGGCGCAGAAGCTGAAGTATTTCATGCAGATGTTCCTGAATATTATTTACCGCCGAAAGAAGATGTATATACAAAGATGGAAGCGCTGATATGGCATTTTAAAATTATCATGGGTGAAATAAATATGCCTGTCGGTGAAGTGTATCAATCGGTGGAAGGAGGAAACGGTGAATTAGGATTTTACCTGATCAGCGATGGAGGACGTACACCCTATCGTTTGCATTTCCGCCGGCCTTGTTTTATTTATTACCAGGCTTTTGAGGAATTGGCTAAAGGAGGAATGTTGAGTGATGCAATTATCACAATGAGTTCATTAAATTTAATTGCAGGGGAAATGGATAGTTGACAGGTTAATTGATAATTAAAATTATGTCATTACAAGAATATTATGATATTGAGTATAAAGAGCAACAAATCATTTTTAGGAAATATTGGATAGAGAAGTTGGGTTATTTTCCTACCAAAATCGAAAAGGTTGCGATAAAACTAACAAGAGAAGAAGCAAAAAGATTGGATGAACTTGCCGGTATTGAATTTGAAAAAATTATCTAAAAAAATAAAATAAATGTCGCTTCAATTCTCAGATGAAAAATTAAAAGAAGTGCAGCGCATCATCAGCTTTTACCCGGAAGAGAGGCAGAAGAGTGCTGTTATTCCTGTATTGCATCTGGCACAAAAAGAATTTGGCGGCTGGCTTAGCGTACCAACTATGGACTATGTAGCTTCATTGCTTGGCATGGAACCGATAGAAGTATATGAAGTAGCTACTTTTTACAGTATGTATAATTTAAAACCTGTCGGTAAATATATGTTCGAGGTATGCCAGACCGGCCCATGTATGCTGAATGGAAGCGATCAGATCATTGATTATATAAAACAAAAATTAGGGATTGCTGTAGGTGAGACAACAGCAGATGGCATGTTTAGTTTGAAGACAGTAGAATGTCTCGGCGCCTGTGGGTATGCGCCTATGATGCAACTTGGTAAAAATTATCGTGAGCATCTGACAAAAGAAAAAGTGGATACCATAATTAATGAATGCAGAAATAATGCTGCAACTAACAATTAAACATATGAAAAAATTATTTTTATTTCTTTTCGTTGCTATAGCAGTTCAATCTTCGGCTCAAACAGATGAACAAAAAGTATTGGATAGAGTAAAACAACTAAACACAGCCATCTTTATAAATAAGGACAGCGTTGCCTTAGAAGGCTTGATGGCAGATAAAGTAACCTACGGTCACTCAAGCGGTAAAATTGAAAACAGGCTTGAAATGATCTCAGGAGCGGTTCACAGTCCGTCAACCTATAAAAATTTTATGATGGACAGCGCAACCGTTTTTTTCGAAGGAAAGAATACAGCCGTAGTTCGTCATGTGCTGAAAGCAACTTCTGTTGATATGCAGGGAAAAGAATCACCATTGCATTTAAATGTATTGCAGGTTTGGGTAATACAAAACAAGCAATGGAAATTAATGGCAAGGCAGGCAGTGAAACTTTGAAAGAACAGCCTGGTATAAATTATTATGGGTAGAAAACTTTTACTAGATAAAATTAATATTGAAGGCATCCGCTATTATGATGCGTACCGGAAGAACGGTGGCTATGCATCAGTAGAAAAAGCATTGAAGACAATGAGCCCTGACCAGATAACAGATGAAGTAAAGAAGAGCGGACTTCGTGGTCGTGGTGGCGCTGGCTTTCCTACCGGTATGAAATGGAGTTTTCTTCCTAAGCCGGAAGGAGTCCCCCGTTATTTAGTAGTAAATGCAGATGAAAGTGAACCCGGAACTTTTAAGGATAGATATTTAATGGAATTCATTCCGCATTTATTGATTGAAGGAATGATCGTTTCCTGTTTTGCATTAGGAAGTAAAGTTTCTTACATCTATATCCGCGGCGAGTATGCATGGATCATTGACATATTGGAACAAGCCATTACAGAAGCAAAAAATAATGGCTGGCTTGGTAAAAATATTTTAGGCAGTGGTTTTGATTGCGAAATTTATTTGCATCCCGGTGCAGGTGCTTATATATGTGGTGAAGAAACAGCGTTGCTCGAATCATTGGAAGGTAAGAGAGGTAATCCAAGGATTAAACCTCCCTTCCCGGCAATAAAAGGATTGTGGGATTGTCCCACTGTAGTGAACAACGTAGAGACAATAACTGCTGTTGTTCCCATTATTAATGATGGCGGTGAACAATATGCAAAAATTGGTATTGGTAAATCAACAGGCACCAAACTCATCTCTGCATGTGGCAATATAAAAAAACAAGGCGTATATGAAATTGATATGACGATTTCTGTAGAGGAATTTATTTACAGTGATGAATATTGTGGAGGCATTGCAAATGGCAGGAGATTAAAAGCTTGTATTCCCGGTGGATCATCTGTTCCTATTTTACCTGCTAATCTTTTGTTGAAAACTGCTAAAGGTGAAAAAAGAATGATGACTTATGAAAGCTTGGCCGATGGCGGTTTTCAAACTGGTTCAATGATGGGTTCAGGAGGATTTATTGTATTGGATGAAGACCAATGTGTGGTCCGTCATACCCTGACTCTTGCCAGATTTTATCGTCATGAAAGTTGTGGGCAATGTTCGCCATGCAGGGAAGGAACAGGATGGATGGAAAAAATTTTACACAATATAGAATATGGAAAAGGGAAGATGAGTGATATTGATTTGCTTTGGGATATTCAGCGGAAGATAGAAGGCAATACGATTTGCCCGTTGGGTGATGCTGCGGCATGGCCGGTAGCTGCAGCTATCCGTCATTTCAGAGATGAATTTGAATGGCATATAACAAATCCCGATGATGCGCTAAGAAGGAATTATGGATTGATGCATTATGCAGATCCGCTGGAAGCTGCTGTTGCTTAAGATGAAAAAGTTATTGTTTATACCAAGAGCGATAATTGATATTTTATCTGTTTGGAATAAACCACTGACAATAAAAGAAAAAAGCTCTTTAACATATACACTTAGCATTTTGAAATTGAAAAAGTGGCTGAGAAGACCCGATACTATCATTTCTTATAAGTTATTTGGATATAAATTGAAAGGATGCAATCATGAATCGCTTCAATTTTTGATAAAAGAAATTTTTATTGACCGGATTTATGCATTAAATGGAGAATTAACTAAAACCGGTCATTTAAACATCATTGATGTTGGATCGAATACGGGTTTATCAGTCCTTTTTTTTAAAAAATATTTTGAAAATGCTGATATAGATGCCTATGAACCCAACGAAAGTTCTTTCGAATTGCTGAAGCAAAATATTGAGGAAAATAATTTCAGGGATGTGCGTTTGTTCAACGCAGCTGTCGGCAGTAATGACGGCGTGCTTTACCCTGAAGAAGGTTTTAGTCCCTGTTCGGTAAATCAAAAATTTTCTGCCCAGGGAGATTTTAATAAACCTGTAAAATGTCTGCGATTGTCAAACCTTCTTCAGCAAGGAAGGACTGATTGTGTTAAAATGGATGTTGAAGGAAATGAAACGGATGTTTTAATGGATATTATTAATAATAAATGTTTAACAAAAGTTCGCTGCTGGTTAATTGAATTTCATAATAATGATGAACAAACAAATTGGATAAAAAAAGAGTTTTTAAAAGACGGGTTTGTTTGCAAAAGAAAAAAAGAGGTGTATTGCTTTAAACTAAGAGAATAACGATGCAACTATAGATATAACTGATGGCAGAAGAAAAAAAAATATTTAAAGTAACAATAGACAACATCACGACTGACGTAGAGCCGGGAACAACCATTCTCATGGCAGCCCGCAAGATTGGTGGCGATGTAGCACCGCCGGCTATGTGTTTTTATAGCAAACTAAAAGGAAGTGGCGGTAAATGCCGCACCTGTTTGGTAGAAGTAGCTGCAGGTTCAACTGCCGATCCGCGGCCCATGCCAAAGCTCGTTGCATCATGTCGCACTAATGTAATGGATGGTATGGTAGTAAAGAACATCACCAGTGAAAAAGTATTGGATGCAAGAGCAGGAGTGGTAGAATTTTTATTAATCAATCATCCTCTTGATTGCCCAATCTGCGACCAGGCCGGCGAATGTGATCTGCAGGACCTCAGCTATGAACATGGCAAAGGCGGCACACGTTATGAATTTAGAAGAAGAACTTTTGAAAGAGAAGATATCGGTCCTTATATACAGCTGCACATGACACGATGCATTTTATGTTATCGTTGTACTTATGTCGCCGATCAGTTAACTGATCAAAGAGTGCATGGCATTTTAGATCGTGGCGAGCATACCGAAATTTCCACTTATATTTCCAAGGCTATTGACAACGATTTTAGCGGCAATATGATTGATGTATGCCCGGTAGGTGCGTTAACTGATAGAACTTTCCGTTTTAAAAATCGTGTATGGTTCACTAAACCGGTCAATGCACATCGTGACTGTCCCACATGCTGTGGTAAAGTAATCTTATGGAACCGGGGCGATGAAGTGCTTCGTGTAACAGCGAGAAAAGATGAATGGGGGGAAGTGCAAAGTTATGATGGCAAACCCGGATGGATATGTAATGACTGCCGCTTTCATAAAAAACATATTAATGATTGGATAATCGAAGGGTTGACAAATATTAATCACCATTCTGTAATAGGGCAAGGCAAATACCCCGGTTTGGTAAAGCCGCATGAAATGATTGCTGACGTGATGGGAGGAAGAAAACCTAAATTGGTTTTTGATATTCATAACATAAGTGATGTTAATCCTGCGGAAGTAGACCTGGCCGAATTGCCCGGCCCTGCAACAAGTGAGACTTTTAATAACAATCCGCATGCTTATGGAAAAAATATAACCGATACTAAAATAGGAATTGGCCCAAATGGGGAAGGAACCGATTCGACAAATCCGAATACGCCATAGAAAGAGTTGTAATTAATTTTAGAATTAGACTATATGATTTTACTGGCAATTGATTGGGGTTTAATTGTAGAAAAGTTTTTGTTAGTGGGATTCATCATTTCCTTCTCACTGTTAATTGCTATGTACTCTACTTATGCCGAAAGAAAAATTGCGGCATTTATGCAGGATCGCCGTGGACCTAACCGTGCAGGACCATTTGGTATTTTACAGCCTCTTGCTGATGGAGGTAAATTATTTTTTAAAGAAGAAATTATTCCATTGGCTTCATCCAAATTTTTATTCATTCTCGGACCTTGCCTGGCAATGATTATGGCGCTACTTACAAGCGCTGTTATTCCATGGGGAACTTCGTTGCATTTATTTGGTCGTGATGTGTCTTTGCAGATTGCTGATGTTAATATTGGCATCCTTTACATTTTTGGTGTGGTGAGTCTCGGAGTATATGGGATTATGATTGGAGGCTGGGCATCGAACAATAAATTTTCATTATTAGCTGCTATTCGGGGTGCTTCGCAAATGATCTCTTATGAACTTGCTATGGGATTGGCATTAATAGCCGTACTGATGCTGACAGGTTCATTGCAGATGAGTGTAATTGTGCAAAATCAGATTGATCATGGCTGGCATATTATATACCAACCTTTAGGATTTATTATCTTTTTTGTTTGTGCATTAGCAGAATGTAATCGTACTCCATTCGATTTAGCGGAAGCGGAAAATGAACTGAACTTTGGTTATCACCAGGAATATTCTTCTATGAAACTGGGGCTTTACTTGTTTGCCGAATATGTTAATATGTTTATAAGTGGTGCAGTAATGGCGACTTTATTTTTTGGAGGATATGATATTCCGTTTGTAAATGAAGCAAGCTGGGGACTGAATCATAATCTTTTGGCGATAATAGGTCTTTTCGTGTTGTTGACAAAAGCATTATTTTTTGTTTTTGTATTTATCTGGATACGTTGGACGATTCCGCGTTTCCGCTACGATCAATTAATGAACCTGGGATGGAAAAAATTAATACCGCTGGCATTGGTTAATATGGTGATTACGGCAGCGGTGGTATTGTTGTTGAAGAAATAAAAACCCCTGTCCCCGCCAGTTGGCGGGGAACTTAGGATGGGAAAGAGTTTTTTATTTATTTGAAGACTTAACATTGAAGAGCTATTGTCCCGTAGGGACAAAATATTTGTAGCGGGAATTGTTATTATTTTTTTGGCGCCCCGTAGGGACGCAACATTATCCAGTGAAGAGAATGAACAATAAGTAAAGAGTTTTTTCAAAACAAGATGAATAGAGAACAGGAAGATGAAGGGTGTCCTTCGCCAGGCTCGGGATAAACTTGCAACGAAGATGCCATGGAATATTGAAGCTGGTAACATAAATATATATTTGCGAAAATTTTATCCCGATAGTTATCGGGACCATCAGGAGCATGAACATACCATTGACACAAAGGGCAAAACAGGTTGATCGTCGGCCAATGACATGGGTGGAAAGAATATACTTATGGAATATTCTAAAAGGAATGGCGATTACTCTAAAACATTTTTTCAAAAAGAAAGCAACGATTCAATATCCGGAACAAAAAAGAAGTTTTCCAAAAGTATTTCGCGGATTGCAGGTGCTGAATCGTGATGAAGAAGGCCGTGAACGTTGTACTGCCTGCGGCTTGTGTGCTGTGGCTTGCCCGGCCGAAGCTATTACAATGGAAGGAGCAGAACGATTGCCGGGAGAAGAACATTT
>JGI24806J26614_1000037_pt1 | contig 20852 bp, 17 predicted proteins | sample Kansoi200umMDA_FD_26614 | JGI IMG/M metagenome (IMG submission 26614)
TCCGAAACCTGCCATTACCAGTTTCCCGGAAAGCAATTCCTGAAAAAACGCAAATAAGGTCTTTTATGGAACCGGGAACTCATCAGCAGACAGCCGGGACAAAAGTGGCTGAAAATAAACTGATCATCGGAAGGATTACGGTGGAAGTGACTCAACCCGCAACACCACCCGTTCCTTCTCCCGCTCCTCAGCGGCAATATGCCGGACCCAGGTCTCCGGTTAATGAAATGAATACAATTGATAAACTCAGTTTCGGGCTGGGACAATTATAATTTATGGCAGTATGGGATATCGGGGACGTGACCAGTTCTCTAATATTATTGATTCAACAGGCATTCACAACTTCGCCGGCCTGGAATAATCCCGTTCAGCCTGTGGTTATCCCTGAGATTCCGGGAGAACAATTGGACATCGGACATAATGTGATTGGAATTTATTTATACCACGTGAAGGAACAAAAAGAATATGGCAATTTTCCTGTTTCCGGCAGCGACCAGCCACCGGTGAGGGTATTGCCCATGGCCATCTGTCTTTATTACCAGGTCAGCGCTCGTCATTATCAGGAAAACAACGATGGCACCGGCGCCCTGGAAGAACAACAGATGATGAGTGTGGCAATGAAGGTCCTGCACGATTACCCTTTTTTGGATGATGCATCCCAGATCAACGCCCTTCCGGTGTTCAACAACAATCTTATGGGAAATGAAAACCGATTCAATATTTCGCAGCAGCCGATTCCATATGGCGACGCGGTGCATAACTGGACAGCCGGACAATCGCCATTGAAATTGTCGGCTTATTATGAATTGTCCACTGTTTTTCTAATGCCCGATCAGGCAAGATCTTATTCAGGCAGGGTGCTTACTTATGGTAATTATATTTTCCTGAAGGGGGCGCCCAGGATAACCGGTTCTCAGAATATTATTGGATATACGATCCCCGGCGATTCCCTGCAAAGGCAGGTAAAGATTCAACCGGCCCAGACGCCTCCCGCCAAGGCACCGCCTGCTCCAGTGGCGATCGACAGTATGATCAGTTTTTTTGGAAGCGGATTCGAAGGTGACAGCATTCAATTGCGGCTGATCAACCGGAGTATGAATATTCCGATGTTCAACAATGCTGATTGGAAACTTTCCTTAGCCGGGGTGAATACGATAAATGCGATAGTCAGGGAAAAAGCACTGGTAGAAAAGACAGGTGTTCCCGCCGATGTATTGCCGGGCATGTATATCGCACAGATCGTAGTGAGCCGGAGTCTTCAATTGCCCAACGGCCAGACCCGTATCGTGAGTAATTCTTCCAACCAGTTTCCATTTATCATCTCTCCCCGCATTGATAATATCAGCGCGCTCGTTGGTACTGTTGTAACTATAACCGGATATATTTTTCAATTCTTCGTTGCAGCAATAGATATTCTGGCTGACAAGATTGATGTATATGTGGGAGAAAAGAGAATGGATAGAAATAAGACAGTACTCTTTAACCCGGATGAATTCAAAATAACAGCTCCGAACACGATGCAGATAAATCTCGCGGCTCCCGTCAACCCGGGTCAACAGATTCCGCTGAGAATAATTATTGACGGGGCCGAATCCGGTCCGTTATGGATTCAGACATGATTACGAAAACAAAAAATACGGTCCCCATAAAAGAACCCATTCACTCAGGGAATGGCCATGGATATATTGGATCCGGGATAAAAGCGGAGGAAGAACTATTGCTCACGCGTATCCGTTTGCTTGCGAAAAGAAGACTTGCATGGCTACAGAAAATCTGGCAAGAATCAGGCGCAGCGAAAAAGTCTTCCGCTGAATTCAATTTCCATGCTGAACTGTCGGGATGGCTGTGCAATACCGATTCACCCGAAACAGAAAAAGCATGGCAGGAAAAAGTACCGGAAATGCAGGTGCTCCATTTGGCGTTGAAGGAAACAGAAAAAGCTTTATCCCTGAATCCCGATTCCCGGTTGCGCAGGCTGTCCGGATTATTCGGATTGAATGCCGTTGAACAGAATACTATTGAGGCCATCCTGGCCTTGCATATCGATCCCAACCTCGGCCGGATCTATGCTTATTTGCAGGATCATAGTGGCAGAACCTATACCACCCGGTCACTGGTGGCGAGGCTTTTCCATCATACCCGTAGTCTTTCTTTGGGTTCATCCTCTCCGCTTTTTGCCTGGCAGTTGGTTACTGAAACGGAAATGGGAAAAGGCGAACCGGCGAAATGGGAACTGGATCCTTTTATCCGCAACTGGCTCCTGGGTTCAAACGACCTGGATTTCAGACTATCGGACTATGCCCGTTTCCTGCCGGTTCATCCAGCACTGGAAAGTTGGCCGTTGAGTCAGACTGCAGCGTGGATCAATCATAGTTTGTCGAAAGACCCTTCCGCCAATCTTCGGTTACTGATTACCGGTAGTCCTGAAAACGGAAGACGCAGTTTTGCCGCTTCGCTCTGCCGGTTATTCCAGTTACCTCTCCTATTGTTGCAGACTGATGGATGGAGTGGTTTGGAATGGCCAGCGCTTTTTCTTTTTGCGCAACGTCAGGCCTTAGTCTTGAATCATGCCATCATCTGGGAAGGCCGTGCTGCCCTCGAAAAAAGCTGGACTTCCGGGCAGCGGCAATTTCCTTTGCAATTCTGCCTGGGAGAAAAAAAAGATTCTCTTATACCTTCCGAAAGATGGCTGGATTATACAGCTGGTCTGCCTTCACTTTCGATCGAAGAATCCATCAATTTCTGGCACCAATGGCTTCCGGGATCCAGGAACTGGCCGGAGCAACTGCTCAGGGAGATGATGGCCCGCCAGCGGCCGACTATCGGACAGCTGGTTGCCGCAGCAAAAAAAGATCCGCAGGATATTCCTGCAGCCAGCGAAGAATTCCAGAGTCATGCCCGGCATCGAATGGGACCGCTGGCTCAGATACTTCCTTCTTCTTTCACATGGGATGACCTGGTGGTGCCCATATCATTGAGGGAAAACCTCAATGATTTTTATTATGAGGCCACGGAACGTACAAAGATTTGGGAAGATGCTGCCATCAGGAGATTGTTTCCGATCGGCAGGGGATTGATTGCGTTGTTTAGTGGTGTACCGGGTACAGGAAAGACTATGGCCGCACAGGTTATAGCTAAAAGTCTTCAGCTGGATCTGTACCGGATTGATCTTTCTACCATCGTCAGCAAATATGTTGGTGAGACCTCCAAAAATATAGAACGGATTCTGAGTTGCGCGGCAAGTATGAACCTGGTATTGTTGTTCGATGAAGCCGATGCATTGTTTGGCAAAAGGACAGAAATCAAAGATGCCCATGACCGCTTTGCCAATACCGATACGAATTTTCTATTGCAGGCCATCGAGGAATATCCGGGTATAGCCATACTCGCCACGAACCGGAAATCCAATATTGACAGCGGCTTTATACGCCGCCTCCGGTTTGTACTGGATTTTCCGAAACCCGATACCGTGCAAAGGCTGACCATCTGGAGAAAGATCATCCATGAATTGAATCACGGAAAGATTTCTGCTTCGATCGATCAGGAGCTAAAGAAATTTTCTGATATGCTGGAACTCACTGGCGCGCAAATCAAATTCTCTGTGCTCTCTGCATTATTTATGGCAAGAAAAGATGGGATTCCACTGAATATTACTCACCTGATCAAAGGTGTTGCAAGAGAACTGCTGAAAGAAGGCAAAGGTATTGGAAGACAGGGACAGGAAATATTGAAAGCCGGGAACGCATTAAATCAAAAACAGTATGCTGGAGGTTGAAGAAATAAAAATAAAACTGCCATCGATGAGCCACGATGCGGCAAGGAACCTGGGAGAAGCGGTGGCCAACCGGCTGATGCTGGGGATTCCGGATTCGGTGCAGTCCGGAGCGATTGGTTCGATCCAGGTGCGATTGAATATTGATGAAGGCTTAAGTGAAGGGAAAATGGCCGAGCAGATTGCCGGACAGATTTTAAAAGAATTGAAATTCTTATGAATTCGCTGGTTGCAAAAAAAGACAATCATTCTAAAGGACCGAAAAATCCGGTCCAGGCCAAATTACGTGTCAACGAGCCCGGCGACCAGTTTGAACAGGAAGCCGATGCCATGGCGGACAGAGTGATCAACATGCGGGATTTTGGAACTGATAAGACATTTTCCCAGGGAATGATCGGAAGATCAATACAGAGAAAGTGTGCGGAATGTGAAGAAGACGACAAGAAGAAGAAGCAAAAACTAATGAGAAAAGAAATATCCGGCTTATCCGGTTCTTCTGAATCGGCGGCGGAGAATTTCCAGAATTTATCCTACGAGCCGGGAACGCCCATAAACGATAGAACCAGGAATTTTATGGAAGGTGCTTTCAGTTCAGATTTTTCATCTGTCCGGGTTCATACTGGCAACTATGCAGAAGAAATGAGCCGGACGCTGCATGCCCGGGCATTTACATTCGGGAACGATATTTTTTTTAATCACGGTGAATATTCTCCAGACTCATATGAAGGCCAGCATCTCCTTGCCCACGAACTGACACATACAATACAGCAGGATTCCAATAAAAAGGTTCAAAGAAAATGTGATCCTTCAACCCAGTCCTGCCTGGATCAGGCAGATGACCTGAGATTTACTCCCGCTACGCAGACATTAGGAGGAGAACCTTTGGATCTGCAGAAACTCTTTAGTGAATACACCGCAAAGACTCAACCCACTATCAATATTCCGGAAGTAAACCTGGATGAAAGGGCACAACTGTTAAAAGTTGAATTCAAGCCCACGCTCGATGCATTATATGCCGATTATATGGATGCTAAAAAACAAGTGGATTCAAATACCAAGAATGTATTTGGTACGGGTGGTGGGATGACGGCATTTCCTGGTTTGGGCAGAACGCAATGGGATCAATCGAATGCTTTGCTCAATCGTGATAATATTTTAAGAAGATATGAACAAAGTAAGACTTCATTAAATCAGGTGATGCGAATTGTTGGCGTGGCAGACGAATCAGAAATCTCAAAAATCGAAGGCAACTTTATTTCCACCTTCCGGTCAAAGGCAAGATCCATAGCCAACTTTATGTTAGACCAAAGTGAGCTTGTTGCCAAATCTGAATATGAAAGATATACGAATATCCCCACTGACCGTTGTACAACTGTATTTTATGAACTACAGAAATCCTGTCAGTATATAGGCAATTTCCAATATGAACTAGTCAATTTGATGAATACCTCGGCAGAAATTTATAATGCAGAGGCTCCCTGGGGTTATCCGGAAGCCCCGACGAATTCTACAGCCGACAATTACTACGAAACTGTAAACAGCCAGGGTTTCTCAATGGACCGTCAGGTTCAAAGTCAATACAGGAATTTCAAGGCAGCTATCAATCAGGAGGGTGCCAAGTTTCCGGTATTGCTTAAAGAAAAATTGAACTATATCAAGCTAGGTTATTATATGACGGAGGATCAACTGAGAACTTCTGTCATGGGTCATGCAATTGATGTGTTGGACAATATCAAGAAGTCAAGGGAAGATATAGATGATGATAATATCTGGGATTTAGAGCCGGTAATTAAAGCGACAATAGAACTTTTTGGCATTCAGCCAAGTTCAAATGCACAGACTGTACTCACTCAATTCTTAAAAGACAGGGCAAGTAATAAATCCATTCTCGATATTTTCCTTGCTGCGGTTGGCGTTATATTGGCGATTGTAGCCATTGTGGGAAGCGGGGGACTGGCTGCTTTTGCGATTGTAGGAGGAGCGGCACTCGGGGGATACCAAACCTACCAGCATTATAAAGAATATAAATTTCAGGTTGCTGCAAGAGGATCATCTTTCGATATTACAAAAGCTGTCGGAGGGAATTTTGATCCCTCTGCACTTTCATTAGCCTTCGATGTCGGACTCACTTTATTTAGTTTCGCGCAGGCAGCCTCCGCATTGAGAGGACTGAAGGCTGCAACTGCTGCATCGAGATTCGCTTCAGAAGCTACTGCTTTGGAAAAAGCAGGCGCCAGCGCATCCACATTAAATTTTACAACCAATCTAAAAAGATTCACCAATGCAGAAGGATTTATTGTCGAAGCAGTCAGCGACGATTTCATTAGAATAACGCATCCCGCTGTGGAAGGCGAATTCATTCTTTCTAAAACCTCTTTAAGATATCAAACACCTTCTGGTACAGGGATGAGAGTGGAATTCGATATTCCACTGAGCAGGGAACGGGTACCGGGGCAACTCGGCGCCGGAGGTGATGAATTTGAAGAACAATTGAGCCGTACGTTGACAGGGGGGCAAAATGAAGGAATTTATGATACTGCTCAGAGACTGGTCCGGGGAAATATCGGTGAAAAGCTCGCGGCTGACGTGTTAGCAACGAGAGGTCATAAAATATTAAGTTTCAAACCAAGTATTCTTGGCACCAATCAGGGTGGTATCGATATCGTCACCATTGAAAATGGTATCGTTTATCTTATCGACAACAAAGCGCTGACCAGGGCGGGAAATATTGCATCGGTCTCCGCACTTACCACAAATTTTAACCAGAACCTGGCGGCAGTCAGGCGGGAACTTCAGACGGCTTTAGCTATTCCAGGATTATCTGCTGATGAAGCAACTACGTTACAACAGGCTATCACTGCCATAGATAATGGCAATTATGTCAAGGCTGTAACGAACGCCAATATCAGCCGGGACACTCAAATTCTTTCCGGAGTGACAACGAATTTGCAAGGTCAGGGGATATCATTTATAAATGTTCACTGAAACTACTTAGAAATGTCAGATACCAGCGAAAAACTTTGGCCATACCGAAAAGCACTCGCACTGCTTTTTATCCCGCTTACATGGCTTTGCTTTACGATCTGGGTAAATTATGCCGGATGGGTAAATCCGCTGGAAGGCGCTCTGGTCATTATCGTGGGGATCACCAGCATTGTTCCAGTGATATTCATCCTCTTTGATTTTCTTTCAGAAAAGGGCGCCAGTTTCGGATATAAAGATTTGTTCAAGATCGATTTTAGCCTTTCCAAAATTAAACGCGAATCCTTCGGACTGCCTGACAATATTGGCAAGTCCGGTCCCATTTTCTCCGACACCAGTCCAATGGATATCCTCGAAACGCTGAAGATATCCGAGGAACACGAGATTATTGTATTGAATCTGAAAAACGGCAAAGCATGGTGGGTCACGCGCCTGCTTGCACTCAGTGCCGGCGCCATGCGACAGGGATCACCATCTGTAATCGTATTTATCGGTAGGAAGGAAAATGCCGACAATTATTTTCTGGGTTGGGGAAGGCCGAAAGATATTCTAAAGGCAATCCTAGAGGACAAAACGGATTATCGAATTCGATACGAGAATGCGATTCAGATAGCCAGGCAGGTCATGCTGTATAACAGCAATAAATTCCTTCCTATCGTTCCAAATATTCCGCCTGTAAACAATAACATCATTCTCCATGATGATATTAAACGGTACGTGAATGATCCCAGGTATGCAAATCAGGGAGAAGAGATTACCGAACAAATTATCATGGATCAGCTCGCAAACGTTTTTTCTTACCAGCCAGTAGGTTCCTTAGAAACAATACCCGATGAAATAAACATCGGCAGACTCAATCATCTTTTTGATTCCTGCCTTTACCGGGATTCCATTGATTTGGATGAAGACGGTGAAGTTCAGGTAAGAAAATTATTGAACGCCCAAACACCCTATATGGCTTTAGTTCGAAATAATCAATATGATAGCGTGGTAAAACAATCAGACGGTGAAAAGTTGGTGCTAAGAAAATTATTGCAGCAGGGGCAAAAGAAAAAAAAGAAGGAGGAATAGTTATGTCCAGTGAATATTCACGCAGTCCGAAATTATTAAAGGGTGCGCTGATAGAATTCTCAAAAAGATTTATCAGCTCGGTGCCGAACATCATTGTATTTCAGTACAACCCGGAATCCATTACACGTAAACTGGATGCCTGGTATACAGAAGGAACTGAAAACGGAAAATCCGCCGGTGGCAAGGAACCGGTGAATGCACAACCGCATGATCCGCCTGAAACTTTTGATCTCAAATTGGAATTCGACGCCGCTGATGAACTTGAAAATCCCGCAACCCAGGCCCTTGCTATTGTTGCCGGTGTGTCAAACCGGATCGCTGCACTCGAACTATTGTTGTACCCGGAGAGCGAGGAAAAAGGCCTGCTCTCTTCTGCTATCGGCGCGCTCGCGGGCGCTATCTCAGGCGCATCGGGCGGTGCGAAGTCAGATGCCAAATCCGTTCCCCGGGGAAAGGTTCCCGATCTCCTTTTTTGCTGGGGACCGAGTCGCATCGTGCCCGTCCGGCTGACCAGCTTTTCAGTGGAGGAGCAGGCATATAGTCCGCAGCTTTCCTGCCTTCGTGCCAGGGTAAGTATAGGATTAAAAATTCTGCAGCCACGCAACCTTCCCTGCTCAAAGGAACAATCCAGTGAGCTGCTGAAGACTACCTATAAAATTTATACTAAAACAAAAAGAACACTGGCAGAAACGGTGATCGTAAATAATGTTGATGCCATTCTCGGCATGCTGCCTATTTAAAAATATATAATACGAAAATCATGTTCAGTGATAAAAGCAGGTATATAGATGTGGAACAATACCAATTAAAAGACCGCCGGGGAAGAACGGTTTCCGTGGTAAGTGTGCCCGATGCACCGGTTCAGTCCTTGCTCGGTTATCACCTGCTGATCCAGGGACAGCGGGTGGATCATCTCGCCTCGAAATATACGCTGGATGAAGCAGGATTCTGGCGTGTCTGCGAATTCAACGATGTTATGCTGCCAGAACAGGTATCGGAAAAACCGGAAATCGCCATTCCCAATAAATAGGAAATCATGGGAGTAAAATTTGGCATTACCACAAAAGAGGGGAAAAGCATCCCGGAACCCAGCCGGGTGGAAGTAAAAGAGCAACTGGGCGAAGTGATTACGTACACAATTGTATTTGCCGAAGATGTTTGTGAAAATGATTTTCAGTTATTCATTAATCCGGCGATGATGCCCTGCAAGGAATTTACGATATGGGTGGAAACAGAAAATGAAAAAGGAAATAATGAAAAGCATTTTCTGGTTACAGGTCCCGTCAACAGCCAGGATCTCAAGATTGTAAATGGGGGACAGGGATCGCAAATTTCGGTAAAAGGTTCGGACAACAGCATAAAAATGAAACTATTGGAAAAGAAAAAAAATCACGGCGACCAGAAGGATTACGATATCGTGTCCTCAATTCTGAAGGATGGCGGATTCAATAATCCCAATGTTGCGGATAAAAATCTGCTCAACGACACATCCAAACACACCAAAATGCAGGATAAGGATGACTTGTCATTTTTAAAACATCTCGCTGGTGAATACGGCATGTATCTCTGGATTAACTACGACGACCAGGGAAAAGAAATTGCCAATTTTCAATGAACTGCCGCTGGAAAAATCTCCCGCTGCAACGCTCATCATCAACGGAACAAACGACATCGTCAACAATATCGATGAATTGAATATCCAGTGGAATGCCGATGTTCCTACATCAGTGGTGGGAGAACAGATTGACACAAAAACTAAAAAAACCGTAGACCCGAAAGTAGACAGTCCTCCCCAACATAAACTGGGAGACCAGGCCCTGGCAGATCTGACCCTCAAGTGCAAACAGGAAGTAAAGAGTACCCACCGGCCGGCAGATGATACCGGCAGGGCGCAGGAAAGAAGTAAGGGTGCACTCAACGAAGCTGAGTGGTTTATCAAGGCAACCTGCTCCACCAGCTTCGACCGGCTTTGCAAAATTATTCATGCGCATACTATCGTGGAACTAAAGGGCGCAGGCAGCAGGCATAGCGGTAATTACCTCGTCTCATCGGTTACCCATACGATCGACCGGTCTTCTTATAAAATGCAGCTCGAATTGAAAAGAAATGCCTGGAACCTGCCTTCAACTAAAAATGGTTTACCTGGAATAGGAATGTAAAAAAAGCATCATGGAAACCGCGCAAAGAATTAATGAAAAATTACTCGACTACGTTCGTAACCGATACTATGGAAAATACCGTGGGATAGTAACTGATAATGACGATACCACGCATCGCGGCCGCATCAAAGTAAAAGTACCGGCCGTTCTCGGTAGTGAGGAATTATGGGCACTTCCCTGTCTTCCTTACACAGGCAAAGGTGTCGGCAGCTATTGGATCCCCGAAAAAGATGCCGGCGTCTGGGTTGAGTTTGAAGCAGGCGATTGTTCCTACCCCATCTGGACGGGAGGATATTGGGCTGACGACGAACTCCCCAAAGACGAATCATCTTCAACCGCTGTGCCTTCGCTGCGGATCATCCGCAGTGAAAAAGGTTTGATGGTTTCCATGAACGACGACTCGGAAATCATCACACTCAGCGATGAAGATGGCAGTAATATCATGACTATCGAAGTACAGGAAGGAAAAATAAAAATCAAGGGCAATATCAAAGTGGTAGTGGAAGCGCCGAAAATTGAACTGGTGGAAAATTCAACGCATCCCGTAGTATTCGGCGATGATCTGCTGACTTATCTCAACCAGCTCTGCATGATTTACCAGTCACATACCCATCCGGGGCAGCTGGCCCTGGGCATTTTACCCGTAACCCCCGCACCACCCGTACCGCCGTTTCCGACTGCCACACCATCGTTGTTATCGATGAAAGTAACCACAGGCTAAAAAAATAATTATGTCATTAGAAGCTGGAACTACAGTACCGGGACCAATAGGACAGGATCAGTATACAAACAGTCTTGCCTCAGCGATAGAAAACGCATTCATGAAGGAATGGCCGGCGGTGATGAAGAGTGCTGCTCCGCCTCCGAACGACCAAATGAGATTGGTGTTTATCGCCGTAGCGCAGGGAATCTTAAGATATTTTATCAATAATAATAATGCCATAACCGTCACCGTGTCGGGAGTAAAAATAGCGGTGGTGTTCGACACAACAGGCCCTTTATATTAAACATATGAAAGACATCTTTACGAGCATAAGATATCCATTTGCGATTGATCAGGACCTGGGCATCCTGATGGAAGAAAAAGATCTTAGTCTTCATGTACGGCAGATGATGCTGCAGGTTTTGTTTACAAGCCCCGGTGAACGAATTAACCGTCCTGATTTCGGATGCGGCCTGAGAAGGATGGTCTTTTCACCCAACAGTGAAGCGACTGCAAATCTTTTACAGGTTATGGTAGTACAAAGCCTGGATCGGTGGCTGGGCGACCTGATTGAGGTGGACAATGTGGAAGTGGACGCTATCAACGAAAGACTCGAAGTAAAAATAACATATACGCTCAAAGCGAAACAGGAACGACAATACTTAAACGTAGAACTGTAAAATATGGCGGTGCCTGACAGAATAGAAGAATTGGTGGCCCAATCTGTGGTGACGGGGATTGATTTTATTTTTATATATCCCAGCCAGACGCAGCTGGACGTTTATTTCCTGCGCGATCCTGTTACACTCGATGATCCGCTCATCAATCATATTGGTGAAATAAAAATATACAGTCCCTCAGGTGCCGCGGAACCCATTACGCCATCCATCGCCGGTATCTTTAATGTGGATGGTTTCAATGTGCTTCGCCTGCTTACAGATCATCCTGGAAATTTTGCTATTTACAATCTGCTGATCGACGATCCGCGTATGGATCCTTATTATAATGATGTCCCCTTCAGTTTCAAAGCCAATTGTCCCAGTGATCTCGACTGTAAGCCACCGGACCATGAATGTCCATTTGAAGCGCCCGTAGATTTTCCAGTAGACTATACCGCCAGGGACTTCTGGAGTTACCGGAGAGCATTGATTGAATTTGCCTCTCTTCGTTATCCCGGCTGGCCCGACCGGCTGGCGGCCGATGCCGGAGTCATGGTTGCCGAGCTCATGAGTGCAGTAGGAGATGAGATGGCTTATTACCAGGACCGTATTGGCCGTGAAGCTTATTTGGAAACTGCCACGCAACGAAGGTCCATTCGCAAACATGCATTACTGGTGGACTATCCCATTCATGACGGGCTTGGAGCATTTGCTTGGATAAACTTCATGGTAAATGGTCTGGCAGGAACAGGTACAGTGCCTGTGGGTACTAATATCTGGGCACTGGGTCAGAATGGCGTTCGTATCGATTTCGAAGTAGGTCTGGGACTGAATGATCCTATCCCTCTGCATACCTACGGAGTGAACGATGTGATTAACGAATTGAAAGTATACCGATGGGATGCAGACCAGTTATGTCTGCCGGTGGGCACTACCGAATGTTATGTCGAAGGAAATGTACAGGCTTCTCTGTTAAATTTCCTGGGTTTTACGCCCGATCGCGTGAATGGGAAATGGGTTTTGCTCAAAACAAAGCCCATCAATCCTGCACAGCCGGAACGTGCTCAGATGGTCCGGTTGATCACTGTGAAAGACAGTACTGATCCCGTAACGCTGCTGCCCATCACACAACTCATCTGGGATGAAGACCAGGCCCTGGAATTTGAAATGGACATGACAGTGATGGTGGTCAATGGCAATATGCTCCCGGCTACCGCGGGTAAAACATTTGCGCAATATTTTATAACTGGTGGAAATTTAGATACACTTCCTGCGGCCGCATCCTTAAAACTTCAAATCGATGCACAAACCGCGGGCCTGGAAATCCTGCAGGCCATTGAACGAGAAGGAAATGATGATTCGATTACCTATCGTTGCACATTCCTCGGATCAGAAGCAGTTAATCCAGTATGGCTTGGCGCAGATGCATTGAAGGCACGTCCGGAAATTATTCTGGAAGAATTAAAATTCGACGGATTTAACTGGATCCTGAAAGAAAACTGGAATTGGAAACCCAGCCTCGTGGGTGTAGATTCTTCCGATGCACAGGATCCTGATTTTAGTTTTGATGATGGCTCCTGGCGCAGGGTGAAAGGATACTGGCGTTTGGGACAGGAAATTGTTCATGAGGATTATGCTAACGGTAATGGTACCACGATAAGATTTGGAAATGATCTGTTCGGTAGAATGCCTGCCGAAAATGCGGTATTCAAATCCACTTTCCGACTTGGAGGCGGAAGACAGGCCAATGTGTCTCCCGAGTCCATAAAGTTTTTCGACAAACCCTCCCTTAATTTTATCGTTTCGGTCAGCAATCCTTTAAATGCAGTGAATGGCAAAGACCCGGAAGCGTTTAACCATATCCGCCAGTCGGCACCGCAGGCTTTCAGAACGATTACCTACCGCGCCGTCAGGCCCGAAGATTATGCAGAAGCGGCAGAAAGACTTAGCTGGGTACAAAAAGCCGGGGCCGCATTCCGGTGGACGGGCAGCTGGTTAACGGTATTTGTAACACCGGATCCAAAAAATGCTGTCAGTCTCACCGATATCTGGCGCAGCGATCTATCTGATCAACTGAACCGTTTCCGGCAGGCTGGAAGGGAAGCCTATTCACTGGATCCGCAATATGCCGATATCGATCTGGAAATTGAGATCTGCGCCCAGCCCTTTGTCTTTCCTGGCGAATTAAAAGAAAGGCTGCTGATATCCCTTTTCGGAAAAAAAGGTGTGGTGCCGGTAATTGGATTCTTCTCACCTGACCGATTCAGCTTCGGCGATCCGCTCGACCGTTCGCAACTGGAATCCTGGATGCAAAGAATTGAGGGAGTTAAAGCCGTGGAAAGCATTATGATCCGGAGAAGAGGAGAATTCGGCTGGAAATTGTTTGAAGATTATTTCTACAATCCGGGAATGCAATCCATAATTCGCGTCGAGAACGATTTGCTGCATCCTGAAAGAGGAACATTAAAAATTCATATACACGGAGGCGCATGAGTTGTAATTGTAACCATACAGAAGACGGCCCGCATTTTTCCTGCCCATGCGACAATTTTGTCCATCCGCAAAAACTGAATATCGGCATGGGCCTTACCGATCTGCCCCGCCAGATTGCAGGTTTCCCCGAATTCCGAAGGGCCATGCTTTTTTCCATCAAATCCAAAAACAACACGGATGCCTGGGAGCTGATCAAATATTCTTTAGCGGGATGGAAAGGAAAACAAGCCGATGATCTCGGCATCATGCTGTTGGAAATGTGGGCATATGTCTGTGATACATTATGTTTTTATGATAAGGTGATTGCGCAGGAAGAATATATCAGAACTGCATTACGTCGTCCTTCACTGAGAAAACTGGTTGGGTTGCTGGGTTATCTCCCGCGACCCGCCGTCGGTTCAACGGCATGGCTTACCGCGCTGGCAGAAGGTCGCCTGATACTGAAAATTCCATCTGGTACGGCTTTTCGCTCCACAGGTTTCAATGGTAATCCGCCACAGGTATTTGAATTGGAAGAAGATAAAAATATTCATCCACTCACTAACCGTTTTAGTATAAAACCTCCTGTGCATCCTTTTGCATCTTCGGTCAACCCATCCGGATTGCTGGTTTTACCGAGGGCAACTCTTAAAGAAGATTTTGCCTACCTGATGATCGATGCACAGAATAATTATTATTCCCAGGGAGTCTGGGTCACGAAAGCAGCTGATTATATTGGAACTGACAACAAGAAATATAAATTCCTGAGTTTTCTACAGCCGGCGACCATTCCCGCGTTATATGCATTGTCGAATTTCAATCTGCAGATTCCCGCGCAGACCGCCGGATTATGGACACTCTCAGCCGGATCGGTGGCTTCCGATTTTCAATCGGTTGTGTTGGATACACTGCAGCGACAGATAAAAAGTGGTCAATATATTTTGCTCGGCAGAAACAAAGAGTTGAGATGGTTCCGCGTTACCAGTGTAACGGAAGAAATCAGGCAGCAATCTGCTTTTGAAACTGTCCAGTTTAACAATGTTAATTATAAGTATCCGGGATTATCCACCCAGGTATCGAGGATCTGGCTGGATGCCTCGATCAATAGTTTTGACAGAAAAAAACCGGGAGCGACCGATTGGTCCGATGCTGACCGTTCTTTCATCAACGTTTACTTTGCTTTTTCCAATTGCGCGGACACCACCAACGATCCTTCACTCTGGTTATCTCCAGCCGATCCCATAGCATTTACTGAGAAAGCAGAAGAGCCAATCGATAATTATGATCCCATGCAGTTTTATTTAACAGACAAGAATGGTTCTGCGGCAAAAGTGAACGGCAGGATTAATTTCTCCGCGTCTAATCTTATACTCGATATGGATGAAGGATGGAATCCAAACCTTGTTCTTCCGGTAGAGCTTTTTGGCAACCTGATTAAAACAACCAGAGGCGAAACCGTGCCGAATGAAATCCTGGGCAGTGGAGATGCCACGGTAATCAATCAGACCTATAAACTGAAAAAGAAACCGCTTAGTTATTATCCGGCACCTACTGTTGACAATGATCAGGGGGTACAAAATGAATTGAAGGTATATGTTGACAATATCCGTTGGACAGAAGTCCCGAGTTTCTTTAACCGGAATCCGGAAGAATCCATTTATATCGTCAGACAGGATGATGAGGGGGAATCTTATGTCACTTTCGGAGATGGTCTTCGGGGCAGACGTCTGACTTCCGGCACAGACAACATTGTAGCTACTTATCGGTATGGCGCAGAACAGGCAACTCCGCCGGCTACGACCATTAATCAGATTTCCAAACCGGTAAAAGGACTTACCAGTGTGAACAATCCTCAGGGAGCCAGTGGAGGTGCGGATCGTGAGGGACCTGAAGGACTGCGAACATATGCACCAAAATCCATCCTTACGCTGGGACGAATTGTTTCGATCCAGGATGTGGAAGCAGTTGCAGGGACAGTGGCCGGCATTCGTGCTGTGCAGGTGGAATGGCGCTGGCAAGAAGAGAAACAAGCGCCGATGATTCATATCTGGTATATCGGGGAGGCAGGCATTGAAGAAACCCTGAACAAGCGGATAAGAGGCATGGCCGATCCCTCGCTGGTGTTGCAAATTGAATTGGCAAGTCCGCGAATCACAAGCATCAACATCGATGTACAGATCGATGAAAAATATGTTGAAGATAAAGTATTGGCTAATCTGAGAACTGCCTACACCAATACGTCTACCGGACTTCTTGCTCCGGAAGTGCTGGGAATCGGCCGTCCGGTTTTCCGCAGCAGGATTTTCGAAACAGCATTGGATATTGATGGCGTTGTAGCTGTACACAATATTCTCTGGAATGGAGAAACCCTGGAATCCTTTGCCAAGACACCGGGTGCAGGATATTATTTTGATTTTGAAAACGGTGAAATTTTAATCAACGAATCCACATAGTATGGGAAGCGTAGCCAATGATAAATTCAATATTTATTACCTGGAAAAATTCTGGGAGTTGATTCCTGAAGTTTACAGGAATGAAGATGGACTGGATACAAATCCTAATCCCAATGTGCTTCGTGCGCTTATCGAAATACTGGCCGAACAGGCCAGCATTATCAGGAGAAGCCAGGACAGGTTGTGGGAAGACCAGTTTATTGAATTATGTAATGAATGGGCAGTTCCATATATCGGCGACTTACTGGGCACAAGACTTTTATCTGCGTTAAACAAAAGAGGCCGCAGAATCGATGTCGCCAAAACTATTTATTACCGCAGGCGCAAAGGCACGCCCAGGGTATTGGAAGAACTGATCCATGATATCAGCGACTGGGATGGAAAACTTGTTGAAGCTTTTAAACGGCTGGTACGCGCAAGACATGGACTCGATCCTTTTCCCGAATTGTTCCCCGGTATGTTCACGGGCACATTGCCTGGTGGAACTGCGGATCTCCGCTCACCTGCAGGAAGTGAACTGGCAAATAGCCCTTTTGAAGAATATTTTCATTTACCAGATTTTCGTAAACCGAAAGGTCTTGATGGACGTTATGGCATTCCTGTTTTGGATTTTTATTTATACCGGTTGTACGCTTACACTGTTATTGATGCCACTCCTTTTAAAATGGCAGCCGGTAAGTTCAGCTTCGATCCTTCCGGCCGTAGTATTCCCTTATTCAGCATCAGTAACCGCCCGGAAAGAACTGAATGGGATGATTGGCATTCTGCACTCGAATGGGAACTGGCTGCGCCTATTCGTTGTCGCCTGCTGGCGCATGCCGTTTATGAAATTACTGAAGCCGTTATTCAGCAAATGGTGGTAAACGGTCTTCCTTCACCACAGGCCATGGCCCTGCTGGTGTATGGAGGATGGAAATTTCCGGGAGAGACGGCACTACTTAACCATATCAATTTCCTAACCGCTGCTTTTTTCAAGCTGCTACTGAAATTCGCATTGATCGATGCCTGTGGAAAATCCCAATTGCTGCCGGCATCCATACGCGTAACCGCCAACGCACCACTGGGGGAAATCTTACGTGAAGATATTACGGCAGCCAATCTTGGAGCCTGGACGGTGAATGGAAGCAATAAAATACTGGCGATTGATCCGGAACGCGGAAGGCTGATGTTTCTGAATGCACCGGGGGCCATCAGAAATGTTGAAGTACAATATCAGTATGGATTTTCCGGTCCTACCGGAGCAGGTACTTACGATCGCAAAGAAGTGGAAGATTCCGTTCCCACGCAAAATATACCACCAGGACCTTCCAATATAGACCTGTCCGTTTTTGCTGCTACGGAAATTGTGCAGGTAGACGACAATGTTACTTATCATATTGTTGCCAATCCGCCGCCTATTGCCGATTTCGTATTTCAGTCAGCCAATCAGCAACGCCCTTATATTATACTGGACCAGGATCTGGAATTTACAACAGCTGGCAACGATGCCTCACTAATTCTCGACGGGCTTTGGATCGGTTCACCCGGGAATAAAAAATTCAATATTGTTCTCAGTGGCGACTACCAATGTGTGATCATCCGAAACTGCAGCATCGATCCCGGCTGCGGAACAAAAAATGTTTCTAACGAAGACATCAATGGGGTTCGGATTCTCATCCGCGGAAACGTGGAAAATTTCTGCATTCAGAATTCCATCTGCGGGCCGGTGCTTACACAAAACAATGGGATGATCGAAGATGAAATTATTATTTCGGATTCTATACTTCAATCCCGTAATGTCGCCGTGAACGCACTGGAGATAAGCAGTAGCAAAACCAGCCTGCTGCGTACCACCGTTTTCGGATCTGTATTAGTTCACCGCTTATACGCAACCGACAGCCTGATTACCGGAGTGGTAAATGTCACGGACACACAGGCAGGCTGTTTCCGATTTAGTGCGGCACCTAAATCCAGCAGACTTCCGCATCCCTATCTCAGTTATTTATTCGAATTGGATTTTAACCATTGGTTTGGTACAAGGGAATTCGGCCAGCCGCATTTTGCACAACTATCTGATACCGCACCCGTGGAAATTTATCGCGGAGCGGAGAACGGCGCAGAAATGGGAGTATTCAACAACCTGATCAATGCAATCAAATTTGACGGATTGAAAGCGAAGGTGGAAGAATACATGCCCTTTGGGTTAATACCTGCATACATTAACGAAACTTAGAATGTTTATTTTTTTAAACCATCTATATGCCATCATTTGATATTTCCAGAGTAGCCTTCGATCCACGCAAACACTATAAGAGCGTGAGAATGCAACAGGGCCGGGTATTAACCGACGACGACTGGAACGAAAACGAGAGAATAGGGAATGAAGACACCCGCAGAACTAAACTGGACATCATCGGGAGATACGGAAGTCCCGACCAGGGATTTAAAATCAAAATGCTCAGCGGCGGAATATTCCCGGATAACCTGGTGAATTTTGAAATTCTGAAAGGATGCATTTACCTGGGTGGCCTCCGTCTGGAAATGGATGCGACAGAAACTTTTCGTCTTCAGAAAGACTGGTTGCAAAAAGTAGATGCTGTGGATTCTGTTCCACCATTGCAGAATAATGATATCTATGACCTGGTATATCTGGAAGCCTGGCAACAGGCCATCAGTGCCGTGGAAGACAGTTCGCTTTTTGAAGTGGCGATCGGAGGTCCCGACACCACAACCAGGATGAGAAATATGAGAAGAGTAAGATTGTTTCGAAAAAGCTGCTCGCCGGAATGCGCCATTTCGTGGAAGAATTTAGTTACTAACTGGGCCAATGGCCATCTGGGTACTTTGAATAGTGAAATGGAATTGACTTCAGATGCTATTCTTACAGTATCCTTTGCAGATGGCGAGCCCGATGATATTTGTTCGCCTCCTGTAAGCGGCGGTTATCTTGGCGCAGAAAACCAGGCGATCCGGGTTCAGATCAGGGATTTTGATGCAACGACGAAGGCTGGCCATTTCACATGGGGTTTCGACAATGCAGCTCCTCTTTATAGGATTAAAGTAGTGCGGGATAAAATCGTGGAGATGGAAACTCTGCCCAAGGATCAGTATCACTGGCCGCTCTCCGGACAAACCGTTGAATTTCTTCCCTGGTCTGCTGTTTTACCCAACAATGAAAAACTGGCCGAACAAACCGGCATTCTTCGCAAAGTGGCGATATCTTATAATCCCGACAATAAAACTTTTGAAATTAATAGTCCGCTGCCCCTGAACTATGGCATGGAATGGAAGAACAGATCCGATGCGACTGATCTGGTTACACCGGAGGACCATGTGTATTTGTATATGAGGATTTGGAACCGCGGTTCTGATCTGCGTTCACCGGAGAATATTTCTTTTACGATCGGTAATCCTGTAAAATTGGGAAATACAGGACTGTAGGTAAGTTTTTCCGGAACCGAACTTGTGGGACCTGATGAAGAAGATAATAAATTCTGGGTAATCGCAGCAAGACCCGCCAGCCCGAAAATCATGATCCCCTGGGATTTTAAAAATGGAAGGAGTCCGAATGGTACCCGGGTTTTTTATGCACCTCTCGCTGTGATCCGGTGGACACCCGGCGCCAATGGCATGGTAGGGGAAGTTATCCGGGATTGCCGTGGACATTTCCATCCACTCACCGATGATGATTGTTGTTGTACGTTTACCGTAGGCGATGGCATCACGAGTCATGGCGACTTTGACAATATCCAGGACGCGATTGACAGTTTGCCCGGAGACGGCGGAAAAATTTGCGTACTGCGCGGCATTCACCAGGCCAGTGCCGTTATCAATCTTAGAAAACAAATTCATATCTCGGGTTGTGGGGAACAATCCATTATCAGGCCTGCTGAAAACAAGAACAACCCGATCCTTTTGATCAGGAATTCACAAAGGATAAAAATCGATAATCTTACCCTGGTCAGTTTCAATGGAATTGCCATCGACGTAGAGGACCTTGGTCCGCGTATTCCGCCTTCGGAAGAAATCGTAATCAGGGAAAATAGGATACTGGCTTTTATTCATGCGATCCATGTGAACCTGGAAGAAAACCAGGCAGGTGGAAACAGGATTCGCATCGCCTTTAACCAGATTGGCATGTACGACAAGCAGGGTGGGAATGTCGCAATTTTTTCATTGGCTGATGATGTTGTGATTGAAAGAAACAGGATTGTGCTGATTCCGCCCCCACCTAAGGATCCCGGTGATCCGGGACCGGGAACACCGGGTGACCCCTTTGATCCCTGTGCCGACGATAAAAAATTATATGGAGGATTTACCAAACTCAAAGGCATCATTGATCTTTCCCTGCATTATATCACGGTTTATTTTCCCCTGGGAATCTTTCAGTCCAAACAGGCGCTGGGAGGAATTCAGATTGGCTGCGGATCAGAAAAAGTATGGATCCTGCAAAACGAAATCATTGGTGGCATGGGCAACGGCATCACACTGGGTCATCTGAGAACAATAATTATCGAAGCCAACGCCTTTCTATTTCTGCCCACCCTATATGATATTAATATCGAGGAAAACAGGATCATGGAAATGGGACTTTCAGGAATC
>JGI24806J26614_1000038_pt1 | contig 20849 bp, 19 predicted proteins | sample Kansoi200umMDA_FD_26614 | JGI IMG/M metagenome (IMG submission 26614)
ATTAATAAGACAAATTATTGAAAGATATGATCTAAACAAAAATTTAGATATGAAAGACAAGATCTATCTTGTTAGTCCTAATTTTATTGAAGAAAAAGTAAAAAAGATTTTTGATATGCATGGAGATATTGGCTTTATAGCTCAATTCGGATTATTATCTGGTCTAAGAGAACAGGAGATAATTTACATTAAAGAAAAAGAGATTTGTCATAATGGATATGGTTGTGACTGTGCTAACCTTCATAAAGTTGCCTGTAAAAATGGATTAACAATTATAGCAATAGGTTGGACAAGAGGAAATAAAAAGGCATTAGCAACAATTATTCCAACCCAATACTGGGAAAAATTTAGAGCATTGCAAAAATTTGATTATACTGATATTTTAGCTACCCATAAAATAATGAAAAGAGATGTTGGTATTGCATATATTGCAATGAGAAAAATACATTATAATGTAATGCGATTTAAAGAAACATTAAGTGTAGATGAGGCAGAAGTACTAGCTGGAAGATTTAGTTCAGTTAGTGGAAGACATCATGTATTACATGATCCAGAAAAATTAGCAGAGAAATATACAAATGCGTGGGATAATTTTGGGATTAATATTAGTCACCTTTAAGAAACATAAAATTGAACGATTATTACAAATTAATGATCTCTTTTAATTTAATACAATACTTGATTTCCTTTTTTCAATAATAGAAATTATAGGATAAAATTTTTTATTCATTCGTAAAAGTAATTTAAACATCTTTCTCAAATTTTGAGTAATTATAATTAATCTCATAGTCACAAGTTAATTTATCTCTCAACTAGAACTATTTATTAGATTATTTTCTCTTATGTAAAATAAAATCTATTCACCTGCTTTTCTATAGTTAAAAAATCTTTCCCTTTCCATTTGCATCTCGCATTTTGTAATGATTTTCTGTAATTCGCTAAAAAATTCAGTAGCGGCATCCGGGTGTTTATCTTTAGGATATGGTATTTTTTGCTTTTTATCTACCCATTCTTTGAATTTTTTTTGATGGCCTTCATCAAGAGTCTGACAATATTATTGCTGAAGTTGACTCAGTACTATTTTTTTTACCTCTGGTTTATTTTTCACACTAGCCCAAGGAAATCTCTTATTGGTTTTCAAGAGTTCCTTCAAGTTCAGCAAAAGGAAGTTGAGTCGACGATTGATCTCTAAGATCAGATAGATGAAACATATTCATGAATCCTTCTGTATATCTCAGTATCTCGGAGAGTAGTGTACTTGCCTTAACATCCTCCTCGATCAAAAAGCTTTCTAGCTTGGTAAGTTTTTTCTGAGTTTTCAACCAATCTTTAAAATTCGTATCTTTTGAGTCTCGGAATTTTTTAACTCGATTTAATGAATTTATAGCATGTTTTGCATGAAGCATTTCATGAACCATAATACCTAGAGTCACCTTTTTTTGTTTTTTGAAAGCACCGCTATAAAGTATTATTGCCACTTCTTGTGGAGCATCAGATTTTTTTGTAGTATTTAACTTTTCAAAACCTTTTTGTGTCCCTCTTGTTACAAACCCTGTTGATCCATGTTCACTCCTATTAAGTGAAAAATTGAGTCCGGGTTGAATATCATTTTTATTTTTCATCAGATTAATGGAATCAGTATTGCTTATTACCTTACTTACCTCCGCCAACGATATTATGTGACGATAAAGTTTCAGATATTCTTTCTTTGCCTCTTCAACTTTTCTTTGTTCTTCATATTCTATAGCTTTTCCTACTGATTCATACCATGTATGAATATCAAGGTCTTTGTATAATTCTATTTGTGTGATCGGTCGACGTGGTTGTCTCTGTAATATATGTGGAATCCCAGTGGTATTTTGTTGAATTGTATGAGTTAACTCATGAGCTATCAAACGTTGTCCTGCTTTTGTATGAGGAGAATATTGTCCTTGTCCAAAAACAATATCATTACCAACTGTATATGCATGTACATTTACCGACTCTTCAGTTCTTGCAGCATTAGCATCAACATGTATACGTACTCTCCCAAAATCAAAGCCAAATCTAGATTCCATATACTGTCTGGTAAAAGAATCAAGAGAAAATCCAGAACTGGATCGGATGTTTCTAATTTCATTTACAGTTTCGTCAGATATTTCTAAATCTGAAGAAGCCGAAATGTTTCGACTGATGTTAGACTCTTGTTCCTTACTGTCTTCTTCTCCATCCCTTTTATTAGTTAAATATTTACGGCCTATTATTTTATCTGGAGAATAATTTTTCATAATTTTCTCTGCTATTCTATCTGCTTCTTGTTCTGATATATTACCTGTTTGACTGACCTTTAGTTTTGGTTGGATATTTGAAATATTTGTTCTATTCTTTCCATTTTTGGATTTTGTTCAGTTACCACCTTCACATGTATACATTGGTTTACGCTGAATAATCTGATCTTTATCAAAAATACTGATATTTGATAAATTAAAATTTACAAAATTATCATTTGAATAATATGATTTACTATAATTTTGATATTTAGAAGAATTTTTATCTGAAAAGTTATTACTTTTAGAAAAATTGCCTTTCTCTTTTTTTATAATAACCTATTCATTTTTCTTTTTGTAAATCATCTATTAAATTTTGTTTGTATCTAGGTTTATCCTTATACAAACTGATGCCAGACATTGATATAATTTATCGATTGCTAAAATATCCTTTTCATCAATTCCAGCATTTGATAATCTTTCTATACTTTGTATTACTTTTGGATAGGTATAATATCTTTCTCTTTCTTTCATTTTCAGCATCTCTAAATTTTTGATTTCAGTTTGTAATCTATCTCTTTCATTTCTTGACCTAATTACTTTATGATAATTTTTTAAATCATCAAAAAATTCTTTTTTTATTTCATCTAGACTTTTTCTATTTTTATTCTCCCTTTCAATTTCAGTTAAGGTATTATATAAAATTTGTAATTCATTAATACCAAATCCCATTATTTCCAATTTGTCCAGAAAATCTATTTTTATTGTATATGTATTTAGCAAACCTTTATAATAGTTTATATCATTATTTAATTTATTCAATTCAGCTTTCTTTGTTTCTACTTCATTTTTGCATTGTTGTATATAATTTACTAAATTATCATAATCTGACATTCTTTCTAGTACTTTGGTAACATCATAATTCTCCTTTGCTATTCCAACTATACAATTTGCAAACTGATTTAAGTTTCTCATATCTATTCCATGTTTGTCCAATTTGTATTTTGCTATACTAAATAAATTATAAAGATTGGACATGTTTTCTGCCAATTCTGTCGAATTTTGTATTTCTTGATCCTTTTCGTTTTTTATATTTTCTAATTCTTTTATTTTCTTTGTCAATTTATTGATAGAAATCTCTAATCTTTCCTTTTCGGCCGTCTTTTTATTCATAAAATCAGGAATTTGAGAAAGTGGAATTTCTTTAGAAAAATTTATGATATCATAAATATACACAAAAGCCTTTTGAAGTGTCAAATTAACCTCTTGGCATTTCAGATAAATCTCCTTTAAAAAATAAGTAACTCTGTCTGCTACTTCATCTTCTTCTTTTATTCCATACTTTTTGAAAACCATCACCATCCTAAATCCTTTAGCACAATCACTTACAGTTAATTTATTTTTCTTTAATTTTACAGCTAATTCTCTCAATACAGCTGCTTTTTCAAAACCAATGCTATTGCTCCATTCATGAACAATATTATAAACTGTCCCACTTCCAATATTGTGTTTTATAGCAATATTTTCTCTAGTTTCTCCATCGAGCCAATCTTCAATTACAGATAGCTTATGATCTGGAGATATCTATCTAGGGGGCATAATATTACTTCAAATTAATATATTTAAAGACCAGTCAAATAAGTCAGAAAAACTGTCAAATAAGTCAGAAAAACTGTCAAAATAGTCAGAAAAGTCAGATATATACTATAAATAAATATCTATATCATATAGCTTTTCATTATCATCTTTATGAATAATCATGAAATTTACGATTATTGTACTAATTGATAAGGGATAAAAAAATGACAAATGTCATTCTAATAGTATTAGCAGATGAAGAGTCAAGATATCTTTAACATCATAAAGGAAAAACCAAGTATCCGCAAATGAGATATTAAGAGATACTAAAATTCCATACTTCTTTTTATAAAAAAATAAATTGAATACTGAACAACAAATTAGTCATCATTGATAGTGTACAAGAAACCATTTTATCAAGTCTTTTCCAATGGGGATCCAATTGAATTAGAAAATCATTAAAATTATTATGGATATATAGAATTATTTTTACTTAAATTATATAGAACTTAAAATTTATATTTAAAAGAAAAACTTATTTTAGATATCAATTTTTCTCTGAATAGAAATAATTAACAATATTAATAACAATAATAAACAAAATTGTAATCTATAACATGTATACAATTGGATAATTTAGAAATAAAAAATAAAATACCATTATCAAATAAGCAGATGAAAAGAACATAAGTTAACAGCACTTTAACACTTATTTACTTATATTTCAAGAATAATATATAGAAAAATAAAAAATGATCTTTCTTTGAAAGTTATTGGAATATTTTTTAAATGGAGTAGATAGAATAAATTTATCAATCAATATATTATAAAGATTTATTATATATATTTTTTATATTGATAAATTTAATTCTGGAAATTTGTTTCTCATAATTGACATCATATTTTCATTATGTTCATTATTATGTTCATTGTTCTCAATATCTATATCTTTAAAAAACTTTTTCATTTTATCATGCAGCATCCCTTCTTTTGCATCTTTATCTAACTTTTTCTTCTGCTCTTCATGTCTTATAATTTCCTCTATAGCATCTTTTTCACCCTCACTTATCAAATTTAAAATAGTTTGAGATGAAAAATCAAAGATCTTATCGGATATTGTATGAGCATCATCTTTTCTCTGTATTTTGAGGACATCATTTATATCAAATCTTTTTCCTATTAAATCATAATAAAATCGCGGCTGTTTTCCTTCTCTAGCTGGTGTTCTCTGTTGAGTATTTACGATTTTTTCAAATACATCCTTTAATTTATTAACTTTTTCTTTATCTTCCTTTATCTCTTCAATANCTTCTTTTGCTAGTTTAGTCATCCGTTCAACAAAATCATGATAATCAGATATACTTTTAGCAAGTTTTATATCATACTCTGTCTCATCATGAAATCTTATGTCTTTTTCTCTTTCTTTTGTCAAGTCATAATCGTATAAAGATGGTATTTTATCATTCTCTTCACTAGCAGGAAATAGATTAACAATACAGAGATCAAGGTTTGGAATATTATTTTCCTTAACCTTGTCATAATATCCTTGCCATTCTGGATATACTATTTTATTTTCTTCTTCTTTTTCTTTATCTTCCTGTTCTCTTTTTTTGTGTCCAATAAAGTGAATGTTCACTCAGAAGTTCTCTTACTGGAGTATTGCTCAATATTCCACCATCCCAGTATTTTTGTCCATCGATTTCTACATAAGAATAGTTAATTGGTACTGCAGCACTAGCAAGTATATGATCTATTTTGATTGGAGTTGAAGAACTATAACTATCAAAAGTTTTTGTCTTGGCATCTTTGATATCAACAGCAATTAGTAGTAGCCTTGGATCTTTTTCTCTTTCTTTATCAATTTCCGAGTTATCTTTTTGTCTCTCGTCATCAATTTCCAAGTTATACTCAATGATTTTTTTTGCATCTTCTAAGATGCTATCCTTGAGTGGTTTATTGCTATACTGATACCAAAATGCAGATGGAAAAAAATAATCAAAAAATTTGTTAAATAGCGGAGTAGCAAGTGGGGGAAAAAATAAAGGATAAAATACAGAAGGTTCACCATATAGAATCCTATTTTTTGTAGAGTAATATCTACGAAATGATTCACCTGTTGCTATATATGAATTAAAATATGGAAAAATTTTTTCTGAGATTCCACGATTGAGATCCAAGAAAAGTTTTGTAGAGTCTAAATATGTATCAAAAAATGTAGAATATGAGGAAACCTTTTTCCAAAAATCTAAGAGCCTCTCTGGGGTTCCTTGCCAGTATTTTAATTTTTTATTATTAATATTACTACTATTACTTGACTTATCTTTATCTTCATCTTTACCTCCACCGTATTTATTTTCTAAAAAGCAGTTTACAACAATCGCAGCATTGATAGCACCAATTGAAGTTCCAGCTATTACATCAAATATATTCTCATCTTTATCTTGGTCTTCTTTATTCTCATCTTTATCATGGTCTTCTAAACGGCTTTTTATCCAATGATACAAAACATGAAACACACCTGCTTCGTATGCACCCAATGAACCTCCACCTTGAAAGACTAAAGCTCGTTGGGCATCAGGATTTTTACTTTTCTTTATCATATATCAGAAGGACAAAATACTATTACTTAATATTTTTTCTAACTAGATATCAAAAAGGTAACATAATTAAATAATTTGCAATATAAATTATATGAAGTATTCAAATAATAAATATAAAAATTAGTAATAAATAATATAATTGGCATTAATAGTAAAACTTTAATATAAATATGATCATTATCAGAAAATATTTTTCGGTGCCGAAAAATTTTAATAAATTAACAAGTTTATTTTGAAATATTTCTTATAATTCCTTAAATTAAATAATAATTGGAATCTTTAGCTAATAAATTCCTCCTACTATAAAATAATGTTTTAAGATTTCAATATAAAATAAAAATTTTTAATTAAATATCTATCATTCCAAGATCTTTCATATACTGCTTTTGTCTAATCAATTCAGGCTCAGATTTAATCATTTCCATTCTCATTCTGTAACATTGCATAATTAAACTAATAGCCTTCATTTTCCCTTTCTCATCTGTTTTTGATGAATCTATAATAATTATCCACAGAGTTTCTTTATGACTTCATTTAATCCTAGCAATGAGATTTATTCTCTTTTTATGATATTCTCATTAATCAACTCATTATTGATAGAATAGATATCCCATAGTTATACTATAAAGAATAGACTTCAAAAATAGATTAGTAGACTATTTTTTACATTTTAAAAAATTTAAAAAGGGATGTTATATACTATATATTTTTCTCGCACAAAGTATTTGACGAAAAAACTGACGAGAATGATGATAGATTTGATAAATTTGACGGACTTTTTGACGGAATTTTTTTCTTATTAAATACACATGTAGCTGTATAAAGATCAATATGGAAGAACTTCCACGATACTTCGAATTATGTGTTATTCAGGCATGGTTAAAGGGCAAGACAAGGGATGAAATTGCGGAAGAATTTGGCAAAAGTCAGGGAACAGTATCGAATATAATAGCAAGAATGAGAAATTCATTAAGCAAATATGATGCTGATGCAATGAGAGAACTGGCACAAGAATTACGAGAACTTGATATCACGGCTGATAACTGTTTTACAGGTTGCAGAGTTTTCAAGATTCTTGAGAATCTAAAAATACCAGAAGCAGAGATAGGAGAATTCCTCAAAGAAATATTTGAATTCTCACAAAAGATGGACATCACAACAGAAACTCTTAGAGAAGCTATAATAGAATTTGTCAAAATTTCTCATGAATTGCCCTTTTCACAGATTCCGAGTTATTTACAACAAACGAGAGAGGAAATGAAGGAATTAGAAAATAAAAAGAACAGATTAGAAGAAGAGATACAAAATCTTGAAAACGAAAAATTGTCAGTAGAAGAAAAAACAAGATCTTCTTTAAAGGATGCAAAGATAACATTAATTAATCTTGATATTTTTGTAAATACAAAAAATAACCTAGGAAGATACGGCATTCTGTTAGAAGATATAGATAGGTTTACCAGATGTATACAAGGAATCAAAAATTATTCAAACTATGACCCATTCCATGTTATTGAAAAATTTTCTGATCTAAAAACATTAGAAAGTGATATTGAAAATAATCAAAAAATAAAAAAGGATTTAGAAATAAATATTAAAAAATTAAAAGAAACAAAATCTTATTATGATGATAGGATAAATATAAAATATCTTAAATTAAAAAATTTAGAAGAACTGGAAAATACAGGATTTTCTATTCAAGACTTAAAAAAACTAAAGAACATTCTAATTGAAATATCATCAGAACATAATAACTTTAATATGGAGCAGATAAAAATATTATTTTTTGAATTACTCGAAAAAAATGAAACTAGAATTGCATTAGAAGGTGAAAATAACAGATTACTGCAAATTACAATTATGCTCCAAAATCAAATAAAAGGTAAGAGACACATATTACATTATCAACAATTAGTCGGGCCTATTCTAAAAAATCTGTTTGATATAGGAATAAGAGAAAGTGATATAGTTGCGATAAAGGCCCTTGATTGATATTTTGTTGAACACTTTAGGGAATAACATTGATAAATTAAATGAAAGACAAGAAATAATAAAGGACTTTTCTAGTTATAGTAATTTAAAATTAGCAAAAGCAAATATGATAATAGAAATAAATACTATTTTAAACACTGAAAATTTAGAAAAAATTCAGAAACATATAGACAGCTTAAATAAATCTTTTTCTTCATCAATTAATAATTCCGAGAATTTGAGTGAGAGAAAACAGGTAGTTTTATGTGATAGTATTATTTAAAATGAATACTATTTACATAAATTTCTAATTTAACTTGGTATTTTTTGGGTAAATGTAGATAACATTTCTTCTTTGCATCAAATCTAAGTTCCAAAAAAAGGTTTTCTATTATTAAAGAGGTACAAACATATCTTTTGGACATATTATTGTATAGGTTAATACTCATTTTGAAGATTATCGCTCAATTTAGAGTACATCTTTGACATGCCTAAAATAGGAGATATAACAAAACTTTGAAAAGACCGAGAAAAGCTTTTGGTGTATTCTCTATTTCTCTTAACACGGTTTTCTTCCGCTTGATTATTCCTTCTACAACTCATTTATCCATATGGATATGAAAACTCGTTTTAGCATATCGTAATAAGTTCTTACAATAAATCCTTGAAGTTTCTCAAAATTTGATGAAAAAAAGTAATTATAACTACTAATCATCATACTAGTTAGTCAAACAGAATTGGATCAATTTGTGATTATCCCTAGATCAGGAGAGGATCTAACAGAAGCCATGTACTTTGAGCCGAGAATAGTCAAAATTCTAAGTGGTATGTCTATAACTTGGATGAATCGTGATACAAAAACTCATAGATTAACTTCTTGCAATGCTGATTCATTATTGCCAACTAAATTTTTCTATACTGAAGATATACCCCTGGGAGGATCAACAACAGTCAAAATTGAAAGTAGCCAACCAGCAATTCCTTACTATTGTTCTCTTCATCCAGCTGAGAGAGGATTAATTGTAATTCTTCCAAAGGACGAAGACGAAATGACCAATATTCAAAGATTAAAGTTCTTGGACTCGATTGCTCCTTCTCTATTTGATGATGAAAATCGAGAAATTGTAACTCATCTACAGAGACAAGTAGACCCAACAGTTGTTGAGTATCTTAGTAAACCTAATGCAGTGTTATTGCAAAATAAAATATTGACCATAGTTTTCTGGGATATTAGTGGGTTTTCAAATTTATGTGAAAAACTTAAAGATCATCCAGAATTAATTGCCGAATTTCTTAGAGAATATCTTGAAGTTGCGACTAGAATAATCCATGAACACGAAGGAGTGGTTGATAAATTTATTGGCGATGGAATACTTTCATATTTTGGGTTCAAGGAAAAGGATGATGACAATAAAGACGGATTTATAGGAGCCGAAAATGCAATACTTGCTGCTCTAAAATTGAAAAGATCATTTGAAGATGTTAAAAATAATTGGGTACAAATCTGGAAGAAAGTTATCGATTCTGATATACATATTGATATAAAGTGTGGTATAAATACTGGACCGGTTCTTGTTGGACTTTTGCGAAGTGGAGAGAGAGATCAATTCACAGTAATAGGAACTAATGTAAATTTAGCAAGTAGATTAGAGGGAAGAGCTGAGGGAGGTGAAATTATTATATCACCGTTTACAATGGCAAAGGTTCAAGGAAAATTTGATGTTGAAGCTATAGCAATACCTAATGACAACGACAAGATAAAATCTTTTAAAGGCATTAGTGAGTATTACAAAGTATTAGATAAGGTAACATAAACCTCAATAAGGATCCCAAGATCTACAAAGTGGATATTATTACATAACATATATAATAAATAAGCTTAAGATATATAGGTCCTCTAGCTGCCAAAAATATAATTAATAATATCGAAGATAAAAAACCAAAAAGAATAAGATATAAAACAAGAGGAACAATGGCAACGATAGGTAAGAGAGTTGGAGTAGCAAAAATATTTGGATTCAAGTTTAAGGGATTGATAGCTTGGTTTTTATGGAGATCATTTTATTTGTCCAAACTTCCAATGCTAAAGAAAAAGTTAAGAGTATTAGGTGATTGGTCAATGAAACTAGTTTTTCATAGTGATATTTCTATGATAAAAGGATATATTGAGGAAAGTCATGACAAAGATATAAAAGAAAATAAGAAAAATAACAACAACAATAATGATAATATAATAAATGATAATAAAAGAAAAATAGAATATGATAAAACAGAAATAAAGACATGATGATAAATTTTCTAACTATATATTTACTTCCTATTTCACTATTAAAGATGGATTAGTATAATGAATAAAAATAAAAATAACAATAAGAATTTTAATAATACTGTATCCAGAAAAAAACCTATAGAGAATGTTTTAGTATTACAAGGTGGAGGATCTTTGGGATCTTTTGGTTGTGGTGTATTCAAGGCCCTTTCACAAAAAAATATGAAAATTGATATAGTTGCAGGTACATCAATTGGCGGAGTGAATGCTGCTATTATAGCAGGCAGCAAAAATGAGAAACATTCAGAACAATTTTTAGAAGAATTCTGGTTAGAGCTAGCAGACAGTTTTGTAGATTGGAATAATTTTTCTTCCTCTATATTTCCATTTTTTGAACAGATGTTATCTAATTATTATTCTTCTTCTTTCTCCACCTCAGACCAGAAGAAAAATGAATCATTAAGAAAGATAGAAGAATATAGAATTGAATCATTAAGATCCTTTTTGAGCTCAGCAATATTTGGAAATGCTAAGATGTTTAAAGCCCGTTGGCTATTAGAATACGCATTAACAGACCCCGACTATTTTCAACCAGCAAAATGGACTTATCTTTATGATCATTCACCTTTGGCAACAACTTTAGAAAAATATATTGACTATGAGAAATTGAAACCTACTGGAAATCCAAACTCACGACTAATAATAACTGCTGTAAATGTATTAACATCTGAACCTTTGACATTTGATAGTTACAGGCAACAGATAACTCCAAAACATATACTTGCAACCTCAGGATATCCAGCATATAATTTTCCATGGGTTGAAATAGAAAAAGGTGTATATGCGTGGGATGGCGGTTTACTTAGTAATACACCTTTAAGAGAGGTGATAAATGCATCCCCTGTAAATGACAAGCGCATTTTTTTGGTAGAAAATTATCCAAAAAAGATCTCTGTCTTACCACAGAACTTGCCTGAAGTTTATCATAGAACAAGGGACATAATCTTTTGTGATAAAACTCTGAATACCGTTACAATGTCTAAAGTGATAACACGTTATCTTCGGTATATAGATGAATTATATCAGATGATTGATAATTGTGTTGATATGACAAAGGTAGAGAAAGGACAACTTGAAAAAATTCGCAGAAAGTATAAGAGATATAAACAGGAAACTGGTGCTGAAATAAAGAATGTGTACTATATATCACGTGATGAACCTGTTCATTCTATTTATGAGAACGCAGACTTTTCACCAAAAGTTATAAAAAATTCAATTAGAGAAGGAGAGATGAAGACAAATCAGATACTTGATGAAATTGCAAAAGATAAGTAATGAAATGATTTAGAAACACTTATGTACTTTGGAACAATGCCCGATTCATCATCATTATATCATCGCCAAATTAACTTTATTAATCTAAATCTATTATTTTATTGATTTCTTCTATTTTTGAACTAATAGCGAATCAATAAACTCTCCAAAGTCCTTATCTGGATGTGATTCCTTTGTCTTGATCCAAATACTTCTAAACTTTGGTATTGTCATGATTGTTTCCGAAAGATTCTTCCAGCGTTTCCATACTATCTTATCTATCATTTGCATCTTGTTAAGGTGGAATACATATTCAAACAAGTCAAGAAATGATACTATCGTATAATATTCTGATGGACTATCCACTAGAGCAAAACGTTCCCTAAACACAGAACTTTCACTTGCCATTTTTGTAAACTCTTCTGTATTTTCTAGTTTAAGTCTAGCCTCTATTATCCTGGAATAAATCTGCTGCTCACTTTGTATTTTTAAATTAGCTATTTGTTGTTCACTCTGTCTTTGCATATTCTTTCTTGCAATTGAAAAGTTAATGAAAGCAAGTACAAGAAGGCCTGAAACTATTATAACAGAGATCAAGGGTACAAATAGTAAAATCGATTCAAGCATCATATTAATAATCAAAAATGTAAATAACTATTTTTTCTTTGCATCAAATTTAGATTCCAAAAAAGATTTTCTGTTATTTGTCACAATGGTAAAGAGTCACAATGGTAAAGATGTACAAACATATCTCCTCTTCCATAAATTATTATTTATTTAGGTTAAAGCTCATTTTAAAGATTATCGCTCAGTTTAGAGTTACATCCTTGACATGCCTAAAGAGGAGACATAACAAAACAGAACACATATCGCCTGATCAAAAGTTAAATGAAGGACATATGATATAAAATAAATATCCCAAAGATAAAATGATAATAACGACAAGTTACCCTATTGATTAGCTGAACATTAGACATTATATTCATCATTCAGTAACCTGTAAACTCTTCAACTTTGATTCTTTCTTTAGCAATTTCTAAATCTTCTTGGAGCAAAATTTGCATAGCTTTTAGCATACTAGGAGGACCACAGATATAGAATATTGAATCGTTTAGTACATTAGTGTCTACATACTTTAAAATCATTGCTTTGTTTATTTTTCCATACTCCCCTTTCCAATCATTTGCAGTTGATAATGATGATTGTTCATCGTTTTGATCTTTTTCACTAATGGTATAGATAATCTTTAAATTTTTATTTATCCTTCCCCATTCATCAAACTCTTTTTTGAATAGTGTGTTGTTACGATTCCTATTGGAATCAAACATTATTATTTTTATTGGTAATTGCATGTCTGTAGCATACTTTATAATACTTCTAAAGGGAGTAACACCTATTCCACCAGAAAGAAATACAGCAGGTTTTGTATAATCTTGATGTAGTACAAATTGCCCTTCTGGACCTCTCACCTTGACTTTTGTACCCTTCTCTAAAGTTGAAAGTCTCTTTTTATATGGTGAATCTCTGATTCTAGTGCTGAACATTATAAAATTCTCAGTGGGAGAAGATGAAATAGTAAAATGTCTAATTGGACCTTTGGGATCATTATAGACTTCCCCTATATCAAAAAAAGCAAACTGACCAGCAGTATAATCTAATAGTGTTTTGTTTTCTATTTGATCATCGTTATACTTGTTAAACTTAAATGACATTACATCAGTATCTTCAACTTTATCTTTTTCTATTAGAGTGAGCTCTAGTACCGAAGATTTAGTTTTACTTTGTTTCTTTATTAATATATTATTACCATCTACTTTTATTTGATAGACTGGTTCAGGTTCACTTGCAGGAGGTTCCTTTACCTCACCTGTTCTCACATCAAATTTGGAAGCATGCCATGGACATTCAACTTCATAGCCTTCAAGAGTACCATCTGCTAGAGGGCCACCTTCATGAGTACAAATGTTGCCAATAGCATAGTAATTTCCATCAACATTGACTATACATATACTTACTCCATCGACTTGAACTTCTTTCATATGTGAAGGTTGAATATCAGTTGTATCAGCAACCTTAACAAAATCCTTATCTTCCTCACTCAAAATATGATCATTTTCACTATAATGTCTAAATTGTATATACTTTTCTACCTATAAATTTCTAGATGCACTATAAATTTTTAGATACAATTATGATCTGAGGCTTTGAACAATTATTATTATTATTATTATTTTTCCACTGTCTTACGAGCTAATAGATATGATTTGACTATCTATAATACTTTTTTTTTGCTTTCTTCTAATCTATTTTAGTTGTAATTTGTTGGATTGTAAATATTCTTTTAATGCTATAGCATTATTGTATTTTTCTTCTTTTGAGCTATAAAGTAAAGTTATTGCTCCTTTTTCTGCTTTTTCTAAGAATAATTTAACAATTTCTTGTTTATCTTTTAGTTCCTCATAATAAAGACTTTTGAATTCATCCCATTTTCTTTGATCATGATTAAACCATTTTCTTAAGGAATCGCTAGGAGCTATGTCCTTTTGCCATAAATCGATTTTAACGTCATTTTTCTTTACTCCACGAGGCCAGATTCTGTCAACTAGTATTCTAAAACCATCATCTGCGTCCGGTTTATCATAAATACGTCTTGTCTTAATCATAACATATCAATCTAATTATAGAAGAATATTTTAGGTCTATTAAATTCTGCATATTTTTAGTAAGAATTAGTTTCAATAATAGAATCAAAAGTTTTTTGATTATTATTATTTTTTTTATCAACAAAAATAAACAAAATTGCAATCAACAATATATGTAACAATCGGATCAGACGGTTCGTCCATTCATATATGCAATATAATGACCAAAACAAATTTTATTCAATAGGGCAGATGGATAGATTAATCTTAAGTTAAAAGAATAAAATATAGATCATACAAATAGATTTGATTAATATTTAATGTCATATTATTGTTTAGTATTATTGATCAAACTAGAGTAGCAAAATTGTATTTGATTTGAACTTTACAAATAACATCATAAAATTTATTTTAACGTATGTTCGAATTTTGAGACCAAACTGTTGACTGTATCTAGTTCTATCTTATGTTCTGGCAGATTTTCTATTGGACATGCGTCAATTGAAAATCTCAATAATGCAATTATTGTTTTAATTTCATCATCTGTAAGTTCAATTATGTGAAGAATGTATATCACCTCCAAATAAATATTCTATATTATATTTTGTGAAATTAAACTTCTGTTGTATCTTTTCCAAGATTATTAATGTCCATGTGGCGGTGGTGCGCTACCTTTTGATAGGTTTTCATTAAATGTTCCTGATGCTTTCTCATGATATTCTAAATTTGATTGATCAACTTTGATTGCTTGTGGAGGACAAACTGAAACACAAGCCATACACCAGATACAATCATGTTCCCTTATTGGATCTGATTTATCCGTGAAATCTTTTCGTCCATCTTTTAGATATTGTTCTCCAGTTCCTTCGCTTGTCGCATTAACCATTTCTGCAGTAGGTACGTCATTCTCTGTTCTATACCATTGAAAAACTTGTACAGGACATGCCTCAATACATGCTCCATCAGCATAGCAAGAATCCCAATCGACAGCTACCATTGTACCATGTACACCTAAGGGAACATATTCTTCCCCTCTCTCTTTATACGCATCTTGAACTTCTGGTTTTGTTGATGTTTCGGCATTTGACCTACCTGGTCCCCAGACAAAATGATAATGTTCTCCATCAACATGTTTATGCTTTCCTATTACATGATGACTCTTTGGAAATTCCTCATCAATTGGCATGATATTATTATATTTAATATCTTATGATATATAAATATAAAGTATCCTATGCAATTGATTGCATTTTTATTACCAATATTTAAATAATGATAATAAAAAGAAATATAATTATATTTATATATAAATATATGGTCACATATAGAGTGATAGCGTAAAACATTGTTTAAAATTTGTAGCAAAGATGAAAATAGCCTGTTTGTTTGAATATTCTTAAAATAATGAAATACAGTGATTACATAACAAATGAATTAGACAATATATATAATTTCATTTATTCAATCTCTGGTTCCCTTTCCTTAATTATTACAATTTTATTTCCATCAACACCTATGATGCAATTATCTCCAATTTTCCAACCTAACTCATTTAAAATCTCTTTAGGTGCAGGAAATATGGCAGGAGGACTATCTCCGCCACGTGCTGCTCTAATTGTAATATGTTTATAAACTTTTAATTTTTTGGTAACCAATTCTAAATCTTGTCCCTATGTATAGTATATACAAACTTATATATATAGTATGTATATTCAATACTTTTTTATACTTCCAAGACTATACATAATATATGAACAAACATAAATATTTTAATCTTCAAAATGATGATGATTGAAAAAATCAAAGAATTGATAAAGGAATGAGAGGATTACAAAAAGTTGGAGATATAAAAGAGATAACTTTTCAAAATCATTTAGAGAATTTGAAAAAATCATATAAGTATTCTAATAATAATGATGAAAGGCAGAAATTGACTAGAATTGTAGGAGTACAAGCAAACATGATGATTTACGCTTTGAAGTCGGGCTTGTCATTTTATTTTAAAGATGCTAGTATTGGAGGTATTCCTATTCTAGATGTATATGTTGATGGTAAGGAATACGAACAACAATGTATTAAAAACTTCAAAGTCCAAGACCTATAATAAGCAATTATTTTGATTTTATTTTATTTTATAGCTCATTAAAAATGAAAAAAGTGAATTGACAACAGAGTCTATAGATACAATAACTAATAAGAACCTAACATGGATTAACTTAATCCAACCTACTCGTGATAAAATTAACACTCTTGCTCAAAGATATCCATTTCATGAATTGAATCTTGACGACTGTCTTTCCAAAGTTCAAATTCCAAAGATAGACAAATATCAAGATCATATGTTCATAATTCTACATTTTCCTACTACTATAAAAAAGGAAGAAAATATACCACAATTTAGTCAATTATCTATATTTATAGGATTAAATTATTTGATAACTGTACATCAAGGAGACTTAAAACCTCTTGTAGAAAAATTTCTAATGTGTCTTAGTTACGAAAAACAGAGAGAGGTTTTTATGAACGAATCATCAGGACATTTACTTTATAATATAATCGATACTTTGGTAGATGATCTCTTTAATACTTTAATAAAGGTTGTAGATGATCTTCATAACATAGAAGACGATGTTTTTAATCAAGTTAGCAATAGCAAAGGAGATCTCACTTATACGAAGAGAAATTACTGCATTAAGGCGGATTATTATTCCTCTAAGAAGAATAATAATGTATATGACCAATGATATTCAACAGTTTTCTGAACAAGACCTTACACTATATTTTGATAATGTAAAAGATCATATAGATAAGGTATTGGAGGTATTAGAGGAGTCAAATGAGACTATAGAGATTTACAAAGATACAGACTATATGCTCAACACAGAAAAGACTAACAAAATACTTGCAGTTCTTACAATTCTTTTTACCTTGTCCATACCATCTACTATTATAGGTACTCTATATGGCATGAATGTCAATCTACCAGGTGGAATTGAAACAGGTTCATGGTATTTGTTTGGAACTTATACTACTTTCATTCTTCTATTAATAATATCATTATTATCTGCATTGTTAATGGCATGGTATTTTCATATGGTAGGCTGGATACGAATAAAATAAATTAAATTAAAATTGTATTCGTATTCAGTAAAATATGTTTTTAATGAATTGAAAAGAATATCATATTTTACTTACAATTATACAATGAGTTTAGTTTTAACATTTACAATATATATTAAGGATTGAAAATTTGCAATTTTTCCATATACTTTTTATTTGAAAGTAAGTCTGGTTCTGATTTTATCAATTCCATTCGCTCTCTATAATATTGTGCGATAAGAGTAATGGCCTTTATTCTTTCTTTATCGTCAGTGTTCTTGGAATCTATTATAGACCATAATTTCTTAATCATTTCATCATATCCCAACAAAGTAGCTTCATAGGTAGAAAAAAGTCTCTGACCATAATTTTTTCTAGATTTTGAGAGTTCTTTTTCAAGATAGTGGATATCTCTTGAAATAGTAGGCTGGCTCATATGTAATTCTCTAGAAATCTCAAATTGGGCGTATCCTATTGTAATCATCTCCCTAACTTTTTCTACGCCAGTCACTCTGTTTTTTAGATTTTCTTAAATTAGTTTTATTTTCCTCTATATTATCATATAATACTATTAATTTTTATGATAGAAGGCAATTATATCTTCTTAAAAAATTATTCTGTTATACATTTTCTATATATGATATTCAATTGATGTATAATTTATCTAAATTATGCTTCAAATTTTAATTAAAAATTTTAGTTCTCTTATTTTCTACCAATCTAAAAAATTGTATCAATGGACCTGCTCTATTTTATATTACTATTATTGTCATAGGACAATATTTAAATATATATTTTTCCTTTAAATAGAAACAAGAAACCTATTTAATAGTTTGTATTTGTCAAAGAATTCATATATCATAATATTATGCAAGCGATAAAAATAATTAGATTTCCATTATTTTTTTTAAAAATTAAATAAAAATAATATTAATCTAATACTTATATAATTTGTCCAGAATATACTAATGCAAAGTCTTGAGGTCCTATAGATATATTTGATGCTAATATCTCTATGACATATTTTCCTTTATCAGGTTTTTCAATAAACACAACTTCTACATTATTTTTTGTATCAAATTGAGAATCAGTTGGATTTTTAAACATATTGCCATTGAACCTGCTACCATCAGGAGAAGTTACAACGAGGTTAAGGTTATTTATTAATGCAGGTCCTGGATAATCAGTATATACCATTGTTACTTTGAAAGGCACATCTGATGAATCATCAATTTTTACTTCTATTGAATTTGATTCTCCGGTTCTTAGACCCTGATTATGATCAACATATTTTATTTTACCTTTTTTTGGAGCAATAGAATCTTCTAAATTAACTAGACCCCACCCTTGTTCCATATCAAAAAGTGTTTGCTCCGAACTTGCTTTATACCTATAATCAAATTTGTGTGAACCATGGATGAGTGTTGCTTTGACAAGAGCCGCACTTGGGTTTGGAATATTGGCCTTTGTTCTCAAAAATTGTCTTATTATAGCTACCCCTCCTGCTGTTAATGGGGTTGCCATACTAGTTCCTCCCATAAAGAAATAATCTTTATTTGGAGGATACTTCCCCCATGCGTGACTATTTTCAGGAATATAACGAGATCTAGTTGATAAAATGAATGTACCAGGAGCTACCACATCTGGTTTTATTCGTCCATCATTAGTAGGCCCTCTTCCACTAAAAGCTACAACATCATTTATAGAATCAGTCATTGGATCATTTTTGATTGGTGAAGAAGGAAATTCATCAGGCCACCATTTTCCATAGGTTTCTGTTTTTTTATCGGCTCTATTATTCTCACTTGCTCCTACTGCGATACAGTTCTTTGCGGTTGCTGGCGGTGTTACACTTCCAAAATCAATTTTTCCATCATGATTAGCATCTTTGCTTTCATTACCTGCTGCAAACAGAATGGTAAAATCCTTACGATTCCAGATAAAAGAATCAATTTGTTCACATTGATCATCGTATTTTCCAAAATCGCCAGTTGATCCCCAGCTATTAGTATGTACTCTACATCCATTAGTATAGGCATATTGAAATAGAGATTTTAGATTTTCTGGTATCCCAAACAATCCATAATCAGGTGGTTGCATTCCCTGACTATGAAAATATAATATAGCCTCTTGAGTCCAATCCATAAATTGTTCAATAGCTTGGAATACTAGCTCCGATTCATGTGCAATTCCTTTGATTAGTGCATTATTACCACTGCCGCCGCCTCCTCCTCCTATTGTTAAATATGAGTTGCCATTCCCCAAAACAGAACCTGCTACATGAGTTCCATGTCCGCTTCTTGTATCTCTTGGGCCATCATCTCCCCTCACATTTCTGATCAGAGTAGCATTAAATACTGACTTGATTGGGTAACTTTTTATCTTTTTTATTCTCTCTCGAAAATCTGGATGAATAGTATTTGAATCACCTGAATCAATTCCCGTGTCTGCTATTCCTACAATTTCCCCCTTGCCAGTAAGACCAAGATCATTGTTTAAAATTGTGGCATTCATAATTCCTGATGCGATATTATTAAATAATTTTTGAATTTTTATATCTTCGATCTGTTTTACACCATGAATCTCTGATAGATTTGACAGAATCTCAGTAGGCTTACCCTTAGCATTTCGTATATCAACTATAACTTTATTGGCATCGGGCAACGATTCTAATACCTTAATGCCATTTTTTTTGAGAGATGATTTTGCTTGTTGAAAATTTTTTTTAGTAAAAAAGGAAATTGAATATTTATAAGGCACAATTAAAGGATTATCTTGTTGTTGCTTTTCAACTTCATCAGAAGATTTTTTTTTACTTTTAGATAATGAAAAGTTCTTGTTAGATTCTTCAAATAATTTTTTTAGGTTCTTTGTTTTTGGAGGCTCAATAGCTCTTTGCATAGTTTTTGAGGAAATTCTATATTGTGAATCATAATGTCCTATCCAATTAACAAATTCCATATTCCTTACTGTTATTAGTGTATCATCATCCATTTCAACTACATAAGAATAATTTGGAAAGGGTTCACAAATAATTCCTCCTTCTTTTTTTATTTTAGTTAACCATTCTTGTTTTATAGGGCCAACAAATTGTACAAGGTAATGATGAGATCCTTTTTTGAGTTTTTTTGTA